>Ga0233425_10000438_pt1 | contig 108835 bp, 84 predicted proteins | sample Watercolumn_Towu_2_FD_181712 | JGI IMG/M metagenome (GOLD analysis project Ga0233425, IMG submission 181712) | Freshwater microbial communities from Lake Towuti, South Sulawesi, Indonesia - Watercolumn_Towuti2014_140_MG | ecosystem: Environmental > Aquatic > Freshwater > Lake | place... | reverse complement strand
AGTTACAATGTAATATCTTACGTTTCTGTACGTAATCTCTGGTGTTCTCTGCTCGCGGGAGGGGCAGGGAGCGGGAATTCCCGAGATTTCTGTCGTCGGAAGGGCACAGTTCATCTGGCGGAAACTCACCGATTCGCCTATGATCCCCCCGCGCCGAAGGGCTGTTTGGGTGGCATGCGCCCGCCCGACTCGATGGAAACCCGAAGTGGCCGTCCCCTGGTGGCCAATAGCCCGTTCGTTTTCCGCGTAGCCGCGTTTCGTCAGGGAGGGCGAACGATGGAAACAGTGAAAACAGCCGTCATCGTGTTGTTGCTGATGGCATGTCTGTACGGCGTCTATGTCGTGTTGAACAAGCCGGAGGCCCCGCCGCCGTCCGAAGAGATCGCATGGCACGACCGGCAGGCCGGCGACGGGCTGCAGATTGACTTCGGCACCAGTTCCACCACCACCTCGCCTCCAACGACGGTCCCCGAGTTGCCGGGGCCACCCGCCGGCTTTGCGGGAACGGACGTGCCGGCTGCTCCAACCAGCTCGGACCTCACCCCGCCGCCACCTCCCTTCGTTCCCGCGCCGAGCCCGGGCGGCGACGCGTCTTCCACGACAACGGAACCGGTGACACTTCCCGGCGCCGACACTCTCCCTTCAGAAATTCCCCAGGTCGCGTCGGAGTCGGCCAATCCGCCGACGGCAACTCCACCAGCCTGGCCGACGATCCCCAGCGCGGAGTCAGCTCCCACGCCGGAGCCGCCGTCACCCGTGGCCACTCCGGCGACGCCGACCGAACCATCGCAGTCCGTTTCCCCGGCCGCGTCCCTGAACGGGAACGGGGGACCTGACGGCAGTTCGCCGGCCGCCGCAACAGGGAACGACGCGGCGTCCGCCGCGAGGGACTTGCCCGCGATGTCCGCCGAAAACGCGTCCGCTGATCCGCCCTCCGCCCGACGGACCGGGTTTGCGCGCGTCATGCAATCGGCCCAGTCGAAGATCGACGATGGACAATGGTACGAAGCGCTCTTCACCTTGTCGCTGCAGTGCAACAGTCCCGATATGAGTGCCGAGGAACGGACAAGACTATTGGATCTGTTGGACCCCTTGGCGGCCAAGGTCGTATACTCCAACGAGCACCTCATCGAACCCGCGTACGAGGTCCGGCGAGGCGATACGTTGGCGAGCATCGCGCAGCGCTACAATGTGCCGTGGCAGCTGCTGGCCAACGTCAACCACCTGGACAATCCCGAAACCCTGGCTCCCGGCACGCAACTCAAGGTCATTCCCGGACCGTTCCGGGCCGAAGTGGATGTGAACGGCAAGGAGCTGACGCTTTTCGTAGGGCGGCTCTACGCGGGCCGGTTCCCGATCAGTGTCGGGAATGATCCCTCGCCCGCGGCCGGAGAGTATCGTGTGAACGACAAGCAGCCGGGGCACGCCTACTACGCCAGCGATGGTCGCACCATTCCCGCCGAGGACCCGCACAATCCCTATGGCCAGATCTGGATCGATCTCGGTGGTGATGTGTGCATCCACGGCAGTGCCGGCAACACCGGCGACAGCGGAATGGGCTGCATCAGCCTCAGTCCCACGGATGCCAACGACCTCTTCGGGATTCTTTCGCAAGGTTCCAGTGTGGTCATTCGTCGGTGAGTGTGGGCGAGGGACCTCGAATCCTCACCGTACCCGTGTTTGGGCCTGTGCCGTCGGCGACGAATCATCGGCACCCGGTCCCTCGGTACCCGGTACGCGTCACAGTTCCCAGGAAACGTCCCCTTTCGCTCACGGCGGCAGAGCGTAAGATTGCGGCAAAGGGAGGGCGCTATGGATGCCGAGCTAAGGGATCGATCGGAGTCGATTCAACAACGAATTCTCCACTTGCGAGACAGTCTTTGACTACGCCGGCAAGCTGGCACAGGTCGACCAGATTGAAACGCAGATGGCCTCTCCCGGTTTCTGGGACAAGCAGGAGAAGGCACAACAGACGGTCGGCGAACTCAAGTCCCTCAAGAGCGTGCTGAAACCGCTGGATGAGGCGGTCCGCGCGGCCGTGGATCTGACCGCCCTGGTGGAGATGGCCGACGAGGATGAGTCCTTTGCCGCCGAGGTCGATCAGGAAGTCACGCGACTGGAACAACTGGTTGCGGACCTCGAATTGCGGTCGCTGCTGAGCGGCGCCAACGACGGGGCCGGAGCCATCGTCAGCATCTACGCGCGAGATGGCGGCACCGATGCCAATGATTGGGCCGAAATGCTCTTGCGCATGTACTCGCAATGGGCCCAGAAGAACGACTACAGCGTCGAACTGCTGGATCGCCAGGACGACGAAGTCGCGGGAATTCAAAGCGCCTCCGTCGCCATTCGCGGACCGATGGCGTACGGCTACTTGAAGGGCGAAATGGGCATTCATCGCCTGGTGCGGATCAGTCCGTTCAACGCGGAAGGAAAGCGGCAGACCAGTTTCGCCGCCGTGGATGTCTCCCCCGAGATCTCCGATGAGATCGACATCGAGATCAATGAGAGCGATGTCCGCGAAGACACCTTCCGGTCCAGCGGTGCGGGCGGCCAGCACGTGAACAAGACCAGCAGCGCGATCCGGCTGACACACGAGCCGACGGGCATCGTCGTGCAGTGCCAGAATGAGCGCAGCCAGCACAAGAACCGCGCCACGGCCTGGAAGATGTTGCGCGCGCGGTTGGCACGCATCGAGGAAGAGAAACGGGAAGCCGAGGAGGCGGAGAAGTACAAGAACAAGGCCCGCGTCGGCTTTGGCTCCCAGATTCGCAATTACTTCCTGCATCCCGACCAGCGTGTCAAGGACTCGCGCACCGGCGTCAGCGCCACCAATTTCCACAATGTGTTGGACGGCAACATCCAGGAATTCCTCGACGCGTTCTTGCGTTGGCGAGTCGCTCAGAATCAGAATTGAGTCCGCCGCGTGCCGAACGACCTGATACTTGGCGAGCAACTGCGGGTCCGCTTCCATTGGGTCGAGGATCGATTCGCGCATGCGATTGAGCTGAAACTCGGCCCGGAAACCGTGACGCTACTGACGTCCTGCGAGGGAACTTCCCAACAGCGGTGGCCACCCAGCCCTCCCCTGCAACAACTCCACGTCGCCGAATTGGCTCCCGATCGGCGAGCCGCCCTGCTCCTGGGTATGGCGGGCAACAGCCACTGGTCGCTGAGCGTCGAGGCCGAGCGCAGCCGGCCCGAATTGATCTTCGATGTCGCCTGCCGAGTGCACCGCCGACCGGAGCAACTGGGAAGCCGCTATCGCGGATTCGGCGATGTTGCGGCGCACTCGACCAATGAACTGACCCTGAAGCCGCACTCCGCGCAGGAACGCGTCACCGTCACCGCCTCGAAGTGCGAAGGGGAAACGCGAATTCGCTGCGAAGGCGACGACCTGGTGATCGCCTGCTGCGCCGCAGGGACGTCGCTGCCGCAAACATTGCGCTGGAAGTACCGCGTGGCCTTGGGGTGATCTGAACGTGTCCAGACGCATGGGGTCCCTGTGAGCACGGATCGTTCCATACGGCGCGACGATTGAATCAATGAGTCCTACTCCTGGCCATGTCCATCCGCTTGATTTGGCGCACCGTCGCGGAGACAATTCGGAGTCTTCACCCGCTGGCAGGAACCGGGTTGGCCATCAGGGCCGAAGCCCGTCGATTTCCCACGATTACAGGCGGTCCGGCTCGGACCGATCGGGGACCAACTACAGCCTGCTGACGGGCCCTCAGGCAGCATATTGTCCTTTCGAGGTGAGTGATTCTCATGGCGATGGAACGAGTTGAACAGCTTCGTCTGCAATACACCGGCAAGTACGTTGTCGCCGATGATTCACGCCCGGAGTTCCAGCGCTTCCGTGGAGCAACCGGCCAGATCAAAACCATCAATATGAACGGCCGAGCCCTGGTTCAATTCGATGCCTGCAACAACCTGGCCTGGCACGACATTGACCTGAATTACCTGCGGGTCGTGGACGCTCCGCCCCCCAAGGCTCCGGAAGCCAAGCCCGAAAAGCCAGCAGCCAAAAGCACAGTGACGCCGCTCAAGGTGGCCCCGGCCACGGCGGCATCGGATGCAAAACCGGCCGCTGCGCCTGCGGCCAAGAAGTCAGCGGCAGAGATCCTGGCTGCCGCACGCGCTGCAAAAGGACCTGCACCGCCGTCGCCACCACCACCACCCGCCGGCACGAGTGCAGAGGCTCCGGCAAAGCCTGCCGCCAAGGCCGCTGCGCCGAAGATGAGTACCGCGGAGATTCTCGCCGCCGCACGCGCTAAGAAGGAAGGAGCTCCGCCACCAGCGACGAAACCGCAACCGGCGGACGAAGCGCAGAGCCCATCCAAGCCCGCCAAGCCGGAAGCCGCCAAGATGTCAACCGCCGACATTCTTGCGGCGGCGCGCGCTGGCAAAGCCGCAGCCAAGCCCGCCGCCAAACCCGCGGACAAGGCGGGGCCCGCCAAGCCCGCGCAAGGTACCACGTCGCCTGCGACCTCGATGACAACCGCGGACATTCTTGCTGCGGCGCGCGCTGGCAAGTCGGCGGCGAAACCGGCGGCCCCCCAAGCTCCCGCTACGGAAGCGCCCACGGACAAGAAGAAGACGATGACCACGGCCGAGATCCTCGCCGCCGCACGGGCCGCGAAAGGAGCGACCGATCAGACTCCAACACCTAAGACCGCAGCAAAGACGACGGAGACGCCCGCCAAACCCGCGTCACCGCCAGCGGCTCCTCAGAAAATGACCACGGCCGAGATCCTGGCCGCCGCGCGAGCCAACAAGAGTGCCACCGCGTCCACACCCCCAACAGAAACTGCCAAACCCGCAGAACCGACAGCTCAGAAGTCCTCGACAACTGCGGGCTCTTCCTTGAGCACGGCGGAAATCGTGGCCCGGTGTCGCCAAGTCGACGGCAAGAAACACTGAGGGGAGTTGCCGTGTGTCGGGTGGCGGGCGCGAGGCGTCCCTACTCATCCTCATCCGTCGGCGTCGGGAGCACGTCCGCGGCGTTGTTCCAGAACCGTTGATATTCGGCCGGCAGTTGCGGCGCGCTGGACGACAGGAGGGGCCCCCCGCCCGCCCGCGCCGATATGCTCCAATGGAACCAAGTACCCACCTGCCAGACAGTGATCTGGCAGGCTTCGCCGCCCCATCCGAGTAGCCCTGGCACCATTCTCTCCGATCGCACGGGCAGATAATGCCTGGCCAAGACTTGCTGATCGCGATTGAGCACCGCGTCGAGTCCTGTCCACAGCCGGTTCTCCACGGCCGCGAATTCATCAGGGAACGCGTCAATCGTAGTTACGACACGGTTAACACCCGGCCGTTCCTGGTGGACGAACTTCATTTCGAGAACCAGATACTCCTCGAATGCCGCGCGGATGACAGCCGCCACGTCATCATGCTGTTTCGGGGACAGGCGCAGTCGCTGTTCGAGGAACGAGTCCAGCACCGGCCCTTCGCTCGTCATGTGCCAACCGCGCTGAGCCGCCGGTATTGCCGCAGATTCCAGGGTGGCTGCCTGATTTCCGGCTCGGGTTTGGACGCGGGCTTCATGGAGGACGAAGAACGGAGCCACCAGACAGCAGAGGGCGACTATCGGTACCGACAACAACGCCGCCAGCAGGCAGCCTATCCCCGCTCCGGTGAAACCGCGGCGCGGCGGAATAACCTGCGGCGGGAACGGGTCTCGCACCGGGGGAATGTTGGCATCCGTCGTTGCGGGTCGCGCCGTCACTGCCGCGAATCCCAGGAGTAAGAGCAGCAGTACCAAGGGTGACAGGAAGCCGAGAACCAAGAGCACACCGGACGGTACTTCCCCGGCGGGTGCTGTCCAGAGGGCCGCTGCGGCCGGATCCTGCCATGCGGCACTGTAGGCATGCAGTCCAAAAGCACCGCCGCCGTAGGCATACACGCCGAGCGCTCCCCCTCCTGCTGCCAGGGTCCCGACGGCACCTCCTCCTCCGGAGATCCCCATTCCAATCGCACCGCCGCCAATGGCGGCCAGCAAGCCAATACTCAAACCGCCGAGGGTGAACAGGCCTATCGCTAACCCGCCGATCGCAATCGGCGCACAGGCCATGCCTCCGATGGCCAGGATCCCGCCCAAGGCCACGTCCCCCATGGCAATGATGCCGCGGGCGACTCGTTGGCGGCCGGTCCTCGGATCAAAGCCCTTGGCGATGTGGACGAGCGGCCAGCCGAGGAACTCGCGCGACGAACGGTACTCATAGCCGAAGTACCGTGGATTGAGAGGCGGAAAAATCGTGTGACCGCTGATCGACTCGACATCGGTCTTGATTTCCGCCGCGCGTTGGTACCGCCGGCTCGGCTCTTTCTCCAGCGTGCGCAACACGACGTCATCCAGCCGCACGTCGATCTGCACTTTGCGCGAGGGAGGCGGAAACCGGCCGAGCGGCAATTCGCGTGTGAGCATTTCGTAGAAGACCACGCCCAACGAGTAGATGTCGGCACGGTGGTCGACGGTGTGCGACCCTTCCATTTGTTCGGGGGCCATGTATCGGGGAGTCCCCATGACCTGGTGCGTCCCGGTCAGGGTGCCGTCTTCCGGAACCTGCCCCAGCAGTCGAGCCAAGCCAAAGTCCGCGATCTTGACGCGACCGCGCCGGTCGAGCAGCACGTTCTCCGGCTTGATGTCGCGGTGCACGACACCTTCATCGTGGGCAAATTGCAGCGCGTCGCAGATCTGGGGCACGATGGCCAGCGCTTCCTTGGGACTCAACATCCCCGTATCGATCGCCTGGCGCAGGCTGATCCCGTCCACGTATTCCATGATGAAATAGTAGAAGCCGCCCGCCTGCCCGAAATCGTGGACCGAAACGATGCTGGGGTGATTCAGACGCGCCAACGTGCGCGCCTCACGGCTGAAACGCTCGGCAAATGTCGGATCCTGCTCCGTGTCAGGAGGCAGAATCTTGAGCGCGACCAGGCGGTCCAGCCCGCGCTGCCGCGCCTTGTACACCGCTCCCATTCCTCCCTGTCCCAAAAGGTCCAGAATCTCCAGTTGCGGAAAATGAGGAGCCAATTGCGATGGCTTCGGTGGTGTGAAGCGGCGCATCGGAGCTTCCGTCTGCGCGACGTCGTATCCCGCGCCGGCGCGCCCCATCCCGACGCCGAGCAAACAACGCGGACACAGTCCCTGGGGGCTGTCATCGTGAATCGCCGCCCCGCACTGCGGGCAATTGCGCAGCACTGTCATGCTGTCAGGTCCTTGTGCAAATCGATGTCTCTCGCCGCGTGGCAAATCGCTCCATGATCTACTAACCGGAATTCCACAAATGGTTACCTCGGCGGACGGCAATTCCGCAATTGCCGGCCTGACTACGGACCGCCTAGGGTCCCAAGGCCGCAAACAGCGACCGCAGTTCTTCGTCGATTTCGCTGGGATCAGCGACCGTTTCCCCGATCTCCGCTCGCAGTAACTCTCGGCAGCGCTTCCGCATGCGGTGAATGGCGACTTTCACGGACCCCTCAGTCATCTTCAGGTCACTGGCCAGGTGTTCGTACGAAGGCAGCTGCGAGCCACCGGCCAGGTGGTTCTTCATCCGTTCATACACCGCCAGCTTGCCGGCCGTTTCATATTCCGAGCGCAGGCGATTCATGGCACGATCCAGCAGAGTCAGTGCCCAGCGCCGCTCGTAGATTCGCTCGGGTGTCCAATCCGTTGACGGCTCGAAGCGATAGCGCGACTCGGCGCTGCCGAGATCCAATGAGACGGCCGGCATCTGACCGCCGCGCTTCTGAGCGTGTGCCGCGCGCCACTGGTTGGCGACGAAATTCTGCAGAGAGGCCAGCAGGAACGCGCGAAATCGTCCCCGCTGCTGGTCGGCCAATCGCAAGCGATCTTTCTCCAGCAATTCGGTGAAGAAGGCTTGCGTCAGGTCCTGCGCCTCCGCCGGCTGGTATCCGCGCCGGCGCACGTAAGCGTACAAGGGATACCAGTAACATTCGCACAACGCAGACAGGGCACGGCGCGACTCGGGCGAACTGTGTTGTCCCGCCTGGACCACCATCGTCCATTGCGTCGTGTCAAACGCGTGGTGCGGGCTGCTCTTGTCCGGTATCTCGTGCATGGGTCCGTACCGCTCGGGAGATCCGAAAACGCATCCGCGGATCGCTGTCTTCATTTGACCTTCGGTTTTGCCACAGGACCGACCGTGGCCCCGGTGCTGCGCTGGTAGTCCTGGGGTGCCAGGACGATTTGCAGGCCGCGCACGCCCGCGGAGACGGCAATGGCGTCGAACAGCAGGGCGCTGTCGTCCAGGAAGACAGGGTAGTTCTTCTTGCCGCCGATCGCCGTCACACCACCGCGTATGTAGCCTGTCAGCGGCTGCAGTTCCTTCACGGCCACCGGTTCCGCCTTGCGATCACCGGTCAGCCGCGCCAGCGATTTCAGATCCAGCTCACAGTCGCCTGGGATCACTGCCAGACAGATGCCGTGGCGATCACCGCGAATCACGAGTGTCTTGAATACCTGCTCGGGCGGCATCCCAATCTTGGCTGCCACGGTCTCGGCCGACAAATCGTCCGGATCGACAGCGTATTCGCGGAGTTCGAATGCGATACCAAGTTTCTCGAGCTGCCGGGCGGAATTCGTTTTCAACTTGGCGTGCTCCGGTTGGCCGCGACGGCACGGACTTGAGTGTGGACTGCTGACACGTTCGGTCTGTTGTCTCGTACCGCTCGCTCACGACCCCCCCGAGCCCCTCATCGGAAAGGCGGCGGATGGGGGTGTGACCGTTTCCGCTGTGGCTGTATGCGTTGACTGACTGGCCCGCGCTGCCCACGACTCAAGCAACTGGAACTGCCGTTCGAAATTGTGTTCGCTGGTTCCCAGCGGGCTCTTGAAGAACGAAGCGAGGAACGTGAGCACGCCCTGGTCACGTTGGCGACAGGCGCGGTCCGTGAACCGGATCAGGTCGATCACCAACGGGGCGGCCAGCAGTGAATCGCAACCTTGCCAGGTGAACTGCAAGACCATGGGGGTGCCCAGGAATCCGCGGAAGTGCACGTGATCCCAGGCGGTCTTCCAATCCCCCAGACTCTTGATGTACTCGATGCTCACCAGCGTCTGCGGCGCGTAGCCCAGCACTTGCCCCAGCACGCGGTCCTTGGTGGCGACTTTGCTCTGTTTATTCGCCGGGTCATCGAGGACCTGCCCATCGAGATTGCCAAAGATGTTGTGCCCCACCCAGCTCATAACGTCCAGGTTGCGGTGGGCGAACATCGGGGCCAACACGCTTTTCAGGAGCGTCTCTCCGGTCTTGCCATCTTGCCCCATATGACACGTGCCGCGCTCGCGGGCCAGTTCGCCAATGGCGGGCAGCGTCGATCCCAGTGACGGCGTGAAGTTGATGTAAGGCCATCCCAAATCAAGCGCCGCAATGGCATAGAAGCAGCTGGCCGGAAGCCGGCAGTCGTGTGCATCTCGCAGGTCACGCGCCAAGCTAGCCCAGCGGGACGGGAACTGGCTCATATCGGTGGGAGGTTCCGTCGAAGCAACGTTGACCACGATGATGCGGTCCAGGCTGTGCGCTGCCTGAAATTCCCGCAAATCTTGCTGCAACCGCTCGACGGATTGCCAGGGTCGCTCTCCCCCGCACTGCATTGCCGGATCGGCCAGCGCGTGGATGGCTTGACCGGCGTTCCAGAAAACGCCGGGGCGCACGGCCCGGTCGATCGCCGCCAGTTCGCCCTGGCAGGCCTCGATGAGGGAACTGTCCACGGCACGACTGACGCGTGCCAGCTTTGTCGCTTCCGCCACCAGCGTGGACTGCCGGATTTCATGGCCTCCGACGATCAGGTCATCCCACGCGACCAGGTTGAGCGGCGCGAACTGCGGCAACTGGCTGACCAGGCCGCAGTCTCCGATGAGACGTTTGCGGAGAGCCGTCAGACCGAGCACCGTGGTTGTGGCCACGCCGCCGAAGAGACCCACGAGCCACACACCCGTTCGCGCTGGATCCGTGTTACTCACTGCCGGCCGATCCCCTGGTTGTTAACGGCCCTGGAACTTGCCTGGGAAACCTCTTATGATTGTCCCACGCGTTTGCGCAGACCGTCAAGCGACTCTGAAACAGGTGACTCGCAAGCGGCTGGACTGTTGCCAATCGGTGCCCTCGTACCGGTGCCAAGACCCGCTCCCGCTGGCCGCAAGACTCCCGCAAGAACACGATTCCCACGACCCGTTACGCAGACAGCTGAGGTGCCCGATGTTTGAAACCGTGGAAATGGCTCCGCCCGATGCAATCCTGGGACTGACCGAGGCCTTCAACAAGGACCCCAATCCCCGCAAGATCAACCTCAGCGTCGGAGTCTTCCAGGATGCCGACGGCAAGACTCCCATCCTTCAAAGCGTCAAACAAGCTGAACGTCGCCTGTTGGAAGAGGAGAAGTCGAAGGGCTACTTGCCGATCAATGGCTTGCCGGATTTCAGCCGCTTGACCCAGGAGCTGGTGCTGGGCTCCGAGCACGACGTGGTGACGTCTCAGCGCTGCGCTACGTTACAGACTCCGGGCGGTACGGCAGCCTTGCGCGTGGCAGCCGACCTGGTCAAATGCACGCTCCCCAAGGCGCGATTCTGGTGCAGCAAACCGACGTGGCCCAATCATCCCAAGGTGTTCCAGGCCGCGGATCGCCAGGTCGAGTACTACCCCTACCTGGATGCCGCGGGGACGGGGCTGGACCTCGACGCCATGCTGGGCGCACTCGGCAAGTGTTCCCCCGGTGACGTGGTGCTGCTGCACGCGGGCTGTCACAATCCGACGGGCGTCGATCCGAAACCGGATCAATGGCGGGCCATCGCCGATGTGCTCCAGGAACGGCGACTCCTGCCCTTGGTTGACTTTGCCTACCAAGGATTCGGCCTGGGATTGGAGGAAGATGCCCAGGGTGTCCGCGAGATCTGCGGGCGAGGGATCGATCTGCTGGTTTGCAGTTCGTACTCCAAGAACTTCGGGCTGTACTGCGAACGTGTGGGAGCGTTGACCATCGTCGCCACCAGCTCCTCCATCGCGCAGACCGTGCTCAGCCAGGCGAAGGTCTGCGTACGTGTGAACTACTCCAACCCGCCGAAACACGGGGGAGCCATCGTGGCCACGGTGCTCAACGACCCGAGCCTTCGGCAGTTGTGGGAATCGGAAGTGAACGGCATGCGGGACCGCATCCACGCCATGCGCAGGCAGTTCGTCGAGGCGATGAAACAGCGATCGACTCACGATTTCTCTTTTATTACCAGCCAGCGAGGAATGTTCTCCTACACGGGCTTGACCCCCGTGCAGGTAGATGAACTGCGCTCGCGTTTCGGTATCTACATCGTCAGCGCGGGGGGACGCGTCAATGTGGCCGGACTGACCCCGACGAACATCCCCGTGCTGTGCGATGCACTCGTGACCGTGCTGTGAGCAAAGTCGGCCTGCGTCCACCGCTTGCCAAGTACTGATCGGCCTGGACCGCTACCTTGCCGCCGAGTGGACTGTCGCGACTTTGATTCTTGAATGAATCGAAACGATATCGATCGTGATGCGCGAGAATCGTTTCGATGACACTCGGCATGTAATGCAAGTATCTATGAAGTAATAGATTACAGCACAACACTCCAGCGACGCCCCTATCTGGCGCGGACCTTGCATCGATGGTACGAGCGTAATCGGGTGCACGTTCCGGCGGTAGAAAGGACTTGGGGCCATGTTTGCGGAGTCGCTGTTGGTGATGCTGGGGACGATGGTCACGGCGGTAGCCGTTTTATCGTCGCTGGGACGGGAACCGTGAGCGACCAACGTTCACGGGCTGGTGAAGAGACGCGGATCGGCCCCTTTTTCGGACGATGCCTGGTCCTGGCGGCAAGCAGTCCGCGCCGAAGAATGCACCCCTCCGCCACCGCCCCGTCCATGGCGAACCGTGAGCGATCCGGCGCGGGGGGCCGGCCGGTTTCTGGGTTGGGGCACGCCGGCCCTTTCTGAATGGGTGGCTGTCTCCCTATAATCCGCAGACGCCCCGTGACCTCAGCCTGCGGAGACCGCCGACTTGCAGATCGTGACCTATCCCCACCCCACATTGCGGCATAAGTCCAAGCCCGTCCGCCGCGTTGATGCTGACTTGCGGGCCATCGTCCGGGAGATGTTCTCGCTGATGTACGCGGCGGGTGGCATCGGCTTGGCCGCCAATCAGGTGGACTTGCCGTTTCGGCTGTTCATCGCGAACCTGGCGGGGAATCCCGAGGAGGGTGAGGAGCTGGTTTTCATCAACCCTGTGCTCAGCCGCCCCAAGGGATCCGAAGAGAAGGAGGAAGGGTGCCTCAGTTTTCCCGAGCTGTATGGCCCGGTCACGCGGCCCAAGCAGATTCACGTCAACGCCTACAATCTGGGAGGCGAAGAGTTGTCCGCCAGGTTGGATGGCATGTTGGCGCGCGTGGTCCAGCACGAGACGGACCACCTTGACGGCGTGTTGTTCCCCGACCGGATGGGTCCTCTGGCTTTGGCCGAGCTGCGTGAGTCGCTCGACGAATTCGAAACCGACTTCGGCAGCCGGCGGGCGACGGGCGAGCTCCCGACCGATGCCGAGATGGCCGTTCGGCTCCGGGAGTGGGAAGCGAAATATTGTTGAGGGGTAACGTCAACCGCCGGGCTGCGCCGAGCGCGGAATTTTCAGCACGATGTGGTCCAACCGATGCGCTGCCTCATGATGGGAACGGGCCCATTCGCCGTCCCGACCTTTCAGGCCGTTTGCGATCAGCACGAGGTGGTGGCTCTGATCACTCGCCCCTTGGTTGTCGCGCGCTCCCGAAAGGGTCTACCGGGTAACCCCATGCAGGAAGCGGCCCATCGCCGTGGGATGCCCGTGCTCGCACCGGACGATGTGAACTTGGCGGAGGTTGGCCGGCAGCTCGCCGACTGGCAACCGGAAGTCTTTGTCGTCTGCGACTACGGCCAGATCCTGTCCGTGGACACTTTATCGATCCCCACGTTGGGAGGGGTTAACCTGCATGCTTCCTTGTTGCCGCGCTATCGTGGCGCCGCACCCATCAACTGGGCGATTGCCAACGGCGATGTCGAAACGGGCGTGACAGTGATCCACATGACGCCGCGGCTCGATGCCGGACCGTGCCTGGTGCAGAAGAAGGAAGAGATTCGGGCCGACGAGACGGCTCCGGACCTGGAGGCTCGCCTCGCACAAGTCGGTGCCGTGGCAGTGCTCGAGGCCCTCACGATGCTGGCACACTGGGACGGCCGATCCGCGCTGGGAACGCCGCAAGATCCTCGGCAAGCCACCCGCGCGCCGCGTTTGCGCAAGGAGCAAGGCCTCGTGGACTGGCGACTCGGCGCGACCGAACTGCGCAATCAGGTGCGCGCGTTTCAGCCCTGGCCGGGCACGTACACCCATGTACGGACCGGCAAAGGCGAACCGCTGCGGCTGATACTCGACGCGGTAACCGTCGTGCCGTCGGGACCTCCGGCCGTGGCTCCCGGAACCATCCTGGTCGCCGACGGCCTCCAACTTGTCGTTGCCTGCGGCGAGGCCGCGCTGTCGCTGGACCGTGTCCAACCCGCCGGCAAACGGACGATGGCGATCGCCGAGTTCCTCCGGGGTCATCGCCTCCAGCCGGGCGATATGCTGGCAAGCACGTAAGCCCTTCCTGCCAACAATCACCAGCTGCCAAGGAGGTCGGACCGAGCCAGATCGGGGACCCGCGTGAGGAGCTGATCCGCCTTCCGTAGAAAGGGCGCTGCGCGGTAGACTTCACGACGATTCGGTTCAGCACCGCTGTGGGGGGCGGCCCTGCCGCCCGGGGTTGCCAGTAGCAAGCATTGTTGAGTCTTGTAACCGTTCCAGCGACCAACGGGAGCGAGTTAGCACGCCGGTGCGACAGCACCGTTGTGGGGGGCGGCCCTGCCGCCCGGGAGGAGAGTGGCTATGGATGGCCTCCGTGAATGGGATCTGGTTCTGCTAGCGGTCAGTACCTACGTGGCTCTGAGCATGCTCGTGCGGCTGATGTGCCGGCGCCGGGACAGCCTGGTCCGTTTTCTTTCACAGCAGGCGGCGGAAGAGAAGCGCAAACGTGAGGAGCAGGAACAGGCAGCGCGGCAAGCAGCCAGTCGGAAGTCCGCTTCTGCGCGTCATGCGGCCTGACTCCGGCGTCTTCCACTGCTGCCAGCGGACCGCGGTCGCAAGTGTACGCTGTGTCGCAACCGTGGACGGTGGGGCCTGGCAAGAAAAGAAGTGATCGGGCATGTCGGGTCGATTGTACGTGGAAACCGTGGGCTGCCAGATGAACGTTCTCGACAGCGAGATGCTCGTGGCCAGTCTGCGCAGGCACGGATACGAGTTGGTCACGGACGTGCACGAGGCCGACACGATTCTGCTGAATACCTGCAGTGTGCGCGAGCATGCGGAAGAGAAGACTTACAGCACGCTGGGCAAGCTGAAGCGTTGGAAGCAGGCGCACCCGCAGAACGTCATTGGCGTCGTGGGCTGCATGGCGCAGAAGGATCAGCAGAAGATCTTTGAGCGTGCGCCGTATGTCGATCTGATCATCGGGCCCGGGCAGTTGCAGCGTGTGGCAGAGTTGGTGGAGAGCGTGCGGTCGGGACAGGGCCGGCAGGTGGCGATCAGCCTCGGTCGCCGCGAGGGCACGCGGGAGGACATCGAGCGCAGTCACGAGACGTTCGATCCTCTGCGCGATCCGGAGATGCGGCCGACGCCGTCGCAGGCTTATCTGCGGATCCAGATCGGTTGTGACAAGTTCTGCACGTATTGCGTGGTCCCCATGACCCGCGGGCCGGAGCAATGCCGGGCTCCCGCGCAGATCCTGGAGGAAGCCGCGATTCTGGCGGGACAGGGTTGTGTTGAAATCACGCTGTTGGGTCAGACCGTGAACAGCTACCAGTATGTCTCGGGTGGGACGACCACACGTCTCCCGGATCTGCTGGCCCGACTGCAGAACGTCTCCGGTATCCGGCGGTGGAAGTTCGTCACCAACTATCCGCGCGACATGGACCGCGAACTGCTCGCCGCCGTCCGCGACTTGCCGGGGGTCGCACCCTATTTGCACATTCCGGCGCAGAGCGGTTCGGACGCCGTGCTGCGCCGCATGAAGCGCGGGTATACCGCGGAGCAGTATCGGGAGATGATGGCGCGCATCCGAGAGCTGCTGCCGTTGGCCGCGATATCCAGCGATTTCATTGTCGGTTTCTGTGGCGAGACCGAGGCTGATTTCCAGCAGACGATGGCCCTGACGCGCGAATGCCGTTTCAAGAACAGTTTCATCTTCAAGTACAGTGTGCGGCCGGGTACGAAGGCCGCGGAGCGGCTTCCCGACGACGTGCCGGCCGACGTCAAGCAGCGCCGCAACCAGGAGTTGTTGGCCCTGCAGGACGCGATCAGCGCGGAGGACAACCAGCAGTTTATTGGCCAGACCGTCGAGGTGCTGGTGGAAGGCCCCAGCAAGCGCGCTCGTCGCCAGGCGGGGGACTCCTCCACGATCCAACTTACCGGCCGCACCCCCTGCGATCGCATTGTGGTCTTCGACGGGGAGAGTCGTCTCACGGGACACTTTCTGCCGGTCGTGATCTACGACGCCAGTTCCCACACGCTGTTCGGGCAGGTAGCCGACCGCAGTCGCGAGTCGGGAGTCTGGAGTCTCACGTCGAGAGTGTAGTCCAGCGCGGGAACCTCGCTACTCCTCGCCGGCGGCGTCGACTCCGGCGGCCACGAAGCGGTAACCCACATCGCGAATGGTCAGGAAATGGCGCGGGTGGGAGGGGTCGGGTTCGAACAACTTGCGGAGTCGGCGTATGAACTGGTCCACCGCACGCGTGGAGGTGGTGGCCGGCAGTTCCCACACCTTTCCCAGCAACTCGTCGCGCGGGATGACGCGGCCTTCGTTCTGGATGAAGTATTGCAGCAACTTCATCTCGAGCTGCGTCAACTTGACGTGCTTGTCCGCGACCCGGACTTCGTAGCTGGCGAAGTCCACGTCCGCGTGGCCGAAGCGGTAGTTCGGTGGTGGGCTCGTGGCGGGACTGCCGTTGCCGCGTTTGGTGCGCCGGTCGTACATGACGAGCAGATTGCGCACGCGGCTCAGCAGTTCATCGAGATCGAACGGCTTGGTCAGATACTGGTCGGCACCGGCATCGAAGCCGCGAGTGCGGTCTTCGGTCAGCGTGCGAGCGCTGAGCATCAGCACCGGCACATCGATGTTCTTGTCGCGCAGCTTTGCACAGACCGCGTAGCCGCTCATGCCCGGCAGCATCAGGTCGAGAATGACGAGGTCGATCCGAGGTTGTGTCTCGAGCAACTGCAGCGCCGAGGGACCATCACCGACCGTGGTGACGGCGAACCCTTCGGCCTCGAGGTTGTACTTGATGCCCACCGCCAGATGGTGCTCGTCTTCCACAATGAGGACTCTTTTCCTCTCCGTCACGACCGTCGCTCCGCAAAGGGTGTTCAGTCCGCCGCGCGGGAAACCAGACGCGGGTTTCTCTCCGCCAGATTCGAGCCGGAGTCCACGTGGCGTCCCCCGGGCAAACGCACCTCGAAGACCGTCCCACTGCCTGTATCCGGGTCCTGCACGCGGATCTGCCCGCCGAGGCGTTTCACGAGGGTGTGCACGATGTGCAGCCCCAATCCGGTACCGGGCTTGTCCCGTTCCAGCTCCATCCCCAGCCGCACGAAACGCTGGAAGATCTGGTCGCGCATGCTGCGCGGGACACCCCGACCGTTGTCCGTCACCCGAGTTACAATCCAGCCGTCGCTGGCGAGATGGGACGTAACGGACACGTCGGGAGGCTCTCCCGCATACTTCGCGGCGTTGTCCAACAGGTTCCGGAAGATCATGGCCAGGTCGGCGTGGCGTGCCGAGATCAGGCAGGGTTCGACCCGGCAATCGATGGCCTCCATGGGGCGCTGATGACGCAGGCAGACTTCCGCGGCGCACGTCTGGAGTACCTCATCCAGGCGCACCTCCTCGAGCAGACCTGACTGCGGCGTCTTTTCGAGACGCGCTGCGTCGAGCAGATGGTTGATGAGATTGTCCAGCCGCTCGACGTCCTCCAGCATGTAGCGCACAAAATCCTCGTGCTGCTCGGGGCTCAACGGCCGCCGCGCCATCGTCTGCAGGCAAAGCTTCAGCGATGCGATGGGAGACTTGAGTTCGTGCGTCACGCTGTCAATGAAATTCGACTGGCGCTGATTGAGATTGATGGCCTTGACCGACAGCGCCAGGTACATGACGACGCCGACGAGCACGAGCACCAGGAAGAGGGTGCCGACGCTGAGCAGTGTCCAATAAAGGGGCGCGAAGCTCTGATCCTGCAGCGCGCCGAACACGGCCAGCAGCACCCAGCCTACCGTGAGCGCCACGATCAGCAGGATCATGATCACGCCGAGCGTGATCGGCCACTTGAGGGAACGGCGTTCAATCATGGATTCTCTCGCGTGCGTCACCGGCCGGTGGTTGTCCAATGTGTAAGCGTTCACGGGTCGGTGGGGGATTGGCGCGTCTTTCGGCGGTGACAGCTTGCCGTCAGGTCCAGACGTTGTCCGAAAACACGGGCCGATCCCCGTCTCTTCACCGGCCCGTGAACGCTTACGTCCAATGTTTGAGCATATGCGGGTTGCGCGACGACCGTCAAGGAAGGCAGGTCCCTTGTGGCTTGTTTGCAGGAAGTCCAGTATCTATCTTGCCGATGTGGGGTCAGGGGACGCAGACCAAGAACCAGCAACCCGCCGCGAATACGGAGCAAGTCGAGTTTCATCATGAACGCTTCATTCGCTCTGGAAGTGTCAGCCGTCTGCAAGGTCTATCGCCAGGGCTTGCTGCGGAGGCCTTTCACGGCATTGCAGGAAATTACCTTCGCGGTTGGCCGCGGCGAGATCTTCGGCCTGCTGGGCCCCAACGGCGCCGGTAAGACAACCCTGGTGAAAATCCTGTTGGGGATCGCGCGCGCCAGTGGAGGGCAGGCTACGCTCCTGGGTCGCCCCGCCGGAGACCGCCAGAGCCGGATTCGCGTGGGATATCTCCCCGAAGCCTTGCGCATGGCCGGACATCACACGGCCGAATCGGCGTTGCAGTACTACGGCCGGCTGAGCGGTCTGTCGCTGCGCACGATTCGCGCCAAACAGACCGCCTTGCTCGAGGACGTCGGACTGGCTGACCGTGCCCGGGAACGCATCAAGAAATACTCCAAGGGAATGCTGCAGCGACTTGGTCTGGCTCAAGCTCTGCTGCATGATCCCGAGTTGCTGGTGTTGGACGAACCCACCGACGGGTTGGATCCGGTGGGACGATCGCACGTCCGCAGCCTGTTGCATCGGCTCCGGTCGGAGGGGCGAACGGTATTCCTCAACAGTCACCTCCTGCAGGAGGTCGAAACGGTCTGTGATCGCGTGGCGATCCTGGACCGCGGAAAGCTGCGCGCCATTGGTACGGTGGCGGAAATCGCACCGCCACAGACTTCAGGTCTGGAAGTCGACCTGCAGCTGGCGGGCCAGGAATCCGACCTGCGAGCCGCGTTGGGGGAACGTGGCGTTCGCTCCTGGAAGACCGGCGGCAACGGAGAACATCATCTGACCCTGCGGCTGCTGGATCAGGCAGCGGTGGACGAGTGCCTGGACGACTTGCGGCGGCATCGCGTGAGCCTGGTGGGACTGGCCCGGCGCCGCGTCACGCTGGAGGACGCTTTTCTGCAGCTGTTCACGGAAACGTCGCCCGATAACGCCCGCCGGCCCGAATCCGCCCCGGACCGAACACCCTCGAGCAAGCTGACTGCAGTTCCATGATCAAGTACCTCGCCGTCGTGCAAGATTCGTTCCGCGAAGCCTTGGCCTCGCGCGTACTCTGGCTGGTACTGGTCGTCATCACGTTGTTCCTGCTGGCCATTGCCCCGCTGGGATACCGCGAGACCGTCACCTGGAAGCTCGGAGACGCGGACATCAACACGTGGTTTGACTTCCTCGAGCGTCTGCGACAGGAAGGGCCGCAAGACAAGGAGTCGCCTTCCCGTCACATCTGGCGTCTGTTGGATGACGATCTGAAGCAGCGGCTGGCGACCGCCAAGATCCCCGGCAAGGACCAGGACCTGATCAATCCCATCGAGGTGATCGGTACTATGTCGCGTTTTCAGAAGGCCATGAACGCTCTGCTGGAACGCGATGACTTCTACCGCGAGGATTCCTGGAAGGGGGCTCAGATTCTCTCCCGGGAACTGCAGGAACTGCGCAAGCAGAAACCGGAGCAACTCAGTCAGCAGGAGCGTGCACGGCTCAACCGACTGTGGCTGGAGGCGGCGTACCCGAACCTCGTCAGAAGCAGTCCGCCGACATCCATCCAATTGCGGTATGCCTGGCATGACCTGGGACCGCAACAGCCGCTGCGCGGTACAACGCTGCAGGAGAGCATTCAATCCGCAACCGCTTGGGTCATGAAATGGTTCCTCGGAGCGATTGGGGTCTTCACGGCGATTCTGGTGACCGCTCCGATCATTCCGCAGATGTTCGATCCCGGCGCGCTCCATCTACTGCTGAGCAAACCCGTGGCGCGCTGGCTGTTGTTCCTGTCCAAGTTCGCCGGTGGCTGTTCGTTCATCCTGATCGGCGCCACGTACCTGGTCGGCGGCGTCTGGCTGGTCCTCGGCACGCGCTTCGGTGTGTGGGACACGGCGTTGCTGCTCAGCATCCCGATCTACCTGTTCGTGTTCGCGATCTACTATTCCGTTTCGGCGCTGGCCGGAGTCATCTGGCGCAGCCCCATCGTGTGTGTGGCCCTGACCGTGCTCTTCTTTGCCGCCTGCTGGTTGATCGGCACCTCCAAGGTCGCCTTTGAACGCGCGTATTGGGACAAACTGCGCATCGCTCAAGTGCTGCAGGCAAAAGACACGTTGTTCACCGTCAATGAGATGGGGCTGACCAGCCGCTGGGACGAGAAACGGCGCGAATGGCACGAGGTCTTCGTGGCCGATGCCCAGAAGCAGTCTCGCGCCATCATGATGTTCATGCCCGTGATTCCGCGGGAGTTCCGCCCCCTGGGTCCCGTCTACGACACCGCACACGACCGCCTGGTGTCCGCACAGCCGTCGTTTCCACCGGGCAGATTCCAACTTTGTCTTGGCACGCGCGCCAAGGATTGGGCGAGCGAGCCGGGCGTGGCCGTGCCCGGAGGCGCCTTTGCGTTGCTCGCGGAACCGGACGGCAAACTGTTGGCGGTTTCCAACACCGACCTGCAGCGTCTGTCCGGCGACCCCTTGCGGAAAGTGGAACCGATCCGCGTCTTTGGCATGACGCTGCCGGCCTGGGGCGGAAGCGCCTTTCGTTCGGTTGGTCCCGACCCGCCGCTCGTGATCACGCAACCGGCGGCCGCGGCCCTGCACGCTTCGGGCCAGGAACTGGCCGTGTTCACCCGCGGCACCTTGCTGTTGCTGAAACGGGACGCGGCGGGGCATTACCAGCGTCACCGCGAGGCGGCGTTGGCTGACGCCGAACGCCAACCCGTGGTGCTCGGCTTCGCAGGGCGCACGGTGCTCCTGGGGCGCGAGGACGGTCGGATCCAGGTGTTCGCGGCCGACACGCTGCAGCAGGTTCACGAACTGCGTTTGGAGGATCGGAACCCACCCCGACTGATTGTTCCCTCACCCGACGGTCGCCAGTGTGCGGTCGTGCTGCACACGAAGAACCTCTGGCTGTACGACAGCGCGCAGCAGACGGCACACAAAGCGCCCCTCAGCGGCCAGGGAACCATCACGGCTGCGGCCTTCACGGCCGATGGTCAGTTGCTCGTAGCCGAGGAAGGGATGTCGGTCAGCCGCTACCAACTGCCAACGCTCCGGCGGGTGCAACACTATGCGCCGCGTCTGGGCCTGCTGATCGAATCGTACCGGTACGGACTCTTGCCGCTCTACACCGTATTCCCCAAGCCGGGTGAATTGGGGACCACGTTCGAGTATCTCCTGTCCAAGAAGGAGACGCGGAACACGGTCGGCGCGGATCTGACAGCAGCGCAACAGACCATCGATCCTTGGACACCGCTCTCGAGCAGCGCCGCGTTCACGCTCCTGCTGCTCGCCGCCTCCTGCATCTACGTCGAATGGCAGGACTTCTAGCTGCACCGCGCGGGCGCCGGTGCCGTCACGAGCTTGGATCGGTCGGGGGCTGACTCGCCGCAAAGGCCGCCAGATCCACCTGCCCCTTGCGCGCGCAGAAGTCACCGAAGGTCTCACCCGGTCGGCGATCTTGTTGGAAGTACACAAACACCGGCAGCAGCACAGCCACCAGATCCTCTTCCGCCACTAGGTCCTGATAGATGAAGTTCAGTCGATTTCCCGCCAACCGGCCGCCGAGCAACACCGTGTACTTGCCGGCCGTCTTGCCCACGAGCCCGATATCCGCGTTATACGGTCGCGCGCAGCCGTTGGGACAACCTGTCATGCGCACGGTGAACGGTTCCTGCTGCAGTCCCAGTCTCGCCAGCGCGCCTTCCATCCGTGTTATCACGCCCGGCAGCGCGCGCTCTGCCTCCGTGATGGACAACCCGCACGTGGGCCAGGCCACGCAAGCCATCGACCAGCGGCGCACGGTCGAGACCTCCTCCGTCAAGGGCACGTGATGCCGGCGCAGAATGTCCTCCACACCGGCCTTGCTGGCGGTCTCCAGATCCGTGAACAACAGGCTCTGGTGGGCCGTCAAACGGATTCCCGGACGGTACGTGCGGCCGATTTCGCGCAGCGCAGTCTTGAGCTGCATCTGGTCCGTGTCCTGGATGCGCCCGTTCTCGATGTTCAATCCGTAGCACCAGCGGCCGTCGCCCTGCGCTTCCCAGCCCATGTGATCGTTGACCGCCTGCACCTCGTCCGGCTCGGGATCCGGCAGGCGGCGACCGCAGTACTCTTCCACCTTGGCCTTGAAGGCCTCCAGACCCCACTCACGGATCAGGTACTTCAGCCGCGCCAGCTTGCGATCGCTGCGATTGCCGAAATCGCGAAACACGGCCACAACGGCGGTGGCGACATCCAGCACATCGCCAGGCGCCACGCAGGCCATCCGCTGCGCCAACGCGGGGAAGGTCTTCTTCGCGCTGGGAGTGACTCCCATGCCGCCGCCAACCAGCACGTTGTATCCCACGATCACGCCGTCGCGCACGATGGCCAGCAGCCCCAGATCGTTGGTGTAGATATCGATGCAGTTGTCAAAGGGAAACCCGATCGCCACCTTGAATTTGCGCGGCAAATACCGGTCCTGGTAGATGGGCTCATGCTCGTCAGGGCGATTGCCTCCCACCAGCACCCGGTTGTCTCCGTTCGGCTCCGCGAGCCACAACTCGTAGTATGCTCGGGTGTGAGGAGTCAGGTGCCGGCTGATGCGCTGGGCCAGGTCCTGCACCTCGCGATAGATGGCGGTGGTATAGGGACCAGGACAACACATCACGTTGCGCGCCACATCGCCGCACGCCCCGAAGGTTGTCAGTTGGATTTCATTGATGCGGCGAATCGCTCGAGCCAGGCCCTGCTTCAGTACACCGTGCAATTGCAGTCCTTGGCGGCTCGTGATCCGCAACGTGGAGTTGCCCAGCTCGTCGCACAGATCCAGTTCCGCCAGAAGTTGTTCGCTCGTCAAGCAACCGCCTGGTATCTTCGTGCGCACCATGAACATGTACGATTTGAGCGATTTCACACCCGCCGCTTTGCCGCGTGCATCACGATTGTCCTGCTGGTACGCGCCGTGGAATTTCAGGAGATGCGTCGTGTCCTTGTCGAAATGGTCTTCGTCCGCAGCCAACTCGTCGGCGATCGTCCCCCGCAGCAATCGGCTGTCACCTTTGAGGATCTCGACAGCGCTGGGCTTCGGCATCGGTTCAGGCTTGTCGTCCGGCATCAGAGCGCTCCACGTAACTAAATGTTACATAAAACCTTACGATATCACTCCGCCAACAGACCAGGAACGAGACCAGATTGTTCACCAAGTAAAGCAACTTGATTATATATCTTATCGGTTCGCCTGCGGAAGCGGATGACCTGCGGATGTCTGGCAGTTGAGCATTTGCGGAGGCAGATTGCCAGTCGGGGCATTCACGGAAGTCGGGTGGGCGGCGCGTACGGATTCCGGATTTTTCGGGTCGGGGCGGGAAGCGGCGTGTCTGCGGGAGTGAAGATCCCCGGTAGAATGTCGGACTCGTGGTCAGGCCCGGTGTTCAGGTGGAGTGAGGATGACGGACAGATGAGCGCGGTGTTGCTGGATGGGAAGCGATTGGCGAAAGAGATTCAGACCGAGATTGCGGAGAAGGTTGCCGACTTCATCCAGCACGGAGGCGTGACGCCGTGCCTGGCGGCGGTGTTAGTCGGCGACGATCCGGCCAGCGAGGTCTACGTGCGCAACAAGCAGCGCGCGTGCGAGCGCGTGGGGATGGAGAGCCGGTTGTTGCGGCCGGACGCGCAGGTGTCTGAGGAATCGCTGCTGGAGATCGTGGGCCAGTTGAACCGGGATCCAGCCGTGCATGGCATTCTCGTGCAATTGCCCTTGCCGGCCCACGTACGGACGCAGCGCGTGCTGGACGCCATTCATCCGCTCAAGGACGTGGACGCCTTTCACCCGGAGAATGTGGGGCGGCTTTCGCAAGGTCGCCCGCGGTTCTTGCCCTGCACGCCGCACGGCGTGTTGCAGATGCTGCATCGTTACGCGATTCCCCTGGCGGGCCGACACGTCGTGGTGGTGGGACGGAGCGATATTGTGGGCAAGCCGCTGGCGCTGCTGCTTATGCAGCGGGATTCGTCACTGGGCGCGCAGGCGGTCAATGCCACGGTCACCGTTTGTCACAGTCGCAGTGCGGATTTGGGAGCGATCACACGGAGTGCCGACGTGTTGGTCGCCGCCATCGGCCAGCCGCAGTTCATCACGGCGGATCTCGTGAAGCCGGGAGCCGTGGTGGTTGATGTCGGAGTGAACCGGATCGCGACGGGACTGGTAGGAGACGTCGACTTCGAAAGCGTGCGCCAGGTCGCCGGTCACATTACGCCGGTGCCGGGCGGCGTCGGACCGCTGACCGTCACGATGCTGCTGCACAGCACTCTGACCGCGGCGGAGCTGCAGCTGGCGTGAGTGTCAGTGCTGGTGCACCGTTCAATGGGCCTGCTGATCGTCCCATGGAGGATGCCAGAGCGGTCGGCGGAGGAAGAGCGCGGCGGCTAGATCCTGCGCCACGCGCGTCGATGCCATGAGCCGGCCGGACTGCTGGGCGGCCGTCAGGTCCAGATGCCCGAACGCGAGCTGCGTGAAGTCCGCACGGCTGCAGGCCAGGTAGCTGCGCCCCAGCTTTCCCTCCTGGATCTGGAGTTCCGCGGGCAGGAGGGACAAGCCGTAGCGTTCCTGGTCGAGTTTCAGTCCCAATTCGCAGGGCAGTGACACCCGGGCGGCGCGCGCCCGATCGAGGAACAGACTGGCGGTCTGCCGCAGGAAGGCCACAGGATCCAGGATCTTGACGAGGAAGACCTCGCCGCTATCCGCTTCGTGGACGTAATGGCAACCGCCAGCCGTCACGAGACGTTGGTGCAGCGGATCATCGGCGGGCGCATCGATGCGCACCAGGTGAGTGTCGCGTTCCATGGCGTCGCCGCAGGCTCTCCCCAACAGCGCTCCCGCGGCGCGCGGGTGATCGCGTTCCGTCATGATCTCCAGGATGCGTTCCTGGCGCATGACGGCATAGCCCACGATCGGCGCCCACTCCTCGCCCAGGTCCAACTTGTCGGGACCGTCAATGGCCACATAGATCCGGTCGTAGCCGCGGCGGTCAATCAGCCAGCGCCAGTAGTCATCGTTGCGCACGAGCGGCCCGTACCGCTCGCACGAGTTACTCACGTGGAGACGCTTCAATGCGGCCAGTTCCACATGGCGCCACAGGCGCACATTCAATGGCCGTTCCGCGGGGTGGAGCGCGTGGCAGCGCGGCGCTTCCGTTTCGCGCAAGTGGGAGAGAATGTCACTGGCGTGCGCCAACGAGTAGCTGTGCCGCGCGCCGATGCACCAGCCGCGTTTGAGAAAGAACTGCGGTCTGCGTGTGCACAGGGTCGCAAACGCCAACCCGTCCTCCCGCAGCCGTTGTTCGGCCGCGGCGAGCAGCGCGCTGCCGCAGCCTTGCTCGCGGTACTCGGGCAGAACCGCGAAGTCGCGCAGGCTGCACGTGTCCAGGGAGAGCGAGCCAAACCGAACTTGCCGGCGCACCAGTGCCGCATGCGCGACGATGCTCCCTGCGCGCCGCACCAGCAGACGGTCTCGCGGGGTATAGGCCGGCGCGTCCAATTGGGCCTGGAACTCCGTGGCCGATGGCCGGTGAAAGATGGACAGCAGAAACTGCAGCACCGAGGGATGATCCCCCGCGCTGCCGCGGCCGACGGCAAATTGCCCGCTGTCCACCACGACCGGCAGAGGAGGCTGCCGCAGGGCCACCGCGTCGGAGGTGTTCGCGGCAAGAGAAGCGAGAGTCGTGCGTGCCGCGGAGAGATGTTGTGGATAGGATTTTGCTCGAAAACGAAGTGCGCTCCTGCGCGACGCCGCTGCTTTCATGGCGACGAGTCCCTTCTGCAACGGAGTAACCGCTCCTTCCTGATCCTCAGAATTGCGTTTAACTTAGCTCTCTTTTTTCAAATGTCCAGTAGGAACGCCCGCAAAGCCCGTTGCGGATGGAGACAGAACGAGTACTCGCGCGAGGTGAGAATCTGTTCGCGGAGTTGTTGTCGGCGCCGCGCTTGTTGCTGCGCGAGGAGCTGGCGCACGTCGCCGGCCACGAACGGTTGAAGGTCGGCATTCATCCGATTCAGCATCTGGTGTCGCGTGCGCAGATCCTCCCCCGCCGCGTTGTGGATCCAGCGCAGCTTCTCGGCCACGAGCGCTTCCGTCTGCGCATTCCGCGCGACGTGGCGCTGCGGATTGAATCGCAGATCGCGCAACCGATGTTCCACCTGCCGCAGATCCGTCTCCAGTTGACTGCGCTGCGCGGGCCAGAGTTGAGCGGTTGCCGTCAGCACCAGGAACTCGGGCGGCTGCCATTCGAAGAAGCGCTCGATGATCACGTCCGTCAATTGATCGTACTTGGCACCGCCGATCCCGTGAAAGAAGACGTCGCTCAACAGCAGTCGAATAAACATCGTGGTCAGCAATGCGCGCGGCCGAATGCGCACGCCCTGCCCTTCCAATGTTTCCCATTGTTCGACAGCCCGGCTTCCGTGAGTGTCGGACATCAAGGTGACGGCGCGCGTCGTCTGCTGCAGATCGGAAATCTCCCAACCGCCGGCGAATGGCCGGGCGTATAGCCGGCGCCGGCGCGGGTCGCTGGCCGTCCAGATCCAGAACGGTGCTTCGTGCCATTCGTCGCGCTGTGCGAGTTCCGGTACCGGATGCGTGCGACTGCGCAAGCGGTGAACGTGTCGGTAGTCGCGCAGCGCCGCGTTGTAGATGTCGCGGAAGCGCGGCAGGTCCGCCAGCACGTGTGTCAGGAAACGGCGGAATACGGGGCCGCGGCAGATGTAGCTGAGCGGCACTTCCTGCGTCGTCAGACCCCAGGCTGCTTCCAGCTGATGGCGGGCTTGAGATATCGCTCGACCCAGATTGCCGGTCTGACGAGCGGCCTGTTGCGCCCGCGGCCAAAGCGCGGTGATCACCGGTTCATCCACCGCGCCCAGCAGCTGTTCGAGAACGCGTGGGGCAAAACTGGCAAAGGTCTCGGCAGCGACGATGGCCCGTTCTTCATACGGCATCTCGCCTGCCGGCCCGTCCAGCGCCACGTGGGTCGTGCCGGGTTCCGCGAGCGATCCGCAGGGAACACGCACACTGGGCGTCGCTACGGCATCGTTGTCGATCAGAATATGGATGGCGTGCGCGCCGCTGCGGCGAGCGGCCGCCGACAGCGCGAAGTTCTTGAACCAGACTCCGGGATGATAGAGTTCCGGTTGATGGCCGGTGACCAGGAGCGGCACATCCGCAGCCGCGGGCGCGGGCACATCGAGATAGGCGCGGGTGTAGTGGAAGGCCTGCGCGCGCAGGTCGGACCGCGCCTCGGCCACCGCGTCCGCCCAAGCCTGTCCCCACAGTTCCCGGTGCGCCGGGCCGTGGAGCGCACGGTTGTGCGCGATGAGTTCTGGAACTCGATCCAAAGGCGGATCGACCAGCACGGCGCCGTGCTCGCGCGGCGCGCGCAGCTGCCGGTGTTCCAGGGCGCTGCGCGGGGTGATCATTCGGCTTCTTCCCCACAGGCCGAGCAGGCGGCGCAGGAGTCCCCGCCGCCCCAGCGGGCCAGACTGCGGTCCAGGACGTCATAGTAGTACGCGCGCCGCGTGGCACCGTCGTCCAGCGCACCGCCGAAGGAACGGCTCTCGTCGAGATAGATCAACGGCACGGGCCGTTCCACGATGCGCAATCCGGCGTGCACGGCCTGGACCCAGAGTTCCAGCGGCATGCCGTACCCGTCTTCGGTCAGCGTCAGGCGTTTCAGCGCGTCGACCCGGTACGCTTTGAACCCGCAGAACGCATCGGTCAACTGCAGACCCAGCCGCGCGTTCAACACGTCGGTGATTTCCGCGTTGATCTGGCGCCGCTGCGCCGGAGGGCGGCTGTCGTCGGCGAAACGCCGCAAGTAGCGACTGCCCGACACGATATCCGCCTCCGCGCAGGCCGCCACGAACTCCGGGATGCGTTGCGGTTCGTGCTGCCCGTCGCAGTCAATCGTCACCAGGATCTGGTACTGCCCGCGAATGGCCTGGGCAAAGGCCGTGCGCAGCGCCGCTCCGTACCCCCGATTGACCGCGTGCCGCACCAGCTGGATATCCGGGCGCGCCTCCAGCAGTTCCGCCGTTCCGTCCGTCGAACCATCATCGACGACCAGCACGCGCGGACTGTAGGCGCGGACCTCGTCCAGGACGCGATCCACGTAGCGCACTTCGTTGTACACGGGCAGTGCCGTGACCCAACGTTGGGGCATGCGAAGTTCCTGGATTGGGAGGGGGCATCGGGTCTGGAACCAGTGACTACCTCATTGTAGGAGGCTGCCCCTGGCAGTCAACTTGCGTCTTTGGCCGGCCAGCCGTTGCGTTTAGCTGTCGAATGGATATCGTAGGGAGAAGTGCTCGAACCGCTTCGTACGCCTTCCGCACCGAGGAAGAGTCCATGCCTGTCGTGATGGTGGTGGATGATTCACCCGTGGATCGCCGGCTTGTCGGCGGTCTGCTCGGCAAATCCGTCAATCTCCGCATCGAGTACGCGGCGGACGGCGAAGAAGCTCTCCAGGCCATGGAGAAATCCGTGCCCAATGTGGTGGTGACGGATCTGATCATGCCGAATATGGATGGCCTGGAACTCGTGGCGGCCGTCGTCGAACGGTATCCGCTGGTGCCGGTCATTCTGATGACGGGCCGCGGCAGTGAAGAAATCGCCGTCAAGGCGCTGAAGGCGGGAGCAGCCAGCTACGTTCCCAAGTCCGTCCTGCAGACACTCCTGCTGGACACCGTGGAGAACGTCCTGGCCATGGCCCACGAGGAACAAACGCAAGTTCGCCTTCTCGATTGCATGACCGGTTGTTCCTTTGTGATCGACAACGAAGCTTCCATGATCCCGGCGCTGGTGAATTATCTGCGGCGACTGATCCGCAAGACGGGCCTGTGCGACGACACGGATGGTATTCGCACGTGCGTGGCGCTGGAAGAAGCCCTGAACAACGCCCTGTATCACGGCAATCTGGAACTCAACTCCGCGACGCGCGAGGGGGATCGCGTGGCCTATCGGGCACTTGTGGAGGAACGCCGCCGCAGTGAACCGTACCGCAGTCGCAAGTTGTTCGTGCAGGTGAGCGTGACACCCACGCATGGCGCGTTTGTCATTCGTGACGAAGGACAGGGATTCGACCCCAATCAGCTCCCTGACCCGACCAACCCCGCCAACCTGGAGAAGCTCAGCGGGCGCGGATTGTTGCTGATGCGCACGTTCATGGACGATGTGCAATTCAATGAACGCGGTAACGAAGTGACACTGATCAAGAAGAAACGCATACTCGCCAATAATGGACGGACGAACTGATGCCCACTCCCCGCTATTTCAAAGTCGAGCCGGTTAGTGAGACGCTGGTGTTTGCCGCCATCCATTCCATTGGAGGCCTCGTCGAGGACGAGGCTCGGCAGGAATGGGATGCCTTGCTGGAACAGCTCTCCGAACGAGGCGCCAAGAACGCGGTCATGGACCTGGGCGCGCTAGACTACTTCGGCTCGATCGTGCTCGAACTGATGGTGGTGCTCTGGAAGCGCGTGAGCGCTCAAGGCGGCAAGCTGGCTGTCTGCAACGTCTCGCCGGTCGGACTGGAAATTCTGCGCACGGCCAAGTTCGACACGATCTGGCCCATCGTCGCTACGCGCGACGAGGCCCTCTCCATGCTCGCCGGCTGATCCGGGGTCGTCACCGCCACTGCACGGGATCCGTTTCCTGACGGCTGGGCCAGACGTCGATCTGGCGGAACTGGTCCGCCAGCACATCGGCCAGGCGCTCCACACCAAACCGCTCGCTGGCATAGTGTCCCGGCATCAGGAGAGCAACGCGGTTGGCCTCCGCCTCCACGCAGGTGTGAAAGCTGGTTTCTCCCACGACGAGCGCCTCACAGCCGGCAGCCTGCGCGGCCGTCAGGAACTGGCCGGCGCTGCCACACGCCACAGCCACCGTTTCCATTCGCTGTTCCTCCCCGCCCACGACTTGCAGGTGGGTGACGCGCAGGCATTGCTTCAGGCGCGTGGCGAGTTCCCCCAGGGTCAGCGCGGCCGGCAGTCGCCCCCAACGGCCGGATCCGAGTCCTTGGGGATCGTTCGGCAGCGGGACCAGCGGCAGGACGTCGATCAGGCCCAGCATGTCGGCCAACCGGTGATTGATCCCCGCGGCAGCCGAATCAAAGGCGGTGTGCGGGCTGTAGACGGCCACCTCCGCGCGGATCAACCGCAACAACAGGCGGCCGGGAAGCGTCTCGGTCGTCAGTCGCTTGAGCGGCTGGAAGGGAAGCGGATGGTGGCTAACGATCAAGTCGACTTGTTCGCCGACAGCTTCCTCGACCACGGCGGGCGTGACGGTCAGGCAGGTCAACGCGCGCTGGACCGGCCGCGCCGGGTCGCCGACGAGCAGACCCACGTTGTCCCAGCTCTCGGCCAACCGCCGGGGAGCAAACACTTCCAGGAACTCGCCGATTTCATGAATCGTCGGCATCGCGGCGGCTACTCGCCAACTCCCTATTCGTGAGCCACCACGTGATAGTTGAAAATGCGCGGTCCGTCAATCTCCTCCGCGCGCAGCCAGAGCGTGCGGCCCAGCAACTCCTCGCCGCGCGGCAGCACGAACGTATTGGTGATCTGCCCTTGCCCCAGTTTGTAGACCTGATGGCGTTCGCGCCGGCGATCGGGAACAAACAGCAGGCAATTGAAGCTGACCAGGCGGTCTGATTCGTTGGCCAACTGTTGCTCGACCAACAGATTGCCCCGTTCGTCAAGGCGGGTCGTGATATTGACGTTCAGACCGTCGAGGCCGACGCGCACCTCGCGGCTCACTCGGAAACGATAGTCGCGTTCGGCAGCGAAGTTGAACTCCAGCCAGACCGGTTGGCTGCCGCTGCTGGCGTTCGCTCCCAGCGAAATCCGGAACGGCTGTTGCCGCTGTTCCCCGACGCCCAACTTGAATGACGACCGGCGCGATTCGACCTCCCACAGTTCGGGAGTGTGCAAGGTCACGGTCCCCCCCACGCCCCGCGGAAAAGTGTTGGTGAACTGGCAGACAATCGTCTGGGGACGTCCAAAGACACTGTCGAGTTCCGCCGATTCGAAGCGAACCGCCATCATCCAACGCATCAGACCGGCATCGACGCCCACGAGAAAGGTCGGCGTGGTCCCTACTTCCACTTCGTGACACGGCAACCCGTCCACCGTGGTGACGCCGACTTCACGGGATTTGCCCCAGATATCGAATTGCCGCACGTCGCCCCCCAGTTGCAGCCGTTCTTGCTGCGGCTTGTCACCCCAGATCACGACCACGGCCTCGCTGCCGCGCGCGAACACGTGGTTGTGGCTGCCGCCGGCCAGTTGCAGACTGCCGACGTACTCGGATCCGCCGAGCAGCGTGGCTGCCGTGCGCCAGGGAATGAACAGCGGGCCGGGAGAACCGTCCGCCTGCAGCAACCCGTGCTCGGCATCAAACGGATCGGGCAGAAAGATACCGCTCGCTCCGGCCTGCTTCGCGGCGATCATTCGCAGAACCAGGTCTTGGCTCTGCACCTGCAGCCCGTACTCGCTGCGCGGCAGCGGTTGCAGGAGCATCCACGACTGCCCTGCTGTCGCGCGCAACGGCGCGAGGCAGGCCCGCAACTCGTCGGCGGTGAGCGCCGGATCGGCCGTGTAGCAGAGAAAGGACCAGGCGCGTTTCGATGTGACGGGTACTTCGTCGAGGATCCGCCACGACAATCCCAAGTTGAGGTCGTGGCCAAAACGGCCCAGGTCGGCGCGCATCTGCGCGAACTTGGCATCCAGTTGAGGCAGTCCGACGAAGCTGGTATCCGCGTCGCTGCCCAGTTGCCACCAGCGCACGACCAGCGATAGCCGGGTCAACACGGGATCGAGCGCCGGTTGCCAGACCGCCGGATCGACGAACACCGAAGCCACCGGCAAGGGGTCCATCTCCGCGAACAGCTTGCGTAACGATGGCGGCGGGCTGTCGAGCACTCCCACCACCTGGACGTGTTGAGCACTCAAGCGTTCGGCGAAACGGGCCAGGTCCTCACCCCGCAGCTTGTCGCTGTCTTCATACCACATGGGGAGCTTGACCCAGTGGATGCCGGCTTCCGGCAGCAAATGGTTGAGCGTGCGCAGGGGCACCACCGCGTCCCCGCGCGGCAGGGTCCAGCCGAATTCCCCCGCGTTGCTCCGGGGCAATTGGTCGAGGACCACCAGGTTGACGAGTAGCGAACCTGCGTGCCCGGCGATGCTGGCGCGAACCTGGTAGAACCCGCCCCCGGGAACTGGCGGTTGCCAGCGGGCAACACCGCTGAGCATGTCGGTAGCCAATGTGGCAACGGGATCGGCCGGTCCCGGCGGCTGCTCGGCGTCCCGAGACTGCTCCTCGGTCTCCGTGATTTGTTCGTCTTCCGCCAGAACATTCCCCTCCAGATCCAGTAGTTCAAAATGGACCGGCAGGCTCGGGTTCGAGAAGCCCGACACGCGGCAGGTGACCGCGACATCGGCGGGCCGGAAGAACAGGTTGTTTTCGCGATTGGCCTGCAATGTCATGCGCGGCAAGCGGCCCAAGCGGATGTCGTCGAAGTACGCCCCGCCGCGCAGGTCGCTTTCCTCCGTGGGCTCCAGGTGCAAGCCGAGCACCGCCTGCCGCATGTCGGGATTTGCGCAGGCGACCGGACCGATGCCGATGTCGGTCCAGGCGCCGTTCGTGCTCGGCATGTCCGATTGGTGCGTTTCCAGCACTTTGCCCTGGGCGTCGCAGAAGGCCAACGTGAGAAATGCGCGGCTGTGCTTCAGATCTCGGGTATAGATGCGTCCTCGCAACACGAAACTGAACTGCGGCTGCACCGCAATGGCTGGACTGATGAACCGGCCCGCGCCGCCGTCCAACTCGATGCGGAGACAACTGGCAGCCTGGGAACCGGTCGCGGCCGGTTCGGAGGCCAGACCGATCTCGACGTAGTTGGGAAAGCCCGGGCCCCGCCACCGCGTCCAGCCATCCGGGCGCCCGTCGTAGTCTTTGTCACTGTCCGCCTCGAAAGTCCACTCGGCGATCGTGGCTGCCTCGGTCGACATCGGCGAGGTAGGCACCTGACTGTCCGTCGCTAGAATGAGAAACGGTAGAAGTAACTCGAACATCACCGTGGCATCACTCGTCGAATAGGAACCCGCAACGTGCCCCGACTTCAGATAGCAGTCCCGCTGGCCAATCTGAAACTGCCCTTCCTGAAAGCCTTGCATACGGCAGCCGAATTGGGCGCCGATGCCGTGGAAATTGATGCGCGGGGAGAGGTAGGGCCGGGCCAGTTATCGCGGACCGGCTTGCGCCAAGTGCGGAAAATGCTGGATGATCTGCATCTGCGGGTTAGCGCGGTTGTCTACCACACCCGCCGAGGCTATGACGTGCCGGACGATCTTGAGCGGCGAATCGACGGGACAAAACGGGCATTGCAGTTCGCCTACGACCTGGGAGCCGCCGTCGTCGTCAACCACGTCGGCCGCGTCCCGCTGGAGCCGCAGGGGGCCGCCTGGGAACGGTTGCTGCAGTCACTGGCGGAGATTGGTGCCCACGGCCAGCGCGTGGGAGCCACCTTGGCGGCAGTGACGGGAACCGAAGCCGGGGAAGACCTGGCCCGCCTCATTCGGTCTCTGCCGGCGGGATCGTTGGGAGCAACCTATGACCCGGGAAACCTCGTGATACAAGGGTTCTCCGCCACGTCCTCTCTCGCAGCGCTCGCCGAACACGTGCTGCACGTCCACGCGCGCGATGCGGTGCGCGACTTGACTCGAGGCCGAGGCGTAGAGACGGCACTCGGCCAGGGTGCCGTGGACTTCACGGAGATTCTGGGGACTCTGGAACAGTCCGGCTATCGAGGCTACTACACCGTCGTGCGTGAACAGACCGATGACCTGCAACGCGATCTGCGGCAGGCCATGCACTACCTGCGCAGCCTGTAGGGTGAACCGGCAGAAGAAACAGCGCGCGTTCGGCGGCAACGGATCGAACCAGGCACGCGGAAGCGTGATGCACGTGGATCGCGGAAGGCCAGGGCAAGCCGAACATTGATGTCAAGAAGGTACATCGCCAATGCCCTTCAGCGATGCGATGTCTTTTTGATCGAGAATCTCGTGGATACGTTCGTTGGTCAGGTCGAGGCTTTCCGCACTCGAACGAGTGCGGCCCCATTGAAGCGCCGCCAACGGCTACATTGCAGAGCTGCACGGGGAGTCCACTCTCGCGTCACGCCGGCGATGCATCGCCGGGACGCACCGGTGGATAACAGATGATGCCCCAATCCTCGTCTGCGCCGAAGTCGATCCAGACCAGCAGAATCGCCGGCAGCAGGTGGCTGAGCATCGTCGTGCAGTGTCGTAACGAACGACGATTCAATTTTCCGCCAAAGGTGGCTGCGCCGTGGATCAGTTGACATCGCAAGAGGTAGACGCGTTCGACCGCCTGGTCAAGTATCAGCTTCCAGTTGCTTTCCACATACCAGGTCTGGGCATTGTGCCTGGTGCGGCGGGCACGGCGTGCGCGTTCCCGGCATGGGTCTTGCCAGAACAGATCGCTCAAATACTCATCGTCCAGAAGCGACAGCACCAACGGCTTGTGTGCCTCCAGCACCTGGACTACGTGGCCCGCTCGGTCGAGGTCCAGGATGCGGTCCAGAAACACGCGCCAACAATCGCGGTCGGCGACGGCATGGCCGATGTTCGCGTCCCATTGGCCGTAGAGCGCGTTGAAGGCAATCCACTGACTGACGAGCGCAAGATCCGCGTCGGCTTCCTCCAGCTTCTCCACACGATCGAGCCAACTGCACGCCCGGTGGAAGCGAATCGGCGTCGGGTGATTCTCACGCAACGCGGCAAGCCGTTCTTTGTGTGGCTTCCAACGGCGTCGCAACTCGCGAATTGTGATTGAGATCACGGTCGGACTGCTCCGTGGTAATCGCACCCGCATGGCAAATCGTGCGCATCGGCTGTGAAGGTCTCCGGACGGGTGTAAACACCCCGCTGGTTCGATGGACCGTGCTAACGCTGCCTCACCGTGACGCGTTGGATCGGTTCCCGCTTCGATAGACTGACCGTTTGCTCCTGATCGCCGATGGTCACGCGGTGTTTGCCGAAAAACGCGGGAACCGTGCACCGCCCTTGAGCATCCGTTTGTCCCTGCCAGGTCGTCCACCACTGCTTGAACACCAGATCGCGGTAGGCGGCGGCAGCAGGTGTGGGCGACCAATCACGCCGATAGAGCGAGGAGACGGGTATCCAGTTGGCCCCCTCCCAGAAGCCCCACATCAAGATGCCCTCGACGATTGGATGGGCGAAGCAAATGCGGTAATACTCGGTCAACGCTTGGGCTTTGGCCTGTTCCTCCTCGTCCGACAGCCGAGCATCACGTCGTCCGTAATACTTGGATCGCTGCCCTGGGAAATTGAATTCCGTGACGCGGACGGGCAGCCGAAACTGGGCCAGCCGATCCAGTGCGTTCTGCAGAGCCATCGGATCAAAGGTGTCCCCGTGCAGATGTCCCTGCACGCCAATGCCACCCACCGGCACGCCTTGGTCCAGGAACTTGCGGATCTGCACAAGGTAATCATCCAGTCGTCTTCCCGTCAGGATGTCGTAGTCGTTCAAGTACAGCACGGCATCCGGATCCTCCTGTCGCATCCAGGCCGCCATGTCGCGCGTGATGTTCGGACCGAGCCGCTGTTCGTAGTAATTCCCGTGCAGCATCTCGTTGTTGAGATCGTATTCGGCAAAGCGGCCGCGGTAGCGGCGTGCGACGTCACGCGCCCGGGCTTCCAACGTTGCGCGCAACGTGTCGTCATCCAGCTCCTTTAACCAGGGCTGAACCATGTTGGGAGTTCCCCAAAACACGTTGTGGCCGCGGAGGGGAATCTCGTGCTGCGCGGTCCACTCCAGAATCGCATCCACGGTCGCGTATTCCACTTCGCCCCTGCGTCGCTCCATGCTGTGCCACTTGAGGGCGTTCTCGGTGACCGCAGCATTGAAGTTCTCCAGAAAGACCTGCTGGTAGCGGCGCGCATCCTCCGCGTTCCGCGGATTGTGAAACATCTGGTTTGCCAGCGCCGCCCCGAACCAGAATTCATGTCGGATCTGGTCCACGCGCACGGCCACACCCGGCTGGGCCTCGATGGTCAACTGGCCCATGCGATGCTGGCGAATGGCGGCATCCAAATCCGCGCCCGGAGCCGCTGTCCCCCAACCGCTCAACATGGCGGCACAACACAGTCCAGAATACACGAGCTTGTGAAATCTCATGGGTGATCGTCCTTTCTGTTGCTTCCGTCTGAGTTCTCTGTGGCTCTGTGGTGGTTCTTTCCGTGTCGTGCATAACCCGGGTCAGTCAACCAGCGCAAGTGCTTTCTTCATGGCAGCAGCAGTCGTTGCCAGCGCCGCATCATTCTCCAATGCTCTCAGCGCCTGGTTGAACGGCTCCGCTCGTACGGGACCGTCATAGCCGATTTCGACGAGCGTTCCGAGGAAGGCCCGCAGATCGATCACGCCCGTACTTGCGGGCAGCTCGCGGCGGCCATCCAGCTGTTCGTCAATCGCGATGCCGGCCGGCGCGTCATTCAGATCGCAGGCCACGATGTTGTCGTTCTTCAAATGGAGCAAGTCCTCGCGGCTCTCATGGGCCGTGTACCAATGCCAGCTATCAAGGACCAGACCCACGTTCGCCTGGCCGATCTCGGCGATCAGTTCCAAGGCTTCCGTCAGAGTGTGCACAAACGGAAACCGGCCGGCGGTCCAAGACGTCTTCGGTCCCACATATTCCAGGCCAAACCGCAATTGGTGCTCCCCGAGCACGGCCGCGATTTCCCGCAATCGGATCCGATGTTGGCGCAGATTGGCCATGTACGTCAACGTGTCGTGTGCGGGACGCAGCCAGGTGCCGACGCGGGTCGCGCCGACGCGGGCCAGTGCCTTGGCCGCCGCCGGCAATTGCTGCAGGCCATTGCGAAACGTGGCCTCGTCCTTGCGGAAATCCACATTCAGGCCGGCCGCTCCCCAGACGAGGCCCGCTTGCTTCAGCCGCGCCGCCAGCTCGTCCAGTTCGGAGTCCGACATGGCAGCCAACTCGCCAGTCGAAGGTGCGACGGCCTCGAAGCCGTGCCGGGCTGCCATTTGCAGGGCTTCCGCCTGCTTGGCCGAGACGCCAATCGCGCCGCACTCCAGAGCCATCGTGAAGCGGCGATGGGGAGCCGCACTTGCGGCGCCCCGCGCCAGCAGCGAAGCCGTGACGCCGGCAGCGCCTCCCACGGCCAGTCGCTGAATGAATGAACGTCGCGTTATCGTGTGCATGTTGCGTCTCCTCGGCACGTTCGGCATGGACCACACAGACGGTTGAGTCCGCTTCAATGTACGGGGTAATTCGGCCAATGACAAATCTGAACGCCGGGCTGCGTGGGAGACACGGATCAACGGCATGCAGGAACGGCAAGTCGTAATCCTTACATCCGGTCCCCAGCCACGCCGATTGGCCGGAAGTCGGGCTTGCACTGCAGGACATCCTGCCCCATCGACGATGTTAGTCTCTGACCGTTGCGGATTTGAGGCAGACTGGGATGCCTTTACCATCCACGAGCGATGTACCGGCCATCGACGCGACAGGGCGTTCGATACCGTGGCACAACATTGCGGCAGCAGACCGGCCGCTCACGTCGGGAGCAAGTTGAACGTGGTAAGCAAGCGAATCCCCGAGTACTTGAGACTGCATGTCGAGCAAATCCTGTCGGGAGCCAACTCACCCGCCGAGCCGGGCGTTCACGGCTGGCAGGAGTTTCCCGATCTCTGCGACGCATTTCGCGAAGCGACCGGCTGGTCGCTGCGCGTCGAGAGTGCTGGCCAGCCGAGCGAAGAGGCTTCGGAGTGTGACGAGCCGGCGGGAACTTGTGCGTTTCGGTTAGCTGCCGCCGAAGGTCCGGTTGGATCCGCTTTGGAGCGTTCCAAGGCTCAACGATTGGCCGCGTCCCTGGCACAGGTGTTGAGTGAACTGGATCGAGCGCGCGATGCTCTCTGGCGGCGCGAGGCGGACCTGGCGGCGAGCGTTCCGGTCACTTCGAACGGGCGAGCCGACGAGCATCTGGCAGAACGGCTCGAAGCGGTGTTGAAGAGTGGAGCACAGGCCGTTGGTTGCCAGGCCGCCGGAATCTATCTGCTGGACGACGCCACGACGGAACTGAAACTGCGTGCCTGCTGGGGCCTGCCCAAACGCCGGCTGCTGAAGGCTGCGCGGCCGCTGCGCGGTGCGATGGCCGACCTGGAAGCGCTTCTCGGACACGCAGTGGTTCTGGAGGACACCTCTCTGTTGCCGCAATGGAGAGTGCCGGAGCCGTATGCCGCGGCGATCTGTGTCCCGATTGCCAGCTCCACGGAGCCGCTGGGAACGTTGTGGATGTTCTGCGATCATCCGCGCGACTTCTCGGCGGAGCAATCCAATCTCGTCGAGATCATTGCCGGACGGATTGCCGCGGAACTGCAGCGCGAGGTGCTGCTGCGCGAGTGCGTGCACACCAAGCGCATCGACCGGCAACTCGCGCGCGCCGTACAATGGCAGGCGGACCGACTGCCCAGCGTTGCGCCGCTGCTGCCGGGTTGGGAAGTTGCGGGTTGGCTCGGGTCGGACGAGTCGCTGCGTGGCGGATTCTACGATTGGTTTGTGCCGCCCGATGGCCAGCTGGCGGTCGCCGCCGTGCGAGCGGAGGGAACCATCGTGGAAGCGGCGCTCACGGCGGCGTCCCTGCACGGTGCCCTGCGGGTCTTGGCCAGTGAAGCTCACAACTGCCACGACGCCGTGCCCTGCCTCAACGACGCGATGTGGAACAGTTCGGCGGGCGGCCAGGTCGCATCCTGCGGTTATGCCACCATCGCGCCCGATTCGGGCGCCGTGGAGTGCCTCTGTTCCGGAACGGTCACGGGGGTCGTGCTCGCGCGCGACAAGGTGTTACACATTCGCGCCCACCATCCACCGCTCGGCATGCAGCCCAGCGGGCAGTATGTCCCCTTCCGTTGCCAACTTGAACCCGGCGAGGTCCTCGTGCTGGTTGCCGGTGGCTGGTTCCAGGGTACGGACGCCCGACAACCGACAGCTCAGGAGCTCAACCTGGTGGACCAGATCGCCAGCCGTCCGTTCACGAGCCTGCAGGATGTACTGGATCACATCAAGGAATTGGCGACTCAAGCGGAGGCTGATTTCCCCGCGGCCGCTGTGCTCGCCGTACGCCGGAAGCCTGTCTGACCGAGGCTGCCGGTGACGATGCCCTTCCCGGCATCGTGTTTCTGTGGACGTCGTGCGAGCTGCTGCCACTTGTACGCCAAGTCCCTGCCGGTACAATCGACAGCGAATTGCCGGTCAATGTACCTCCTGCGCGGCGAGGACCTGTCTGCGCTCGGGTGTTCCCCAGGCTCGCGCCGTGAACCACACTGGCGCTTATCGAGAGTTCCTCATGGGACTGCTGTCCGATCTGAAGACGCTTTATTACATCACTCTCAAGCCGATTCGCGGCAGCGACCATGCGGCGCGACTCGAGAGTTTCTACGCTGGACAGGCCGAGGAGTACGACAATTTTCGCCGCCGTCTCTTGCAGGGCCGCCAGGAGCTATACAGCGCCTTGACGATTCCCGAAGGCGGGATCTGGGTGGATCTGGGTGGGGGCACGGGAGCCAATCTGGAGTTCTTCGGGGACCGCATTGCGCGCCTGCAGAAGATCTATCTGGTTGATCTGTCGCACTCGCTGCTGCAGGTCGCTAACCAACGGATCCGTGAGCGGGGCTGGACGAACGTGGAGACCGTGGAAGCGGACGCGACCGTCTACCAGCCTGCGGCCGGACCGGTCGATGTGGTCACATTCTCGTATTCGTTGACCATGATCCCGGAGTGGTATGCGGCTCTGGATCAGGCGCGTGCCATGTTGAAGCCGGGCGGGACGATTGGTGTGGTGGATTTCTATTTTTCGCGCAAATACCCGCCCGACGGATTGCGGCGGCACCGCTGGTTCACGCGGACCGTGTTGCCGCTCTGGTTCGCCAACGACAACGTGTTCCTGTCAACGGATCACATTCATTACCTGCACCGCCACTTCGTCCCGGTCCACTTCGAGGAACGTACTTCCGGCATCCCGTATGTGCCGTTCGTCCGCGCTCCCTACTACACATTCGTGGGACACAAGCGGGAGTGAGGATCCCCGACGCTCGAAATGGTGCGTGGCACCATTTGCGGTTCGGGCAGCGGTTGATAGTCGGCAATGAGCGCCGTCAGACCAACGGTCAGCTTGTCGCCGGGCAACAACACCCCTTCGGTGACTCGCGCATCGTTGATGAACGTCCCGTGCTTGGAGCCCAGATCGCGCACGCACAAACGTCCGGTTTGCTCTTCGATCACGCAGTGGCGCCGGCTGGCCCATCGGTCGTTCAGAGTAATGTCGGCGTGGGAACTGCGGCCGATGATCAAGGGGAATTGGGCCACGGCCAGTTCCCGCACTTTGGCGGAGAATTGGTAGAGCGAAATGGTCGCATTCATGGGCGGGTGGCGTCGCGGAGGAGTGATACGGTTGGCGGGGGCTTTCGCCAGGTAGGTTTCGGCAGATGCGGGGCAGTAACACTATACTGGCAGCAGCAGGCAGGACAAACCAATGCCCGAATTTACCGCGGGAAGACCCGCTGTCAAGAGCCGATGTCCTGCGGCCCGCGGGCGGCACAGAGAAATGAGCGGCGCATGGTATCTGACAGGAAAATCACCGTCCTCTTGCTGGACGACTGCCGCAGCGACGCGCGGTTGACGGCTTTGTGGTTGAGACAAAGCCGTGCGATCGGACAGGTGGAACTCGTCACACACGCAGAAGCGGCGCTGGCCCTGTTGCGTGGCCGGCACCTGCGTCCCGAGTCGGAACAACCCCGGGTGGTGTTGCTGGATCTCAATCTGCGCGGCACCAGCGGGTTCTCGTTCTTGCGGGAGCTGAAGGCGGATCCCGCACTGGCCTCGATCCCCGTGGTGGTCCTGTCCGCTTCCGTCTTTCCGGAGGATCGGCGGCAAGCGGCGGCACTGCAAGCCAGCCTGTTCGTGAACAAGCCGGAAGACGCCGAGGAATACCAGCAGCTCATCGAGTTGCTGGATGAGTTCTGCGACCGGCACTTTCCGCCGCACGGCCAACGCGAATCGCGATGAGCCGCCGAGCGTCACGTTGCGCGGCAGCGGCACTGCTCGCCGTGCACAACATGGCTGAGGCGGAACGGAGCGCATGGCAAGTTCGGGGCACGCCCTGGAAGCCGTTACGGGCGCGGTTGCAGTGCTCGCCGTTGTCAGACAGCCTGCAGAATACTGGCGCCGAATGTGAAACCGCCGCCGAATGCGCACAGACCCAGTCGGTCACCGGAATGCACACCCGGCAGGATCTCGGCCAAGCACAAAGGGATGCTCGTGGAGGACGTATTGCCGTGGCGGCGGATGTTGCTGAAGACGCGGGGCTCGACCCGGCCTTGAATCGCGTCGAGAATCCGCTGGTTGGCCTGGTGCGGCACGATCAAGTCCAGGTCGTTCACCTGCAGCCCTTCGCGCGTGCAGACGCGATTCAAGCTTGACACCATCGCCCGTACCGCCTCGGTGAACACGCGGCGTCCCTTCATCTGGATAAAGCCGCTGTGGGGCAGCGGCACATACAGCGCCGCATCGCTGTCCCCTTTGGCGGACAGTTCCGGACGGAGCAGGCGCCCGGAGGCCTGGGAAAAATGGCTTTCGCCGTAGAGGACCGTCGCCGACGCTGCGTCCCCGAAGAGCACGACCGTATCGAAGTCCGCGGGATCCAGCAGCGGTGAGAGCACCTCGGCCGTCACGATCAGCACACGCCCATTGGGTGTGCTCTGCAGGTGGTCATATCCGGCCTGCAGAGCATAGAGATATCCCGAACAGGCCGCGTGGATGTCGTAGGCCTGCGTCCACGTGCCGTGCTTGCCTTGCATCAGCTCCTGCAGAACCTGGCAAGCCATCGAGGGCGCGACGGTGGTGGGACTGGTCGTGGAACAAATCAAGACATCCAGATCCGTGGGAGCGAGTCGCTCGCGCTCGAGCAGCGACCGACAGGCACTGACGGCCATATTGATGGCATTCTCTCCCGGCGCGATCCAGTGCCGGCATTCGATCCCGGTCCGCTGCACGATGTCGTCGACCGTGCGCTGCGCTGTCAATTCGTGGGCGCCGCCGTGCAGCAACTCACCGTTCTGGACCAGCCGACTGCCGCACACCGTAGCGATCGACGACATGCCCACGTCAAAGCGGCGGGGTTCGGTCGCGTGTCGTGTCAGGCGCAAGCGTCCGACGGCCGGGCGGCGCGTCAGCACGGGCGTGCCGGGCCGTTCCTTGGTCAGCGGTTTGGCGCGCACGCTGGCCTGGTCGGTGCGCACTTTGAACAGCGGTGTCCCCACGGGAACGGTTTCCCCCTCGGCGACGAGAACTTCCACCACCGTGCCCGCCAGGGACGAAGTGAGTTCAAACACGCTCTTGGTGGCCTCCAGGGCAGCCACCGGCATTCCAGGACTGACTGCGTCACCCGGACGCACCAGGAGATCGGACACCAACACCGTCTCGTCGGACGGTCCCGAACCGATGGCTTCGATGAACGCCGTTCCGAACTCCGCCTCCGCTGGCGTCAACCAGGAAACGTCCAGGTCCAGCATCTCAGCCGCCACGGTCAAGACGCGCTTCAGCGACGGCAGGACTTCAATCTGGTTGGCAAAGTTGCAGGGCACGTACGTGTCGGCCCGAGCCACGCGCCGCATCGCCACCGGCACCCGTGCCTGTTCTGCGACCGTCGCCAGGATCTCGGCGCCAAAGCCGCAGGTGTGGTTGTCCTCGTGGACCACCATTAACCGCGCCGTTCTCTCGGCGGACTTCAGCACGGCGCGTTCGTCCCACGGAGACAGCGAACGCAGGTCCAGGATCTCAGCTTCATACCCGACCTTCTCCAACTCCGCCGCCGCCCGTTCGCAGAGACGGACGGTGTTCCCCCAGCCGACGATGGTCAGGTCCCGTCCGGACCGCACTTGACGGCACGGTCCGACGGGCACGAACTGCCGTTCCACATCCGGGGAGGTCGCCGTGGAGGGATCGTTCAAACAGCTCTTCGGATAAAAGAACAGGGTGGGGCGTCGTGAGCGAAACGCGGCATTCAGCAGACCGGCCGCATCGCTGGCGGTCGCCGGCATGAACACATCGACTCCCGGCACGTGGGCCGCTAACGACTCGAATGTCTGCGCGTGAAAGGGGCCCAAGCCGGGCCGGTAGCCGCCGCACGCGATCATTACGATAACCGGCGCTTGCCACTCGCCGTCCGTGCGCCAATACATGCTTCCCATTTCGGAAACGATCTGGTTCAGCGCCAGCGGCAGGAAGTCCGCGAATTGCAGGAACGCGACCGGGCGTTCCCCCGCCAGCGCCCGCCCCACGGCCGTGCCGACGATAGTGGATTCGGACAACGGCGAGTTGCAGACACGGCCGGGAAACTCCGTGCTGAGTTCCTTCGTAACACCGAACACATCCCCCTTGGGATCTTCGATGTCTTCCCCGAATAGCGTCACGCGCTCGTCGTGGCAGAGGTGCCAGCGCAGCACTTCGCGCATCGCGTCGCGCATCGTCAGCGTGCCTCCGCTCAGGTCGCCACGACGCTCCTGCAACGGGTGTGTGAGTTCCATTGGCAGCGTGCGCTTGGCCGTGAAGACAGGCATCGGTTCCGGGCCCGCCGCGGCTTCCGCTTCAGCGGCTTCCACCGCGGAGCGCACGGCCGCGCGCAGGGCTGACAACTCAGCAGGGTCTACGCCTCGTGCGGTGAGGTGGGCCTCAAAACGCGTGATGGGGTCACCGCTGAGCATCGCCTGTCGGATTTCATCCGGAGATCGGTAGATGGTCTGGTCGTCGGCATTGGTGTGATTGGTCAAGCGTTCAACATCCACCACCGCAATGCGGGGCACGCGCTCCCGGCGGATGTCCTGCACCACCGGACCAAACTGCTGCACCACATGCGGTACTTCCCGACCATCCACGCGCACCAGCGGAATGCCGTGGAACTCCGTGGCCATCTCGCCTGGCCGGTCATAGAATGTCCGGCCTCGCGTGCATGTTGAGATGGCCCAATGGTTGTCTTCAATCAGAAACAACACCGGCAGGCTGCGCCGCGCCGCCTCGGCGCAGGCTTCCAGGAACTCCCCTTCCTGCGTCGTTCCGTCCCCGACCGAACAGAGCACCAGCGGTTGCCCCGGTGCGTGACGAAGCGCCGCTGCCAGACCGACGGCCTGCAGCGCGCTGTTTCCCACAGGCCCCACGATGCTGAGAATCTTCAGCCGCCGATCACTCATGTGCGCGCTCATCTGCCGGCCGCGCGAATGGCTCGCCTGTTTGCAGTACAGCGCATCAAAGAAGTCGCGCGGCGTCAGCCCGCGCGCAATCATCAGGGCTTTGTCCCGATAGTGACAATGCAGCCAGTCATCGTCCGTCAGGTGACAGATCAGACCTGCGACCGCTTCATGTCCCGCTCCGGAAACGTGAAAGAAAGCCTCGCCGCGACTCGTTCGTTCCTGCTCCACGCGATCGATCTCGCGGGCTGTCACCATCGCGCGATAGACCTCGATCAGCTGGACGCCATCCATGCACCGTTCCTCAAGTCATCACGAGTCAGACCAACTCGCGGAGTCCCCCCCGCATCCTCACCCAGGTCCGGACCGCCAGCCGCGCCGTCACCCGTCGGTTCCTCGTGTGCCGCGCTGGCGACAGGCGCGGGCGGATTCTAGCCGAAACGGTAAACTGAAGAAGCGCCAGTATTTGGTCAGCGCGTGATTTCTGGATTCGAAGGGTTGGAGATGCTAGCAGGATGGCCGTGATGAATAGCGAACCCGAATGCATGTTGGCGTACATTACTGCCGGAGCCGGCGGGATGCTCTGCGGCAGCTGCCTGCACGACAACACGCTCGCGCGCACCTGGTGCCAGCAGGGCATTCCCGTCGTGCTGGTACCCACCTACACCCCCATTCGCACCGACGAAGAAGACGTCAGTTCCGACCGGGTGTTCCTTGGTGGCATCAACGTCTATCTGCAACAGAGACTCCCTTGGCTCCGCCACTTTCCCGCTGGCCTGCTCCGCTGGCTCGACCATCCACGACTCATCCGCTGGGCTACCTCGCGTGCGGCCGCCATCAGCGCGAGTTCCCTGGGAGCGCTCACCGTTTCCATGCTCCAAGGTGTGGCGGGCCATCAGCGCCATGAAGTGCTCAAATTGACCCGCTGGCTCACGGAATCGCTGCGCCCCCGCCTGGTGCTCTTCACCAACATGCTCATCGCCGGCTGCGCGGAACAGCTGCGATCCACATTGCAGGCGCCGATTCTCGTCACGTTGCAGGGGGACGACGTCTTTCTGGATTCGCTGGTGGAACCGTATCGCACTCAGGCACTGCAGGAAATCTGCCGCCTGATCCCCTGCGTGGACGCGTTTCTCGTGCACAGCCAGTTCTACGCGGACTTCATGCAGGACTACTTGGGTATTCCGGCAGACAAGATCCGCCTTGTACCACTGGGAATCGATACGACGGGTTTTCCACCGCCCTCCCAATCCGACGCCACCGGAAGTCCGGGGGCAGAGCCAGGACTCCGTACGATCGGTTACCTGGCGCGGTTGGCACCCGAGAAAGGACTGCACGTGCTCGTGGATGCCTTTCTCGACCTGCGCCGTCGCGAGAGCATGGACCACGTGCAACTGAAGATTGCCGGCTGGCTCGGACCAGATCAACGCGAATTCGCCCAGACACAATTCCGGAAACTCGACCAGGCCGGATTGAACCGGGCCTGGCAGTACCTGGGGACCGTGGATCGAGCCGGCAAGCTGTCTTTCCTGCAAAATCTGCACGTCCTGTCAGTGCCGACGACCTACCGCGAACCGAAAGGGTTGTACGTTCTGGAAGCCCTGGCGGCCGGAGTCCCGGTCGTGCAACCGGCTCACGGTGCCTTCCCCGAGATGCTCAGCAAGTCAGGCGGTGGGCTGCTCGTGCCGCCGCATGATTCTCGTAGACTGGCCGACGCGTGGCAGAACCTGCTCACGGACGAAGCCGCGCGACGCAGCTTGGGACAACAAGGCGCCCTGGCCGTACATGGCCGGTTTCATGCCCAGGCCATGGCACGGAAAACGTGGGCAGTCTGCCAGGAGTTTCTGCGCTGAGCGCGGCTCCACGTGTCATAACCGGCGAGCGGCCCAGATGCTCAGCGGCGGATGCAGCTGGAGAAGTCCGCACGGGCAGCAAAGCGATTGGCAAGCTGAGTGATGTTCGCTTGCCGCTTCGTTGTCTCGAAACTGCCTTGCGCCCGAATCAACCCGACTTGAAAGGCCAACTGGTCCGAGAGTCCCGTCAGCATGATGCGCGGATCATAGGGAATTCTTCCGGGATCCAGATGGTTGACATGCGCTACGATATTGCTGGTGCAGTTGTTGGTGAGGGTGTCGTAGAACTCCGGTTCGAAAAACAGTTTGTTGACGCGCCGCATGACGTCGACAAACACCTCGCGTGCCTGCTGCGGCGTGGCCACGGTCGGATAGAGATAGACATCGCTGGCTCGATGCAGCGTGCGCCGGACCACGACGTCCCGTTCATCCGCCAAAACGTAGATCAATTCGTACTGCTGCAGACCGCCCAATACCGGTGAGTACTTCTCGCCCTGCTCCAGCCGTGCCTCCACCGATACGGCCAAGTAGTCGCCGTTGGCAAAGCCGAAACTCAACATCGTGTGGGCCAAGCTCGAGATGCCCTGAAACGGCACGACCAGGAAATCCACGCTCTCAGCCTGTTTCAAGTCGAACGCGCGGTCGTAGTACCTGACGACGAAGTCGGTGTCTGATTGGTAGGCGCAATTGCGGATGTTGCGCACGACAACGGTGTCGTCTCGAAACTCCGCGTACGGCAACACGGCCGTATCCCGCACCCAATTCCGGTTGTTTGAGGGTACGAGGTTCTCTTCCAGCGGCAGCGGCGAGGCCACGCCCAGTTCACTGGCCGAAGGGTTCGAGTCCGTGGTAGCTCTGCAGCCAGCCATCACGGCTAGCAGCACCAGCGCCGCGAGCCATGTCCTCGCGCGCCGCGTATCACGCAGGGTGCGGACGCGTGTACCAGCCATCGCGGTGCTCGTGGCCGAATCGGAGGAGTCGTTGAGATGAGATGCACGGGAATCACATTGCGCAGGGGAAGTTCATACCTCACCAGTCGGAACTGGTGCAATAGCATCCCGCGATTTCCGACCGGACGGTCAGCCGGACGTTCTGCTCCTGCGGCTTTCAACACGCAACGTCCGGGCCTAGAATGGGTGGAGAGTCAATCCGGGCTGGGGTCACCCTTCCGTCCGTAGAGTGTGTCATGGCAACCGAAATCCAGTCCCCGAGCAACGTCACGCCGGCATTGCCGCAGGAGTTGCATCCGAACGTCGAGCACCTGGTTACGGAGGACGATACGCCGGTGGACAATGTCTTCTCGGAAAAGCAGCAGCGGCTGTTGACAGAGCCGCTCTACAGTTCGCCGGGGTGGGCCGCGCTGGATCGCAAATACATCGCCCTGGCCAATGTCGGCCTCTTCTACGCCATCCGGCAGCCGCCTTACGTGCCCGATATGTTGTTGAGCCTCGATGTGGAATTGCCCGCGGATTTGTGGCCCAAATCGCACCGCTCGTATTTCGTTTGGGAATACGGCAAGCCACCGGAAGTCGTAGTGGAGGTCGTATCCAACGAGGAAGGTCGGGAACGCACGGACAAGTTGAGCGGCTATGCGCGGATCGGCGTCCGGTATTACGTCATCTACGACCCGCAGCGAATGCTCCACGAGGAGCCGCTGAGCGGTTTCCAATTGGACGCCATGGTCTATCGCCCGATGGCCGAGCCGTTATGGCTGCCGGGTGTCGACTTGGGGCTGCGCCTGTGGGATGGCCGCTACGAAGATCACGAAGGCACGTGGCTCCGCTGGACCGATGCGACCGGCAGTCCGATCCTCACCGGCGCGGAGCGCGCCGAGCAGGAACACCTGCGCGCTGAACAGGAGCACGTGCGCGCCGAGCAGGAACACCTGCGCGCTGAACAGGAACGTCTGCGCGCCGATCGTCTCGCTGAACAGCTCCGCAGCTTGGGAGCCACGCCGGCTGAGTGATCTCTGCGATCTCGGACTCTACGCGAGCATCGTGCTGCCAGCCGTGCAGTTGCTGCGCGCGGCTTTCTATGCACGATTGCCTTTGCTGCGCGTGTTGAGCTGCTCATCGGAAACCAGCAGATCGGTGAGGACCTTTCCCTCCAAAATGGTCTCCCGCACAATGCGCGGCACATCGTTCACTTGGACGTGTCCGTACCAGATGCCTTGCGGGTAGATCACGAGCATCGGTCCCAGTTCACACTGGTCGAGGCAACCGCACTTGTTGGCGCGAACAGGCGCCGGCAGCGCATGTTTCGCCAATTCGGCGCGCAGCGCGTTGCAGAGTTGCTCCGAGCCGTCGGGATCGCAGCAGCCGCGCGGATTTCCAGGACTTCGCTGGTTTCCGCACACGAAGAGGTGATGAGAGAATCGAGGCATGATGGCGCGAGCGGTGATTCAGAAAGGACAGCCAAACGGTCGGGGGCTCCCGGGAGGCCGCGGGCCAGCGGACCGACGGTCGTACCGGCAGCCGGCCCTCAAACCCACCAGGAAATCACCAGCAGAATCCCAAAGATCACGGCCATGAAACTCACGATCCACGTGGCGGCATGGTAGGCGTTGACCAGAATGCCGGGGATCGTCTCGTGGCGTGTCGCACCGTAGACGAGACTCACCACGATCACGAGAGGGATCGCATACCAGACCTGATTCACGGTTTCACCCGTTGCCAGTAGAGACCACACGGCGGTTCTCCGCGCTCAAGTCGCCGGCCGGCCCGCCGGGCCGTTGGGCGGAGGTTTGTCGGAACTTCTCTCCAGGGGCATGATCATCGGGCCCGCATACGCGTCATAGATCGCCAGTATGTTGAGCAATCCCGCGATCATCGTAAACAGCGTACCCAGGTCGAAGTAGGCGTGGTAATCCAAGTGCCAGCGCGCCAGTTCATCGCGCTGCAATTCAAACTGGTTATCCGTGCCGGAGACAAACCGCGGTGGTGCCATGAGGCCCCCGAACAACGGCTCCTCGCCGTTCCGGACGAGCCGGCTCTGCACAAGTGCCGGCAGGGCCGCGGCCCCCACCCCCAGTTGGCAGAAGTACTGCCAGCGTTTGTCATTCGGTCGCCAAGACGCGTAAACGACGTGCCCGCCACCCAGGTTCAATCCGAAGAAATAGGTCCCCAGAATGCAGACCAGGAACAAGATCCCCTTGGCATGCCGCCGCTGATACAGGTGCCCAGCGCCGGGCAGCAGCCAGGCCCAGAACGCTGCCCAACCCGGATTGCGCAGGTCGATGTTCAGATCTTCGTGGGTCGTGGTCTGTGCAGTTGACGGCATATTACCGTTGCCTCCCGGCAAGACGAAGCACCGCAGCGTAGCCCGCTATTCTAGCTGCCGTCCCGAAACACACCAGACCAAAGCTCCCGGGTCGATTTCCGCCGATGATTTCCCGGATACAACTCCCGACTTTTCGCCCGTTGGAGTACGATCTTGCGAAGAAAGATCTCCCGCGACCTCAGACCGTCCAGCAAACTCGAAGATGGCAGAGCGATTCTACGTCGAGCAGCCGATCACGGGACGGACCATCGTCTTGGTGGGTGGTGAAGCGCACCATCTGGCGCACGTGCTCCGCGCCAAGCCGGGAGACCACGTGGTGGTGTTCGACGGGTACGGAGCGGAGGTCGCAGCCCAGGTTGCGGAGATCAAGCGACAGACGGTCGAGTTAACCGTGGTCGAGCGGCGCGACGCGGATCGGGAATTGCCGGTGCGATTGACGCTGGGAGTGGCCCTGCCCAAGGGAGAACGACAGCGGTGGTTGACCGAGAAGCTGGTTGAATTGGGCGCGGCAGAACTGGTACCACTGGTGACCCAGCGCAGTGTGGCCCAGCCAACTCCGGCGGTCTTGGAACGGCTGCGCAAGTGCGTTGTCGAGGCGAGCAAGCAGTGCGGTCGAAATCGCCTGATGACCATCTCCCCCCCAAGGCCATGGGATGAATTCCTGTTGCGAGCGGATACGACCGCGCTGCGCTGTCTGGCTCACCCCGGCAGTCCGCCCCTTGCGCTTCTCAGTTCGACCACGCCCGTTCGACCGCACGCCATTCTGGCGGTGGGCCCCGAGGGTGGGTTTACCGAATTCGAAATCGACCTGGCGCGCTCGGCCGGCTGGCAGTGCGGGAGTCTGGGATCGCGAATTCTGCGCGTGGAGACGGCGGCCGTGGCCTTGGCGTCGCTGATCGCCTTGCCGGCTGCGGCCAGCCAATAGACGGTTCCTCGAGCGCGCGAAATGCGTCGCCGGACTAGTTCGCCTCCCCGAACCAGACGGGACTCGACCAGGCAATCTCCTGGTCTTTCTGGAGCAACCGGACGTAGTAGTAGCTCCGTTCCGAGAGAGGCGCCGAATCCACGAAGGTCACCGTGGCCGTGCGCCCTTCGGGTTGGTGCGTGTAAATGAACTGGTTGTTGCGGCAGACCTCGATGCGATCGATCTCGGCCGGGCAGCGGGCGGTGATGCGCACCGTGACGGGTCCGGCCGGCCGCTGTCGCACGAACTCCCCCATCAGGTGATCGTTCACGCGCACGTCCAGAAAGATCCTCGCGCCCGTCGTACCGAAACAGCGCCGTGCGCGCAGCGACGCCAGGATGCTGGATCGACTGAGATCCGGTGAAAACACGCATGCCTTGCCGTAGCCTCCGCCGTGATCCGGACTGGCAATGACACCGATCACGATGCCGCGCGCCCAAGCGTCCTGCAGAAAGTACCCAGGCGGGGTGCTGCGTCCGGCTTCGCGCGGTGCTCCCTTGTACTCGTAGGAACCGCGAACCTGAAAGATCTCGGCCACGGGCTGCGCCTGTTCGTCATGGAAGGTCCAATCGGTCGGCACGTTGCCGGTGTCGGCCAGCTGGTGGGGAATGTGAATGAAATCCGCGTTCAACTTCCGCAGCTCTTCCCACACTTGCGCCGGTGTCTGGCGATTCCGGGAGTTCCACCAACGCGGGAAGTAGGGGTCACCCAGGATCAGATTGCGGTGACCGTAGAAACCGTAGGGATGCTGGGCGCTGGTTTCCTCGAAACTCGAGGTCCATTCCTCCGCCAGGAATGTCAGGTAGCGGCCGGGATCCTCGTTGGTCCGCGCCAGCTTCCCGGTGTAGGACCAGAGATAGGCGTTGAAGTTGTAGCAGTGATCGGTGGAACAGGCGAAATCGAGACGGGAGATGTCGCGCGAGAACTGGTAGTCTTCTTCGATCGACTGGTCGCCCAAGCGATTGCAGACGGACACATCCGAGTGCTGATGCAAGTCTCCGTAGAAAAGTTGCAGCGACTGACCCCGATAGTCAATCCTCGGTGTCGGGTGATCCTCTCCGCGCGAGCCGCGCAGTTCGGCCGCTTCAAACGGCGCCGCCGGTTCGACCAGCGGTTCCCAGGCGATCGCTTGGGCAGGCGGAAGCGGACCCGTCTCCAGCAGGCCCAGCATTACCTGGCTGGTGGCCGTGGCCGTCAAGTCCACGTCATTCCAGCTGACAGGCATGTTGTCGGATTGAAAAGCGACCGCCCAGCCCCGATCGCAGGGGACCAGTGCGGGACGGCGGTCCATGCCTTTGTCCAGCGACAGGGCTTGCGGTGCACGCCACGATTGTCCATCGAAGCAGGTCAGGAACGCGTCCCATCCGGATCGGGGCTGGCGCGGCTGGAGGTAGGCCACCCACAGGCGGCCGCTTTCGTCCCAGGCCAGCGTCGGGGCTTCGCTGCGCGCGCTGAGCGGCGACTCGGCCGAAGAACGCATACCGAACAGTCCGTCCGGCTGAACCTGCGCAATCACCACGCGCCGGTCATTCGTGCGTCCCACGTAGTACTTTTCGACCTGGGCATGTTCGTAGGCCAGGAAGAGTTCGTTGTCGCGCGCCAACAGCACCGCGTGACGATCGACACCCGGCGCGCGGGTGAGCCGCGTCTCGGCCCCCCACGTTCCCATTGGATTGCGCCGCCGCAAATAGATGTCGTAGTTGTTGTCTCGAAAGCTGTGCCAGGCGACACACAGCTCCCCGTTGGCCAACAGCGCGATCTCCGGATCATAGGCGGAGGATTCGCGCGGGCTGACTTCCTGAATCGCCGGCGATTGTGCGCCGTCATTTGCCGTGGCCAGAATCTGTCGACGGCCGTTCCGATTGGACTCCCACACGACCCAGAGCGCGCCGTCCCGCCACGCTGCTGCCGGATTCACGTCCACAGCCGGATCGCGGCTGACATTGCGGGGGTTTTCCGGTCCTTCGGGTCCGCACTCGACCGCGAAGACGTCCCAGTTGCCCTGCACTTCGGCGGCATAGACGACGACGGCCGCATTGCCGGCTGCGGCGACCGCTGGCCCCAATAGATAAGAGTCCTTCCCGCCCGCGATCTGCCAGGTTCCCTGCCGCACGAGCTGGCCGTCCTGCGTGCGAAACCGCGCGACCTGCAACGTGTCGGCGCCGTTCAGGTAACTGATCCAGGCGACCCAGAGCGACTGGTCGGCGGCGCGCACCATCGCGGGTTCGTCGTGGAATCCTCCGTCAGGGTTGACGGGCAGGAGCGCGGGCATCTTGGTTTCCAGCAGCTGCACGTCATCAATCCAGACGCGACCGGCGGGTGCGGCGTGGGAGGAAGGCGCGACGAGTTCGAGTTCCAGGAGGCCATCTGCAGGGACGGTCAGCGGCGTGCGGTATCGCCGCCACTGGCGCGGCAGATCTTGCCACGCCGCGATGTTGGTGCGCTGCCCTTCCCGCGTCTGGAAGAGCACCAGCTTGGTCTTGTTGGTGGCTCGTGCCGCCAGCTGCAACTCGTAACGGTTCCCGGCCTTCAGGGTCACGGTCTGGCGGATGCTCAGATGTTGATTCGGTTGCGTGACCTCGCCCGACAGGCAGGCGGCGCCGGCGAATGCTGTGCCGGGCTGCGTCACGATTTCGTGCCCTGGTGCCGGCGTCCAGCCGCTCATCCCCTGCTCGAATCCGCCGTTGACCAGGATGTCTCGTGTTTGTCCTGAACAGTGGGGGGCGCTCAGCATCCACGTTGTGAGCGCCATTCCGGCAAGACCAGTCAGCCCGCGTCGAGACATGGCTCCACCTCCGCCTGCATTTGCACATGCATGAGATCTGGTCAATCGCAGTCCCCAAGCGGCGGTTCATTATGGGACGCCGTTCGCGACGCTGCCATCCGGCCTGGATCCAAATCGGCGGGTTCCTCAGGTAGACTCGTACGAAGTCGCCGCCTGCCGCGCGGTATACGGCTTGCCCGGGAACGTCGCCGGGTCCTAAACTCAGTCGGCGTGGCGTGTCGTGAATCGGGAGTTGCCGTGATGAATCCCGCGGATGATCACTTCGGCGGCCTGCGTGTGGCTGCCTTCGAGAGCCGTTTGACGATGGAGATGGCGCGGCTCATTGAGAAGCATGGCGGCCAGCCGTTTGTCAGCCCGTCGCTGCGCGAAGTCCCGCTGGAAAACAATGCGGCGGCAGTCGAGTTTGCCCATCGCCTGCTCACGGGCGAAATCGGCGTCGTGGTGTTCCTGACCGGCGTCGGATTCCGCCTGTTGCTGGCAGCGGTGGAACGGCACGTGGAGCGGCAGCGGTTTCTCGATTGCCTGTCGGACATTGTCACCGTCGTGCGCGGACCGAAGCCCGCGGCCGCACTGAAGGAGGTCGGGCTGACCCCGACCTATCGCGTCGCCGAACCCAACACCTGGCGAGAGTTGTTATCGACGCTGGACCAGCACGTGCCCCTGGCCAATCAGACGGTGGCGCTGCAGGAATACGGCAAGCCGAATCCCAGCCTGCTGGCGGGCCTCGAGGCCCGCGGTGCCCGGGTGCTCACCGTGCCGGTCTACCGTTGGGAATTGCCCGAAGAAACGGGACCGCTGCTGGACAATGTGCGGGCGATTGCCGCCGGCCACCGCGACGTAGTGCTGTTCACGTCGGCCCAGCAAGTCGTCAATGTGCTGCGCGTCGCCGCACGGGAAGGTCTGCTCGAGCGCGTGCGCGAACGCTGGCCCGAATTGGTGGTCGCCTCGATCGGACCAACCACCAGCGAGACGCTCCGCGATGCCGGCCTGTCGGTGGACGTGGAGCCGGAACATGCCAAGATGGGGAGCCTGGTGGTCGCCGCAGCGCGGCGCAGCGGTGAAATGCGCGTGCACAAGCAGCGCGTGCGGGAATGCCTGAGCGGCCCGCGGACGATGCCGGGCACCATGCAGTCCGCGTACGAGCACGGCCCGTTCCTGAAGGCCTGCCGGCGCGAGCCGACTGCCGTTACGCCGGTGTGGCTCATGCGGCAAGCCGGGCGTTACATGGCCGAGTACCGCGCGGTCCGCGACAAGGTTTCCTTCCTTGAGTTGTGCAAGAACCCGCAGCTCTGCAGTGAGGTGATGGTCACAGCCGTCGAACGCTTGGGCGTCGATGCCGCCATCATCTTTTCGGACCTCCTGCCCATCCTCGAACCCATGGGAATGGATCTCGAGTACGCCCACGGGGAAGGGCCCGTGATTCACAACCCGGTTCGCGACGCGGAAGACGTGGATCGCGTGCTGGAACTCGAGAACGTGGACTCGCTCCACTTCGTGATCGAAACGGTGCGGCAGACACGGCGCGACTTGCCCGGGCACATACCGCTGATCGGTTTCGCCGGGGCTCCCTTCACGCTCGCCAGTTACACAATTGAAGGTGGTTCCAGCAGGAACTATCTGCACACCAAGACGCTGATGTACCGGGACGGCGCCGCTTGGCAGGCCCTGATGGAACGCTTGGCGCGGGCAGTTACCGCGTATCTCAACGCACAGATTGCGGCGGGTGCCCAATGCGTGCAGTTGTTTGATTCGTGGGCCGGCTGCCTGGGGCCCGACGACTATCGCTCCTATGTCCTCCCCTACATCCGGCAGATCGTCCGGGACCTGACACCGGGGGTGCCGCTCATCAATTTCGCGACGGGCAATCCAGCGCTCCTGCCGCTACTGGCGGAGGCAGGAGACGTTATTGTCGGCGTGGACTGGCGCGTACGGCTGGATGACGCGTGGCGCACCGTGGGATTCCACCATGCGGTACAGGGGAATCTGGATCCCACGGCACTTTTCTCCGACCGCGGCGACATTCGCCAGCGTGCCCGCGAGGTCCTGGCCCAGGCCGCCGGTCGGCCAGGCCACATCTTCAATCTTGGCCATGGCATTCTGCCGCAGACGCCCGTGGACCATGCGATTGCCCTAGTCGACGCCGTACATGAACTGAGTTGCCGCAGCGAGACCTGACCGGATCATGCCAGCGGTTCATCCGCGATCGCGCCGCGATTGATGCAGTCGATCAATTGCCGCAATCGGCCAAGATCGCGGCGATTGAAGGCCAAGACCAGGCGGGGCAGGTTCGCCAACCGCGTCTCTTCGCACTCCAACGGCAGCGCATCGCGCTGCTGAAGATGACCGTGCTCCCGGATGTCGGCGAAGTGCCGATCCAGGTGCTCGACGAATGCCGGGTCGAGCGGGTGTGCCAAGCGCAGCACCAGATCTTGCTTGACGTAGCGCATGCTGTGATAGACGCGGTAGAACTGCTGGATTTCCCCCACCGCTGTCTCCCAGGAGTCGGTGATGCGATAGAGGCTGATGTCCGGCGGCGAGATCATACCCGCGTCCAGGAGTTGCCGGCGGAAGAAGTGATCCAGTTCCTGCCAGTAACTGCCGCCCGGAGCGTCCAGGAACACCAACGGCATCATGTCGTGTTTGCCGGTTTGCAGCAGAGTCAGGACTTCCAGCGCTTCGTCGAGCGTGCCGAAACCGCCGGGAAGACACACGACCGCGTCGCATTCCTTCACGAACATCAGTTTGCGCGTGAAGAAGTATTTCATGTGCACGAGTTTCTTGTCGCCGGTAATCACCGGGTTGGCGCGCTGCTCGAAGGGCAGAAGGATGTTCAGACCCATGGCGTGGTCGCGACCGGCCCCCACGTGCCCGGCTTCCATAATGCCGCTGGCCGCGCCGGTAATCACCATCCACTGCTGTTCCGCCATGCTGCGCGCAAACTGCAGGGCTTGCTGGTAGGCGGGGGACTGCACGGGGGTGCGCGCCGAACCGAAGATGGTGACTTTGCGCTGGTGGCGGTAGGGGACGAAGACCTTGAAAGCATACCGCAATTCGCGCAACGTCCGGCTCAGGATCTTGAGATCCCCCCGCGTTGATCCGTCCTTCGCCAGCTTGTCGGCGCACTCATGAATGGATTGAATCAAATCCTGGTTTCGTGCGCGGTCGTCCGGCTGGCCGTCGATCCGATCGTCAGCGCCCGCCAGTCGCCGATGATCGGCGCTCTCACTCCGCGGTTCAGCATCCATCGTGGTTACACCTGTCTCAAGCTGTCATGCAAGCGTTCACGGGTCGGTGGGGGGGTGGCGCATTTTTCGGCGTGGACGGTTTGCCGCCAGTACCAAACGTTGTCCGAAAACATGGACCGATCCCCTTCTCTTCACCGACCCGTGAACGGTTGCGCTGTCATTAAGATCCGCCGGCGGGCGCGGCAGATCGCCCTGCACACCGTAATGCACGGTATTCCTCCTCATTATTCTCGCCGGCGCAAAAAAAAAGACCGGGGGTATGGCCGGTCCGCGGGCGGGAGTGAACGTGTCTTCGTCACGCCGAGGGTCGCTGGTAGTGCTGGTACGCGAGGATAACTTCGTAGAGATCCGTAGAGATGGTCACGCTGTCATCTTCAAAGTCTTTCAACCACGTGCGCTTGCTGCGGACAGCTTCTGCCAGCAAAGGGAAGATCTCGCCGAGCGGAACGGTTACGCGCTCCTGGCATTCGTCGGTGACACTCATCGTCGAAGACGGCGCGCTCGCGTCTTGCGGTCCGAGATAAATGCGAAGCCGGGGTTGAGCCATGCTGACAGCCTTTGTCTGGAGGAATGACAATCGAGTAAATGCTCAATCCACCCTGGGACCCACCGTACACCGCTTGGGGGCGATGCTATCGGGGCGACGGCCGTGCCGTTTCGCCACCATATATCGGCAAACCTGCTCGCAATAATTTGACGATCTTTGGCGGACATGCCGATTTTCTGACCAATCCCCTTCGTGCCTGTTGTGCTAGTGGCAATTGGTGAATTGCGGCAAACCAGAGAGCGCAGGCAATTCTTGACAACCGCGCGGGCAGGCGCTAGATTGCGTGATCTAATAAGTCCAACCCCAGCGAGCGTTTGCGTCGCGGTTCGCATTCGACGGCAACGGAACCATTATGCTCCCATCTGTCACAATTGATTTGGCTTCTGTGGCTCAGCAGTTGGACTTACCGTTGCCCAAAGTCCAAGCGACCCTGGACCTGCTCGATGAGGGAAACACGGTGGCGTTCATCACGCGCTACCGCAAGGACCAAACGGGCGGTTTGGATGAAGAACAGATCCGCGGCGTGCAGGTCGAAACCACCAAGCTGCGCATGCTGGCAGAACGGAAGCAGACCATCCTGAAGTCGATCGAATCGCAGGGCAAACTCACCGCCGAGCTGGCGGAACAGATCAACGCGGCGCGTTCCACGAAGCGGCTGGAAGACATCTATCTGCCCTTCAAACCGAAAAAGCAGACGTTGGCCACCATCGCGCGTCAGCGGGGACTGGAGCCCTTTGCCCAGGAAATCCTGGAGGCCCTCCCGGCAGCCAACGACCTCGACCGCCGTGCAGCGGACTTCGTCTGTTCGGACCGGCAACTGAATTCGGTGGCCGAAGTGCTTCACGGTGTCGGTCATTTGTTGGCGGAGCGTTTCAGCGAAAAGTCTGAGGTCCGATCTCGTCTGCGCAAGATCTACTATCGAACGGGACATCTGGTGTGCTCGAAGATCGAGACGGCCGCCAGTGCTGCGAGGGAGCCCAGTCCGATACCCGACATGGCCGGATTGACGCCGAGCGCGGACTCGGAAATCTCGCTCCCAGCGGCGACCGCGGAGCTTGTAGCGGACGTGTCCGCCGAATCCGCGGATAGCGCAGCGGCCGCGGACGTTTCGTCCACCGATCCTTCTCCGACCGCGGACGAGCCACTACGGGAGAACCCGACCCCTGCGGAGGAATTGGCTGCCGAGCCGGCCGCCGTTGCGGGAACGCGCCGCAAGAAGCCTTCCCGGCGTGCCAAGGCCGTGCAGACGGCCAAGGATCGGAAACGGCAGCGGCTGGAGGCCGCCTTCAAGGACTATGCCGATTTCCGCGAGGCCATTGCGCGCGTGCCTCCGCATCGCGTGATGGCGATCAATCGGGGCGAGCGCACCAAGGTGTTACGCGTGAAGGTGGAAGGAGACACGGAAGCCATGTATCAGGCGGCCGTGGAGGCGCTCGTGCGGGACGGCCATCCTCACGCGGACTTCCTGCGGGCCTGTGTGCGCGACTCATTAAATCGCTTGGTGCTGCCAGGTCTAGAGCGCGAGATCCGCCGCGAGCTGACGGACAAGGCCGAAGAACACGCACTGGAAGTCTTTGTCCGCAACCTGCGCAAGCTGCTCCTGCAACCACCTGTGCGCGGTCGCCGGGTGCTGGCACTCGACCCCGGATTTCGCAGCGGCTGCAAACTGGTGACCCTCGATGCGTTCGGGAACGTGTTGGAAAGCGGCGTCGCCTACATCATCGGCGGGGAAGAGAACCGCCAGCAGGCGCGGGCCACGATCGCCGACATGGTTCGCCGGCACAACGTCACGGTCGTGGCGATCGGCAATGGCACCGCCTGCCGCGACTGCGAGCAACTCGTGGCCGAGACGCTGGCTAACGAAATGAGCCAGGAGGACGTGGCCTACGTGATTGTCAACGAAGCCGGCGCCAGCGTGTACTCCACGAGCCCCGTGGGCCGCGAGGAGTTGCCGGATTTTGATGCGGTCCTGCGCAGCGCGGTCTCGATCGGGCGCCGGTTGCTTGACCCGCTGTCGGAACTGGTGAAGATCAATCCGTCGAACATCGGTGTGGGATTGTACCAGCACGACGTCAAAGCCAAACACTTGCGGGAATCTCTCGACGCCGTCGTGCAGTCCTGCGTGAATCTGGTGGGAGTGGACGCCAACACGGCCAGCCCGGCCCTCCTGAGTTATGTGTCGGGGCTGAATCAACTGACCGCTCGTCGCTTCTACGACTACCGCCGAGAGCATGGCCCCTTTCGCAACCGAGAGCAATTCCGCGATGTGCCGGGCGTGGGAGAAGCCACCTTCATCCAGTCGGCCGGCTTCTTGCGCATCGTCGATGGCGACAACCCGCTCGATGCCACGTGGATTCACCCGGAAAGCTACCGGGTCGCCCTCCGCGTACTGGAACAACTCCACAGTAACCTGGGTGAATTGGCCCGGACTGTTGGCGCCAGGACCGCGCCGCCGGAGGTCGTGCAGCCCGCCGGCGCGCCGTCGGTTCCCGCGGAAACGCTCGCGGACCGGGCGGCCAAGGTCGACCTGGCAGCCATGGCCCGCGACTTGGACATCGGCGAACTGCTGCTGAGGGATCTGCTCCACGCGCTGACCAAGCCGCGGCGCGACCCGCGAGACGATCTGACACCGCCCGTGCTTCGCCGCGGCGTGCTCAAACTTGAAGACCTGCAGCCGGGGATGGAGTTGTCCGGTACGGTACTCAACGTGGTCGATTTCGGCGCCTTCGTGGACATCGGCATCTCCGACAGCGCACTGGTCCACATCAGCCGGCTGGCAGATCATTTCATCCGCGACCCGCATGAGGTGGTGAGCGTCGGCGATATCCTGCGGGTGTGGGTCGTGGGAGTCGATCGCGACCGCCGGCGGGTGGCGTTGACGGCAGTCTCCCCGAGTGCCCCCCAACGTACACCGCCCCGCCGCGAACCGGCTCCGCGGCCACCCAAGCCGGCAGCCCGGTCGCAGCGACCGTCACCGGCACAACGGAAGGGGGAGCGGTCGACACCACCGCCACGCGCGGGCCAAGCGGCACCACCCCAAAAGCCGCGAAGACCAGCCAAACCCAAGATTGTCAAACCGATCACGGACGCCATGGTCGACGGTCGTGAACCGATGCGGTCTTTCTCGGACCTGTTTCAGTTCTTCGAGCGGAAACAGGAAGACACGGGAGGCAATACTCCGCCCAAATCCTGAGACGTCCGTCGCGCTCCGCGACAGCGACCTACCGTTACGTCCTCCGGTGCCTTGTCACGCCGGGAATTCAACAGAGTGGCTTATGGATTTCAATGAACGGCTGCAACAAGCGGTGGATCGCGGACAGCGGCGAGGTCACCTGCACCGCGAGGAAGCGGCGGCGCGCGTCTGGGGTGAGGAAGAACTCAAACGTCTCCACGGCCAGTACCGGCTGCAGTTGTCCGAGCACATCGAGAACTGCCTGCAACGACTGCCACACCACTTCCCGGGCTTCCAGTGCGAAACGATCTACGGCGAGCGGGGATGGGGAGGAGCGTGCAGCCGCGATGATCTGCGCATGGCATCGCGCGGTCGACGCACCAGCGACTTCAGCCGGCTGGAGGTGACCGTGCGACCATTCAGCCACCTGCACGTGCTCGAACTGAACGCGAAAGGGACCATCCGCAACAAGGAGGTCTTCAGCCGCACGCATTTCGAACCCGTGGTCGACGCGGATCCCGCCAAGTTCCTCGAACTGATCGATCTCTGGATCCTCGAGTACGCGGAACTGTACGCGGCCGAGCTGTAACCTCAGACGGCAGCACCCGTCAACTCTTGAAACCGCGGATGGTCCCGGATGGGGTCAAAGTCCGGCTCGGTTGTCGCCAGACTGCGGTAGGCAGAGTCCATTTGGAAGGCCCGATCCAGATAGTCCAGCGCGTGCTGAGGACTCTGCGCCAGACTCCAATAACAGGCCAGGTTGTAATACACGATCGCTTGATTGGCATCGATCGACAGCGCTTCCTCGAGCGATTGAATCGCCATGTCCAACCGGCCCGTTCGCTTGTAACACCAACCCAGCGCCAGCCAGATATGAATATTGGAAGGATCCAGTTCGGCCGCGCGCTCGAGCGCCGTGATGGCGTCCGGGTAGCGCTCCATGATGCGCAACGCCTGGCCGCGCAGGTACGCGACCATGCCCTTGCAGCCGTTCGCAGATTGGAGCCCTGACAAAGTGTCCAAAGCGCGTTGGGCCAATCCATCACGCAAGCCAGCCGGCAAAGGCCAACGATCCGCCAGAACGGTTGCCAGGTCCAGGTAACCTTCCGCCTCGCGCAGGAGCTGTTTTCGCCGGACTCGCTGGTAGGTCAAAACTGTCATGCTCCACTCCGCTGCGGGCTAATCTCGATCACACGGCTGTTTCCACCCCCAATTCTAACCATCAGTCTCCGCAATCCCAGATGTCAAAAGGCGGAGAAACCACAAACAGGATCACCGACCCGCCAACAGAGGTCGTGCGGTTTAGAAGTGGTCGCACTGTCGTGACTCTTGCTTCACTCTCCCTCTGGGAGAGTCGGGCCGAAGGCCCGGAGAGGGCTAACGGGCCGCTGCTCATCGAATTCACTGCTGGTTCGGAAGACCCTCCCCGACCGCTGCGCGGCCGACCATCCCGCACGCGCGGGAGGGTGAATCTAAGTCGTTAAGTCCAAATGGTTCCAAAACCGCACGACCTCAACAGGAACGGTAGCCCGCAGTCGCAGCCCGCCCGATGGACAGGCCAGTCCGGATTGCCCACCGCGGGAACCGGATGCCAGGACGAGCTGTCTCCTTGGTGCTATCACACCCGACCGGGTCTCTGCTCACGTTGGTGGCGCACGCTCGACTTGCCGATGGCCTGAGCTGCCAACTCGATACACGGAACAGGAATTGGCCCGCTTTCGGCCGGATATCGTCGCGCACGGAAGCCAGGTGCGATGCCTATTGGGCAACTCCTGCGACGTCCTGCGAACTCAGGCTGTCCACCAGCGAGCGAGCCGGCGTGGCCAGCTTCAGCAGCGGAGCGAACTCCGTGAATTCCGTGTCCACGCGTTGGAAGATCTCGCTCACAGACGCGTTGCGGCCTGCCGCGAGATCGGTGAAGCTCGACCGAAACGCTTCCTCGTCCCGCCACTCACTGTCGCACACAGACGGCAAGAGCGCCGACGTCAGTACGATCGCCGTGTGACGCGGCGCCTGATTGCGGCCCTCGTCCTGACTGGAGAGCGTGTGCGTCTCGATCATGGTTGCGAAGTTCTCCGGCAGTCCCCAACGTCTTGCCAACACCCCGCCAGCCCGCGCGTGAGTCCAGCCAAATCGCTCCTGCTCCAGGTCGGAAAGCCGGTGCATTCCGTCCTCGCGAGCTTCCAGCAGTTCGCGGTAGCATTCCGGCATTTCCTTGGCCAACAATGGCACGGCCATGTCCTGCAGCAAGGCGGCGGCGAAGAGGTCTTCGGCTTCCGTCGAACCCAGCAGTTTCCCGAAAATCCTCGCAAATACCGCGCGGCGCAAGGAGTCCTGCCAGAGCCGCCGAAGATCAAACGGCCCGCACTTCGGATTGGGCATCAGACTGAACACGGCGCTCCAGAGAGCGAAATTCTTGATGGTGCGGATCCCGACCAGCGATATGGCCAGTTTGACGCTGGAAATTTCCTGCCGAAAACCGAAATAGGACGAGTTCACGAATCGCAGCACCTGCACCGTCAGCCCCGGGTCCGACTCGATGGGTGCGGCAAATTCCAGCGGGCCCTTGTCGGGATTCTGTGACAGCTGAATCAGCCGAATGGCACTCTGCGGCAACGCCGTCAGCTGAGCGCTATCGAGCAGTTCACGTAGATCGCGCGATTCCGGTTGGTTCATCGGGAGACCATTCCTTGGCGACCCAAGCCAGTTCCAGCGGCTCTGCGGTCGCAGCGGGTGCGATGGTGAGTTCAGGCAGACCGTGACATGCTAAAGCTTAGGACACGAGACGAGTGTGAGCAAACACCCGCCGGCGAGAGCTCTGACAACCGCCGAGAAGCCGACCTACAAATCGAAGACGGTAGCGATCCTGCATTCAGAACCCCCACCAAGTAAGGGGTACCGGTTGGCCCGCTCCGGCGTTTCTGAAAACCAAAGTACGGAAATATCGTCCAATCACCACTACTCTCTTGTGAGGAAACAGCAGGCGTTATCACGCCGTACCCAGAATCGTTGTGACCGGAGTTACCGAATATGAGACTTACGTTGCGAACGCTGCTGGCCTATCTCGACGATATCCTCGAACCCGGAGACGCCAGCGAAATCAGCCGTAAGGTGGAAGAGAGCAAGTTCGCGAGCGACCTGGTTCATCGAATCCGCAATTCAATGCGCCGTTTACGTTTAGGTACACCGCGCGTTGAAGGACGGGGTGTCGGCCTGGACGCCAATTCCGTCTCCGAGTATCTCGACAATACCCTGCCGCCCGACCAGGTGCCGGAATTCGAAAAGGTCTGCTTGGAGTCCGATGTTCACCTGGCTGAGGTCGCATCGTGCCATCAGATTCTCACACTCGTGTTGGGGCAACCAGCAACAGTCGATGACTCGTTGCGCACGCGGATTTATGGGATCGAATCCGGCGTTGATCCGGGACGCTCGGAAACTCCCTCGCATGCCGTCTCGGCGACTTCCGATGCGCCTGGGGCGAGTGACGAGTCACCCGCGGTTTCTCTGCCCGACTTCCCCGTTCGTTCGTCACCTCGCCCCGCCCAGCGCAAAGCGGACTATCTGCGCCTGGGAAAGGGCCTGCCGCTCAAGTCGTTCGCCATCACCCTGACTTGCGGTTTCGTGTTGGCGGTTGTGGCATTGCGGGCAATGGGGCCGTTTGGACCGACTCATCCCGTCTGGCAGCTGCTGTTTGGAAGTAATCCCCCGGTAGCCAGCACCGTCGATGGCGGTAAGAACCCGTCGGAACTCCCCGTCGCGGACGCCACGAGCGCTGAATCACCCGCTAAGTCCGAGGCATCACCCGCCGCCAGTCAGCCGACCGACGATGCCGCCGCGGGCACACCGCTGGAGACCGCTGGTACCGAGGCGGCACCGCGGCCGGAGGCATCACCCTCAGCCACGGTGATGAATCCCCCCGGAACCATGCCAACACCTGACACGACGCCGGGAGCGGCAAACAGCCAAGACGCCTCGGCCGGGATGCCGACGGAGACTCCGGCGAAGACGGCGACGGAGATGCCTGCCGCAGTAAATCCAGCTCCGTCAACAGAACCATCAACAGAATCAGCAGTTACGACAATCAGCGCCGGTCGGTACATCTCTGAGGAACAAGTCCTCGGTCGGTTCGACCCAGCCTCGGGTGCTTGGTTTCGCCTACCGTCTGACCAGACGCTGGTTCCCGGCGATCGGTTGCTGTCGCTGCCGACCTACCGGCCTCAGATTGTGCTCGCGCCGAATGTGAAAGTCACCTTTTCCGGTGACTCCGCGGCGCAGATCCTTGGCAGCGGCGAGTCCGGCATTCCCGGCTTGAAAATTCCCTACGGGCGGGTGGTGGTGATTTCGGTCGACAACACGCCGGCACGCGTCCACGTGGAATGGGAGGGCCGCAGGGGACTTCTGACCCTGAGCGATGCGAATGCCGCGCTGGCAATTGAGGTCACGCCCTACTTCGCCGAGGGATCCGATCCGGTGGGCGAGCCACGGCACTTGCGCGTCCAATTGCTGCCCGCGTCGGGCCAAGCGGGGTGGCAGGACGAGACGGGAGAGCAGCAGGTCAGTACGGGTCAGATGTTGACTTTGCTCGACAGCCAACCGGCAATCGCCGCTCCTGTGGCGTCCCAACCGCCCTGGATTGAGAGCGCCGACGCGTCTGATATCGATCTGCGGGCCTCCATCGAACTGCGTCGATTTCTGACGCTTGATCGGCCGCTGAACCTGTCGTTGCTCGAACGATCCGATTTCCGCCAGGAGGAAGTACGGGCTTTGGCCTGCCGTTGTTTGTGCAGCCTGGACCTGTTTGAGCCTTCGGTGAAGGCGTTGGACGAGGCGGGCCAGCGCAGCTACTGGCAGGCGCACTTTGAGGCCTTGCGAGCCGGTTTGCAGCGGCAACCGGAGTCTGCCGCCAGAGTGTTGGCGGATATCCAGAAAGTGCACGCGGCTGACTCCCCGGCGATCTTTCGGCTGTTGTGGGGTTACACTCCCGAGCAACTGCAAGCCGGCGCGGCACGGCAGTTGGTCGAGGGATTGGAGCATCCGTCAATGATCGTACGTGTGTTGTCGATCACGAATCTCCGGCAGATCACTGAGCGCACCTATCTGTTTCGACCGGAGCAACCACCCAGCCAGGAGAAAAGCAAAATCCTGAAATGGCGGAAGTCACTCGAGGCGGGCGAAATCCGCCATAAATCACAGCCCGCTCCCGCCGCGACACTGGGCGAGGTCCCGACTCCGCCTCCCGCTGCGGCCGGCCCTGACAGCCCGTGACGGATTTGCGGAATTTGCGGCGAACGGCTTCCCGGCAGGACGCTTCGGATACCGTCCGGTGCCCGGCCGGGCAGGCCTCTCCCCGGGGCACTCACCCTTTGCTGCGAAAATCGGAATAGGTAGACTAGGACGCTTGCCTGTTCGTTGGTCCGGCGCGCTTCGTTCCGTTTTCCATTTGTGCCGCGTCACGAGGCTCATTAGAATGTTATCCTTTCGTGACTGGCCCAATTAGCAACATCAGGCTGGCGTTGGATTTAAGATCAAGGAGAACAGCGGGTGCAGATTAGCATTTCGGCCAAACACGGGCACATCAGTTCCGCCACTCAGGACAAGATCAGCGAGAAAGTTGATAAGCTGAAGAAGTTCTTCGACCGCGTTACGGCGATTCAGGTGCTGGTCGATCTCGAGCACCGCGAGGCCATTGACGTGGAAGTGCGTGTCACCGCCGAGCACACACCGGAGTTCGTGGCCTCCGAGCGGACGAACGAGTTGTTTGCGGGGCTGGATGCGGTACTGCACAAACTTGAACAACAACTGCGAAAGCACAAAGAGCGACTGCAAACCGGACACCGGCAACCGGGACGGAAGCAACTCGACGTTCCGCTCCAACCGGACAACCAGCCGGAATGAACGGTCCCCCGGGGTGCCGATTGTCCACAGGACGCGTCGCTCAAGCCGTTGGATTTTGTGGAAGAAGAGGAAACCGCGATGAAGTTTGCAGATTTTGTCAACGTCCAAGCCATTCGGGCCGAGCTGTCTGCGGTTGACAAACCCACGGTGATTGACGAACTGGTCCAGGCGTTGGTGGATGCGAACGCGATTCGAGACGAGGACAAGGACAGCATTATCCGTGCCATCATGAAACGCGAGGAACTGGGGAGCACGGGCATCGGTCGCGGCGTAGCTGTGCCGCACACGAAGCATCCCAGCGTGGATCATCTCGTCGGCACCGTCGGTGTGAGTGCCGACGGTGTCGATTTCAACAGCTTGGACGGGGAGAAGGTGCAGCTCTTTTTCTTGCTGGTCTCACCGCCCGATCGTCCCGGAGATCATCTGCGAGCGCTCGAGAACATCTCGCGGCAATTGCGGGATGAGACGTTCTGCCGATTTCTCAAGCAGTCCAAATCGACAGGGGACGTCCAGCAACTTCTGGAAGAAGCTGACAATAATCAATTCGTATCGTGATGGATTTGCGGCCCGGCCCCTCGACATGCCACAGGCGATGCGCCGTTGGACGGCGAGCGCTGTGCAAAGCGTACGAGTGCGGTGAGTCTGGCCGCCGAGGTAGTTGCTCGCCATGGACAACCATGCGGTAGTGCGACAGGTGACCGTGATCAATCCCCAAGGATTGCACGCTCGCCCTGCGCACGCCATTGTCACGCTGGCCAGCCAGTTCCGTTCGCGGATCGAGCTGCAACGAGACGGGGAGTGCGCCGATGCCAAGAGCATCCTTGCCGTGTTGACACTGGCCGCCGTCCAAGGCTCGCAATTGACCGTTCGAGCTACTGGGGATGATGCCGGCCCCGCCGTCGAAGCCCTGTCCGGCCTGTTTGCCACAGGTTTTGGGGAGAACGGGGAGCAGCCGGCGGACGACCCAACGCGCGCCAGCGGGCAGCCGTCCTGCCTGCGGTCCGCCAACTCGTCGCTCGGACCGACGGCGACGGCCAGGCCACCTGGGTAACAAGACACCGATGATCAGAGCAGTTTCATCCCGATTTTGCAGCCCGCAGCCGTTCGCCCCCAGCGATCAGAGGTCTGCGGTGCGCGAGTCAGCGCGGATGGACTGCCGGCGAAAACGATGCAAACGCTTCAAGGAATCGCCGTTTCGCCCGGTGTAGCCATCGGCGAGACGCTCATCGTGGACAACGAGGGTTTTCGGATCCCTCGGCGCTTCGTCGTGCGCGACGCGGTGGATGACGAGTTGGATCGCTTCCACAAAGCGGCGGCGGCGGTGGCGGAGGAGATCGCCACCAACCGTGACACCATCTCGCGGCAATTAGGTGAGCAGTACGGAGCGATCTTTGCCGCCCATCTGATGATGCTGCAGGATCCGCGTCTCGGCCAGGAAATCGAACGGCTGATCCACGACCAACACTACTCGCCGGAGTACGCCGTCAGTCAGACCCTGCGGCGGTACGCGCAGGTCTTCCAGCAACTGGGAGACGGCAACCTGGCCGAACGGGCCCACGACATTTTCGACATCGAGCGGGCGTTGCTGCGCCAATTGCTGGGAACGCGCCGCGAGGAACTGTCGCACCTGCGGTCGCCGGTCGTCATCCTCGCGCATAGCCTCACTCCCAGCGAAACGGCGATGCTCGATCGGCAGTACGTGCTGGGATTCGTGACGGAAGTCGGCGGCGCGGGAGGCCACACCGCGATTGTTGCCAAAGCACTGGAAATCCCCGCGGTGGTCGGCATGGGGCCCTTTCTGGCGGCAGTGTCGGCAGGCGACACGGTCATCGTGGATGGCGATCACGGACGCGTCATCCTGCAGCCCGACGAGGCCACGGTACAGCAATACCTGCGCGGAGTGGAAGACCACCGTTCGCTGGAAGCCCGCCTGCGCCCGATGTGGGAGCTGCCTGCCGAGACGACCGACGGAGTTCGGATCCTGGTGCAGGCCAACATCGAATTCCCGCGCGAGGTCTACTCCTCCACGGCCCGCGGCGCCGATGGTATCGGCCTGTATCGCACCGAGTTCCTTTACCTGGGCTCCGACACCGAGCCCACCGAAGAGGACCATTTCCGGGCCTACACCGAAGTCATTCGCGCTATGGACGATCGCTCCGTCATCATCCGCACGCTCGATCTGGGCGCCGACAAGATGGGCCGTGAACCGGCAGCCAAGGAGCAGCGCAACCCGGATCTGGGCCTGCGCGCCATCCGGTTGTCGCTGCGCAACCTGCCGCTGTTCCGCATCCAACTGCGCGCCATCCTGCGCGCCAGCGCACTGGGGCGCGTCGAGGTCATGTTCCCGTTGATTACGACCGTGCAGGAACTGCGACAAGCCAAAATGGTGCTGGCCGACGCGATGGAGGACCTGGAGGAAGCGGGGATTCCCTTCAACCGAGACCTGCCGGTCGGCATGATGGTCGAAGTGCCGGCAACGGTCATGGTGCTCGACCAGCTCCTGAAAGAAGTGGACTTCATCAGCATCGGCACCAATGATCTGACCCAATACACCCTGGCCGTGGATCGCGGCAACAGCGAGGTTGCGGAACGCTATCAGGTGAGCGAACCGGCTGTGCTGCGGATGATCGACCTGTCCATCCGCGCGGCGTCCAAGGCTCAGGTGCGCGCCAGCATCTGCGGTCAGATGAGTGGCGAAGTGCGATACACAATGTTGCTGCTTGGTCTGGGCCTGCGAGCCCTCAGTGTCCCTCCCAGCGCGATACCCGAAATCAAGCGGGTCTGCCGCAGCGTATCACTTCCACAATGTCAGGAGGTGGCACGCCGCGCCATGCAGTTGTACACAGCGCGCGAGATCGACACGTTTGTGCGCGAGGAATTGCGCCGAGTAGCTCCGGAACTCCTCCATTAACGTCGCGGGATTTTTGAAAGCGCCGGGTGCCCTGCAGCAGAAACGTCACCAACAGATTCATTCCGCGTGGAAAGAAACACTGCCCATGAAGAAAGAGATGCTGATCAATGTGTCGCAACCGGAGGAATGCCGGATCGCCATCATCGAAGATGGCTTGTTGGAGGAACTCTACATTGAGCGCGCCAGCCAGGACAACCTGGTCGGCAACATCTACAAGGGCCGCATCGTCAACATCGAGCCCAGTATTCAGGCGGCGTTCGTGGATTTCGGTGTGGGGCGCAACGGATTTCTCCATATCAGCGACGTCGAACCGCAGTACTTCCGCCAAGGAGGCTACGACCCGCAGCAATTGAACGATGGCGGCCACGGCTCTGCCCTCGACGAGGACGAAGACGGGAATGGTCGTTCGCGCGACCGCGACCGGCCCCGCCGGCGCGGTTACCGTACCGGCGGCCGGCCGCGCATCAAGCCGCCGATCCAGGACGTCTTCCGCCGCGGTGATGAGGTGCTGGTACAAGTCATCAAGGAAGGGATCGGTGCGAAGGGGCCGACTCTGTCCACCTACATCAGCATCCCCGGCCGCTATCTGGTGCTCATGCCGGCCCTCGGACGACTGGGCGTCTCACGCAAGATCGAAGACGAGCTGGCGCGGCGGCGTTTGCGCGAGAACCTGCTGGAACTGAACCCGCCGAAGGGACTGGGCTTCATCGTCCGCACCGCGGGTCAGGACCGCACCAAGAAGGAACTCTCCCGCGACATGGCCTACCTGCTGCGGCTGTGGAAAGTCATCGTGCGGCGGATCCGGCGCAGTGCCGCCCCGGTCGATATCTACGAAGAAAGCGACATGATCATCCGCACGATCCGCGATATTTTCTCCTCGGATGTGGACGCGATCTACGTCGATGAGCCGGCAGCTTTCGAACGCGCCAAGGAGTTCCTGCAACTCGTCATGCCGCGATTCGTCAGCCGCTTGCAGTTCTACGAAGGCCGCGAACCGCTGTTTCACAAGTACAAGCTGGAACGCGAGATCTCCCGCATCCACAAACGGGAAGTGCCCCTCTCCGGTGGCGGATCCATCGTCATCGACCAGACCGAAGCATTAGTCGCCATCGACGTCAACAGCGGCAACTTCCGCGTGGAAGACTCCGCGGAAGAAACGGCCTACCAACTGAACCTGGCAGCCGCCCGGGAGATCGCGCGGCAACTGCGCTTGCGGGACCTGGGAGGTGTCATTGTCAATGACTTCATCGATATGCGCAAGGAGAAACACCGCCGCACGCTGGAGCGGGCCCTCCGCGACTCGCTCAAACGGGATCGCGCCCGCACCAAGATCCTGCGCACCAGCCCCTTCGGGCTCATCGAGATGACTCGCCAACGCATCCGCCCCAGCCTGAAAAAGAGCGTCTATGCCGACTGCCCCTGCTGCAGCGGGCGGGGCGTGGTCAAGACGGCCGAGAGCATGTCGATCGAAGTCATCCGGATGCTGATGCTGGCGGGCCAACAACCCAATATCGTGCGCGTCACCGTGCGCGTGAATGACGAGGTTGCCTCCTATCTCAACAACCGTAAACGCCGGGAAATCTCGCGGCTGGAAGAAGAAGCCGGCATGACCGTTCAGATCCTGGGGAGCGAAGGCCTGTACCCCGAGCACCTGGAACTGGACTGCCGCGACCGCGAGGGACGCGACCTCACCCTCACGAGCTAGGGCTCGACGAGCCCCCTGTCTTGCGGTAAATTACCTGACTTGCGACTTTGCCAACGTAAGCGAGAGGTTGTCGTCATGTATGCGATTTTTGTGGATGGGGGCCGGCAATACAAAGTCGAGGAGGGGCAGGAAGTGGTGCTCGACTACCGCGACGCCGCCGCAGGCGCGGAACTGACTTTCGACCGCGTCCTGGCAGTCGGGTCCGACGCGGGATTGCAGCTAGGCCAGCCGAACGTAGCCGGGGCCGCCGTGACGGCCGAGGTCCTGGGAGCCGCCTTGGGTGACAAATTGACCGTCCAGAAACTGCGGCGAAGAAAAAACTTCCGCCGCCGCACGGGCCACCGGCAGTTGTTCACCAAGGTGCGCATCAGTCGCATTCAAACCGCCTGACCTCAAACGGTTACGGCGAACAAATTCGGCCGCGTTCGAGACCCTCGAATGCGGCTTTTTTTGTCGCCTGTCGACCAGTCTTCATCCCGGCTTGCAGAGCATCCCGACTGGTCGCACCTGCCACCGAGTTTTTCCAAAATTCTTCCGCCAAGTCTCCGTACCGCGCGCTGGATCGCCTGTTAACGCAATCTTAATCTGCACAATGGTTTGCTCACGAGCAGCGAACACGTTGTCCCCTTCACCGCAGCCGAACGGCTTCGCGCAAAGCCTTGTGCTATCGTCACCTGCAACCGTTTTCCCGTATCTGGTTGACGACCCGTTATGATTGTGTAAACTCACCCTTCGCCGCCATATGTTGTGGCCTGCAGTAATGCCGATACAACATGTGGTAGGATCTGAAGGCCATTCTGTTACTGCTTTCCATTCCCGTTTTCACAACGTTGTCAGATCGTGGTGCCCTCTTTGTGTCGATTGTTTTAGTGTATATTAGTACACATCCAAGGGAACTGACTCCCTTTATCAGGAGGATGCATGCACGAACGGCAGCCTTTGTTTAGGAGGAACATAGGATGACGAGTGCCGCGATGATTGATCAAGGTGCCAAGAGCCATCGTCCGGGCCCTCACAAGGGACGGCCTGGCGCGCACGGCAATGGCTTGAAAATGAACGCGACTTTCTGCCCGGCGGACGTCCGTGATCCGTTTGACACCGTGGAGTGGGAACTCCGCTCCGCACAAATCAAGGACGAGAACGGCGGGTTGCTGTTTGAACAGAAGGACTGCGAGGTTCCGGCCCCGTGGTCGCAGCTGGCCACAAATGTCGTGGTCAGCAAGTATTTCTACGGGGAGGTGGGGACTCGAGATCGCGAGACCAGTGTCCGGCAACTCATCCACCGCGTGACGCGCACGATCGCGGATTGGGCCGTGCAGGACGGGTATCTCGCGACATCGGAAGACGGCGAGCATTTCTATCGCGACCTGACTTGGCTCTGCCTGCACCAGTGCGGTTCTTTCAATTCCCCGGTCTGGTTCAACGTCGGACTCCATCACCAGTACGGCGTGAAGGGCTCGCGGTGCAACTGGCATTGGAGCGCCGAGTCGCAGCAAGTCGAAATGCCCGACAATCCCTACGAGTACCCCCAGGCCTCCGCTTGTTTTATTCAGAGCGTCGAAGACAACATGGAGGACATCATGCGCCTGGCGACGAGCGAGGCCATGCTGTTCAAGTTCGGTTCCGGCACGGGGACCGACCTTTCGACGCTGCGTTCACACCGGGAGAAGCTCTCGGGCGGCGGCAAGCCGTCTGGTCCCTTGTCCTTCATGCGCGTGTACGACCAGATTGCCGCGGTCGTCAAGTCGGGCGGCAAGACCCGCCGCGCGGCGAAGATGCAGTCTCTCAAGGTCTGGCATCCGGACATCCTGGAGTTCATCGAGTGCAAGTGGAAGGAAGAGAAGAAGGCCCATACGCTGATCGAGAAAGGGGGCTACGAGGCCAACTTCAACGGGGAAGCCTACAGTTCCGTGCTTTTCCAGAACGCCAACCTGTCGGTCCGCGTGACGGATGACTTCATGGAGACCGCGCAGCGGGGTGGCAAGTGGACCACGCGCTGGGTGACGGACCCGTCGATCGACGGCCCCAGCTACGAAGCCCGTTTGTTGTTGAACCGCATGTCCGAATGCGCGTGGCAATGCGGTGATCCGGGCGTCCAGTACGATACGACCATCAATCGCTGGCACACGTGTCCGAATTCCGGCCGGATCAACGCCAGCAACCCGTGCAGCGAGTACATGTTCCTGGACAACACCGCCTGCAATTTGTCCAGCATCAATCTCATGAAGTTCCGGCGCGACGACGGCACGTTCGACACGGACCGTTTTCACGCGGCCTGTCGCATCTTCTTCATCGCGCAAGAAGTACTGGTGGATCATGCCAGTTATCCCACCGATCGGATTGCCGAGAACAGTCACATGTTTCGCCCCTTGGGTCTCGGCTATTCGAATCTAGGCAGCCTGATCATGGCCAGTGGCCTGCCCTACAACTCCGAGGCCGCGCGGGGCTTGTGCGGCGCCGTCACGGCCTTGCTGCACGGGACGGCGTTCCTGACGAGTTCCGAGATGGCGGCGGTGGTCGGGACGTTCGATGGCTATGCCGCCAATCGCGAACCGTTCTTGCGGGTGATGCAGATGCACCGGGACGCCGTGAATGCCATCGATGACGCGGGGCCTGCGTATCTCAAGGACGCCGCGCGACGATTGTGGGATCGCGTCCTGGACCACGGTCGCCGATTTGGTTTCCGCAACGCCCAGGCCACGGTGCTGGCTCCCACGGGCACCATCAGCTTCATGATGGATTGCGACACGACGGGGATCGAACCGGACATCGCCCTGGTGAAGTACAAACAACTGGCCGGCGGCGGCATGCTGAAGATCGTCAATCAAACGGTGCCCCTGGCGCTCAAGACGCTCGGTTACGACGAACCCCGGGTGCGCTCGATTGTCCGTTTTGTGGACCAGCACGACACGATCGAGGGCGCGCCCGAACTGGCGGACGAGCACCTGCCCATCTTTGACTGCGCCTTCAAACCGTCGAATGGGGTGCGCAGCATTCACTGGCGCGCGCATGTGCTGATGATGGCAGCCGCGCAGCCGTTCCTGTCCGGAGCCATTTCCAAGACGGTCAACATGCCGGCAGAAACGACGCCGGAGGAAATCGCGGATGCCTATCAGTGGGGATGGAAACTCGGCTTGAAGGCCCTGGCGATCTACCGCGATGGCTCCAAGCGCAGCCAACCGCTCTCCACCAAGTCCGAGAACGACAAGAACTCGGAGAAGGACAAGGCGCTGAGCCGACCGCGCCGCGAGCATTTGCCGGACACGCGAGCTTCGATTACCCACAAGTTCAACGTGGGCGGACATGAAGGTTACATCAACGTGGGACTGTACCCCGATGGCCGGCCCGGCGAACTGTTCATCACCATGGCCAAGGAAGGAAGCACGGTCGGCGGATTGATGGATGCGTTTGGAACAGCCATTTCCATCTGTCTGCAGTATGGCGTGCCCCTCGAAGTCCTGGTCAACAAGTTTTCGCACACCCGGTTTGAACCGATGGGACACACCACCAACCCGGACATCCGGCTGGCCAAGAGCGTGGTGGACTATATCTTCCGCTGGCTGGGCGTCACATTTCTGCCCGGCTATCGAGAAGCGAGTAATGGCTTGCCGCCCAAATCAACCGAAGAACCCGCCAGCGGCAATTCCGCGCGCGAGTCGCTGCTGGCCCCCACGGCCAACGCGTCCCCGCCTGCGCCGGTGAAATTGGGTGGCAACGGCAAGCCCCTGGACGTGAGCCTGTTGGAACGGGCTGGTGTGGCACTCAAAGTCGAAGAACGCAGTAGTGCGGCCCCAGGTCGGAGCGAGCAATTTGCGCGCTTCCAGAGCGATGCGCCCAGCTGCGACAACTGCGGCGCCATCACCGTCCGCAACGGCAACTGCTATCTGTGTCATAACTGCGGCAACAGTATGGGCTGCTCGTGATGGAGTAGTGGGCGGGAGGCCCCGAGCAGCCCCCTGCTAACGTAACCAGGCGTTGTCGGTCCAGTCGACAACGCCTGGTTTTTCAGATGCACCGCAGTTCTGCAGAACTCAACTCAACAGCTGCTGCATGCCGCGCGAAAGCTGTTCGTCGATCGCCGGGTCGCACCAGGCTACGCTGCACTCATAGCCCCCCAGCGCGTATTCCTCCTTGGTGGGAATGTACCAAGTGCCGCCATCCCCATACGACGCCGTGGCGATGAACCGCGCGGGTCGCAGTTGCTGTGCTCGGAGCTGGTAGTCGACAAAACATTCGCCGGGCAAGTGCAGCAGATGGACGTCATTGATCCGGAGCGTGCTCAGCACCAGCGGAATCTGCCGCTCGATCCGGCGCAGCCAGGCCAAGGCGTACGCCGGTCGATTGCGACCCACGACGCGTCCCGTCCGGTCATCGATCTGCTGGACCAGGTCCTCCACCGACAAGTCAGCGCGCGGGAGCGGCAGAATTTCAGCAGTCGACCAGGAAAGGTGACTGATCGCCGCGCGGGCCGGACTCCGTTCCGATTCCACCAGGCCGTCATACATACGTTGGACCAGGACCGGCCGCATCTCCGGTGATCCGTCGTTGTACTTGCCCGCGGTCACGTTCCCAGCACACCCGGTGAAATAGACATGCAGGCAGCCGGGCTCGTCCTGCTGGCACCGCTTCCGGGCCAGACCGGCAAAGTCGCTGGTCACTCGCCCATCGCCGTAGTAACTCATGGGGTGCGTAGCGTAGTAGTGGCACGCGGCCAACTTCGTGTCCTGGTCGTAGAACGCCACGGTCTTCAACCACGGATCGATGAGCCCTTCCGGCAAGGCGCGCAGACCCGGGTCCTGACAACTGCTGCCCCGCGCCGTTCGCACTCGACCATCCGGCCAGCGCGCGATCCGGCGGTTGCTGGCCACGTCCCGAACTTGTGCCTGCCCCCAGGCGATGTGCGTCAACGGGCGGGCATTGGGAAGTGATTCGGCCACAGCCCGGCGCACGCGATCCAGGCAGTCCGCAAAAAAGGCCGCATCCACGATGTGCGGTAAATCACCCTGTTGCCGCACGAGCTGCTCCGCCTCCAGGCAGGCAAACGGCGCGTTGTGCTGGTGGACGCACTGGACCGCCACGCGATCCGGCGTGGTGCCGGCGGCGGACGCCAGTGCCTCACGCCAGGCAACGTGAGCCTCATTCAAGATGCCCGTCCAATCCACGGCGCAGACCACAAGCGGCGCCCCGGCGCCCAGCAGCACGAATCCGAGTGCCTCCAGCGAATCGTCCACTGCTTGGACCGGAGTAATCCAGCCGCCGCAACACGAATGGCCAAATGGGGGAGTGACATCGCAGCGAAAGGGAGCCAATCGGAACTCACAGGGGCGCTGGTCCATCCCGGCACACGGTGCCCCGGCCAGCCAGGCGCCGCCGGCCGCGGAACCGGCTGCCACCTGCCGCAGAAACGCACGTCGATTCGTCCGTGTGGGCATCGACCTGACTCCAGTCGCTCACGGCCCTATGGCGATACTTGGGCCATTGTTGACCGCGCTCCACTCGATTACAAGAGAACGGCACGGTACGTTGGTAGAAACTATGATCCAAGTCCATAACCTCGTAAAACGGTTCCACTCGTTCGGCCGCGAAGTCCTGGCGGTCGATCATGTGTCGTTTACTGTCTCCGCCGGGGAGGTCTACGGGCTTCTCGGACCGAACGGAGCCGGAAAGACAACCACGGTGCGCATGATCGTGGGCCTGCTGCAGCCCGATGCCGGCTACGCGGAAGTTCACGGGTATCGCACCTCGCAAGCCAACGATGCGGTAAAGGCCCGGATCGGGCTGGTCTCGGCCGAGGACGGGGTCTATCCCTGGTTGAGCGTGCGCGAAATGCTGCTGTTCTTCGCGGACCTGTACGGAGTACCCACCCCGGTCGCCCGCGAACGGCTTGCGCCGTTGTCGGAACTGCTGCAACTCGACTCCTTCCTCGACCGGCGGTGTTCCACGTTAAGTACCGGCCAGAAGCAACGCGTGACCCTGGGCCGCGCGCTGATTCACGATCCCCCCGTCATGTTGCTGGACGAGCCGACCCGCGGACTAGACGTCATCGGCAGCCAGGTCGTGTTTGAGTACATCGCGCATTTGCGGAGGCAGGGCAAGGCCATCATCGTCAGCACGCACCAGTTGGACGAGGCGCAGCGCCTCTGCGATCGCTTCGGCCTGCTACACCAAGGACGGCTGCAATACGAAGGAACGTTGGACGACTTGCGCCGCCTGACCGGGCGTGATTCGCTGGTCGATATGTTCGTCGGTTTGCTGGGTCGGCCAGTTGTCGGCCCAATTACAGTGAGTCCGTGATTGGCTATGCCGGACGACAACTCCCTACAACATGAGATCTCGGCGACCGGTGATAGCGCCGCGAGCAATTCCGGGAGCACGCCGACGCAGCACCGGTCCGCCACCGGCCGGTTAGCGCGGCTCTGCCTGAAGGAACTGCGCGAGACGCTGCGGGACCGGCGCACCATCGTCACTCTCGTGCTGATGCCGCTGCTGGTCTATCCGCTGCTGAGCATACTCTTCAATAAGGTATTGTCCCTATCGGGCGACGCCAGCCAGAAGTACGAATGCCGAGTGGGATTTGAAGCACCGAGTAAGGAAGACGGGGCATTATTCGAACAGTATTTTCAATTGGCTGAGGGCGTCTGGCGGATCAGGCGCACCGCGCAGAACCAAGGCGCGAACCAGCAGCCTCCGCCCTCCGGAAATCGGCCAGACCCGGCACCCGAACCCACGATTCAGTGGTGGAAGGGACCCAACCTCGAGAAGCAGGTGGCCAACGGGGAGATCGACGTCGCGGTGTTCGTGACCCGCGTGCCCAGTTCCCGACCCGGTCAGCAGAGCCGCAGCCTGCGCTTGCAGCTGCTCTACCGCGAAAGTTCAGCGCTGAGCAAGGCCGGCCTGGAGTACCTGGAACGTCGCTTCAGCGCGTTCAACGAGCAGTATCTCCTGGAGCGTCTCCAATCGTCCGGCCAGCGCGCGCGATTGCCGATTCTTCAGCAACGTCGTGTTATCCGCGATACTCGGCCGGCTGTCTCCCTGACCACCCTGATTCCGCTCATCCTGATCTTGATGACCATCACCGGCGCCGTCTATCCGGCCATTGATCTGACGGCCGGCGAACGGGAGCGCGGCACGCTCGAAGCGTTGATGGCCGCACCGGTGCCGCGACTGAGCCTCCTGACCGCGAAGTACGTCGCCGTCGTCACGGTGGCGTTGCTGACGGCGGTGGCCAATCTGTTCGCCATGACAGTGACCCTGTTCAGCACCGGCCTGGGGGAGGCCATCTTTGGCGTTTCCGGTTTCCCGGCCCTGCTCGTCTCGCAGGTCTTCGCGCTCTTGATCCTGTTCGCCGCGTTCTTTTCAGCCATTCTCTTGGCGGTCACCAGTTTTGCCCGCAGTTTCAAGGAAGCGCAGGCCTACCTGATCCCGCTGATGCTGCTGTCGCTGGCCCCCGGCACGATCAGCCTGATGCCCGACTTGAAGTTCAGCGGCGTCTTCTCCGTGGTGCCTTTGGTGAACATCGTGTTGCTGGCACGCGATCTGATGGAAGGACACGTCGATCCCGCGCTGGCGACGATTGCCGTGGCGTCCACGTTGATCTACGCCGTCGCGGCGATTGCGCTGGCGGCGCGGATCTTCGGCACCGATGCGATTTTGTATGGCAGCCAAGCGAGTTGGTCGGACCTGCTGTCGCGACCGAGAGAATATCGCGACACGCCCAGTATCTCGGGAGCCATGTTGTCCCTGGCCGTGCTGTTCCCGGTGTACTTTCTCTTGGCGGCTTCCTTGCAGCGCCTGCAGTGGCTCCCGACCGGAACGCGTCTGGCACTGGCCGGTCTGGTGACGGTGGTGCTCTTCGCGCTGCTGCCCGGGGCTTTCACCCTGCTGCAGCGTATCCGCTTCCGGTCGGCCTTCCGTCTGTATCCAGCACCCTTCGCGGTGTGCGGGCTGGCCGTCTTCCTGGGACTGTCGCTCTGGCCGTTAGCGCACGAAGTGTTTCTCCTCAACCGCGTGTTCGGAATCACCACGTTGTCCGGGGAACGCGTCCAGGAAGCCGAGAAGCTTCTGGGGCAACTGCGCCTTCTTTCCCCGGCGCTCGTCCTGACCACCCTGGCTCTGATACCTGCCGTATGCGAAGAGCTGTTCTTCCGGGGATACCTGCTGGGAGCGCTGCGGCAGCGATTCTCATCCGGGACCACGATTGTTCTCACCGCGCTGTTGTTTGGCGTGTTTCACGTCGTGGTCACCAGCGCCCTGTCGCTGGAACGGCTGCTGCCCAGCATGTTTCTCGGCTTGGTGCTGGGTTGGGTCTGCGAGCGCAGCGGGAGTCTGCTGCCCGGCGTCCTATTGCACGCGACGCACAACGGCCTATTGTTGCTGATGGGGATCTATCGCGACCAGTTGATGGATCGAGGCTGGGGCAGCCAGGAACGGGAGCATCTGCCCCTCCTGTGGATCGCGATCGCAACCGCCTGTGTCGTGGTGGCAGGTGTCTGCCTGCATTGGCTCACCCGAAACCGCACGCCGCGCCCGCCGAGCGAAAACGCGCCGGCATGATCTCCGGCTCGGGTCCGAAGTTCATTCGTGATCATGTGCTGCAGCGTGTTCTGACTGGTGACTGGCATCATGACGGTGTTCCGGTTCCAGGAAACCGATGCTCCAGGCCAGCACGACGCCCAGCAACAGCGCGGCCGATAGCTTGAACCGGTCGTGTCGGTGAAACTGCACTTCGGGTAACACGTCTGCCAGCGAAATGCACAGGAAAGCCCCCGCGGCGAAACCGAGTGACCAGCCGATGATGTGGCCGAGAGTTCCCACGGCGAAGAAGAACACGATCGCGCCGGCCGGGCACATCAGCGAAAAAATGATATTCACTGTCCGGCGCGCACGCGCCGACCAACCTCCCGCCAGCATGATCGACGTAATGGACAAAGCGTCCAGCGGTTTATGCAGAGCCACCGCGACGAACGTGCCGAGACCAATCAACCCGGTGGTCTCCGCGGTACCGGCACCCACGGCAACGCTGGCGGCCAGCGCCACTCCGTCGATCAACGTGTGCAGCGCCAGGCCGGTGAACAACCCCACCCAACTGAGCTGGTGCACCTGGCAGGCCCCGGCGCTCACGGCCGGATGGGGCGGTGAATCAGTGACGCAGGCGCAATCGTGGCTGTGTGCGTGTGGATGCGCGTGCCCGGGTGCCTCCTCAGCGCCGCGCGACGCGTGACCGGCATGCTCCGGATCGGGTGACTCGTGGCCGTGGACGTGGAAGATGCGGATGGCAAAGAACATCGCCAACAGCCCCAGCACGGCCGCAATCGCCGCGTGATCCCACGAATCGGCCTCGGCTGCCGCGTGAGGCAACATATGCAACAACGCCACCCCCATCATCAAACCGCCGACAAAACTCATCATGACCTGCATGCGCGTGTGGGTGAAGCGCACGATGGACGGCAACCAGCCTCCCAGCAATGAGGCAGCCATGATCAGAAGGCAATACACGGCGATCAGGATGACAGGCCACATGTCGGCTTTATTGCCTGCCGCGTGGCCGCTGTCCAGAGGGCTAGATTGATGCGGCCAGCCGCGCCCGACTCACGGGACCAGCACTTCCATGGGAGTGCCCGCCGGCAAGTGGAGATTGCTGTCCGGCAAGCGCAGGAGGCAATTCGCGCCGGTGAGCGCAAGCAAGTCGGCGGAACCCTTCCATTCCAGCGGCTCCACGTGGACGCTGCCACCTTCCTCGTAGCGGCGGGCCGGCACATACGTCACGCGGCCACCGCGATGATGATGGTCGCGGGCCAACGTGCACCGTTCGTAGCGCGGATCAGGATTGGGAAGACCGCTGAGGCGTGACAAGGCTGGCCGGACAAACAACTCAAAACAGACCAGCGTGCTCACGGGATTTCCCGGCAATCCAAAGACCAGCCCCGGGCGGGCACCCACACGATTCACGCCAAACCACAAGGGCTTTCCCGGTTTCAGGTTGACCTTGTGGAAGATGGTTTCGACTCCCGTGGCCGCGAGCACTTGCGGCACAAGATCCAACACACCCACGGAAACACCGCCGGTAATGAGCAGCACATCGCAGGCCAAGCCCCGTTCCACGCAACGTCTCAGCGGCAACAATTCGTCGGGGCCGACGCCCAAGTCGAGAACGGAACCGGCGGACGACTCGAGCAACGCCTTCAGCATCGGGCCGTTGCTGTTGCGGATTTGCCCCGGCCCCAGCCGGTCGGTCGCGGAAATCAGTTCGTTGCCCGTGGTCAGCACCGCCACGCTGGGCCGCGGAACGACGTGCACCTGGTGCGCTCCGATCTCGGCGAGCACGCCGATGTCCACGGCACTGAGCCGGCGACCGGCAGCAAACACGGCGGTACCGCGGCGAATTACCGCACCGCGTGGCAGGATATGCTGCCCGGCCGCAACCGGTTCATCGTCAAGGCGAATCCGCTCTCGTCCGTCGCGATCCTCGAGCCGCGTCACGTGTTCGGCCATCACGATGGCGTCCGCGCCGTCAGGAACCGGCGCTCCCGTCATCACGCGTATCGCCGTTCCGGCCGTGACCTCGCGGGTGGGCACCTGGCCAGCGGTCACGAGTTCCACCACCTCTCGTTCGGGACTGCCACCGCGGACATCGGCCGAGCGCACCGCGAAACCATCCACCAGGACCTTGTCATAGGGGGGCGAATCCTCGTGACTGATGATGTCGGTCCCCAGAACCAGTCCGTGTGCGGCTCCAAGTTCCCGCAACACCGGGGATGCCGGGCGTGCGAATTCCCAGACGCGATATTGTGCTTCGCTTATGCCGAGCAGTTTGTCCGCCGCCATGATCAATACCTGTTCGCCGTTACCGACCCTGTGGACCGCAGCCGGTGCCTCCCGCGCCGGGCTGCCTCAACAGGTCCCCAACTGCAAGAAGCGACGCAGCAATTCGTGGCCGCATTCGGTGAGGAAACTCTCCGGATGGAATTGCAGCCCGACCAGCGGCCAGCGCCGGTGGCGAATCCCCATGATCTCGCGCGATCCGTCGGGCGCGGGAGCCCAAGCCGCCACCTCAAAGTCGGCAGGCAATGTCTCCGGGCGAATCACCAGACTGTGATACCGCGTGGCAACAAAAGGATTGGCCAAACCGACGAAGAGCCCCTTGCCGTCATGAAAGATCTCGTCGGTCTTCCCGTGCATCAAGCGCTTGGCGCGCACGATTTCGCCCCCCAAGGCCTGGCCAATCGATTGATGGCCAAGACACACGCCCAGCAGCGGAATTCGCCCGGCGAAGCGCCGCACGCACTCGACCGATACCCCGGCTTCGCTCGGCGTGCACGGCCCGGGCGAGATGATCAGATGTGACGGCGCGCGGCGCGCGACCTCGTCCGGAGAAATCTGATCGTTGCGGTGAACCTGGATGTCCAGGAACGGGTCGATTTCGCCCAGCCTCTGGACGAGGTTGTACGTAAACGAGTCGTAGTTGTCGATGAGCAGAATCATAGCCGTATTCTAACCTGCGCGGAGTATGGCGAAATGCTGTCAGGAGATTTCCGGCGACCGGCTGGCCTTTTCGGCTGGCCTCCGATTGCGTACGGTTCTTGGAGAGACCAGGAAGGCCTGCGGAAGGAGGATCGTTGATGGGACGGATACCGTGGCGCAGCCGCCTGCTGCTGGCAACCCTGTTGGTCCCCTGCTGCCAGCCCGGCACCACGTCGTGTGGCCAAGACGCAATGGAAGTGCGACTCTGGCCGCCCGGCAATCAAGTGCCGGCCTCCGACCAGGACGTGCAGGGACTGAGTGATCTCGTGCGGTTGATCGTCCTGCAGAACCTTCCCCACAACTACGAGAACCTCAAGGAATGGGGAACGACCAAGGAAGTGTGGGCGGGAGTCGATTTCTCCCGAGATGGCTGGCGTGTGACCACCAAACGCCGCAGGAAGACAGTGAACCACGGCAGCTGGAAACGGTACCAAGTGCAATTGGTGAATCCCGACCGTGAACTGCTGGCACGCGTCGAAAACGTGCGATCCGTACCCGGCAAGGGCGCTTGTTTCGATCTCCTGGTGGAATCGCCACTCGCCGCGTCCGGCCGCTGGTCCGAATGGCAACAGGGAGTGCAGCTGTTCAGTGTCAGCGCTGAGGCCTACGCTCGCGTTCGGCTGCGCGTGGCCTGTGCGGTGGGGATCTCATTCCAGCTCAAGGGAACGGCCCCGAAGTTGAGCCTCGACCCTGAGGTGATCGACGCCCAGCTCGAGCTGACCGATTTTCGGCTGCACCGTATCAGCGATTTCGACGGTCCTGCGGTGCATAAACTCGGGCACGCGCTGCGCGGCGTGCTGCAGGACGAAATCGCCGATCGCCGTGCAAAGCTCGTCACGCGCATGAACTCGCAGATCGACAAGCACCGCGATGTACTGACCGTCTCGCCCGACGACCTCGTGAAGCAGGGGCTGGGTCAGATCTGGCAGCGGGCCGCGGAATTCCAACCCCACGTGGACGGCGTCGATTCACAAAACCGACGGGAAACAGGGGAGACAATCCAGTCGTCACGGCCGGGTCTCTTCCCCGCAGCAGGTCAGCCGACATCTGCCGTGTTGAACGTACCACGCGGCGGATGATTGCGGACAGCACGCCAAGCCGCCATCGGACTACTTGGCCCGGCGATTCTTCTCGCTGTCGCTCACCACCCAGAATCGTTCCTCGGGCAGCGCAATCGAATTGATCCACAGCCCGAACTTGTCGCCGACCTTGACGGCTTCGCCAATGGCCACCGTCTGCTCGCCCACTTCCATGGCAAGCGGTTCGTTGCAGGCCTTGTTGAATTGCAGGATCGCGCCCGGGCTCATCTCCAAAATGCGCTGCAACGGTTGCTTGGTGGCGGCCAATGTCACCCGCACGGGAACCTGCACCTTCAGCAGGCTGCGCGTGTAGGGGGGCAGCAGGTCAATACCCTCGGCGACATCGTGGTAGAGCGGCGCCTTTCCGGACGCTGAGGAGGACTCGGCCGCCCTGGTTTCCCCGGAGTCTGTGGTCCGCCCGCTCCCGGCGGAGGAGTCAGCTCCCTTGCGTGCCGATGTCGTCGGTTCCATGCCCGTCTCGCAGTCGTCCTGGCTAGCGAGCGTCAACCGTGGTCGCGGTACTTCTTGCGCCAACGGGGATATGCGCCCATAAGATTATCGGCGCGTCCGCCGTTAAACTTTGCGCGGTTTCTGTATTTCGACCCTTCCGGGGGGATGCGTACGGCGAGCGTCGTAGAGCAAACCCCCGGGAGAGTAGTGCCCGGTCTCGTGTAAGGGTTCACGGGTCGGTGGGGGATTGGCGCATTCTTCGGCGTTGGTGGCTTGTTGTCAGGACCAGATATGGTCCGAAAACATGGGCCATTCCCCGTCTTTTCACCGACCCGCGAACGCTCACGGCATCGCCAATGGCGATACCGCACGTTTATCACCCGCCGTTGGGGACCTATAATTCGAGCGAACGAGCCTCCCCTGGTTTCTCCACACGAGCAGACAATGACGATTCTCCAAGAACCCGACGCCAGCACCTACGCGTTGCACTCCTACAAGTCACTGGACAACGACACGCTGATCGCCCGCATCGAAGCCGTGCGCCAGCATCTTGGCCGCCGGCTGTTGATTCTCGGACACCATTACCAGCAGGATGAAGTGATCGCGCTGAGCGACTTGCGCGGTGACAGTCTGCAGTTGAGCCAGATGGCAGCGGCCAATGACGAATGCCGGCACATTGTGTTCTGCGGCGTGCATTTCATGGCGGAGACGGCCGATATCCTGGCCAATCGCCCGGAGAAACTGGCAATTCGAGGGGGAGATCGCGTCACGGTGGTCCTCCCCGACATGGCAGCCGGTTGTTCCATGGCGGATATGGCGGCCATCGAACAGGTGGAAGCTGCCTGGGAGGACTTAGGGGAGTTGATGGATACCGCCGACATCACTCCGGTCACCTACATCAATTCCGCTGCCAGTCTCAAGGCGTTCTGCGGGCGTCATAACGGTATCGTGTGCACGTCGAGCAACGCGGAGGCCGTCCTGCGTTGGGCATGGGAGCGCACCAGTCGCGTGTTCTTCTTTCCCGATCAGCATCTGGGACGCAACACGGCGCTGCGCATGGGGATCTCCAAGGACCTCATGCCTGTCTGGAATCCGTGGGACGAGGACTGGGGGGGCAATTCAAAGGCTGCTCTGCAACGTGGCAAGGTGCTCCTGTGGCAAGGTCACTGCAGTGTTCACCAGATGTTTCGCCCGGAGCATGTGCACCAATTCCGCCAGCGGATGCCAGGCATCAAGATCCTCGTGCACCCGGAATGTCCTCAGGAAGTCCATGATCTGGCGGATGTCTCCGGCTCCACCGGGAAAATTATCGATGTGGTGCGCCGAGCACCGCCGGGGAGCAAATGGGCCATTGGCACCGAGATGCATCTGGTGCACAGGCTGCAACGCGAGCATCCAGAACAGGAAATCCACTTTCTCTCACCAGTGGTCTGCATGTGCGCCACCATGTACCGCATTGACCTGGCACATCTGTGCTGGAGCCTGGAGAATCTGGCCGCGGGTCAGCCGGTCAACGTGATCCGTGTCGATGACGAGACCGCGCGCTGGTCCGTCGTGGCGCTGGAACGCATGCTGACCGTCAGATAGTCGAGCCTGCCTTCCGCTCGCTCCCAGCTTTGAAAGGTCGCCCGATGTCGGACCCACAAACAACCGTGGCTGAATTGCGCGAGTTGGTGCAGCGTTTCGTGGATGAGCGCGACTGGCATCAATTCCACGCGCCCAAGAACCTGGCCATGGCGTTGGCCATCGAAGCCGCGGAACTCATGGAACATTTTCAGTGGATCTCGCCCGAGTCGTCGCGCGCGGTGAGCGACGACGCCGACAAGTTGACCGCCATCGGCGAGGAGCTGGCCGATGTGTTGTGTTACACGTTGGCGCTGGCCAATGAACTGCAACTCGATCTGAGCCAGGCCGTACGCCGGAAAATGCAACTGAATGCTGCCAAATACCCGGCGGCGGAATACCGGGGAAGATACGGCCCCGAAGACAACTCCGCCCGATGACGGCCAACGGGGGTGTGCTCGGCCGTAGCGCGGGCTTTAGCCCGCGTGAGGTGTGATTTGAGCCGAAGCACGCGCCATGAAAGAAGTAGGACGTGGGCTGAAGCCCACACTACGGTTGAGCATGCCCTGCGATTGAGCATGTACGCCTCGATCGATCTCAACGTAGCGGTGGCTTCAGCCGCCGTTGCACTTCACGTGGTCTGAAGCCCACACTACGATTGAGCATGCCCTGCGATTGAGTATGTACGCCTCGATCGATCTCAACGTGGCGGTGGCTTCAGCCGCCGTTGCACTTCACGTGGGTTGAAGCCCACACTACGGCTGTCGTTCTCTACGCAGCCCGCTCCGCCCCGTTCAAGCCTGCCCGATGCCGCCGGCGCTGGAACCAGCCTTCGCCCAACACCGACAGAGCCACGCGATCCTCGAGATTCGGGCGGAAGATGGTCAGCAGCACCAAGGGCAGAAACCACGCCATGTACAACCCACCGCCGAAGCCATGCCAGAACTGCGTGGCCACCATGATGGCCGCCGAACAACTCAACAGCGTGCCCAAGTTCTTCTGGGCCGGCCAGATCGCCATGGCGCCGCTCAGCGCGACAAACGCGGCCAACACGGGGTAACGGAACACCGGGTCCCATCCCAACTGCCAGATCCCGCGCAACCCTTCGCTGAGCGGCCGGAAGATCCCGAACATCAGCTGGACTTTGGACAAGAAGTCCGCCATATCGACGGACACCACGGCTAGCGACAGTACAGACACCAGCAAGGTCAACACAACTCCGGCAAGGAACCGCATGAGCCCTCGCTGCCAATAGAAGCTGATCCACAGCGGCAACAGGAACAGCGGATAATAGATCACTCCAATCGCCAATCCCATGAACATGCCGGCAGTCATGGGACGCCGGTAACACAGGACCGCCCAGACGAGCAGTGCGGCCGGCACGACATGGTCGACGCGGCCAGTCATCTGGGATGTGTACGGCAGCATCAGGTACAAAGTCGCCGCTCCAATACCCATGCGGATGTTATCGAAGTGCCGATAACCGACAGCGACAATGCCAATGACAATCGCCATGTGCGAGAAGATCGCCATGGCCTTGGCCGTCCGGACATAGCGCACATTGCTGTCCGCGCTCGAGCGATCAGTCCAGTTCAACGGAACCGTCGCCAGGCTGGGTACGAAATGCAGGACGGCATTGCCCGGCCCGCGCTCCCGCAATTCCGACAGCCCATCCTGATCGGCTACTCCCGCCAGCAGGCTATCGGCGCCGCGAGCGCCCGCCAGATCTTCCTCCTGCACCTGGCTGTTCACAACGTTGGCCATGAGGAACACAAACAGCGAGCAGCCAACAAAGGTGAGTCCTCCCGGCGTCAGGTTCGGCTCCAACAGCGGTCTGCGGACCATCGTCGGGTCGAGCAGCAGTCGGATCAGCAACAGCCCGCAGGTGCTCAGCAGCCAGACGAAACCCAGGTACTGCAGGGATCGGCCGCTCAGCCGGGATCGGGGCACGGCCGGAACCGTCGGCGCACTCGCGGAAAGTTCCGTCAAGGCAAGTTCGGACGAAGCCGGCTTGGCCGCCGGCGCAGCGTCTTCCGATGAGGGCAAGGCGACGGAAGCCGTTGCGGCAGCCTCCGCCTCCCCGGTCGCCGATTGCGGGGAGGCCGTTGATCCTTGAACCGTGTCGGACACAGCGTCCGCCGGCCTCACGGAGTCTGACTGCCGCGTCGCCGGCAATTGCTCCCGCTTGAGAATCTCGCCACCAAAGTACACCAGGAGCAGCCCCGGCGAGAGCAGGATCAGCAGTACGAGATCGAGATTCCGGACGCTGAAGAAACGTCCGAACTTGAAGAACAACCCAATCATCGCCAGCGACGAGACATAGACCCACGTCGTGGGATGGATCGGGAAATACTGAAGGAGAAATTGACTCATGCTGACCGACCCCGCGGGGGACTTGCTGGACTGGCACGGACCCCAACACGGTTGCGCTGCAACGGAACCAGGAGAACTGCCCCGGACAAACTTACACCTGGTGCGCAAAAGCCAGAAGCTGTCCGTAGCAGTAACTCAGCGCACAATAACAAGATACGGACCTGCTCTCGATTTGCAAGATCCAAAGCCAGCTTTCTTCCCGCGCGTGCTCGTCATAACCGATACAACTGTTATGATTTACAGCGCTTGCCAGCACCACACGGAGAATCGGAAACGCCATCGCGTACGGGGCGCTGAGAGTATGCGTTCACGGGTCGGTGAAGACACGGGGATCGGCCCATGTTTTCGGGCAACGTCTGGTCCTGATGGCAAACCGCCAACGCCGAAAAATGCGCCAATCCCCCTCCGGCCCGTGAACGCTTACGCGCTGAGGTCACTCTCCGCCGCCCCGATCACCGTCGCGCCGAACAACGGAACCTGTGGCAGCAAATGTGACGAAACCGGTTGCACGCATCGCATAGCGGGAGCTTCTTCATGACCTCGACAATACCCATGCTGTTATCTTTCGCCATGGCGGCTCCTGGCGCTGGCCTCGGGGACGTTACCGTGTCTGAAATCCACGGCGTGTCGGCGACATTCTCAATCGTCGGCGTCGATCGGAACGCAGGGACCTGCGGAGCCGCCGTGGCCAGCAAGTATCCCGACGTGGGCCACGTCGTGCCCTATGTGAGGGCCGACGTGGGAGCCTTCTGCACACAGCACCATCATGTGCCGGCCTGGGGCGAGCGGGCATTGGATCTGCTCGAAAGAGGCACGCGGCCCGAGTCGGTCCTTTCGCAGTTGCTGCAGGACGACGACCAAGCCGAGCAGCGCCAGCTGGGGATCATCGACATGAGTGGGAGAACGGCCGTACACAACCCGACAGCCGCGCCGGAGAACAGCCGCTACTGGGCCGCCATGACCGGCAGAGACTACTGCTGCCAGGGTAACACGTTGGCCGGTAGGGAGGTCGTCGTGGCCATGGCGCGAGCGTTTGAGGACACCTCCGGCAGTCTTTCGAACCGGCTCATGTCGGCACTGCAAGCCGCAGATGCCGCCGGCGGCGACCATCGGGGACGACTGGCTGCCGGACTGCGGATCGCCAAGCGGGGAGTACCGGGCGTTTGGCTCGAACTCTACACCGATCACAGCGACGATGCGGTGCGGGATCTGGTGCGGAAGTACGAGCAGCTGCCGGCAGATCTGCGACAGTAACCGCCGGACACAGACGATGCCGTTTTCAATCGGCCGGCTCCCCTGCCGGCGGCTCCGGCAGAAAAGCGCTCATCACGATCCCGAGAGCGTATACAAACAGCGCTACCAGCGCCGCGGTATGAGCGAGTTTCTCGGGCGGTGAATCGCCCACCATATAGGTCGCCAAGGTCGCGGTGACCCACGCGAAGGACGTACCGATCATCCGGCCGCCGATGTTGGCGGCGAAACTCTCACCAGTCCCACGCAGGTGCACAGGGTACACACGCGGCAGGTAGTTCCCCCAGAAACTGAACTGCCCCACGGTGAACAGACCGGCCAGGAATACGCCCAACGTGACGGTCGTCACCGGCAGTTCGCCCAGGCGCAACGCCGTCAGATCGATCGTCGTCAATTCCTGGTTGTCCAGGCTGAGAAACAGCCAGAATACGAGCGGCACAATCAGCAGCCCCGGCAGTTGGAAACAGCGCAACAGACTACGGCGGCTGACAATCATGACGGTCAACATGGCCAGCAGGAATCGCCCGACCAGCCCCCCCAGCTCCTGCATCTTCGTGTATTCCGAGGCCACTTTCTGCTCAATGGGAGCTGCGATCTTGCGCTGTTGCTGACGGTCGCTGGCGACTTCCGGCTTCTCGCGCGCGGCAATGCTCACCGCGCGATCCACATTGGCGCGCACTCCCGACAGCCCCGGCACAATTTGGGGGATGTGCTGAATGGCGCCGAACGCGGCTCCATAACTGCAGGCAAACATGATGGTCGTGACCACGGTCGTGCGGCGCAACTCGGGCGCAAACAGTTCGCTGAAGCGCGGTCGCTTCAACAAACCGGCGGCGCGCTTCTGTTGCCACAGCGGTGATTCCGGCAGGAAAGGACGAATCACGATCAACGGCAACGCCGGCACCAGGCCGGACATCAGCGTGTAACGCCACGGAGCGTGCGCGCCGGCAATCGGCTCACCGCCCAGCAGCATCCAATCGGGCAATTGAATGGCCGGCAGCTGCGCGGCATGTTGGACGAGCCAGCCGTTGACGACCGCCACCAGCAAGCCGCCGACGGACGAAAAGGCCTGTGTATAGCCCAACACACGTTCCTTGGTGCGGGGATCCGGAAACAACTCCGCCAGCCACGCGACCGCCGCCACGAACTCCACACAGACACCGATGAACGTGGTGCAGCGGAAGAACAGCAGCATCCAGATCGACGTGGAAAGGCCGGCCAGAAACGCCGACCCGGCATAAATCAGGATGCTCCAGGTCAGGACCCGCCGGCGTCCCAACCGGTCGGTCAGGTATCCTCCCAACAGTCCAAAGAACCCGCCGGCAAATGCCGGGATAAAAAACAGTCGTCCGACCCACATCTGGAACAGGGGCGACCCGGGCTCCGCACCCACCAACTCGGACAGCGCCGGACGTACGATCAGCGGCAACACCAGCAGTTCATAGATGTCAAACGCAAAACCAATCGCGGCAATGAAACAGATGAGGAAGGCGACGAAAGTCCAGCGCGACTCAGCCGGAACGGACGAGGCGGAAGTCATAAAGGGCCCCTCAACCGCGGAAGAAGCGGAAGAAACCGGATGCACGTCGGCATGATAGCAGGAGCGCGTGTCATCGAATAGAAGCACGGTGAGCGTTCACGGGTCGGTGAAGAGACGGGGATCGGCCCATGTTTTCGGCCAACGTCTGGTCCTGATAGCAAACCACCAACGCCGAAAAATGCGCCAATCCCCCTCCGACCCGTGAACGCTTACGAAGCACGAATGCGCGCGGCGGCGGCTTGTCCTGTTCGCACCACGGCGGAAAATTCACCCGAGTTGCAGGATTCGCCGTACCCGCCATAATTCGGCCATGCGTTATGCCACGTGGTTGTTTGTGTGTTTGCTGGTTGTGTTGCACCAGGACTACTGGCAGTGGAATGACGCCTCCTTGGTGGGCGGCCTGCTGCCGTCGGCACTGGCCTACCATGCGGGATTGTCCATTCTGGCAGCGGTTGTCTGGTGGCTTGTGACGCGATACAGCTGGCACGAGGAGCTGGAAGTGGACACGGTCGAGGAGCCGCGTGCATGACGCAGCTGCTCGTGATTATCGCCTATCTGTTGTTGATGCTGGTCATCGGGTACGCAGCCAATCGCCTTTCGCGGGGTACCGCGGTGGACTATTTCGTGGCCAGCCGTTCCCTGGGTCCCGTCTTGCTGCTGCTCTCGCTCTTCAGCACCACGATGACCGCGTTCGCGCTGGTCGGCTCCACGGGTCGCGCTTATACGCTGGGAGTTGGCGTGTACGGACTGCTCGCGTCGGCCAGCGGCATCGTCCACTCGCTGTGCTTCTTCCTGATCGCCGTACCGTTGTGGTCGTTGGGCAAACGGCACGGATACACCACGCAGATTCAGTTCTTTCGCGACCGCCTGGACAGCGATTGGATTGGCGTGCTGCTTTTTCCGTTCCTGGTCGGACTCGTGGTCTCCTATGCGTTGCTGGGAGTCGTGGGCTCCGGAGCTGTGGTCAGCAACGTGACTAAGGGGGCGTTCGCCGGCTGCGGCTGGTTCCCGCAATCGGCCTACGGCGTGCCGGCCCCGATCGCTTCCGCAGTCGTCAGCCTGGTGGTCTTTGTGTATGTGATTTTCGGCGGCATGCGCGGTACGGCGTGGGCAAATGCTCTGCAAACCGTGTTGTTCATGTCGTTCGGTGTGGTCACGTTCGTCGTCATCGCCAACTCCCTGGGCGGCACGGACGACTTCTTGGAAAACGTTCGGCAGGCCTTTCTCGCCACCTCGGAAGCGCAGCGCTCCCGCGCCAAGATCCCGAAACCGCTGTTCCTTTCGTTCCTGTTCATCCCTCTGTCGGTCGCCATGTTTCCGCACGTCTTTCAGAACTGGTTGACGGCCCGCAGTGCCGGTGCGTTCAAGTGGCCCATCGTCGGGTATCCGCTCATGATCATGGCGCTGTGGCTGCCGTGCGTCTCGTTGGGAGTGTGGGCCAGCGCTCCGTCATCGGGCGTACCTGCGGGCACGAGTGAGAATCAGGTACTGGCCGCGCTGGTACATCAGCATGCGGGGCCGCTGTTGGCAGGCCTGCTGACGGCAGGAGTGCTGGCCGCCAGCATGTCGTTTGACAGCCAGATCATCGCCGTGGGAACGATGTTCACCGAGGATGTGGTCGTCCATTACGCGCCGGCCGGCCGCTTCAGCGACCGGCAGATCATTGTCATGACGCGCCTGTTCATTACCGCGGTACTCGCAGTGACACTGGCGCTGAGTCTCTTCCCACGCGCCGTATTCGATTTGGGATTGTGGTCGTTCAGCGGATTCACCGGACTCTTTCCGTTGGTCTATGCGGCCCTTTACTGGCGCCGACTGACTGCCGCCGGAGCCATGGCCTCCGTGGCCGCCACGGTGGCCATCTGGAGCGTGCTCTTCTACCGATCGGGCTTCGGACAGAACGCAAAGTACGCGTTTCCCGAGTCGCCGATTCCCCTCGTGGGTCAATGGGTAGTGCCGCCCATGCTTCCCGTGGTCACGATCCTGTGCGTCTCGACGGCCGCCTTGGTGTCCGTTTCCCTGTGCACGCCTCCGCCCAGTTCGGGCACCCTGTCCAAGTTTTTCCGCGACTGACCTTGCGGATGGCTGGCCGATACCTAAAATGCTTGGTTTCGCCTTCGGGCGATCGTGATCGGCGTGTCCCCATACGCCGATTTGCCCCCAATTCGGGTCCTGCGGTTGAAACATGGTACCGACGAATAAATTCCGTAAGAAGAACAAGTTACGCACACGCACCAAGAAGAAGGATCCCTTGTTCGTGGACGGCAAACGTCCACGACCAATGTATGTGGATTACAAGGACGTGGACTTGTTGAAGAAGTTGATCAACCGTCACGGCCGCATCGTCAGCCGGCGCAAGACGGGTTGCACGGCGGTCAGCCAGCATGCGGTGACGCTGGCCATCAAGCGGGCGCGCTACATGGCGCTCCTGCCTTACACGGGTGAATAGGCGCCGTGGCGGTGGTGTTCCGGCGTCAGCATCCCGCCGGTTAGCTCATTTCGCCAGGCAGTGCAAAACCAACGTACAATGCCAAGCCCGGAGCGGGTCGTCCCACCGGGCTTCCTTTGTGCGCCCATCCTGAGGTAGCGCTGGATGCCGGGTGTCTTTCGAACGCAACGTCGTGTGGAATTCTGCGAAACCGATGCTGCGGGCATCGCGCATTTCGCAGCGTTCTTTCCCTACATGGAACAGGCCGAGCACGCGCTGTTGCGGCACCTGGGCCTGAGCGTGGTGAGTGAAGATGACCAGGGCATTGTGAGCTGGCCGCGAGTGTCCGCGCACTGTGATTACACGGGCGCTGCCAGATTCGAGGACGTGCTTGACGTCACCGTGCAGGTTGAGAAGCTGGGAAGCCGCAGCGTTACGTACGCCTTCGTCTTCACGCGCCACGGTGACCCTATCGCTCAAGGCCAACTCACCGCCGTCTGCTGCCGGGTGGGAAATGACAAACGTCTGCAGTCTATTCCTATTCCCGCCCGAATTCGTGAGCCGCTGGAGCGGTTCTGGCAGGCCATCGATTGACGCCAACGGGACGCGGCGTCGCGTCACACCTGGCATCCTGCGCGACTGAGCCGAGCAGCACCGAGCATGGGCGGATATCTCGAAGAACTGACCCTGCGACTGGCAAGCGGCCTGGCTGCATTGCCCGACGCCACACGCGCGCGGCACGTAACCTACCTGCGGGAATGCCAACAACCCGACGGCGGTTTTCCGGGACGCGAAGGGGGCAGCGACCTGTACTACACAGGCTTCGCCTTGCGAAGCCTGGCCATGCTGGGTGAACTGCACGGTGACACCGCGGAGAAGGCTGCCGGTTTTTTGGCCAGCCGTTTGACACACCGGGAATCGGTCATCGAGCTTATCTCGCTGGTCTACAGCGCCTTACTGCTGGATTTGTCGGCCGGAATTGACATCGCGGACCGCGCTGGTACGGACTGGCGCAAGGCGATCGTCGCCTCACTGGCCGCTCTGCGGCGTGCCGACGGCGGCTACGCCAAGACCGCGCGCGGATCCGTCAGCAGCACTTACCACTCGTTTCTGGCGGTGGTAGGACTGCAACTGCTGGGTCAGCCCGTTCCCGATCCGCAGCGGCTCGTGGAGTTCGTGCTCTCACAACGGATCGCGGGCGGTGCGTTTCGCGAGATCCGGGTGGCCCAGCGCGGCGGCACAAATCCCACGGCAGCGGCGGTGGCCACGCTTCGCATCCTGGCAGCGCTGACCGCCGAACAGCGTGCGGAAACGATCGATTTCCTCGCGTCCATGCAGACCGAGGAAGGCGGCTTGCGTGCCAACACGCGAATCCCCGTGGCCGACTTGTTGAGTACTTTTACCGGACTGCTCACACTAGGCGATCTGGACGCAGGTTCGGCCCTGCGAGTGGGAGACGTTCGCAACTACGTCCAGGCGTGCGAACGCAGCGCGGGAGGTTTCCACGGCGCCGCCTGGGACGATGGCCACGACGTGGAGTACACCTTCTACGGCTTGGGTTGCCTGGGGCTGTTGACTATGCTTTAGTGCGATGTCACCGCTGAGAATTCGCCCATGGCTGCATTGGTCGTCGAGCGTTTGACGAAATCCTATCCCACGCGTGACGCCCCGCTGGTCGTCCTGCGCGACGTGTCCTTGCAGCTGTCCCCCGGCACCAATCTCGCTGTCTTGGGACCAAGCGGTTCTGGCAAGAGCACGCTGCTGCACGTCATCGGCACGCTCGACTTCCCCACTGCAGGCACCGTGCTGCTCGACGGACAGAACCCCTTCGCGCTGGCCGAACGGGAACTCGCTCGCTTTCGCAACCGTCATCTGGGGTTTGTGTTTCAGGAGCATCATCTGCTCCCTCAGTTGTCCGTCCTGGAGAATATCCTGGTACCCGCTCTGGCGGAGGGACGTCCGAGCGCAGCGGTGCGAGCGCGGGCGGCGGACTTGCTCGAACGTGTCGGGCTGGCTGGCCGCGCAAGCCATCGGCCCGCGGAGCTGTCGGGAGGCGAACGCCAGCGGGTGGCCGTGGCCCGCGCCCTGATTCTTCAGCCGCGTCTGGTCCTGGCCGATGAACCCACGGGCAGCCTCGACCGCACGAACGCCCTGGCCGTCGGACAATTGCTGGTCGAGCTTCAGCGTCAGGAACAGGCCACGCTCATCACCGTGACCCATAGCCTCGACCTGGCACGCATGTTCGACCAGCGCGCCGAACTAGATGACGGTCAACTCCATTCGCGGACCACATGACGTTGGACTGCAAATGACGATTTGGAGCTACGTCGGACGGACCTTGTGGCACTACCGGCGCGTCAACGGAGCCGTCGCCTTGAGCGTGGCCGCCGCGACCGCAGTGCTGACCGGTGCGCTGCTGGTCGGCGATTCCGTGCGCGAGAGCCTGCGCCAGTTGACGCTCGACCGGCTGGGACGCATCGACCAGGTCCTGGTCGCCGACCGTTTCTTCCGGCAACAATTGGCTGACGAGTTGTCGCAGACACCTGCCTACCGCCAGCATTTCGCCCCCGCGGTTCCGGTCATCCTGTTCCCCCACGTGACGCTCGAACGGCCGCAGTCCGGCTCCACCGCGCGTGCCAGCGAAGTGCTCGTCGCCGGCTGCACTCCGTCCTTCTGGCAACTGGGTGATCCGGCGGCCCGGCCGCGCACGCTTCCCGCCGAGGGACAGATCGTCCTGAACGAACCGCTCGCGGCTGAACTGCAGGTCGCGATCGGTGGCGAAGTGATATTGCGGCTGCCCAAGTCCAATCAGGTTCCGGCGGACAGCCCACTGGCGAACAAGTCCGATCGGATTCGGAATGTCGCCGGACTGAAGATCGTAGATATCGTGCCGGCGCGCAGCCTGGGGCAGTTCAGTCTGCGTCCCTCGCAGACCGGACCGCGCAACGCCTATGTCGCGCTGGAGACGATCCAATCGGCGTTGGACGTGCCTGGCCGTGTCAATACGCTGCTCGTGGCCGCCGATGCGCAGCGCAGTGCCGCGGCCAGTGAAACAGCACAGAACGCGCTGCGGCCAACGTTTGAAGATTATGGTCTCCATCTGAAACGGGTGGTCCGGGCCTTTCCGGACAATAACGCACAACAAGCCCGCGTCATCTACGATTACTTCAGCCTGACTACGGACCGGATGGTCTTTTCGCGGGAGACGGAATCCGCGCAACAACAAGTTCTGACGTCCTGGAACGGGCAAGGCGTCTTCACGTATCTCGTCAATTCGATGGCGAAGATCCCGGTACAAGGCGCGCCGGCATCCGAGGTGCGGATCCCTTATTCCATGGTGACCGCCATCGATCCCTCGGACGGTTTTCCCTTGCAGGATCTGTCCGGCGAGCGCATTCGGTCGTTGGAGCAGGACGAGATCGTGCTGACACAGTGGGCCGCACGCGACTTGGCCGCCGATGTCGGCGATCGCCTGCAGTTGGAGTTCTTTGCGCCGGAAACAACGCACGGTCAGGCCGTGGAACACCGGGCGGAATTTCGAGTGAAGGCAATTGCGCCGCTGACGGAACCCGCTCAACCGTACCGCCGGAACCGAGCCGCCCAGTTCCAGGTTGCTCCCGCGCTGGCGAACGACCCCGATCTGACACCGGCGGTGAAGGGAGTCACTGACCAGGAAACGATCGACGATTGGGATGCCCCGTTTCCGTTTGACTACAAGCGCGTGCGCAAAGTCGATGAGGATTACTGGGCCAATCACCGCACGACACCGAAGGCCTTCCTATCGTTGGCGGCAGGACGGGCCCTGTGGAACAGTCGCTTCGGGCATTCGACGTCGTTTCGCATACCTGCCACGACGAATCTCACGGAAGAGATCATCAAGCAACGCATCGCTGCTGCCTTGTCAGCGGACCCCGAAGCGGGAGGCCTGGCGTTCATTCCGCTGAAGCAGCAGCAACTCCGCGCCTCCCAGGGAACCACGCCTTTCGATGCGTTGTTCCTCGCCTTGAGCTTCTTCATCATTGCCGCAGCGCTGTTGCTGGTCGCCCTGCTCTTCCGCCTGGGCGTTGATCAGCGTGCGACAACGTTGGGAACCCTGTCGGCCATCGGTTTTCGTCGTCGTCGCATGGCCGGGCTGCTGCTGCTTGAGGGAGGCGCGGTGGCCGCGATCGGCGGGCTTGTCGGACTGGCGATCGGGGCTGGCTATGCGCAGCTGATGCTGTACGGCCTGCGCACGTGGTGGCTGGGGGCCATCACTTCACCCTTTGTGCAGTTTCACGTGTCGCCGCGCAGCCTCGGGGTAGGCTATGTGGCGGGCGTGCTTATTTGTCTACTGGCAATTGGGTGGACGGTTTACGCGGTCAGAGGTGTCGCCGTCCGGCGCTTGCTGTCAGGACAGATGTCGGACTCGGTTTTCGGCGATCGTTCGGGCCGCTGGGGGCGTCTGGCGGCAGGCGCTCTCTTCGCTGTCGCACTGGCCTTGGTATTCAGCGCGACGTTCTTGGCGGGCATGGCTCAGGCCGGCGCGTTCGTCGGCGGAGGCGCGGCGCTCCTGGCCAGCACGCTCGTCTGGCTCTGGTCGCAGCTGCGCCGGATCGGTACGGCCGCGCGCGATGCGCGCCGATTCCATTTGACCGGACTGGCCTGGACGAACGCCGCACGGAACCCTCTGCGCAGCGCCATCACCGTCGGACTGATCGCCACGGCCGTATTCTTAATCGTAGCGACGAGTTCCTTTCGGCTGGCTCCGACCGACACGGGCTGTGGCGGATTCGACCTGGTGGGCGCCACGTCGGAGCCGGTCTTCGTGGATCTCAACGATCCCGCCGCGCGACAAGAGCTGCTGGCAGACCAGGCGGGTGCCTTGCAGGGTAGTACGGTTTTCAGCCTGCGGCTTAGATCCGGAGACGATGCCAGCTGCAACAATCTCTATCAGGCGTCCCAGCCGCGCGTGCTCGGCGTGACGCCCGCCTTCATCGCCCATTTCGACCAGCCGGAGACGCCGTTCGCCTGGTCGGCCACTGCGGCACGCCAGTCCGCGAAGCGGTCCAACCCCTGGCGACTGCTGCAGCCGGCCGATAAGTCGGCCATCGATCATGCGGCAATCCCAGCCATCGTCGATATGAACACGGCGTTCTACAGTCTCAAGCCACCGGTCACCGTTGGCAGCGTCTACGAAGCCGATTACGGATCGCAACGTCTGCGGTTTCGCATCGTCGGCCTGCTGGAGAACAGCCTGCTGCAGGGGGCGATCATCATCAGCGCCGCTGATTTCGAAAGGGTCTTTCCGGACGTGAACGGCTACCGGTACTTCCTGGTGCAAAGCGCCCCCGGCCAGTCTGCATCCGCCGCAAAGGCCTTGGAGGATCGCCTGGGAGACGAAGGCATGGACGTCGTTTCCGCTCCGGAAATGCTGTCGCAACTGCTGGCGGTACAGAACGCCTACCTGAGCACGTTTCAGAGCCTGGGGGCTTTGGGATTGCTGCTGGGCACGTTCGGTGTGGCTGCGGTCCAGTTGCGGAATGTCGTGGAACGGCGGAAGGAGCTGGCGCTGTTGCAGGCCACGGGGTTCAATCGCCGTCGTCTGGCAGTCCTGGTGCTCGGCGAAAACGTGGCGCTCCTGGGGTGCGGGCTGATGGTCGGCGTGGCCACCGCGCTCGTGGCCGTCCTGCCACATCGGGTATTTGGCCAGGCAGCCATTCCTTCATACCTGTTGCGCGACCTGGGACTGATGCTGGTGACCGTGTTTCTGGTCGGGATGTTCGCCAGCCTGATGACGGTCTCCCTGGCCGTGCGCGCTCCCCTGTTGTCGGCCCTGCGCGAGGAATAACGCGCGGCTCGACGGCTGATGGCAATCGTGCTCACGCGTCCACCGGTAAGTCGAGGGTAGCCACGCGGGACACCTGCAAACTGCCAAGTGCGCAAAGCTCACGAGCACGGGGCGATTGTGGCATGCGAGTTGGTATCGAACATGCCTTACGGGACAGTTTCCAGACTGGCGCAGCTAGTCGTGGGTTGGCGTTACAGTCACGGGCATTACCAGTTGGCCCACTTCGTGTACTTCCCCTTGAGCGAATTGGTTGCCGCCAGTTGCAGCCCTTGATCGGGAATCGCCAGGCATTCCTCGAGAAACGGCCGCACGAGGTCGCGGGGCCAACCGGCTGCCGCGATGGCTACCCACAGTCGGTTGCCTGTGCGATCGGTGGGCGAACCCTTGACTTCCATCTCAGCGCGCGGATCTGAGGCAGCCTGCTGGATCCTCTCGATCTGCTCGTTAGTGGGAACCAAACGCAGCATGGCCATGGCGTGAAAGGCGCCATGCATCAGAGGGTAGTTGCCCGTGCCAATTACACGGAAGACATTCTCAATGGCGACTTGAGTGTCGGTTCCAAGTCGCACGATGGCATCGCCCAACGCAGAATAGAGAATGGTATGAGGCGTTTCCCGTGCCGCCAGTTCCCAAAGGAGCGGAAGTGCCTCCCGGCACCGCAATTCGCCCAGTGCAAGGATCATCTCGTGCTGCGCGTTCCAGGTCCGAATGTCCTTCAGCTCTCGTTGTAGCGCGTCAAGGATTGCCGGACCGGCCTCGACATGGCCATGCCTGCGGAGGTTCCTGGCGGCGGAGAGCCGCTTCTCCGACCGGGAAGCACTCAGTTGCTCGATTAACTCGCTGGTACTCGCCGTGCGCGCCATGGACGGCTCCCGGCTATTGGGGGGAACTCTACCGACTATCGTCCCGTGTTCTGCTGTTGGTAAAGCTACGACGACGCAGTGCTTAATCGCACACGCCGACCGCCGCCGCTGAACCAATTCCGAAGCGCAAGGATCAACGCATTATCTTCATTGAACATGCTGTTCGCATCAGCGCCGAGTCACATTTTTCCGTCAGGTTCCCGTTGAGTCAGCGTTCTCTTGGGGGACCGCGGTGTGATGTCGATTCTGTTTCCCAATCGCGAAAACGCGAGAGCGCGAAAAGAGTGCGATATCCTGCGATCTGCCCTTTCGCGTTTTCGCCCTTTCGCGTCTTCGCGATTCCGAAAGGCCCGAGTCTGGCCGCGCGGATTGCACGTGATTCCCCGGAGTCTGATGTGCCCGGTGGCGTAGAAACTCGGCCGGCGCGGGAAGTGCACGCCACCCGAGGCTAGGGGCAAGTGCGGGCGATGCGCAGACCGCCACAATTGAGGCGATTGTTGGGCAGATTGATGAGCCGATAGGCCGCTCGCGCGTCTTCCGCTCCCATATTGAAGGCCCCGCCGCGCATGGGACGGCGCAGTGTTTCCGTGACGGCGCGGGCATCCTCGACGTCCTCCATTGGCTTCCCCTTGATACCCGGCGGGTACGACCAGCAGCTCTCCTGGCACCATTCCACAACGTTTCCCAACGTGTCGAACAAGCCAAAGTCGTTTGGTTTCCGGGTGCCCACTGGCCAACTCCGGTCCTCCGCAGTCTCGATGAACCAGCCATAGTGTTGCAGCAGTGAATCTGCATCCCCGTAGTACCGGCTGGTTACCGTCCCCGCGCGGCAGGCGTACTCCCACTCGGCTTCCGTCGGCAGCCGGTAACCCGTGCGGAGCAGGTAGTCCTCCGGCAACTGCAGGCCGTCCTTGATGCCCGAGATCGCGGGAAAACACATCTGGTCTGCAGAGATGCCTTCCTGTTCGCTCAACCAGCGACAATAGGCGGCCGCTCCATACCAGGACACGCCGAGACACGGCGCGCGCTCATCGGGGCTGTACTGTTTGGGATTGGCACGGTAGTGGGACGGATTCTCTCGCAGGAACTGCTCCAACTCCGCCACTGTGGTCTCTTTGGCGGCGATCGCAAAACTGCGATCGATGCGGCGTTGGTGCAACAGTTCGTCAGCCATACGATTCCGTTCCGTACCGGGCGAGCCCATGAGAAACTCACTGGGACCCGGCAGAATGACCATCGTCTGTCTCTGTTTCGTGAGGTACCACCGCCGCTGCCCTTCCGCTCGGCCCGTGGCGAAAGCCTGGTTTATTTCTTCGATGAGCGCTGCCTTACCCCACTTGCGCAGCAACCACTCGCAGGAACCGTGGACGCCCGGGTCAGGATCATCCCGGAAGCGATCGAGCACTCGGGCTACAAGGCGATCACGTTCCATCTCGGCGAGGTCCGGGTACTCTCCCAATGTCAGCAACAACGTGACCAACTCGGCGGATTCGCTCGCCGCCGTTTCCGTGTCGATCTGCCGGCCGCGATTATCGGAAACGGACGGCTTCGGCGACGAAGGTACAGCCGATGCATGTTGCGCGCTCATGATCTCATCGACGCGATTGACCAGGGCCTTTTTGTCCAAGCCCAAGGGTCCTGCGCGGTGGATGAACCAGGATCGCACGCGCGGATCAGGCTGCGGTACGAGGAAGGGACGGACGCGCTGCTGCCGGCCCAGCCGCCAGAGCGTGACGGCGGCATTGGCTTGCCGCTGGCCCAGTGTCTCCTTGGCATCTTCCGGTACGACGGGCAAATGCCAGACGGACACCGACTCCGGGGACGTAGCCTCGCGCCGCCCGCAGAGGGATAGGGCGGCGGGCCGATAACCTTCGGCCGCGAGCTGCCGCATGCCGTCACGATGTTCCCGTGGTGATCCTGCCCACAGATGTCGTGCACTGTATTTCGAGCTCACTTGCCATACTGCGGCATAGTACAGGTCGTCCGGATCGGACGCAGACCGTTCCTGGCTGGAGACATCTGCGGCAGCGGGATAGACACAGACATCCTGCAGAACCTTGTCCAAGTGTTCGCGGCGATCGAATTCGCTCTTATCGATATCCCACGTCATGCTTTCAGCGGAGTGTCCTCGCGACTTCACGCCGCAATACAGCACCTGACCTGTCGCGGCCCGAAACGCCTGCACCGTCAGCTGACGATCAAAGCCCTCTTGCTGGAGAGTCTGGTAGGTCTTCAGGTGTTCGTCACTCGTCAGTCCGACGTACAGCTGCGCATCCTCATCCGGCATATCGCGCCGGACCCATACGGATACGTATCGCTCCACGGCTCGACCGTTGTCCGTGGTCACGTAACCTGCGGCGTCGACGGGCACGAAGCCTTCCTCGTGCGTCGCACGCTCGCGCGTTCGCATCTCTGCGGCATCCAGTCCGTGATGAATGCGCCACTCCCGACCATCACGCCGCCAGACTGCCCCGATCCTGTTACGCGCCTCGTCGCCGCCCGTCCGTTCGTCGCTGTCGTGCTGCCCTGGTTTGCCTGCAGATGCGACTTGATCCGAGAACGGCCGCACCCGTACGGGACGGTAACCGCTGACGCGTAACAGCTCGGCGACGTGCAGAAAACCATCGAATCGCATCGTTTGGCAGATGGCGAACCGCGAATGCATCAACCCGTCTGCGGCTTCGATTTGCTGCACCACGGCCGGATCGGGACTACTCCATTGCGGGTTCAGCGGTGGATCTTCCCACTCCGGTGCGAGTTGGCGATCCAGTTCCCGTTCCAGGAGTTTCTCGGCCTGCACTCCGTGTCGCTCCAGGACCGGAAACAGAACCGCAAACTGACTTGGGTCGGCGGACAGGATCAGATCGGCAAGCAGTTCCGGCTGGTCCGCGGCGTAGTCGGCCAGGATGTTCGCCGCCACATTCCGCTGCAACTCCGTTCGCTCTCGCGCGGGATCTCGGAACACGAATGCGAGTCGCGGCAAGAGGAATTCCCGCGCGGGGCGCAGGCTCTCCATCCAGGCACTCAGATGCACGGGATTGGCGGCCACCAATGACTCGGCAACGCGGCCTGCGATCAGTCGCCACCTGTCCTCGCGGGACTCGTAGCGGGCCAAGGCGCTGGCCACAGGCAACAGGATATCGGCCGGAGCGGCGGAGTCATCGAGAACCTCCCACAGACTCCGCGACAGATCGCGGTGATATGGTGCCAGCGCGTCACGAATCACTGGCAATTGCTCAGCGGTGGCATGCACCAGTCGATCTTGAAGATAGTGCACCTGCTGTGGATCCGCGGGCAGGAGTGCCAGGCTGGCATGCAGGTGTTCGGCCGACGAATCCGGAGAGTTCCGCATTGCCTGTTGGAGCCGCGTGTCGGCCCATTGGCGGTATGGTGCCAGATCCAGAATCAGCTCGGGAACTTGAGCGATCTCCGCGGTCAGCAGCGCATCGACCAGTCCGCGTGCGCGGGTCTCGTTTTGCCGATCCACGACCCGATTACAAATCGTGATGCCACCGGTGATCACCGCGACCAGCAGTGTCGCCGCCAGCAGCGTGCGCAGGCCAAAGAACAGTCCTGCCTGGCGCATCATGCTTCGCTGCGGCTCGGTCCAATGGTGCCGGCGAGTTAGCAGCCAGATGCTCGCCGCCTCTCCGATGGAAGGCAGGTGTCGGTTCTCAGGCTTGCCGTGCCAGATTGCCGCGCGCTCCGCCAGACACAACTCCGCGCGCCCGGCACGAGTTTCCCGTTGCTGGCGAGTCAGCCAATCGCGTAATGCCGGCACGAGATAGTCGTGTGTCAATTGGTAATAGCCCGCAGCGGCGGCAGTAGCCGCCGTTGACGACCGGAGCGACGGACTCTGTGACGGCAGCGCGTTGTGAGTAGACGGTCCCTCAACGCAAGCCGCGGGCACGTCCTGTTGATCCACAACTCCCTGCGCGGGTACGACGTCGGCCCCCTCCACCTCTCCTTGGGGATGAGTGGGCGTGATGAGGCGGACGTCGCAGTCGAGCACTTGGATCAATTCCGCGAAGTCCCGCGGATGTCGGGCATAGCCGGAGATCTGCAGCAACTCCGCCTGCGAGCGCATGCTGCCTTTGATGTTCGAGCCGGTTTCCGGCAGCAGGGCTTTCAATACGGATCGCGCCGCCTCCTGGTGACGCCGGTGATGCGGCAGCGCGGCCGGAGCGCTGATGGTTTCCTCCAGGAATGCGACTCCTACTCCCGTGGCCCCACCCATGCTTTTCAGGCTGGACGGGGTCCAACGCTTCGACTTCATCATGTCGGCGAACAGCGCCAGGCGGATGCACGAGACCTTGCCCGCTTCACTGATATCCGCCACGGCGCGGTGGATGAACTCCACTTGCTCGAACGTCATACTGCGCGGATCATCGGGTAAGGCCGCATAGGCCCGGCCGAAGGCGGCGAGCACCTGCTCGGCGTGCGGAATGGGAAACAGGTCTACGGGCGCTGCGTTATCACCGACGACGAGGCGCGTTTCGAGTTGGTCGAGGAACTGCGTGGTTGCCATCCAGAAGTCGTCACGCACCAGGATGAGACCTTGCACGCGTGTACCGTCACAATGCCGCAAGGCGGCAATGAGTTCGCTTTCCGGATTCGCGGCCCGCGCATGCAGCCACTGCTCAAACTGATCCAACACGATCAACAGTTTGTGGCCCGGCGGGAGAAGGTCACCGCGTCGGACAGTCGCTACGGCATCGCGCAGTCCCATCGCCGGCCCCAATCCGGGAAAGCGCCGGTACAACGCGCGCAGCAGGCGAGTCTCCGTCTCGCAGCCGGTTGCCTCTACGTAGATGCTGCTGACGTGCTCGGCCAAGCGAGGCAGCAGGCCAGCCCGAACCAAGGATGATTTCCCACATCCGGACGGCCCGTACAACAGCCCAATCCGAAAAGCCTCGTCCGGACCCCGAGCTTCCAGGCGGTGCTTCCAGAACCTCAGAGTCTCCGGCAATCCGTCGCGGTCCCGCGGTCCGGGCAGCAACCCCAGAAAGAAGTGACTGTCGTGCGCATCAAACACGCGCAGCCCCTTCGGAACGATGCGGACGGAAGACACAGCTCCGACGGACAGGTTACCGCGAGTCGCAGTCGATGGCTGCGGACTCGACTCCAGGAAACAGGTGAGGTCTTCCGCAAACGCGAGCGCCGTCGTATAGCGATCGGAGAGCCGCCGCGCCAATGCCTTCAAGCAGATCCGCTCCAGTTCGTCCGGAACCTCGTCGGCGATCGGTTGGAGTCGCCGAACATCCGTGGTGGTGATCTGTTCGAACAGCGACAGAAGTGACTGCCCGTCAAACGGGGGCTGGCCGCAGAGCAGTTCATACAACACGACTCCCAGGCTGAAAACATCGGATCGCCCGTCGATCAGGTGTCCTTCGCCACTGGCTTGCTCCGGGCTCATGTAAACGGGTGTTCCGGCCATCTGCTGAGGGGAACCGAATTCCTCTTCGCGAAGCGCCAGACCGAAATCGGCGAGATGCGCCCGTTGTTCCTGGTCCAGCAGGATGTTCGCGGGTTTGACGTCGCGGTGCACAATCCCCTGCCGGTGACTGCTATCTGATGGCGGGACTGGCCGCGGTGGCGCTGGATAGCCCCGATGTCATTCGGCAACGAGTGGTGGAGTTCGACGACGGGACCTACGGGGTCCGCCTGGGCAGTCGCTTCTATCGTGTGGATAACGACCTGCCGGTAAGCAGCAGTTCCAGCACCTCGCCGGAATACGCCAATCTGGGGCGTGACAACAGCCTGTGGGTCGCAGCTGTGGAGAAGGCATTCGCTCACTATCGAACCGGGGCCAACAGCTACGCGTCGCTGGAACGAGGCTGGCCGGTCGAAGTGAATCGCGCCTTCAACGCCAAGTCGCCCGGTGAGCAATCGATTGCCAGCTACGCCAATGCGACCCAACTTGCCAACCACGTCTTCGATCTCTGGCACCACTACCAAGCGGTTACCGTGGGATTCCAGGGACTCAAGGCCGGTTCCGTCGGAGCGCCGTTGATCACGGGCCACGCCTACACGGTGATGTCATTTGTCCGCAATGTGTCGGGCCTGATCACCGGCATCACGCTGCGAAACCCCTGGGGGCGCGACGGCGCCGGACATGATACGAATCCGAACGACGGCCTGGTGACCGTCACGCCGCAACAGATCTTTGCGTACATCGGCCGAGTGAACTGGGGCCGCGTCTGAGAATTCGGGGATGAAGTCCCCGTTTGGCTATCAATCCGCATCAAGTCGACGCGGACGACCAGCCAGCCCCTACCGGCCGTCCATTGGCGAGACCCTCAACCACCGGTGGCTCTGGTCGATCCGCTGGTTGTGTGCCGCTCGCATCATGCCAATTACGGCAACGGATCAATGCGGTCCAACGGCTCCTGGTTTCGCGCCTGCTCCCAGACGTGCTGCAATTCGCCCTGGTGTTGCGAGGCCCATAGCGCGGGGAGGGAGCTTGCCGGCGATCACACCTAGCGTCTCGATCTCGACTAGCATTTGGTCGCTCCCGTGTTCCGCGTGAAAGTGCGGGGGATGATGGTCGTTGTGGAAGACCTTGATCACAATGCCGTAGAAACGACTGATCTCAGGCATGAACAGACGCCTTCCCAAGACGCGGGAATACTTCGTCGGGTTTCTTTCCGGTGATCTGCAGGTACAGCGCGTCAGCGCAAAGATCAACCGCGTCGCTCCAGCGAACCTCGCCTGCAGTTCCGATGGACACTCGGCCAAACGCATCCTGATCGTTCCACAATTGGAATACCCCTTTGCCGACAAGATGCGAAAGGTCCACTTCACCCGTCACGCCATCGGCGTACCGCAGACGCAGCCGATATCCCGGTAGTGGCTCCGCGTGAATCAACTGCAGCATGGCATGCTCTCCTCATCCGGCCAAAGCGACAAGCGGGACCACCACATCTAGCACGCATGCGGTGGTTGTCCGAAGTGGCCGACCACCGCAATTGCAGTTCGAGTACGGGCCGGCGGGCGCGACGGGCCACCTCGCCCGCTACTAGCCGTAACTTATCGAGTGAAGCGCTGGACTGTCAAACACTTCAAACCGTTGTTCCCGCCGTCGCGAATTCGCGCGCGTTCCGCATCAGCTTCCATTGCCTGTAACACCGGGTGACGGAACTCAATCTACAACCCAAGATCGACGGAGCGATCTCCCGCAACCAGATCAAGCAGCAGCCGGGAAGCGTCGGACCAGCCAAGATCGATGACCTCGGACCCGATCCGCTTGAGCCAGAGGTCGTGCATCGAACGACCCGCTTCAGTCGTTCGGTCCGCTCCGCATCTCTTCAAGACCTGATTGGCATCTCGAAGGTAACCGATATCCGTGGACAGGACAAAGGAAATCACCGCGGACTGGCTGAGGTCCAAACATGAGTTGGTCCCGTCAAGAGTGGCGACTTGGTTCTGGTACGTCGGCTGACTATGACCTGGTCCGTGAAACTGAGCAATGCCCGGCGAGAGCGATCATTGGAATCGCTGCGGGATCGACCATAGGACGCCGGCTAGCTCATCACGAGTTCAGAGGCCGGAGTGTGGTGACTGCAGATCCGACCGGAACCATGCCCTGTGCTGAAGCGTCGGTCTTGGGCAGCTTGCCCGTGCCGTTTCGATTAGAACCGGATTTCGGCGCGGGCCACCGGGCCGTCGAAGATGAGTTTGTCCTGCACGTCCTGCAGGCTGCTGTTCTGCACGGCACCGATGTATCTTCCAGGGGTCACGACGTTGTACCAGGCGTTCACGGCATAGCCCGCGGACAACAGGAATCGCTCGCGAGGGCTCTTCCAGCCCAGGCCCAACTCGAGATCGAGGATCGGCACGATGCGGTCGTCATCCCACGACGTCGTCGCCACCACACCCGCGAGATTGTCCGTCTGCGTGAAGGTCGAGCTGAATTCACCGGCAACGAAGCTCGCAAAACCGCGACCGTAGACCAGAAAACCACATCGCTGATTACGCCGTTCGCCGTCGATACCAATGCGCAATCCCGCGCCCTGGAACTGCACGCTGCTATCCACCGCCTCCACCGTCGCCACGTTCGTGAACTGGGCCCCAAAGCTCTGGTCCAATTGAGCATAGCGGCCCCCCAAGACAAGGTTGAATGTCTGGTTCGGGCCGGTGTGGTTCGCAATGATGCCCCGATAATCGACGTCGCCAATCATGATGTCGATACTGCTGTTGGCGGTCGCATCCAGAAACGCCGCATTCGCGGCCGGAGTGCCGGGATGGAACACGAGCGAACGCAGCACGGGGATTCCCGCCGGGTTGACGCTGGTCGCCTGGTCGGCCTCTGATTGCAGAAACGTGAACGTGGCCACCCACTCTCCGACCGGAGATGTCCGCCACCCCGCACCGGCGCGAAAGCCCGACGTGTAGTCCGGGTCAACGGCAACTGCCGGACCCAGGGGAGCCGCATTGTCCGGCAGAGGCACGATTGCCCCGCTGACGGGCAAGGCGAAATTCGTCACCGCACCGCCGCCCGGCTGCAGGTACAGGTAGTCCCCAAAGATCCGAAACCGATGAGACGACGTCGGCGTGTAGCTCGGAGCGGCGTACGGCACTCCCGGTGTCGGACAAGCCGGCGGGCACTCAGGCGGACATACCTCAACTGGCGGACACGTGTACGGATCGAAATTCACCGAGGGTACCGTCAAGGGTGGCAGAGTCGTCGTCGCCGCCGACCCCGTGGAGTCCGTGTACGTCGGTGTCGGCACGATCGGCACGGCCTGTGCCGGCGCCGGCGTCGTGGACGGGGCCGGACTGCTCGATGCCTGAGCCAACGTCGTGCTGCTGCGGGACGGTGCGCTCGTACTGACGTCACGCTGCGTGAGCCGAACACGCGGTTGCGCACCGGCCTCCATGGCGCTCATCAGCATCACCGAAACAACTGGGAGCACGGTGAGACACAAAGGCCTGACGATCATGGTTCAGTGTCTTCGAGAGGAGAGGATCGGGAATTGGTGGCGGGGTACTACCAAAGGCGGCAGTGCCGGTCAAGGGCAATGGAGATCGCGACGACAAACCGGGGGAAATGGGCAAACGCGAGGAAGTGCCGCTCGTCTCGGCAGTGCCAAAACACGACGTGCGCCGGCTTGCCCGTGCCACCTTCGTGGGACCCGCTCCGGGTCGTCGTGGAAACGTGCGTGAGGTTCCGCGACCTCTTTCGCTAGCGACTGAGGGCCCACAGGAGAATCGCCGAGGCCGTCCCGTCCATGGTCGGTTCGTTCGTGGAGTAGTCCCCGATATCGTCGTGATAGACGGCGCGCTCGTCTTGAAAGGCCGCGAGAGGGTCGGGTTCACGGATCGACACCCCGCGCAAGCCGCGGAAGATATCGCGCATCACCGGCCCATCCACGAGTCCCCCGCGCACTGGTCGCTGAGTCAATCTCGTCGTCATCAAATGCACATCTCGCGGGAAAGTGGTGCCGATGCCGGTGAACATCGAGTAGCCCCAGGGAT
>Ga0233425_10000437_pt1 | contig 108951 bp, 107 predicted proteins | sample Watercolumn_Towu_2_FD_181712 | JGI IMG/M metagenome (GOLD analysis project Ga0233425, IMG submission 181712) | Freshwater microbial communities from Lake Towuti, South Sulawesi, Indonesia - Watercolumn_Towuti2014_140_MG | ecosystem: Environmental > Aquatic > Freshwater > Lake | place... | reverse complement strand
TGCCGTCTCCCAAAGGAAATGGCAATATATTTTGTGTCAAATAACTCGACTCAGTAAAAAAACTAATTGCAATGATAATGAGATAACCTATAGCTATAAAACGAATTTGTTTATTAGCAGCAATAGCCATACACAGCAAGGCAAAAACGAAACCTGTAATTTGGAATATAGCGTTCAACAGGCAGTATAATTCCATTAAAGAAAAAACCTGAATTTTCCAAGTAAAACTGGCAAGAAGAAAAATTATAAGAATAATTAGCATTATTATCGCAACTGGCAGATATAAAATAAAAGAAGTTTGGCTATTTTGGACAGGTTTTGATTTTAGAAAAATAATACTCCACCCTAAAAGTTGAAAAATAAGAAATCCTGTGAAAGATATTCTAAACTGAGGAGCAGCAAACTTCTGGATAATGTGTGATGCCTAGAATATAGAAGTTAGCATCAGCAATGGCCAACATCAAAAATGAGATATTGAACAATGCAAAAATAATTTTTTCCTGTCCTGTTGTTCTTTTCCACAAGAAAAATATCAATGAGGCATTTACAAAATCAAGACCAATAAATACTAAGATTTCAGCATAAATTACAGTCTCTTTTGATTGTTGTAATGTTACATCAATTAGAAAATATACTAACCATATTCCTATAAGAAGTAAAAACGGAATTTGTTTCTTAATGAAACTGCTTATAACATTTTGTTCCATATTTATGCGCATCCTGAAATTAAGTTCTCACACGGAGACACCCGCCTTTGCTTGTCTACGGCGAATTATTTAATTTTAACAGATGTGAACTCTTTTAGCATGTGCGATTGAGGTTTGTAGAATTACGTATACTACTGCGATAATTAATCATAGCAAACTTAAAACCAACCTATCAGGATACTACCAATAATAGTCTACCTCTTTCAAATCGCAAGCAAAAAACATTTCAAACCCTCTTATAATTCCCAAACGCTGACGATGTTATAACCTTATAAAACTTACAGAATTGTATCCACAGCCTTTTTCATCTCCGAAGCTGGTAATTTTTGTATCCCTATTGTATCACCTTGTAGCATTATTGTATCACCTTGTAGCATTATTGTATCACTTTTTAGGGGGTATTGGATTTGTTGAATTTTATTGAATTATGAAGATTTTTTAGGCTAAAAGTTGGAGCCAGCTGTCGGATTTGAACCGACGACCTACTGATTACAAGTCAATTGCTCTACCAACTGAGCTAAGCTGGCGCCTCTATTTTTTCTGAGGACTTACAAAATAGTGATATTTTTGATTTTGTCAATTACATTTTAGAGAATATAATTTATTGTTAATGTTCTAAATTATGTGATAACCTGAAATTAGTTGGAATAAAAGAACTACTGCCAGTAATTGTTCATTTTTTTTGTCCACGAATGGCTCGAAAAAACACGAATTATAAAACAAATTGCTTATATTGTAATTTCGGCAAGCCGAAATTAACAAGTAGTCCGAGTTTGTATCCAGACACTTTCAAATAATTTATTACTTGGGCCTCATGTTCAGGAAGGATTCCTGATAATGCTTTTAATTCCAAAATTATTTTATCGTAACAAATAAAATCGGCTGTGTATTCCTTTTCAAGTAGAAATTCCTTGTATTTCACTCTTAATGGGAACTCACGATCATAAGGTATGCACCGAAGAGAAAATTCTTTCTCCAGAGCTTCCTGGTAAACTGCTTCAAGAAATCCACAACCTAATACCTTATGCGTTTCCATGCATGCTCCGATTATCTCATAACTTTCTTCCCTGAATAAAATTGTGCTCAATTTTATTCTCCTTTCGTGTCAATTCCCTGGCCGGCACGGCACGGGTATAGGCGTGCCATCTGTGGATATATAAATTATCTTTTTTCACAATCTTTGAGACATTATCTATTTATTATTAAAAACAGTAAAACCAGACTACATAAAATCAAATTATTAGGATAAAATGTTCTTATACGAAAGCTAGAATAGTTCTTCATCAATCGTAAAGGAGTCTAAAAAACAAATGAAAAAACCAAAAAGGATTATTATGTTAATGCTGGCATTTTCTGCCGTTGTACTAATTTCGTCATGCGCGACTTATCAGGTAGCGAACAATTTTAAGGGGCAGCAGATCGAAGCACTTAACCCGGAGGCTGTACCAATAGCATACGTTCATGCGAAAAATTATGGATATTATCTTTTTAATGCGATCCCTCTTGTAAGCGGAGATTGCAATGTTGTAGGCACTACTTCCTGGTTTACTGACAATGTAAATCCGCAGAATGCAGTTGAGCTTCTGACTAGGAAAGCAGGAGAGCTAAAGGCTTCAAAAATTATAGACGTTCAGACAACTCATCGTGAAAGTGGAGCTGCTACTTTCTGGATTTTCTGGTACAGGGGAAGTCAAGCTTCAGGGACAGCAATAAAGTAAAAAAAAGAGGAATTATATTATGTTTAAAAGAAATCTTATAGTTTTTGCAGCTGTTTTAATAATTCTTGCTGAAGCTGGATGTTCTTCAGTAAAGGTTGCAAATAAATTTAATGGACAACATATTTCTCAAGATGGCGTTCCTATCGCAAATATTATTTCATCAAACTATGGTTGTTATTTGTTTTCCTGTTTGCCTATAGTTACTGGTGATTCTAAGGATTCTAATTCTTATCACTTATTTCAGGATACAGTTACAGTGGATGAAGCTTATGCGGCTTTCATAAAGCAAAGCAGTAAACTAGGAGCAACAAAAACCATCAACGTAAGATCCGAAGAAAAATGGTATTCTAATCCTTATTCTTATGGGTTATTTTGGACTAAGGAAGTTGAGGTTTCAGGGAATGTTATAAGATAAACTTAAGCTTTCTTTTCTTCTGATTTTTCCATATCCTTGTTATCCGCAGCAGCTTTTTTTTCAGCTTTTCCTGCTTCGCCTGTCCACTGAAGGATGCACATTGTGGCGGCATCGCCTATGCGCTGTTCGAGCTGTATTATTTTTGTATATCCGCCCTTTCTTTCCATATATTTCGAGGCCAACTCGTTGAATAACACTTTAACTGCATCTTCGTTGCGCAGTTTGCTGATAGCCAGACGTCTTGCATGAAGTGTCCCTTTTTTCGCAAGAGTTACCATTTTTTCAGCGAGTCTCCTGGTCTCTTTAGCTTTTACCAGAGTAGTCTCTATTTCTTTAGAAAAAATAAGGCTGCAAACTTGATTCGCCAAAAGAGCAGTCCTGTGAGCACCAGTTCTTCCTATTTTAAACGTATGTTTTCTGTGCCGCATAATTTAGTTACTTTCCTGAACATTGGTTGAAGTTGGATTTAATGCCTGCGATTCCATTTGAATTGCTGCTGTCATGGAATCGCTAAAAGTCATACCAAGAGATAATTTCATGGCGTTAAGTTTCGAAATTATTTCGTCAAGAGACTTTTTCCCGAAATTTTTATATTTAAGCATTCTTGCTTCAGTTTTCATACATAATTCGCCGATAAGCTTAATATTTGCATTGTTGAGACAATTTTGTGAGCGGACCGATAGATTAAGTGTTTCGACATTCTGTGTAAGAGTTTTGAACAGTGCTTTTTCTTCGTCGCTGACAAGAGAAGAAGCATCGCGAACTTCACTTTGTCCAAAGAATAAGCGCAGATGATCTCTTAGTATTTTTGCAGCTTTTTCAAGTGCTGACTGAGGAGTTATTCTGCCGTCTGTCCAGATTTCAAGAATTAAACTATCCATTTCAGTTTCTTCCCCTACACGTGCAGCTCCTACCTGATAACGTACTCTTCTTACAGGACTGAAGTCTGAATCAATTGGAATTGTAGCTACAGATTGAGTATCAAGCTTATTTTTGTCAGAAGGTCTGAAGCCTCTCCCTTCTGCCAGATCTAGTTCAGCTCTGAAATTTGTATCCTTATCTAAAGTGCAAATAAGCTGCTCAGGATTTATGATTTCAACTGTTCCATCAGTAATTATATCTGCTGCGGTAACGGGTCCTGCTGTTTTCTTTTTTATCTCAAGAGTCTTTGGAGCTCCTGAGTGAGTTATAAAAAGAACTTTTTTCAGGTTAAGTACTATTTCTGCAACGTCTTCAACTACTTTGGGAATTGTAGCAAATTCATGAGTTACACCGTCAATCCGAATAGCTGAAATTGCAACCCCCTTAAGAGAAGAAAGTAATACCCTTCTGAGAGAATTACCAATTGTGTGTCCAAAACCGCTTTGGAATGGCGCTGCCGTAAATTTAGCGTAAGTGTTAGTTGCTGTTGATTCGTCTATTTCAATACTCTGAGGTATTGGGAAATCGTTTGAAAAACCCATAGTTTCTTCTCCTGTATTACTTAGAATAAAGTTCAACTACTAACTGCTCGTCTGCAGGCGGCTGTATCTCACCCTGTTCAGGGAGACGAATTATTTGAGCCTTTTTTGCATCCTTATCAAAAGAAATCCAGTCTGGAATCTTATTGATATTTGCAGTTACTTCAATATTTTTAGCAGCCATAGCGCTACTTCTTTCTGATAATTTAAGTTCAATTACATCGCCGGCTTTGAGGGTAAAAGAAGGAATATTAACCCTTCTGCCATTTACTCTGACATGTCCGTGTGTAACCATTTGTCTTGCCTGAGCTCTCGAAGGGGCAAAACCTATGTGATATACGACATTGTCCAATCTCATTTCAAGGAGGATAAGAAGCATAAAACTTGTTATGCCCTTCTTTTTTGAGGCTGCGCCAAAGACTTTTCTAAACTGTCTTTCTCCAATTCCATAATGTTTACGGATTTTCTGTTTAGATCTTAACTGCACTCCATAATCAGAGAGTTTAGCTTTTAATTTCTTATGTACGCCAGGTATGGCTCTGTTTCTATCTATAGCACATTTAGCTTTTAAGCATCTTTCTCCCTTGAGAAACAGCTTAGTTTCTTCCCTTCTGCATACTCTGCATGATGGTCCTGTTTGTCTCATAATTATAAAATCTCCTCGAATATTAAATACGACGTCTTTTTGGTGGTCTGCAGCCATTGTGCGGAACAGGAGTGATATCTTTTATCGAAGATATATCCACACCGGTAGCAGCTATTCCTCGTACAGCAGACTCGCGTCCTGGCCCGGGTCCATTGATTCGCGCTTCAATTTCACGCATGCCAAAAAATTGTTGAGCCTTTTTTATAGTGTCTGTTGCAACTTGCTGAGCTGCATAAGCTGTACTTTTTCTTGAACCTTTGAAACCAGCTTTTCCTGCGGTTCCCCAGCAAAGAACATTTCCGCGAGGGTCTGTTACTGTAACTTTAGTATTATTAAATGTTGCTTTGATGAAGGCTATACCACTTGGAATAAGACGAGCGCTTTTAGCTTTGCGCTGCTTAACAGCTTCACCTGCGGCCTCTGTCCCAATAACTGCAGTTTGAACGACACTATTTTCAGCAACGACGTTGACTTCTTTTTGTATATCTTTGTCTTTTGTCATATAATCCACTTTCTATTAGTCCTTAATCTTCCTTGGAAGCAATTTTTCTCTGAGTTTTGTCACGAATCGCACCGACTGTGATTTTACGGCCTTTTCTGGTACGCGCATTTGTTTTTGTCCTCTGTCCTCTAACGGGGAGTCCTTTACGATGACGAACACCTCTGTAACTTCCGATTGCTGTTAATCTACGAATATCCTGCATAATAGCACGACGCAGATCCCCTTCCACGAGATAATCCTTCTGTAACATTGCAGTGATCATAGCGATGTTTTCAGCCGTTAGATCATCAGCTTTGGTACCAGGCGGGATTTTTGCTCTTTTAACAATTTCCAAAGCTTTTGAATGTCCAATGCCGTAAATGTAGCGAAGTGATATTTCTACTCGTTTTTTCCCTGGGATATCAATACCTAAAATTCTGGGCATGTTTTTTATTACCTCTTTTTATAAAAGATTAAAATTTATCCTTGTTTTTGTTTGTGCCTTTTGTTTCTGGAACAAATGACCCTTACAATACCGCCTCTTTTTACAACTTGGCAGTATTCGCAAAGGCGTTTTACTGAAACTCTTACTTTCATGATGAGATAACCTCAAATTTAACTTTAACTTCACATTAATGACACGAATAAATAGGGTGGCTAGGCCTATATTATCCGGAATAAACAATCAGCCGCTTTTTGTCAAAATCAGACATCATTAAAGAACGATAAAAATAATCTAAAGCGTAAAACAGTCAAGTATTAAGGTTAAAAAAAATGAAAAATACTGCATTACGGGCGGGACGAGCTTCATATCGTCTATATTTTCTGCTTACTCTCCTTTTTTTCTGAAAGTTATTCTGCCCTTCGTAAGATCATAAGGAGACATTTCCATAGTTACAATATCTCCAGGTAGGATTTTTATGAAGTGAAGTCTCATTTTGCCGCTTATATGAGCTAATACCATATGTCCATTTTTAAGCTGTACTCTGAACATAGTGTTAGGCAGTAGTTCTTTTACTACTCCATCAACTGTTATTACTTCTTTGCCCACGTTAATATCTCCGGTTTATCTTCATTTATTAAAACCATGTGTTCAAAATGCGCTGATAATTTAGCATCAAGCGTTCTAACTGTCCACCCATCATTGTCAGTTTTTACCGCATGAGTACCAAGATTTAGCATAGGTTCTATTGCTAATACCATGCCATTTTGGAGTTTTGGACCCCTGTTTGATGTTTTATAATTTGGCACTTCCGGCGGTTCATGAAGACTCTTTCCACAACCATGCCCTACATATTCACGAACTATGCCTAAATGGTTTGCTTCAGCGATCTTTTGAACAGCATAGCTTATATCCCTTACAAAGTTTCCTTTCAATGCTACATTTATACCTGCAAAGAGCGCTTCCCTGGTTTTTTTTAGTAAGAAGACAGCCTCTTCTTTTCCTTCTCCTGGTATTATACTTTCAGCAGTATCTCCGACATATCCATCCAATAGCACGCCGACATCAACGCTTACTATATCTCCATTTTTTACTATAACATCATTTCGTCCGATCCCATGAACTACTTCGTCATTAAGAGAAATACAAATTTGTCCCGGGAATCCGCGGTAGCCAAAAAAGGCGCTTCTTCCGCCGGTAGATTCTATTAATACTTTGGCTATTTCATCAATTTCCTTAGTTGACATCCCAGGTCGAATAAAATTTTTCAATTCATCGCGGACAAAACCTGCCGCCTGGCCAGCCTTTTTTATTCCTAGAATTTCTTCTCGACTATGTATTACTATGGCATCTTGCATTTAATTTGAAAGCAAAGTCAAAAGGTCTTTCATTACTACATCCTTTTCTCTTTCTGAATTGAGGTAAAGCAGTAATTTTTCTTTTTTGTAGAAATCTATGAGTGGCGAAGTTTCCTTATAGAACAACTCCAATCTGCTTTGTGCAGTTTCCGGGCTGTCATCTTTTCTCTGATATAATTTCCCTCCGCACTTATCGCATTTTCCTTCAACTTTTGGGGGAGAAAATAATTTGTTAAAATTCTCATTGCATTGTTTGCACATGATTCTCGCTGTAAGGCGCTTAATAAGTAAACCGGCACTTGCTTCAAAATAAATAACTCCATCAATTTTCATTTTTATGTGCTTCAGGGCATTCTTAAGCAATTGCGCCTGATTGAGCGTTCTCGGGAATCCGTCAAGTATAAAACCATTGACGCAATCAGGTTCTGAGAGCCTTTTTGTTACCATTTCAGCAACTATCTCATCTGGAACAAACTCTCCTGATTCTACATATTTTTTTGCTTTCTTCCCTATTTTAGTTTCATTTTTGATTTCTCTTCTGAATATGTCGCCTGTTGAAATATGGGCAAGAGAAGTCTTTTCCGCCAGTAAACTTGCAAACGTACCCTTGCCTGCGCCAGGGGCTCCTAAAAAAATGATGTTCTTTTTCATTGCAAAGTTCCCATTGTTAAATTGTAAAATTTGTAATTCTTAATTTTTAATTGACAATAATATTACCCTTGCTCTTATTCAAATTTTTTTAGAAATTTTAGGGAAGAATTTGACAAACAGGGATATTCCTTATATTTTACGGATTCTTAGTTTTGGAAGAATCCATAAAAATATTATTTATGAAATTTACTCCTGAGCTTATAATAATTTCTGAAAATGAGAAGGGAAAGGTTTTTCCTCTGACCAGTAAGATTTATTCTTTAGGAAGATCAAGTTCCAGTGATATTTGCCTCCAGGATCCTGCTGTGAGCGCTACTCATTGTGAGCTTGTAAGAACTGCTTCAGAAAATTACATAATGAGGGATATGGATAGCACAAACGGTTTGAAAGTCAATGATAAATACGTAAAAAGCATTGAACTTAAAAATGGAGATATTCTGCGGATCGGCAAGACTGAGTTATTATATAGCCTGGAAAAAACTGCTGCTGCTTCCGACTCAGAAATCAAAACAGTAATTGATCTTGCTAATATAGGTGATGCGGAACCAATCGCTCCTATGCCTAAGGTTTCCGATATTCCCAGAGGAGATTATGATACCAGAAAACATAAGCTTCTCTCGAAGATAACGATTTATATATCTATACTGCTAGCTATAGTTGTTGTCTGTTTAATTTTGTGGCTGCTTGTAATTTGAGCCTGCGCGCAGGCTCAAATTACGTAAATTTTTCAAAGAAATATCTTCTGGGTTATCAATTAAGCTGTAAATACAGTAGATTTATTTTTAAACTCATGTTTTAAATTAGACATTTTATGATATCTTTAATGAAAATTCTTAATTTTCTTTGAAAAATTTTTAGATAATTAGACCTGACTAACCATAACTATTATGATGATTTTTCTAAGTACAAATTTTTATTCTAAAATAGCAAATACCTTTTCACGGAGGGGCTAATTATTATTTATGGCAAATGAAAAAACACCCAAGTTAGGATCCCCTTTTAAAAAGGCTCCACCAATAGCAATGATTGTGTGGATGCTGGTTTTTATAGCGGCTGCTGTGCTTTTCTTCTTTTCTTCTACTAATAGACAGTTAAAAGCGATTGATCAATCAACTTTTGAATCTGATTTGATCCAAGGCAAAATTGTTACTGTGGAATTGACTCCGGAAAGTGGAAATGTAATGCATGTTCAGGGAAAGCTTAAAACAGACTATTCCGAAGAGAGCTACTACAGGAGCAGAATAATGTATACGGATAGCCTTGATAAACTTTTGAGAGATTCTACTACCGGAAAATATAAGGTAAATGTGATTATTAATACTGAAGAGACATGGTACAAAAGCGTTATTTATACACTCCTGGTTGTCGTTCTTCCTATCGTTCTGCTCTATATGCTTTTTTCCCGCCAGATGAAAATGGCTGGAAAAGGTGCTATGCAATTTGGCAAAAGTAAGGCCAGAATGATCTCTCCTGATAAAAATGTGGTAAAGTTTGATGATGTTGCCGGCATAGAAGAAGCAAAAGAGGAAACTAAGGAAATAATGGATTACCTGAAGGATCCTATAAAGTTCAAACTTCTTGGGGCAAAAATACCTAAAGGAGCAATGCTTATAGGCCCTCCTGGAACTGGTAAAACAATGTTGGCAAAAGCAATTGCTGGTGAAGCAGGCGTACCATTTTTTGCGATCAGCGGTTCTGATTTTGTCGAAATGTTTGTGGGTGTGGGTGCCAGCCGCGTAAGAGATATGTTTGAGCAGGCCAGAAAGTGTGCACCATGTTTGATTTTTATTGATGAAATCGACGCGGTAGGGCGTTCCCGTTTTTCCGGAATAGGCGGCGGACATGATGAAAGAGAGCAAACACTAAATGCAATGCTTGTTGAAATGGACGGTCTTGAGACTCAAGAAGGTGTTATAGTTCTTGCTGCTACCAACAGACCTGATGTTCTTGACCCTGCTCTTGTCAGGCCTGGAAGATTTGATCGTCAAATAGTTCTTGACCTGCCTGATATTAAAGGAAGAAGACAGATACTTAAGGTTCACTCAAAAAATATAAAGCTTGATCCTGCAGCGGATATGGATATTATAGCCAAAGGTACTCCTGGATTCAGCGGCGCGGATCTGGCTAATTTGATAAATGAATCAGCTCTTCTTGCAGCAAGGGCAAATAAGGAAGCTGTTACTATGAAAGAGTTAGAAGAAGCTAGAGATAAAGTTTGCTGGGGGAGAGAACGCAGAAGCAGAAAAATCAGCGAAAAAGAAAGAAAAATTACAGCTTACCATGAAGCAGGACATACTCTAATTGGTCTCTACTGTAAACATTGTACGCCTTTACACAAAGTTACCATTATTCCAAGAGGTATTGCTTATCTTGGAGCGACCTTTCAGCTGGCTGAAGAGGACCGTTATACTCAAGCAAAGTCTGAACTTGAAGACATGATGACTATGGCAATGGGGGGAAGAAGTGCTGAAGAGATAATATTCGGAGATATTACCAGCGGTGCCGCAGGAGATATTGTTGAAGTTACAAAGATTGCGAAGAAAATGGTTTGCGTATTCGGCATGAGTGATAAAATGGGAACTTTATCATACGGTTCGAGAGAAGATCATATTTTCTTGGGCCGCGACATAACCAGGGCAGAGTCTTATAGCGAAGATACGGCAAGAGAAATTGACATGGAGATGAAAAAAATTGTAGCTGAAGCAAAAAACAGATCTGATAAGATAATCAGAGACCACAAGGATCAGCTTGAACTTCTAGCTCAGGAGCTTCTCAAGAGAGAAACTCTTTCAGCAAAAGAGGTTAAAGAACTTCTCGGAATGGAAGAAAAACCGGGGATTCAATCTGCAGATGCTGAGCCAACGAAAGATGCAGGTTCTGCTGCGCAAACTTGAAAATAAATTTTTGAGAATGCTACTATATGATTGAATATATTGTTACAGGCGGAGCAGGGTTTATAGGCAGCGCGATTGTTTGGGAGCTGAATAATCGCGGGATTAATAATATTCTTATTGTAGATAATCTCACTTCTAATTCGGAAAAGTGGAAAAATCTTGTTCCCTTGAAGTATTATGACTATATAGAAAAAGAGGATTTTCTGCCACTTTTTTCAAAGCATGCTTTTGGCGACAATTTGAAAGCTGTGATTCATATGGGCGCATGTTCAAGCACCATGGAGAAAAATGCCAGTTATCTTGTCAGGAATAATTATGAGTACAGCAAGGAGTTGGTCAGAATTTCCATGCAGAATAAAATTCGTTTTATGTATGCTTCAAGTGCGGCTACCTACGGCAATGGTGAAATTGGATATGCTGATGACGAGAATAAACTGGAAAAACTGAGACCTATGAATATGTATGGATACTCAAAACAAATGTTTGATCTCTGGATTAAGAATAACAAACTGCTTAGCAAAGTTATAGGATTTAAATTTACTAACGTATTTGGGCCTAATGAGTGGCACAAGGGTGATATGAAAAGCCTTATATGCAAAGCATACTATCAAATATTGGAGACAGGGAAAATAAAATTATTTAAATCTAATCGTGAAGATATTCAAGATGGCGAACAGAAAAGAGATTTTGTTTATGTTAAAGACGCTGTCAAGATGGTTCTGCAATTCCTTGTTTCAGAAAAGCATGGAATTTATAATATAGGCAGCGGACGCGCTGAAACTTGGAACCACCTGGCCAGATCAATTTTCAAAGCTCTTGGAAAAACTCCAGTAATCGATTATATCGATATGCCGGAAAGTATCAGCAAGAGCTATCAATATTACACAAAAGCCGAAATGGACAAGCTGAGGAAGAATGGATATAGTGCAGAAATTACGCCTCTGGAAAATGCTGTGGCTGACTATGTGCAAAATTATCTGCTTCCTGAAAAGCGGCTTGGCGCTTAGTTTTTCGTGGCAAAATGGCAGCAACTCAGAAAATACGTCTTACAAAACTGCTCGATGATCAAATTATAAAGAATTATTTTACCTGTTCCATAACTGCTCGCCAGCAGAGAGCGAAAGATACGGAATTCAGATTTACGCAGAACAAGATATCTATTTCAGATTTTGCAAGTGGCCATGAATATTTCGGACTGCACAGAAAAAAAGATCACTGGGTGCTGAGAGAATGGGCGCCTCACGCTTCTGAAATCTATATGTACGGTGATTTTTCAAATTGGGAAAACCTGCCAGAATTCGCAATGAAAAAAATAGATATCATGGCTGGTATATGGGAATTGAAAATCCCGCTAAACAAAATTGAGCATAGGCAATTGTATAAGCTTTTTATAAAATGGAATGGCGGATGTGGAGAACGTATCCCGGCATACGTAAGACGCGTTGTTCAGGATGAGCACACAAAGATATTTTCGGCCCAGGTTTGGGCACCAAAAGAACATTACGTATGGAAGATTCCTGCTTTCAAACCTGCTTTCAAATTTCCTCTGATTTATGAATCACACATAGGGATGGCACAGGAAAAGGATGGAGTAGGGACATACGAAGAGTTCAGGATCAACATTCTGCCAAGGATTAAAAAAGCCGGATATAATACAGTTCAAATAATGGCATTAATGGAGCACCCTTACTATGGCAGTTTCGGATACCATGTTTCAAATTTCTTTGCCGCATCATCGAGGTTTGGAACTCCTGAAGAGTTAAAACATCTGGTCGATGACGCACATGAAATGGGCATGGCGGTAATAATGGATATTATTCATTCGCATTCGGTTAAAAATGAAATAGAAGGATTATCCAGATTTGACGGAACTCTTTATCAGTATTTCCATGACGGAGCAAAAGGCGAACACAGGGAGTGGAATTCGAGGTGTTTCAATTATGGGAAAACCGAGGTTCTTCATTTTTTATTATCCAATTGTCGATTCTGGCTCGATGAGTATAAGATGGATGGGTACAGATTTGATGGAGTTACAAGCATGATGTACTATGACCACGGGCTTGGAACGGGATTCGGTTACTACGACCATTATTTTGACTCATCTGTGGATGAAGATGCAATTGTTTACTTGACGCTTGCAAACAAAGTTATACATGCTGTAAAGCCTACAGCCATTACAATAGCCGAGGATGTTAGCGGAATGCCGGGACTTGGCACGCCTATTGCGGATGGGGGAATGGGATTTGATTACAGACTGGCTCTCGGTAATCCCGATTTCTGGTTCAATTATTTCAAAAAAGTTCCAGACGACTATTGGAACGTGGAATCCATGTTCTATGAGTTGACAAATCGCAGAAGCGATGAGAGAACAATAAGCTATGTGGAATGCCATGATCAGGCAATAGTAGGCAGCAAAACCATGGCATTCTGGCTCATGGATGCAAGCATGTATGAGCACATGAATAAAATAGATAGTAATCTGGTAATTGATAGAGGAGTAGCTTTACATAAGATGATAAGGCTGATGACTATCTCTACAGCAACTGGTGGATACCTTAATTTTATGGGAAATGAATTCGGCCATCCCGAGTGGATAGATTTCCCGAGAGAGGGAAATAATTGGTCATACAAGTATGCAAAAAGGAAATGGAGTTTAGTGGATAATGAGTTTCTTAAATTTGAACAACTCGGCAGATTTGACAGAGATATGTTAAAGCTAATAACAAAAAACGAAACTATTAATCAGCCTTGTGAAAAAATTTACATCCATTGCGATCATAAAATTATAGCTTTCAGCAGGGATAGATTGGTCTTCATATACAATTTTCACCCCACTAATTCAGTTGTAGATTATTTTATAGACATGCCCAAAGGCAATTATAAATTGGAACTAAACTCGGATAGGAAAATATACGGAGGACAGGAAAGAATAGCCCCTGGACAGTTCTTCAGAACTTCTACTAAAAAAATTGGCAAAAATATCAGAACAGGTATTATAATTTATCTGCCATGTAGAACCTGTATAGTTCTAAAAAAACAAGCTTATCTGAACTAATCATGTTTTATGATAGATCCTAAACTTGAAAACAAAGTAGTTCTTATTACTGGAGCAAATCATGGCATTGGTGCGGCAACAGCCAAAGCATTTGCACTCCAGGGAGCAAAAGTGTGCATATCATACTATAGAGAAACTTGTAAATTTACGTCGACACAACTTGAAAAAGCATTGGAAGCAAATATAGAAGGAGAGTTTCTTTATGTCGTCGTCGGCTGGAAGACGCATCAATAAGACATCATGTAGTCTTTCTGGCAGAAATTCTTATAACTTGGGTGTCAGTAAGAAAATCATGCAGAGAACGTTTTCTTCTACCTATGAAATTAAATACCGGAGAAAATATTCCAATAGCAAGAAGCAGTAAAGCATAAATATACGCTCTCAGTAGATGCACTTTTTCAGCATCGTCATAATTTCTTACAAGCATAATTCCATAATACCACATCCCCAGGGTTTGAGCAAAAACTCCAATTAATCCGCCAAAGTACAAAAGAATTAAAAATAACCATAGCGTAAAAAACATATACACTGCAAAATTCGGATCGACCCTATGATAAGATATAAAATATGTACAAAGAAAAAAAGACGCAATAAAGAATAAAACAATTACAGCCATATCTATTATTCCAGCTTTAAATCTTAAGGAAATACATGCCCTATCCGGAAAAAGTCTGTTTTTAAATTCTGAGCTGTTATTTTGGTTTTTTTTATCTTCCGCAATTAAAGGATTTATAATAGCTTTAGTTACTCTATCATCATGAGAAACAAACGTATTTACAATAGTACTAAATTTTTTCCCTTGTTTTTCAAATGCTGTTTTGAGAAACAAAAGCTCTCCAGCATTTTTCCAAACCATTATCATTGAGTTGCGCACTTGAGTATCGAAAAGAACACGGCCATCCTCTACCCATTCACGAAGAACATCTTCTGTAACCGGCCCGTACTCTTTATCATTTACTTTTACTATATACTTCATGAACCATCGCAAGTTTATATATTTATAAATTATATCCCTCTTTCTATTCTACTTCAAAAGCGCAAGTTTAATTTTTGTTTAGAACGATTCTAGTAAAAACCTAAATAACTTTCTAATAAGCAAAAAGTAAAGTAGTAATCAAAAAAGCTTGATCTCTATGCAAAAAAAATAGTCTTAAAGAATAAAAACAATTTTTAAAAAATAGATAAATTACTTCATTTTGGAGTAAATAATATTTGGTATTATATAGTTTGTGGATTATAGTCAAAAACAATATTTATTGAATTAAAAAAAGGACTAAAAATGTGAAAAATACTAATGAACCGAAACGAGTGATAGGTCTGTTTTCTCTTATCTTGTCAGGCATTATATGTATAATTGGATCTGGATGGTTGTTTGGAATAGGAGCTGCTGCAAAAATGGCAGGACCGGCAGCTATTTTTTCCTGGATAATATGCGGTATAGCAGTAATGATTATAGCTCTCACCATAGCCGAACTTGGAGCAATGTTTCCAAAATCCGGAGGGATGGTGCATTACATGTATGAATCGCATGGCGATATGGCCGGATTTTTTTCTGCATGGATAAACTTTCTCGGTATAGCGCCTGTCATTGCAACTGAAGCACTAGCTTCGATTCAATACCTCTCATCATGGCATTTTCCCTGGACAAAGGGGCTTTTCAACAATGCTACCGGAGACCTCACTACTAGCGGGCTATTTGCTACCTCACTATTACTTCTCGTTTATTTTCTTCTAAACTATTGGTCTTTTAAGTTTTTTATAAAGTTCATGTCATTTGTTACTTGTTTAAAGATATTTACTCCGCTCTTTACAATTATTTCTCTTATTGTTGTCGCTTTTCACGACAGGAATTTTACAGTAGTAAATAATACAATTGCCCCTTATGGATGGGATGCTGTTCTCACGGCTATCCCCGCATGTGGAATCATTTACTCGTTTAACGGGTTCCAAACGCCTGTCAATCTTGCAGGCGAAGTGAAAAATCCCGGAAGAAATATACCAATTGCTCTTATCTGCAGTATTGCTTTTTGTCTTATTATATATACCGGATTACATGTAGCATTTATTGGAGCTCTTTCTCCTTCAGAACTTATAAAAGGCTGGAATGGAATTTCAATGGGGTCTCCTTTTGCACAACTTGCAATTACCTTAAATTTGAATGTACTTTTGCTCTTTATCTATCTTGATGTTTTTGTATCTCCCAGCGGAGTAGGACTTACCTATTTTACAACTACATCGAGAATGTTATATGGAATGAGTCATAATAATCAGATGCCAAAATACCTGGGAAAACTAAATCCAAAATACGGAATACCCAGAGGTGCGCTGTGGACTGTTCTTATAATATGTTTCATATTCCTCTTTTTCTTTAGAGGGTGGCAGCAGTTTGCAGCCGTATTATCTGTTGCTGAAACAATTACTTACATCAGCGGCCCTATAGCTCTTATGGCACTAAGGAAATCCCGTCCAAATGCGGAAAGGCTGTTCAGACTTCCGTTCGCTAATTTTATATGTGCTGTGGCTTTTATTATATGCGGGTTATTCCTTCACTGGGGAACATGGCCATTATCCGGAGAGGTAATCCTTCTTGGCTTGAGCGGGTTTATATTTTATATTTATTACCAGAACAAAGCAGGGTGGAATTCTCTTTTTCAACAATTCAAATCAAGTCTGTGGTTAATAATGTTCCTGGTAGTTGCAGCTATCAACTCATATTTAGGGAGTAAAGAATTTGGAGGGATTGGATTTATTTCAGCCGGTTGGGATAATTTAGTCGTATGCATTACATCTCTGCTATTCTATTTTTGGGGGATAAACAGTTATTACAGAAAAGATAACAACAAGATTGCCTAACAGATTGTCGGGCTTCGTACTGGCAATTTACTAATATACCGCTATTCTTTTGGCGTAAGAATGATTTCACCGTTGTCATTGTTAAGTTCCATGTGGAATCTTGATAGAAAATTCATTCCGAGCAATCCGAGACTTCTGTCTTGAGGCAAATCTATGACTATAGCAGGTATATTGTAGATGTTTTTTCCGTTAATGGTAATGGAGTGTAAAATTACTTCTTTCGTTTTGAAAATACCGCTTGCTGTTGCAATAATACGAGGTGTATAGTCTCCACTTATGATATCTATTCCCAGTTTATTTGCTGTTGCCAATGGTATACTTACAATGGAGGCTCCTGTGTCAAGTATGAATTTTTGAGAAATTTCTCCATTAATTACGCCATTTACAAATATATTTCTTTGAGCATTTGGCGAAAACTTTATGATAATTTTGTTTTCGGAGGCTTTGATAACTTCTATTGTATTCTTAAGCTCTTGGAGTTTGGGGATATACTTGCTATCAAATGTTACACCAGATAATATTTCTTCGGCTTTTTGCCAGTTATTCATTTTGATATAGGTTTCAATTCCAAAGATTTTTAAATCCTGTTCGCTTGGATACTGAGCCATAGCTATGCTATACATTTTAATTGCATCATCATATTTCCCGTAGTACAATAGTTCTTGTCCCCATTGAATATACGATTTGATAATGAGTGATATGATTTTATTAGAAAAAACTAATGTTGCATTATTAGAGCTTCTTAATTTTTCCAGTAGAGATATTGTCAGGTCATATCCATAAATAGCTTCATTTGCTTTAGTATAACAATCCAGTAAAATTATGTCTTGGCTTTTGGCTAAAAGAGAAAGGGTAATTATAGATAAGACCTCATGATATTTTTTTTCTGTAATTCCGTTTAAGCATACTTTGTTTAGCAGAGAAATTATAATCGGATCCCAATTTTTGCTCGGGTTGCTATCGGTAAAAAAACAGGACAAGTTTTTTATTGTCATGAGAACTCCAGCCTCTTTTATTGATCCTTCTTTTATTTTTGCCTGCAGATTGTTATTTAACAAAAGTTCAAGAGTATTGAGCTCTATATTGGGTTTAAGCTCGTGCTCATTAACGCCTGTCCACAAATATCCTTTATTCTTTAAAAAAATGAATGTCCAGCCTACTATGTGTTTGCCTTGCGTGAATAGTCCGCTTCCATTGTTTCCTGAAAAGTCTATTTCAGTGTAATAATTTTCGGATGTTGTGCTTACAGTTGGTTTCAAAATAACTTCGGGTATCTCAGAATTGTCTCTTCTCCAAAATACTGGTCTGGCAGGATCCCATTTTGTTATTTTGCGAGGATTATCTTGATTTTCATATGGGATTTTAAGTAAAAGAAAAGGCGCATCAGGTTGCCAGTATATTCCGGAATCAATTACAATTGCTTTGCCATTTTCTTTCCATACTATCTCTTTAATATTATTAAAATATTCTAAAGGAACGGCGGCAAAGCCTTTTTCAGTAATAAATGCTCTTACTGTTGTTTCTGAAAGATCTGTTTTAATGAAGTTAAAGGAAAAAAAAATTAACGTTTTTCTTACACGTATATTTTTTTTTGCAGTAGCCTTGCTGGTAGTCGCATTATTTTTTATGGAATCTTTTGGGTTATCAGTACAGCATGATATTGCAAAAATTATAAGGCTGATAATTAACAATGAAATTGCTGATAAGACAGCTATAGCTCTGGTATTTTTTTTGTTTATTTGCAGTTCATTACCACATCTGTAGCAAGTTTTTTTATTTCTGATAATTTGTGTATGGCATTTAGGACAAATTATATGATTTTCACTCATTGCTGGTTTGATCTAAGATTCATCTAAATTAATACCGGGGGGTTCTTTCCATTTTTTTGTGTAAACGGTCCTTCTTTACCAAGTAATAGTTTTTCATTGTATTAGTTTCTGGTACTTCTTAAAGATGTAGAGCGACGGATCAAAAATATAGCAGCAAAAACACATCAAACAAGTTTTATCTTTCACAAACTTGTAATGGCTGAAATTGAAAATGAAAAACAAAAATTAAAAGATATCCGAATTGATGAGCTGTAGTTTATTTATACTTTGCCGGATTAGTATTTCTTAGTATTTCATATTTCATTACACCAGCACGAAGGGAATATTTCCCTGCAAGAAAAAGTACCAGGCCTGAGGATATTGCAATAAATATCATATTGGCTTCGTCACTCCATAAGGCATGCCCTTTTCCGTAGCTGCCCATATATGATGCTATGATAATTACTATAAAATATACCCACATCCATATTGAAGCTATCCAGTGATTTACTAGTTTTTTGAAGGACTTTTTAGCAATTATCTGGTAGATAATGGTAAGTACAAAACTTATTAAGAAGACCAATATTACTTTTGATATGACTTCCCATCCAGACCAATAAACAAACATTGTACTGAAAAAGAATGCCAGATATGCCCAAAGATATCCAAAAGGTAATTTTATAGGACGTTTTTCAAGCGGGAGTTTATTTCTCAGCGCTACCATGCATACAGGTGCTAGACCATAAGATATTGCGAAAAGAGTAGTTAATAGGTCAACGACCTGAATCCAATTGCTAAAAAAGTTAAATATGATTACTGCAATAATAAAGTTCGTCCATACGCTAACATAAGATTCTTCTCTTTTATTTAATTTCAAAAATATTTTTGAAGCATATCCATTAGCTGCAATTCCAGAGAGAGACCTTGCAGCGCCTGTACAATAAACCAACCCTGCTGCCATAGGGGCTATTATTGCTCCAAAATATAGTACTGGTATTACCCAGTTTTTGCCACGTTCGGATAAAATGCTAACAAATGGGCTGTCATTGTTAGCTAGGGTGAGGTTTGCCCAACCGTCTTTTAAGTGATCAACGGAAAGAGAACAAAGGAAGCTTGACTGAAGAATAATAAAAATTCCCATACATAATACTACAGATCCTACGATTGCAAATGGTACTGAAAAAGCCGGGTTTCTAGCTTCACCTGCCAATTCTGCAGCTTGTTTGAACGCATTATATGAAAAAACTACTCCACCTGCGGATATTGCGGCAAATATTCCGTGTATTCCAAAGGGAGCAAATTCTGTTTGTGTGGGGTGTATGACATTTGATACAGAGAAAAATGAACCTAGCAGGACGAAACAGACAAATAACGGTATAAAGATTTTTATCATAGTAAAAAAGGTATTGCATTTGGCTATGAATTTTACTGAATATGTATTAATAAGACTCAATAAGAACAATAGTATACAAGCAGTGATATATCCGACAAAAGTTAGTCCGTTATTGGTAAGAGCAGGAAAGTAGAAGGAAAGGTAATGAATAACAGCTAACACTTCAATGACCGTAAGTGTTACATAAGAAAGCCATGTGATCAGTGAAATGAATATAGCTACTACCCTGCCATGCGTAAATTGAGGCAAGCGCACACTGGATGCGGAAACCGGTACCATAGAGCAAATTTCCGCATAGGTAAAAGCTATAGTGCAAACACAACCTCCCGCTATTATCCATGAAAAAATTGATGCAGGTCCTGCATTTTTTGAAGCATAAAAAGCTCCGAAAAGCCACCCTGAACCAAGTATGGCACTAACAGAGATAAAAAGTAATCCCAGTGGTGATATTGTTCTGTGCATAATTTTCCCCCCTACCTAAATTTATTGTTTTTATTAATTGCTAATACAATTATTATTATATACTAAACATTAATATTATTTACTCCAAAATGGAGTAAATTGTTAAAATTTCAATAAAAATTTTATTTTTTTTCGCTTTTTTTAATTTTTTTGCTTTTTTCAAGATTGTCTTTTGACCAAAAATCAAGCCTTTCAAAACTACTGTTGCTTTTTGTGTTATTACCGGGCTGATGTTGATGGGGTATTTGCTGATTTTTTTTGGGGGATTAGAGGGGAGTGGAGTATTGAAATTTATAGATTATCTACTAAAGCCTTAGCTATTTCTTTTGTGGTTAACCTGTCAATATTCATTGGGGTTACTTTTTGCAGAGCGTTTTCTATGTCATTAGCTGCATTACGTTCTCCCAGGAAGTCCAGCATCATTTTCATACTCATAACTGCAGCAACAGGGTTTGCTTTATTTTGACTAGTAATATCTGGAAGATAACCATGAACAGGTTCAAACATTGAAGGTGTAGTTTTTTCCGGATTTAAATTACCGCGTGCGGCCATCCCTATTCCTCCCTGTATAACGGTGCCAATATCGGTTATTATGTCTCCGAACATATTGGAAGTTACTATGACATCAAATTTTTCCGGGCTTTTTATTATATGCATGCATGCGGTATCAACATGGTAATATTCTCTTTTGATTTCAGGAAATTCTTTTTCTCCAATGTCATTAAAGACTCTTTCCCAGAGATCAAATACATATGTAAGGATATTTGTCTTTCCTATAAGTGCTATAAGTTTTCTTGGACGGGATTGAGCTATTTTAAAAGCATACCTTACACAGCGTGAAACCTGTTTGTAGTTGTATACTTTTGCATTGATTGCAACTTCATCAGGCGTTCCCTTCATGGTAATTCCGCCTATGCCGGTATATAGACCGCCGGTGTTTTCTCTTATAACAACAAAGTCTATATCAGAAGAAGTTTTATTTTTTATCGGAGTATCAACTCCTGGATAAAGTTTTACAGGACGATAATTTATATAGAGATCAAGATTAAGTCTTATATTGAGAAGAATGCCTTTTTCAAGTATTCCTGGCTTGATTTTTGGTAAACCTATTGTGCCCATATAAATTGCATCATATTGTTTTAACTCTTCGATCGATTCTTGAGAAAGGAGCTCTCCTGTCGTCAGATAGTGGCTGCCGCCAAAAGGAAATATTCTTTCGATATAGGTAACATTATGTTTTTTTGCGATATGCTGCAGAATTTCAAAAGCGATGTTTGTTGCTTCCGGGCTTATTCCGTCTCCGGGAATGACTGCGATTCTGTAACTCTTGTGAGGCATATTTTATTCCTTTTCCCCATTTTGGTAAATTAAAAACCTGTTAACAATTATTCTACTAAGATTACAATCATACGTAGTTCAATAAATACCTACCTCAAAACAAAATAGCATTATCAAGCTTTTTCTGCCATTTCTAAAATATAAGTGTCTTTTTAGTGTGAAATTAAACTAATACTTTCTTAACACAGCTTACAGCGCGTGGACCAGGCGTTGTTATTTATTTGATTCTGGAATGGGAGGATATTTAGAATAATCCTTAATTTTCAGATCCTTCTTCCTAACAATTATTCCTATTGATTTTGCACCACCGTGTTTTAAATCATCCACTTTACGATCCGGTTTTTTAAAAGGGTTCATGACTAGTTACGAATGATAATAATTTAACAATTTCAATAATAGTTTCATTTTTTTCATTTTTTACTCCTTTCGTTTGAATTCGTTTTGTTTTCTTAAGTGTTATACTTGACGTTTTTCCCTAATATCAACATGAGTATATTTTAGCATACTAATGAATATTATTCCTATTTGATAGTTTTTGTCAATAGAGTATTTGAAAGACTATAATTCCATCAAATCTGGTTTTAATAATTAAACCGCCTGCATAGTATTACGATAGAATCTTTCAGTACGAATTGACAAAATTTAACACCCGATTACCTTTTCGTGGGCGGTTTAATTAAACTCAAAAAAAGGATTGTTTAACTATCAAAAGGTGAAGTTCTACAAGAACATCAGTATTAAAATTTACTCATTAGCGCTGATTTCCGTTTTTTTTTCGGAGTTTTATCAGAATGAAACAGTGAAATACGGTGCTGGAGTTCATCTCGATACGTCGCTCGCTATGATTCGGGAACCGAATCACTCGCGACACTCGATGAACGAAATCGTTCCCCGAGTGATTCCGAGGAATTCCGTAAGGGAATACGAGGAATTGTATCGAGGGGAAAATGAAAGCGGACTCGTCCCTCTACCTAAATGACGCATTTCACTGAATATTTTCGATGTTGGAAGTTTCAGGGGAGAAGAGAAATAAAGCTTTTTCGTTGAAATGAACTAAAAATAATTTGACAAAATCTGATATCATGCAATTCTTTTTATCCTTAATATAATAATATAACGCAGAACTTTTTTAGACGATAATTGTTATTGATATTTTTACATGTTAAGATAAAAAAATGGCAAATGAAAATAATTTAGTAATAGTCGAGTCTCCGGCAAAAGCCCGAACGATAGGAAATATGTTAGGTAGAGGCTATAATATTATGGCATCCATGGGACATGTCAGGGATCTTCCTGAGCGTGTCATGGGTGTGGATATAAAGCACAATTTCAAGCCGGAATATGTAATATCTAAAGCAGCCACGATAAAGAAACTTCTCCCGGTAGCGGAAAATGCTCAAACCATATATTTAGCGACTGACCCTGACCGTGAAGGCGAAGCCATTGCCTGGCACTTAAAGGAAATTCTTTCAAAAAAGAGCAAAGCCAATTTTTTACGTGTTGAGTTTCATGAAATTACGAAATCGGCTATTGCCAAAGCTTTTAAAAATACAAGAGCTATTGATTTTCATCTGGTAGATGCCCAGCAGGCAAGAAGAGTTCTGGACAGGCTTGTGGGATACCAGGTCAGTCCAATGCTGTGGTCCAGAATAGAAAAAAATATAAGCGCGGGCAGAGTGCAGTCCGTTGCTTTGAGGATTATCTGTGAACGGGAAAGGGAAATTCTTAATTTTAAACCAAAAGAGTATTGGGATTTTAAATCTATCTTGCTTTACAAGGGTGACAGCAATAGAGAATTTGAAGCAAAACTGGTTTTCATAAACGGCAAGAAGGTTGAAATTTCTAATTTTGAAGCGGCAGAAAAAGCATACAATGATATTAATGAATCAAAAGTATTGTCTGTAAGCTCAGCAAAGACCGAACCTGTAAAAAGGTCTGCAGCTCCACCATTTATTACAAGTACGATGCAGCAAGCAGCGGGCTCATATTTACGCTTTTCTGCCAGCAAAACTATGCAAGTAGCTCAACAGTTATATGAAGGAATAGATATTGGCGGCAGTGAAGTTGTTGGTTTAATTACTTACATGAGGACTGACTCGTTTACAATATCAAATGAGGCGCGACAGGTTTGCTACGACTATATAAAAAGTACTTATGGCGACAAGTTCATTCCCGAAAAACCGAATTTCTACAAAAATAAATCTTCCGCTCAAGAAGCGCATGAGGCGATAAGACCCACTGATGTTACAAAAACACCGGAAACCCTTGCCGGGGTTTTAAGCAGGGACCAATTGAATCTTTACAAACTGATATGGAAGCGGTTTGTTGCCAGTCAAATGGCAAAAGCAGAAATAGTCAGAACTACTCTTGAGCTGGAAACTGAAAAAAATGAAAACTGTTATACATTCAGGACAACATCTTCTTCAATATTATTTCCGGGATTTATGATACTTACGGACAAAAATATAGAAGAACAGGAAGAAACTGAAAAATATTATGACTTCTTTAAAGATATAGCTGTAGGGGATAGATGTAACATTAAAGAATTGAAAAAGGAACAGAAATTTACTGAACCACCACCGAGATACAGTGAACCTACACTTATCAAGGAACTGGAAGCTAACGGAATAGGAAGACCGTCAACATATGCGACAATAGTAAATACTATTCAGCAGAGAAAATATGTTTTAAAAGATAAAGGGAAACTTATTCCGGAAGAGCTCGGATTCAGGGTTAATGATTTCCTTGTAGCAATCCTTCCCGACCTTGTAAATATCGGATTTACCGCGGAAATGGAAGAAAAGCTGGACGAAATAGAAGCTGGAAATGTCGAATGGACGAGCATGCTTGAAACTTTTTATAACCAGTTTCAAGCATGGCTTAATCACGTGAAATATGAATCGGCACCAGATAACAAAAAAGTCGACGGACTTATTTCATTTATGCAGAAAATAACAAATTGGAATACTCCGGAAAAGAGAGGAAGAAGAAATTTTAATGATAAAAACTTCTTTTATTCCATACAAAAGCAGTATGAAAAAAATAAAAATCTTACGTCAAAGCAGTGGACATCTCTTTTGAAAATGGTTTTGAAATATTATTCAGTTGACGATAAAGAATTAAAAGAGTGTTCAGAAAAATATGGATTCAAATCTGAACTGAACGATGTCGTAAAGCAAATAGAAGAAGAATCAGTCAAGAAGGAGCAAGCCAATAACGAAAGAAGCGCTCAACTTAATAACTTAAAAGCAGTACTTCAAAAGATAGCATCTTGCAAGTTTAAAGCATCTGAGAAAGAAGGATTTGATGAATCGAGATTCGTTGAGTCACTGTTGCAACAGGTAGAGTCAGGGAGAACATTGTCAACAAGACAAATGTATGTTTTAAAAAGAATTGTTGTGGGGAATAGAGAATCGATACCTGATTTTGAAAACATTTCTAAGGTTTTGAATATTTCTGAAAAGGATATTGCAGCAACAAGTAAAAAAACATCAGAGAATGTACCCAAGGAAACCATTTCTGAAATGCTGAACAAGCTTGGCAAAGTTGAAAGATGGATAAAAAATGAAAAAAATCCAAAATTCGATGATAAAGAATTTTATTCTTCTCTGAAAAAACAGTTTGAAGCAAAAAATTCATTGAGCGATAAACAGATCAAAGCGCTTAAAAAACTTGTTGAAAAATACAAGTAGCCACGAATAAACACCAATAATTACAAATTAAAAATTAGTAAACATTCGTAGCCATTCATGGCTACTTGTTTAATATTTTCAAGTTTTTTTTTGAACTCATGTGGAAAAATTTTATAACAATAATTATTTTTTATGCCTCGTTTGTCCATGCGCTTTATTTATTTGCCAGCAACGAGAAAAATAATAATTCGAGTAACAAGCCTGTTGAAGAAGCGGAGGTTCTTTTATTGGAATCCAGCCCAAAACTGGCTGATGTTCTTTTAAAAACAGAGAAAGAAAAAAAGGATTTGTTAAGAAGCAAGTTAGCTTTTGCTGAGGCGTTTGTTGGAGATGCTGACCTAAAACCAGGCGAAAAATATCTTGACTTGCTTAATGATCTTCAAATATGCTCAAAAAATGGTTTGTTCCTTGTAAACAAAATATTTAAGTTTCATAAGTATTTTGAAGAAGAAATAAATAAATTGCCTGTCTCGTATGAGGAAAAACTGAAATTGAGAGTGAGACTTGATGAAGTCAAGAGTTCCGCGGAAAAGTTCGGGATTCTGTTACAAAAACCAGGCGATACTATAAAAAAAGAGACCTGTGAAGTATTGGAAATTAACAACAATCTTGAAGTCATAGTGCTTGGTGCAGGTTTTCTTGACGGATCAAGAATCGGAATGGACTGGACCATTCAAAAATCGGATAAATCTATAACAGTAAAAACAGTTGCTGTTCGACCTTACGCTTCAGCAGCTGTAATTACAGACGGGAATATCCGAAAAATTGTTCCAGGAATGGAAGCTAAACTAAGAAAATAATAATAAACAAAGACGGAAAATCTATGGAAGTGAGAGCTGTTACGAAGTATGCAAAAATTGCTCCTCAGAAAGCCCGGCAGGTAGCCAGGCTGCTGCAAGGGAAAAAGGCGGCTGAAGCTCTTGGAGTAGTAGAATTGATCCCAAGAAAAGCGGCACGTCTGATGGAAAAGACCTTATGCTCGGCGATTGCAAACGCTGAAAATAATTATGATCTTGATAAAGGTGGTTTGATTGTGAAGGAGGCGATAGTTGGCGCCGGCCCCACAATGAGACGCTACCGGGCCAAAGCCAGAGGTATGGCAGGCAGAATCCGCAAGAGAACTAGTCATTTGACGATCGTTCTCTCTAACGAATAACAGAAAGGTAATAGTGTGGGACAAAAAGTAAATCCTATTGGTTTTAGAGTTTCGACGACAAAGGACTGGGATTCCAAATGGTTCGCAAAAAAATCTATTTTTGGCGGATGGCTCCATGAAGACCTTAAGATTCGTGACTTTATAAAGAAAGAATTTGCTCATGCTGCTATTACTCGCGTAGTAATACACAGAGCATCTAACAGAATAGCTGTAGATATTTATACGGCTCGTCCTGGAATTCTCGCAAGCAGGAAAGGCGGCGAGTTTGATAAGCTGCAGGAAGGTTTAAGAAAAATAGCTTCAGGGCATGAAATCAAAATTGATATTCATGAAGTGAAGCACCCCGAAACAAATGCTCAGCTTGTAGCTGAAAATATAGCTATTCAGCTTCAGCGAAGAGTGGCATTCAGGCGTGCTATGAAGAGAGCAATACAGCTGGCTATGGACAACGGTGCTCTTGGCATTAAAGTAATGGCTTCGGGCCGTTTGGGCGGAGCTGAACTTGCCAGAACAGAGCAATACAAAGAGGGGAAAGTTCCTCTCCATACTATCAAGGCCAATATTGAGTATGGGTTTCATGAAGCACAAACAGCTACAGGCAAAATTGGCGTAAAAGTCTGGCTGTGCAACCCTGAAAAAGTAGTTAAGGAGAACTGATTATGGCCTTAATGCCTAAAAGGACAAAATACAGGAAGGTACAGCGCGGCAATATGGCCGGGTTAGCTCAGACTAATAATAAGCTGGATTTTGGCGATTTCGGGCTGCTTGCTCTTGAAAGAGGCTGGGTAAGAAATAACGAAATTGAAGCCGCACGTGTAGCCATTACCAGATATTTGAACAGAAGAGGAAGAGTCTGGATAAGAGTTTTCCCTGATAAACCTTTTACCTGCAAGCCTTTTGAAGTGCGAATGGGTAAAGGAAAAGGTAACGTAGAAGGCTGGGTCGCTGTAGTTTTGCCCGGCAGAGTGCTGTTTGAAATCAGCGGCTGCACGGAGCAGACGGCTAGAGAAGCTCTTTGCAGGGCAGCAGCAAAGCTTTCTATAAAAACAAAGCTCCTGAGCCGCTAAAAGAGGAAGGAAAATCAAAACATGAAAATATCTGAAATAAGAGAAATGAGCGATGCTGAACTAAAGAATTCTCTTAATGAATTAACAAAAGAGGGTTTTAATTTGAAGATTCAGAAAAAAATGGGGCAGCTTGAAAAGAGTGCAAGAGTAAAGGCTGTTAAAAAAGATATAGCCAGAATCAAAACTGAACAGACCAAGCGCTGCAAGGCCATAGTCAAGTAAAGAATGAGGAAGTACTTATGGAAAATGAAAGTAAAACTATCGCAAGAAAAAATGTTCGAAAAATCCGCGAAGGCATTGTTGTAAGCGATTGTCAGGATAAGACTATAGTTGTCGAAGTTACAAGAAGGACTTCTCATCCGCTTTACAAAAAGGTTGTTAAGTCTACAAAGAAATACTATGCTCATGACGAAGAAAACAAAGCTAAAGTCGGAGACAAGGTAACCATTTGTGAAACCAGACCCCTTAGCAAGTTGAAACGTTGGAGACTTGTAGAAGTGCATGGGCAATCTAACTAATTTTTAACCGAGATTGGATTTTAATTATGATTCAGATGCAAACAAGTTTAGACGTAGCTGACAACAGCGGCGCAAAAAGAATAGTTGCAATAACTGTTCTTGGCCAGAAAAAAAAATATGCTAAAGTTGGCGATATTGTTACAGCTACGGTTAAAGAAGCTATACCTAATGGCACGGTAAAGAAGGGCGAAGTTGTGAAAGCAGTAATAGTGAGAACCGGCACAAAGTTGAGAAGGCCTGACGGATCTTATTTGAAATTTGATAATAGTGCGGCTGTTATTATTGACGACCAGAATAATCCGAGAGGAACTCGTATATTTGGTCCAGTTGCCCGTGAACTTCGCGAAAAGAATTTTATGAAAATAATATCACTGGCTCCGGAGGTATTATAATGATAAAGAAAACACATGTAAAAACAGGTGATGAAGTTACAGTTATAAGCGGCAAGTGGAAGGGTACAAATGCCAGGATTAAGGCCGTATTGAGAGAGAAAGACCGTGTTGTTCTGGAAATGACCGGGCTTTCAGCCGAAAAGAAAAAACAAATTGGAATGAAAACATTGAAAAAATCTCAGCAAAACCCCAAAGGCGGGATGATAGAAAGATCCGTTTCAGTGCATATTTCCAATGTTAAGCTTAAAAATCCTAAAGTAGAATAACTGATGGAGAAATTTTGATATGCCAGAAATGTATAAAATATATAAAGAAGCTATAGCTCCGAAATTAAGGGAAAAGATGGGCTATAAAAATCCTATGGAGATTCCGAAACTCTCCAAGATATTAATTTCAACAGGAATAAATTCCAGTCTTGAGAAGGATGCTTTTGCCGAAGCGAAGAAAAATATTACCGCAATAACAGGACAAACCGCTGTTATAACGAAGTCTAAGAAAGACATTTCTAACTTCAAGGTCCGTAAAGGAATGTCCGTAGGAGTTATGGTAACTCTCAGAAACAAGAGAATGTACGAGTTTATAGATAGACTTGTTCATATTGTTCTCCCACAGGTACGTGACTTTAGAGGAGTTAATCCGAAGGGGTTTGATGGAAGAGGAAACTATAACATGGGACTTAACGATATAAGTGTTTTCCCCGAAATAGATCTTGACAGGTTAAAGCGTCCCATGGGTATAAACATTTGTATTGTTACAACGGCCAGGACAGATGAGGAGGCAAAAGAGCTTCTTACAATGTTTGAAATGCCGTTTGCTAAGTAATTAGGAGATAAAATACAATGGCTAAGAAAAGTTTAGTTGTAAAGTGCGAACGCGGAAGCAAGTTTAAAGTGCGCGAGTATAATCGCTGTAAAAAATGCGGTCGTTCCCGTGCTTATATTAGAAAATATCAATTATGCAGGATATGTTTCAGGGAGCTAGCTTCCGCTGGACAGATCCCTGGCGTAGTAAAAGCCAGCTGGTAAGAGGAGTTAGGAAAAATGAGTATGCAGGATTCATTGAGCGATATGCTCACCAGAATACGCAACGCCGGAATGGCTTCTTTAAAAGAAGTCAGGATGCCTTCTTCAAACATGAAAAAAGCAGTAGCTGACGTATTAAGAGAAGAAGGGTTCATAAAGAGTTATAATGAAAGTGGCGATGGCGCTAAAAAAGAGCTTGTTGTAGACCTTAAATATTATAAAAAGAAGCCTGTTATTGAAGGAATTAAAAGAATAAGCAAACCTTCGTGCAGGATTTACTGTGGAAGTTCTGAGATTCCAAGAGTCAAGAACGGATTTGGGATAGTTATATTATCTACTCCTAAAGGCGTTATAAGCGGTAAAAAGGCTGCTGAGCTAAATGTTGGCGGAGAAATAATTTGTTATGTTTGGTAAAGTGAGGTAATATTATGTCAAGAATAGGGAAAAGACCCATTAGCATTCCTTCCGGAGTTAAGGTTATTGCTAATAGTAACGTTATGGCGGTTGAAGGAGCAAAGGCCAAGCTGGTAAAAAATATTCCTCCTGAAGTGGAAATAGTTGTTGTTGATTCATCTGTCAGTGTGAATGTTCCTAAGGAATCTAAAACATCAAGTGCAATGCAAGGACTTGCAAGAAGTCTGCTTGCCGGAATGATAGAAGGAGTTAAGAACGGGTTTAAGAAAAATCTTGAAATAGTAGGAGTAGGATACAGGGCTAAACTTAATGGGCCAAGACAACTTGAAATGGCTTTGGGCTTCTCTCATCCGATAATATACGATATTCCGCTGGGAATTAATGTTACGGTTACTGATACTACCAAGATTTGCATAGAAGGAGCTGACAAACAATTGGTAGGTGAAGTCGCCGCCACTATCAGGAGATTTAAAAAACCTGAACCATACAAAGGTAAAGGGATTAGATATGTTGGTGAGTATATTACTATGAAGGAAGGTAAGAAAGTAGGATAATAAAAATTTTTACAGTGATAAATGATTGGAGATTTAAAATATGGGTAAGTTAAAAAAGGTAGAAGCACGTAAGCGTAGACATCAACGTTTGCGCAAGAAGATTTCGGGAACAGTTGAACGCCCGAGGATGGCTGTTTTTGCTTCAAATAAACATATGTACGTTCAGTTAATTGATGATAATACAGGGCATACTATAACTTCTATTTCGACTCTTTCCGAAGAATTTAAGAAATCTGGATCGAAAGCAACCATCAAAGGTGCAGAATTTCTTGGAGAATTAGCTGCTGATAAGGCTAAGGCTGCTGGCATTAATGAAGCTGTGTTTGATCGCGGCGGTTTTTCTTTTCATGGGAAAATCAAAGCCCTAACAGATTCCGCTCGTAACAGAGGATTAAAAATATAATTGAGGCTAGTATGGCAACGAATGTAAAAAATGTCAAAGAAGAAAAAGTTAAAGATTTTGAAGAGAGAGTGGTTTGTGTGAACAGATGTGCCAAAGTCGTTAAGGGCGGTCGTAATTTCAGCTTTAGTGCTTTGGTTGTTGTTGGAAACAAAAAAGGACTCGTCGGGGTTGGGCTTGGTAAAGCTAATGAAGTAGCTGATGCTATAAGAAAAGCAGGAGAAATTGCCAAGAAAAATCTTGTTCCTGTTCCTATGCACAACCATACAATTACACATGAGGTTCAGGCAAAATTTGGTGCAGGAAAGGTAATGATGAAGCCTGCTTCTCCCGGTACCGGATTGATTGCTGGCGGCGGTATGAGAGCTGTTCTTGATTTGGCCGGGATAAAGGATGTTCTTACCAAATCTCTCGGTTCAAGTAATCCGATAAATCAGGTTAAAGCAACTTTTGCGGCAATAAAGGCTATGCAATCGAAAGAAGAATGCCTGACAAAACGTGAAATCAGATAAGTAATTGAGAGGATATTACACAATGAAACTTCATACATTAAAGAATACAGAAGGTGCCAAAAAAAGACGCAAACGCGTTGGTAGAGGCGATGCTTCCGGTTTGGGCAAAACCTGTGGCAGAGGAGATAAAGGGCAAGGAGCAAGATCTGGTTCAGGGTATCGTCCATATTTTGAAGGCGGACAAATTCCATTGTTCAGAAGACTTCCGAAAAGAGGCTTCAAAAGTATTAGCCATAAAGATTACACTGTAATAAATATTGTTGATCTCGACGCAGCCTTTAGTGCCAACGACATAATTGATCAAAAAATCCTTAAAGAAAAGAATCTTATTCCAAAGGTTAAATTTGGTCTGAAAGTTCTTGGTTTCGGGAATATAACAAAGCCATTAACTGTAAAAGCTGATGTTTTTTCTGCAACAGCAAAAGAAAAGATAGAAGCAGCAGGCGGTAAATGTGAAATAATTTTAATGTAGCACAACCTTCCTAGAGACGCAATATATTGCGTCTCTACAAGTGATTCGCACAGATTCTAATTTAATGGTATAAACAACATGTTTTCTGCTTTCAAAAATGCATTCAAAATAAAAGAAGTTAGGGATAAAATTTTTTTTACTCTTGGGGTTATTGCATTGTGCCGTGTGCTTGCAAATATTCCATGTCCGGGCGTTGATACTCATGCATTGAATATTTATTTCGATCAGTTCAGCCAGGCAGGGAATGGAGCCAGTGGTTTTTTCGGCATGTTTGACATGTTTACCGGTGGTGCCATTCACAAGTTTGCAATAGCTACTCTTGGTATTATGCCGTACATTTCTGCTTCTATTATTATGCAAATGCTTCAGCCCGTAATTCCTCAGTTTGAAAAAATGATGCGTGAAGGTGGCGAAAGCGGAAGACAAAAATTTAATCAATACATAAGATATTTAACATTGATAATCTGTATTATACAGGGTGCTATGGCAGCGTATGCTATGCAGAGACCCCAAACAGTAGGATTACCCTCCCCTACTCAACCGTTAGTAATGACTTCCGGCCCAAGTTTTGTTTTAATGACCATGATAGTTTTAACCTGTGGCACAATGTTGCTCATGTGGCTTGGCGAAAGAATCACGGATAACGGAATAGGTAACGGAGCTTCCATTATTATTACCGTCGGGATTCTTTCCCGTATGCCTAGTGCTGTGTATAGTTTGTTTGAACTTGTTATTTCCGGAAATGTCAGTGGTCTTGCCCTGAGACCTGTCCATTTATTCCTCTTATTCTTACTCTTTGTACTGGTAACAGCAGCTACTGTTGTTCTTACCCAGGGGCAGAGGAAAATTCCTATCCAGTATGCTAAAAAAACTGTAGGCAAAAGAATGATGGGTGGAAGTTCTTTTATTCCGTTAAGGGTTAACTTCTCAGGAGTTATGCCGATAATTCTTGCAGGTTCAATTCTAATCGTACCGGAAATGGTGTTCCGATGGATTCCGGCAACACGGTGGATTGCTGCGTATATGGCTTACGGCAGCCCGTGCTATATGACTGTATATGGTTTGCTTATTCTCCTATTTGCTTTCTTTTGGGTAGCGAACCAGTTTAACCCTATACAGATTTCAGACAATCTTAAGAGGGATGGAGCTTTTGTCCCGGGAATCAGACCAGGTTTGCCTACAGCTGAATATCTTGATAATACAATGACGAGAGTCACGCTTGCAGGGTCCATATTCCTTTTGGCTCTTGCATTGTTCCCAATGTTGTTGAACAGGCAATTAAACCTTCCATATATCATAGATAGTTTTTTTGGTGGTACCAGTTTGCTAATTATGGTCGGAGTAACGCTTGATTCTTTAAGCCAGCTTGAGTCTCATCTTATATCGAGAAATTATGACGGTTTCCTGAAAAACGGAAGAATAACAGCCAGAAGGAACTTCTAAAGTAAAGAATTTTGCCTTTGAAGATTATCAGTCAGTTTCTTAATTATTTTATTCCTGAAATATGCCCTTATTGCCAGGAAAGTTTTACTAATAATGGACTATTTTGTACAGAGTGCCGAGAAAAACTACCAGTTCCAGGACAAAACGTATGCAAAAACTGTGGAGGTGAACTGGATTTAATACTGGATATTTGCTCAAAATGCATGAAAGAGGAGACTGCTCCGTGGAGCGATGCTATTTGTTTATTTACAATGAACAGTAATGTTCAGCACATAATTGAACAGTATAAATATAACAGCAAAATTGAGTTTTTGTCACAATTGGCTGATTCTGCGGTACGTAAAATTCAGGATTCAAAAATCCATTTTGATTGTGTTACAGCTGTTCCTCTTCATTTTATGAAATATCTTTACAGAGGGTATAACCAATCAGCTTTATTAGCTAAAAGGATTGCAAAATTAACAGGTATTGGCTATAAAAGTCTTCTTGTGAGAAGAAAATTTACAAAAAGCCAAACGAGGCTATCCGGAGAGAAGAGGCGTAAAAATTTAAAAGGAGCTTTTGCTGCCAAAAACAAAGCCTTTATAGAAAAAAAAGATATATTATTGGTTGATGATGTGTTTACAACCGGATCAACACTTCGATCAGCTAGCAAAGCTTTGCTTTCAGCTGGAGCCAATAAGGTGGCAATTTTAACTCTAGCAAGGAAATAAAACTAAATAGTTTTGTTTTTAGCCACGGGTGTAAGCCCGTGGAATTATGTAAAAAAAAGTAAAATAAGCCCGTCCCATAAGGGATGTAGCGCGACAGATGAGAAATAATATTGTGTGTCGTAACTCCCTTGCGGGAGAGCTTGACTATTTATTAACATTAAAATCCCCATGGGCTTACGCCCGTGGCTAAGCTGTTTTTTTCAATCATAAATCAAAAATCATAAATCAAAAATTAAATTATGTCATTGTTTGGAAGACCTAAATATCCGACGATAAAAACAGATACTACTGCTGAAGACAAAAAGGTCAAAATACCGGTTGGTATTTTTGACAAATGCAAAGGCTGTGAAGAGTATTATCACAAAGATGAGTGGAAAAAGTTCCTGGAAGTATGTCCGCACTGCGGATATCACAGACAATTGCCAGCGCAGCAGAGAATAGAACTTTTAACAAACGATGGAAGTTTTAAAGAGGTAGATTCCAATCTGGTTTCTGTTGATATTCTCAAATTTGAAGGTGTTGCTTCTTATGCTGACAAACTGGAGCAAAATATCAAAAAGACAGGGTTGAATGATGCTATTGTTTGCGGAGTCGCAGCTCTTAACGGGACTGAATACGCTCTAGGGGTAATGGATTTCAGATTTTTAGGTGCCAGCATGGGATCCGTAGTGGGAGAAAAAGTTACCAGGCTTACTGAACTTGCTACTGAAAAGGATATCCCGCTGGTTATTGTTACTGCGAGTGGTGGCGCCAGAATGTATGAAGGAATGTTCAGCCTGATGCAAATGGCAAAAACAAGCGGAGCTCTTGAAAGGCATAAAGAGAAAAACCTTCCTTACATAGTAATAATGACAAACCCCACAACCGCCGGGGTAACCGCAAGTTATGCGTCACTTGGCAGCATTATAATAGCTGAACCTCAGGCGCTGATAGGTTTTGCCGGGCCGCGCGTTATCAAGGATACAACTCAGGCTACACTTCCGGAAGGGTTCCAAACCTCAGAATTCCTTCTTAAAAAAGGATTAATAGACAGAGTCGTTCCGAGGGCTAAGCTCAGGCAAGAATTGGGCTTACTCCTTGAATATACTACTAAATCTTCCGCAAAAACAAAAGCCAAAAAGAAAAAACAATGAAAAGTTTTTTTCATTATTGGCTATCTAAACTCATATTAGCTTGATGTTTTGCGGTCTGTAGTCTATAGTCTATGAATCTACGGTCTATAATTTACATTACTGGTTATCGGACCCTATGCATTGGGATCTCGCTAATCGAGTCAGGTGAGGAATCAAGCAGCTCCGTGTGAAGAGTCCAAGTGCCGTAGGTATTTCTGGTAACCAGTAACTTATTTAGCTTATTGTTCGTGGTTGCGGGATAAAAATTCGTAGACAAATGGTCAACGGTTAATCGTATAATTGTTAGGTATTTTTTTAATTAAAAATATTATTATGCTCGAGAAAACAGAATTTATCAATAGAATCCTTGCTTATTCTTATCAAATAACAGTCTCTTCTCCAGCGATAAAACCATTTATAAGACAGACTATAGAAGCTGTTGCATTGATTAATAATTTTAAAAACCCGAACGCGAAAAAAAATGCTTGGAATTTTGATTATGCTTTACAGAAGATACTTTTATATATTCTGAAGAAAAATGCGATAGATGAAGAGATCGCGGGACATTGCATTAATCGTTATAAAAAAAATCTCAGCCAGCTTTATTTACGAAGAAAGTCGGAATTAGATAGAATAAAAAAGAAAGAAATTCAATATGTTCCTGGTTGTGAACATAGGGACAAATTTATCTATGAACGATTCAAACCAGGAAGCCGCTTTTTATATGTTGGATGCGGGTCCGGAACTGAATGTCTGCGTTATGCTTCAAAAGGATATTGTGTTACTGGAATTGATACTGACCAAAATCTTGTTGATATAGCCAATCAATACTCACAGTATCTTAATTTGCCATTTAAAGCCATTTGTATGGATGTAATGGATATGAAATTCCCAGATCATTCTTTTGATGGTTTTTTATTGGAATTTTACGGTAATCAGTCTTCTGAAAAACTTACTTTAAAAATGCAGCAGGAACTTGCAAGAATATTAAGTCCTGATGGTAAAGGAATCATAATTACTAATCGTAGAAAATATTCATCTTACTGGTTTTTAGGTTCACATCTTTCCTTCCCAATAGAATGGATACAATGGTTTGCTGATCAAGCAGAAGCTGATCTTTTTTATCATAAAGATGGAGTGGGAGAACAATTAAAATATGGATTATATGGCAGATATCATACTATAGAAAGTATAAAAAAAGAACTTGGATATACTTTTAACGTTGTTGAATACAAATATGAAGAAGATCCTCGCTATATAGTATGTGTAGTAACGAGGAAAAACAATCAAAATACTTTTTCGAGATTACCTTTCCAGTTCGAAACAGATGATTATGAAAAATGGGATTATGATATTTTGCAAACAGGAAAAATAGTCTCTATAATTGAACGTCTTTGCAGTATATTAAAAAATCATCAGAAAAGTGTTCTTGAATTTTCCCAAAAAAGCACCGTCAAAAATTTCTTGCAAGAAATTAAATCGCCTGCAAAAGATTTTTTAATGCTGTTTGAAGAACTCTTTGAATATGTTACTGTATTTGATAACCATTAACTATACAACAACCAACTAACAACCGATTCATGGAATATCAAGTTCTTGCAAGAAAGTGGAGGCCTGGAGCTTTTTCAGACCTGGTAGGACAGGAACATATCACCAGGACTCTACAAAACGCCCTGCTTAGTAATAGAATTGCGCATGCTTATCTTTTTGTCGGTCCGCGAGGAATCGGCAAAACTACTATTGCCAGAATTCTTGCGAAAGCAATTAACTGTAAAAATGCCCCAACCATTGAACCTTGTGACAAATGCAGTTCATGCGTTAGTATAAACGGGGGAAACAATATAGACATAATTGAAATAGACGGTGCCAGCAATAATAGCGTTGATAATATCCGGAGGCTCCGTGAAGAAGTTTTATACTCTCCGATTAACTCAAAATACAAAGTTTACATAATTGACGAAGTTCACATGCTCACAAATTCAGCATGGAACGCGCTTCTAAAGACGCTTGAAGAACCTCCTGCCCATGTGAAATTTATATTTGCAACAACGGAAGTTCACGAAGTTCTGCCCACGGTTATTTCCAGATGTCAAAGGTTTGATTTGAGAAAAATTCCCCAGTCACTTATTATAGATAGGCTCATTAAAATCGCGGAGTCTGAAAATGTTCAGGTTTCAAAAAATGCTATAAGAGCAATAGCTCGTGCTGCTGATGGCGGAATGAGAGATGCCTTGTCTCTTATGGATCAGCTCATAGCCTTTAATAGTGATAATGAAAAAAATAAAATCAGCGAAGAACAGGTGCTTACGACCTTTGGTATTACTTCTCAACAGCAAAGAAAAAACCTTTTAAAAGCAATATTAACCAATGATTATAAAAGCTTTGTTTTGGAGCTAAATGGTGTAGCACAGCAGGGAAAGACTCTTGAACATCTGTTTTATGATATTATTGAATACCTTAGAGGGATTGAAATAACATTGCTTGTCAGTAATCCCGATGAAATACTTGAAATCGGGGAGGAGTCTATTGAAGTTTACAGAAAGCTCTCGTCTTTTACATCCCTGGAAAAAGTACAACTGCTATTGGAATCTCTTTCAACCGTAGGAAGAATGCTTCACGATTCTATAAATAAACACGTTTTTATTGAAACTGTAATCATGAAAGCGATGAGATATTCCTCCTCTGTCAAAGCTAATGATATTATTAAAAAGCTTAACGAATTAAAAGGGCTGGGAGTGCCTTCCGAAAATTCACAACCACCGGTTCAAAAAGTTGTTCATCATCATGAGAAATCAAACGAAGCGCCTACCTTTGATGAATATCCAACATCCCTAGCCGACCGGCACGGGCAGGCCAATATCCAACAGCCGACCACCACCTCTATTCCAAAAAGAGAATTGATTCCACACGCTGCTAAAAAGCCCAGGAAAGCTGTTTCTCCGGAAAAATTATGGCACGCCCTCATCGTTGAAATGGATACAGAACATGTCAACAAACCTCAGTTAAAGTTCTGGATGCAGGAAGCTAAGCCTCTATCAGTGGATAATGACGTTCTTACGGTTTGTTTTGATGAAGAATTTAATGCTCTTCACTCTAAGCGTATACTTGAAGAAAAGGCTTTACTTGAAAAATGCATGCACAGGCTCACAGGTATCGATACGCTTACGCTTAATGTAAAACTTATAAAGGGTTTGTCATCTCCTCCAGTTACAAAAAAAACAAAAGATTTAGATGAGGTAAAAGAAAAAATCTTAAATAATCAGTTCGTCCAAAAAACGCTCGAGATTTTCGATGGATCGTTGGTCGATTTCAGAGGATAAGTTTTATAATTAGTAATTAATTTATAGTTATATATGGGCTACAGTCTGTGGTCTATAGTCTCTAGTCTAACCAGGAGTAAAAAACAATGTTTGGAAAAATTGGTGAAATGGGCGGAATGCTCAAAAAAGCTTACGAAATGAAGAAAGAGCTTGAAAAAATTAAAGAACAACTCGCCGATGTGGAAGTAAAAGGAATTTTCGGAAGTTCGGTTGAGGTTGTTGCTAACGGCGCAATGAAAATCAAATCAATAAAGATTTCCCCGGAAGCTATAAAGGAAGGGGATACTGAAAAAATTCAAGACATGATAACTATTGCAGTTAATAATGCCCTTGATGAAGCACAAAAACTCGCCCAAAGTAAAATGTCAGTCCTTACAGGCGGATTGAATATCCCCGGACTTTTCTGAAATGTTAAATGTTGAATCCAAAATTATAAATTATTAATGGATGTTGTGAATATTTTACCTCAAGAAATAGAAAAAAATAATTTCGCCATTCAAAGAGCTTCCTGGGATTGGACGAAAAGGAGCAGGACGAATAGTTTTTTCTTTAGTTCAAGAGAAAGTTCTCTATCAGTTATTTTTATTTGAATTTTCGAGCTTTTTCTACTAAAATACTAAAAAAGTCTTATAATTATCATCCTTAAAATAATGAGTTAATTCTTTATGTGTGGAATTGCAGGTATTATACACGATAATTCCTCTCCTGATGAACGAATTGCTATAGTCGAGCAAATGAAGAAAAAATTAGTTCATCGCGGGCCTGATGCGGAAGGAATTATAAGCGGGGAAAAACATTGCTTGGGACACAGGCGTCTTTCGATAATAGATATAGAACATGGAAGCCAGCCTATGATATCGGAGGACGGTCGTTATCAGTTAGTTTTTAATGGTGAAATTTATAATTATCTTGAATTGCGTCAAGAACTTATTCAGGAAGGACTAAAGTTTACTACCTTTTCAGATACTGAAGTACTTTTAAGGTTATTGATATTAAAAGGAGAAGCTGCTTTAAATGAACTTAATGGGATGTTTGCTTTTGCGTTTTATGACCAGAAAACAGGAGCCTATTTGCTAGCTCGAGATCACTTCGGGATAAAGCCGCTGTACTATAGTGTTTTTCCTAATGGCGGTATAATTTTCGCATCAGAAATCAAAGCACTGTTAGTTCATCCTCATATCAATGTTGCATGCAACACTGATGCATTGTATCAGTACATATCATTTCAGTTTGTTTTAGGCGCTGAGACCCTTTTTAAAGGTATATATAAAATAGAGCCAGGATGTTTTATCAAGGGTTCGACGGATCATTTTACGATTCGTCGCTACTGGAATCATAACTATATAGTTGATACTTATCACAACAATGAATATTTTCATGACCAGCTGCATGATTTGCTTCTTGATAGTGTAAGATTACAAGTTCGCAGTGATGTACCTCTTGGCGCTTATTTGTCCGGAGGTTTGGATTCCAGCATAGTTTCTTCTTTTTGTGCTCAGCATCTTGGCAAGAAAATCAAGACGTTTATAGGGCGTTTTGCTGAAGGTGAATTATATGACGAATCTTTTTATGCTAAACTTGTTACTGATTCTATTGGGGCTGAATATAATGAAATAGTTCCTGGCGCATGTGATTTTGTTAGTGCTATGCCTAAACTTATTTACATGCTTGATGAACCGGTAGCAGGACCAGGTGTTTTCCCACAGTATTGTGTCAGTAAATATGCTGCTGCTCAAGTTAAGGTCATACTCGGTGGGCAGGGAGGGGATGAAATTTTTGGCGGATATGCTAGATACATCATTGCGTACTTGGAACAGGCATTAAAGGGAGCTATTTTCGAAACACGTGAAGAAGGAACGCATATTGTTACTCTAGAAAATATTATTCCCAATCTTCCAATATTAAAACAATACCTTCCGTTAATGCAATATTTCTTTAGCGATGGTATGTTTGAACCAATGGATAAGCGGTATTATCGTTTGATTAACCGCACGCTAAGTGTTAGTCGTATTTTTAGCTCAGATGTGTTAAACGGGTTCAACCGGGAAAGTTTATTTGCTGATTTTCAAGCCGTTTTTAATCATCCAGAAACACATTCTTATATCAATAAAATGCTTCATTTTGATAGCAAAACCCTTTTACCGGCTTTGCTTCAGGTAGAAGATCGTGTTAGTATGGCTGTTTCACTTGAAGCTCGGGTACCGCTCTTAGATTATAGAGTAGTAGAGTTGGCTAATCAAATGCCTTTGGCAATAAAATTTCAAGGTGGACAGGCTAAATATATGCTTAAACAAGTGGCAAAAAATTATGTTCCTGAAAAAGTTTTGAATAGAAAAGATAAAATGGGATTTCCGATACCTTTAAAGGAATGGTTAAGTGCAGGTCCGGTTAGAGATTTTGTCATGGATACACTAATGAGCCGTGCATGCCAGGAGAGAGGATTATTCAATTGTACTGGATTACAAAAAACTATTGATAATCATGCAATTTTTGAGCGTCAAATATGGGGAGCGCTATGCTTGGAACTGTGGTTTAAAACATTTATTGATAAAAGAGGATAATGGAATGAGTTTTGCATTCAAAAAGATTTCTCTGGTTCTTTCAATTTATAATGAAGAAAGTTGTATTGGGACTACTCTCTTAAAATTAAAAAAGTACATGAAAGTGAACTATCCTGATTGTGAGCACGAATTTGTTGTAGTTGATGATGGCAGCACAGATAATACTGCGAATGTACTTGAAGAAATGAAAGAAGAGCTTCCGGAATTGATCGTGTGTCGTCATTCCATTAATATGGGGCAGGGCAAGGGATTTCAGACAGCATTCGATTATGTCACTGGTGATGTTGTTTTAACGCTTGATGCTGACCTAAGTTATGAAGAAAAATATATTGGCGATATGTTGACTAAATTGGAAGAAACTGATGCCGATATTGTTATTGCCTCTGCCTTTCTTAACAAATCGAAAATTATTAATGTTCCACTAAGCCGTAGAATTATGACTATTTGCGCTAATAAGCTCTTGGCTATTTCTTCCAAAATGAACGTTTCAGCTATAACATGTGCGGTTCGCGCATACCGGAAAAGCGCACTTGACATATTGCCGCTTGAATCACACGGGATGGAAATAAATCTGGAAGTGGTTTTAAAAGCTGAGATGTTGGGGTTGCATATCGAAGAGATACCGGCTGTACTAAAATGGAATAAGCAGCCGGAGGGAACAACAAAAAGGAAAAAACGCCGTTCGTATTTTAATTTGATTAAAAGTATCTTCAAGTATTCATTCTTTTCAATGCTCTTTAATCCGAACTGGATATTCATCTTGCCCCAATTGATTCTTGTACCACTTTTTATAATATATGCTTTCTCTTTGGGTTTTACTTTTTTCTCGAGTACCATAAATTTTATGGTTAATGGAATGGTTTGGAATTATGCAATTTCAAAATCCATGAGAAACTTGTATGCGACAGTTCCTCATGGATTTATTATTTTATTGACTTCGGCAGTTCTTTCAATGCTTTTTTTTCTTGCATGGTTTATATCAGCGCAGAACAAATTCTACTTCGAACAGAACCATATTTTGCTTTCACGTTTGCTTAGAGACCATAATAAGACAAAGTGACAATATCATATTACTAGAACAGTTTGTTAGATAGGTCAATGAGGAAAGTATTATTGAAACGGATTTATATTAATGGAAAATAAACTAGTAATAGAAGTTATTAATCGCGGCTGTTATCGGCTTCTATGTGCTCTTGATAGAGACTCATACAGTTTGACTTATGGCTGTTTTGACCGGAGATATTGGGGATGGAAAATAGTTGATTTTCCAGAAGCTACTTACCAGCGTAATGCATTGATTTTGGCTAAAATGTTATCTATTTCAGTCGATACGCAACGCCGTCGATTGCTGACAACCGCAATCAAGTCGGCATTGCTGTACACTGCAAAAATACAGCATACTGACGGTTCATTTGACCAGGCGTTCCCTCATGAACATAGTTTTGGGGCGACAGCTTTTTTGCTTGACTCATTGCTGGAATCTTATCTAGCAATAAAGACAGATTTCAGCCAGGATGAGGCAACAATTATTGAGAAGAACTTTCAAAAAGCTGCCAGATTCCTTTGCAATCACGACGAGACTCATGGTATGATTGCTAATCATATAGCAGGAGCCGCATTAGCTCTACTGAGGTACGGCCGGTATTGCAAAGATGAAAGTTTTTGTAAAGCAGGACAAAAATTTCTTTCAAAAGTTCTTGACTCACAATCGGATGAGGGCTGGTATGTAGAATACGAAGGTGCCGATCCTGGATATCAGACTCTGTGCGTACATTACCTTGCTCAATATTACCGGCAGGAACCAAATGACAAACTGAAAATGTCTCTCGAAAAATCTTTTGAATTCCTTAAGTGGTTTGTGCATCCAAACGGAACTTTCGGTGGTGAATATGGGAGTCGCCGGACTTCGGTTTTCTATCCTGGAGGCGTGGCGCTGCTAGCTAGAGAGTTTCCAGTAGCAGCAGCTATTTGGAATGCAATGCGCGATTCTCTGGAGAAAGGGCTGACTGTTGTTCCGGATCGTATTGATATCGGGAACTTAGCACCTCTGCTTTCGAGTTGGTTTCTGGCTCTTGGAAACTGGACCGACGAACTCGTCGATATACCGGAACTGCCATGCCAAATGGAACTCGTTTCAGCCGATTTCCCCAATTGCGGAATATACATCAGAAGCTGGGGCGATCGATATGTTATTTGCGGAGTCTCGAACGGCGGTGTAATCAAAATATTTGATCGTAAATCGGGAAAGACTATATTAAACGATTGCGGATATGTCGGTTGTCTCAAGAATGGAATTAAAATTACTACGCAATTGACGGGACTGAAGACGAAGTCAATCGTTACTGCAGATTGTATCGAACTGGAAACGCCTTTTTTTATAATGCCTGCAGTAGTGCCGTCTCCGTTTAAATTTATTATTCTGCGCCTGCTTAGTTTGACAATAATGAGAAGTATTCGTCTTGGGAATTTGGTGAAGTTATTATTAGTAAAAATGATGATTTCCGGCAAGAAGAAAATTCCTCTAAGTCTAACTAGAAAACTAAACTGTACTTTTGATGGGCGGATTGTTATTGAAGATATAATCCGAAGCAAAAGAAAGATTACGTTGAAATGGCTGAGATATGGCGTTCCTTTTTGCGGTATCCATATGGCATCAGCTAAGTATTTTGAACACTTCGATACTCCTGAGGAAAAAGTTGTTGAGGTTGATGTTGAACAGTTAAACACAAACAACGAGATTCATGTGAAGGTGGAAATTTGAACAAGCTTATTGGTGCTGTCTCAAGCGATATTGATACTTTGAATTCAATATACAAAGGCTACGGATGTAAAAGACCTAGAGGTTATACTTTTACTGAATTGCGAATGGGTTTAGAAAACTTTGATCGTTTTCTTGAGCCATATGGGATTAAAGCAACGCTCTTCATGGTTGGTAATGACTTCAAATATACTATCAATCATGATGCCATCAAAACAATGGCAGCTAAAGGTTATGAAATAGCAAACCATACCATGACACATGCTCAGGGCTTTAGACTGCTTTCACATGAAGAAAAGGAAATTGAGATAGTAGGTATGGAAGAGATTTGCGAACAGGTGACAGGCGTGAGGCCTAAAGGTTTCCGCGCACCAGGCTGGAATATTGGTGATGATGCTCTACCAATCCTCAAGCGACACGGATATTTGTATGATTCATCAGTTCATCCTACCTTGCTAATGCCTTTACTTAAGTTCCTTCATTGGAAATCCATGTCCAGTCGTGGGAAGATTGAGCGTACTACTATGGGGCATTTAAAATATATGTTTGCACCCATAAAACCTTATCGGACCGACATGACCAGTTTTTCTAACAAGGGTAGTGATGGCATCATGGAATTCCCTATGACGGTTATGCCGTTTATTCGCTTGCCTTTCTTTGCTACTTTTTTACTTGCAACTGGGCTGAAACTATTTAAAATAACGTTTGAAATGCTCAAAAAATTGAATATTCCTATACAGTTTCAGTTTCACCTTCATGATTTTGTGGATTATTTGCATCCTGAGTTTAATGAACAACTTCCTAATTACAAAGGTATCTACTTGCCTAAATCAATTTGTATGACTTATCTACAAAAAACTACAATATTTAAACAAGCATTAGATATAGTTAGTAGTCATTATAAATTCTGCACGCTATATGAATGGGTTAAAAATGATTAAGCAAAAAGCTATAAATATTTGTATAAATGTAGATGTAGATACACTTATACATTATTCAAACTTTTCAACTAATGGTGTAGTAAAGGACGATACTATTTTAAAATGTATTTTACCTCGTATGGTTGATTTGTTTGATGAAATAGGTATAAAAGCTACTTTTTTTATGGTAGCAAATACATTACAAACTAGTAAAAATCTTTTACAAGATATAAGCAGTCGTGGACATGAAATAGCTAGTCATTCGTTTTCACATCCTCAAGCATTTCATGAAAAAAGCAGAAAAGAAAAAGCACAAGAGCTTGTTCAGTCTAAAATAGAACTTGAAAATATTATTGGCAAACAAGTTTATGGTTTTAGAGCTCCTGGATATAACATTGATAATATAGTTCTTGATGAATTAATTAATGCTGGTTATACGTATGATAGTAGTTTATGTCCAGGCTGGTATGTTCTGATGGTTAAACTTGCAACTCGAATAAAGAGTAAAACATATACATCGTCTTCAACATCAAAAATATATTATTGGGAAAGTTTATTCTTATCTAAAACCCCATTTTTATGGTGTATCGGATGCCGTAAATTATTGGAGATCCCCATCACAACCACAAGGCTAAAAAAGCCATTTATCGGTACTGTTCATTTGAACACTAAACGTTCTTTTTTTGATTCAGAAGTATCTTGGCTAAAAAAAAATAGTTCTTTTATAAATTATGAACTACACCCCATAGAAGTTGTTTCAAAGGAAACATTTCATATTGCTCCATGGGTCAAAAATATTCCAGGTGTTGGGAAAATGGATGACCCTTGGGAATATCTTAAGTATCGTTTGCTTGCTATCAAAGCATTGGGAGATATAAAACTTCTTTATCAGGTAAAAATAGATGAGTATTAAAGTTTTTATATTAGCTCGTGAAGAAAAAATTTTCCATGTAGATTTTTTTAGGGATGTATTAAATAGTATTCCAAAGGATTATGAAGTTGTAGGAGCTGCACTTGTTAAAAATAAAGATTCTATTATCAAATCAATGAAATATGTATATAGTATAGGAGGATTTAAAGGCACTATTAAATTAATCTGGTTAATGTTAGTGAAATATGCAGATGAAGCTTTAAAAAACAAATCTTATTTATCCGTTGAAAATGTTTTTAAAAAGAAAAATATTCCAGTATTAATCATTCAAAATCCAAATGATGAGTCATTTATATTAAATTTGTCTAAATATAGTCCAGATATTATTTACAATTCATCACCTAACATATTAAAAAAACCATTACTTTCGTTACCAACCTTGGGTTGCGTAAACCGACATGCTGGAAAGTTGCCGTTTTATAGAGGAATAGAGCCTGTTTTTTTTGCTTTTTTAAATGGAGAATCGTCAGCTACAATAACGTACCATAAGATGGATGAAAAAATAGATGGTGGAGAAATTTTGTGGGAGCATGATGAAATGATAGGTGTTAATGATAGTGTATATACAATGTATGCTAAGCTTTTTGAGGCATCAAAACAAAGTTTTTGGCATTCGTTTGATGTTCTTCGTAATGGTGATGGTGTTCCTGTTGATATTACAAAGGGGGAATATTATTCCTATCCTTCGAAATGTGACATTATTAATTTTTGTCAAAAAGGATTTAGGTATATTTGAGGATTACAGCTATGGCATTAAAGAAGACTGATAAAAGTTGGAGTAAGAAATACTTTAGTTTTGGGCATAGATTACCTTCGATTCTGGCTAATCCTTTATTTGGAGACCGAAAGCGTTTTGGTTTGGAAATTCAGGAGAATGACCATGACTGGCAGGAATGGCAGAAATTTTATATGCAATTCTATCAAAACACTCAAAAAAGTGGAATTGGCAAAAAAGTCAATGATGCAGGATATGAAATACTTTCTCAGATTGATTTATCTGGCAAACATGTTTTGGAGGTTGGACCGGGTGCATTGCCTCATTATCGCTATTGGAATGGCAAACCGGCAAAATATACTGTGGTTGATGTTAAGCAAGTGTTTCTTGATCAGTCCTTACAAATTCTAAATCAGGAAGGTGTGATATTTTCATCCTGTCTTACTTCAGCAGACTCTCTGCCGTTTGATGATGGCAGTATTGATATTATTATCAGTTTTTATTCACTGGAGCATATGTACCCTTTAGATACTTTTCTTAAAGAATTTAATCGCATATTGCGACCTAACGGCTTTCTAATAGGGGCAATACCCTGCGAAGGTGGTCTGGCATGGGGTTTGGGAAGGTTTTTTACATCTAGGCGATATATTAAAAAGTATTCCAAAATAAATCCAGATAAAATCTACTGCTGGGAACATCCGAATTTTGCAGATCAAATATTGCATTCAATGGATAAATATTTTACTCAGACAAAAATTCAATACTGGCCGTTGAGAATACCTTTTATAGATATGAACCTTATAGCAAGATTTATTTATACTAAAATAGAGTTATGGCATAATGATACCTCGTTTTAAACCATATCTTAATAATCGAGAACTAATTGCGGTTTTTAAACCTGATTCTAGAGCAGTAGAACGTTTTGAAAAAGAATTTGCCTGCACGTTTGAAGCAAAACACGCCTTGGCTTTTTCTTATGGTCGCAGTGCTCTTTGGGCATTTTTTAAGGCAATGGCTATTCATGATGCTGAAATCATAATGCCGGCTTATACATGTTCAGTAGTGGCTCACGCTATTGTGTTAAGCGGTAATATCCCCCGGTTTGTTGATATTACCCTACACGATTACAACATGGATCTGGATCAAGTAGCAGAGGCTCTCAATGAGAATACTAAGGCTATTATTGCTACTCATCTTTTCGGATATCCTTTGGACGTTGATCGTTTAATGGGAATCGTGCGTGAAGCTGAGAATCGTTACGGTCATAAGATATGGGTTATTCAGGATTGCGCGCATTCATTTGGCGCAAAATGGAAAGGGAAGTTGGTATGTAATGTCGGCGATGCTGCTATTTTTGGGCTGAACATCAGCAAGATGATTACTTCGATTTTTGGGGGGATGATTACTACAAATAATGACGATTTATATAACAAATTAAAAGCTTATAGGGATTTATATTTCAAAAAACCCGGCTATTGTAAAACTATACGCCGGTTAATTTATCTTCTGGCTGTATATCTGGCATTTAATGAAAAAACCTATGGCTTAGTTTATTGGCTTCAGGAAAAAACGTCGTTCCTTAACAAACTAACCAAAGCGTATCATTTGGATGATAAAATCCATTTCCCGCCAGACTACTTGGATCAGATGTTGCCGATTGAAGCCAGAGTCGGGTTAGAGCAGTTAAAAAAATATCCGGAAATCATATGCAAAAGAAAAGAAGCCGCTATTTATTACGACAAGAATCTTACAGTCAAAAAAGGGTGGATTAAGCCGCCCCTAGTAGATGGTGCGACGTATTCACATTATGTAGTAAGAATTCCTGATAGAGAAAAAATCATGCAGGAGATGGCAGAAAAAGGATTGCAATTAGGGAAAGTAATTGAATATTTGATACCAAATTTAGCATCATATAAATCCCTCAATTATGATAAACACTTTATTAATTCTATAATGTTAAGCACATTAACTATTAATTTGCCAGTATGGGGTGGAAAAATCTTGTCAAGAGAGGTAAGTAAATTCATATAAGAGAGAAAATTAATGGAAGGATATAATATAAGACTTCTTGAAAAAAAAGATTGTAAAAAGGCAGCAAAATTACGTCTTATTGCACAAAAACAAGGCTTCTTGCCTGCTATGGGGTTACGATTCCAAATTGAAATATTAAAAGGTGTATGTGAATCAAAATGGGGCTTCGGTATTGTATGTATTGCAAAAGATGATGAAATATTAGGGATGTTATACGCAACTACTAAGCTTAGCAGTTTTTATAAAAGTATTCTTTTTTCTCGAGGGCCAATGTTAGTATTATGGGGGATATTAAGAATTTTGCAAAAACCTAAGTTGTTTTATGGAGTTCTGCAATACCTTGTTTATCCTAGGAAATCATTATTCAAAGAAATTGAGGCGGAATGGTTAACTCTAGTAGTTGATACAAGTCATAGAAATCAAGGAATAGCTAAGGCACTTACGTTGTCACTAATTGAGGAATATAGGAAATGCGGGGTTAATAAATTTAAGTCAACAGTTCCTCATGGGAATATAGTTTCTTGCTCTTTACATGATAGGTTAGGGTTCAAGTTTATTGGAACTTTTTTTCTGTGTGGCGAACTAATTAATATATATGAATATGAATTATAAACTATGGGTTCTGTTGTTACTAAATATTGCTATTGGTCTAATAGGTCAGGCTTTGATGAAGTACGCATTAATTTTACGTAGTAATGAAAAAATAAATCCTATAACTTCGTTAATTGAGTTATTTTTGGATTGGCGTATTATTTTGGCCGTAGCTTGTTGTATTATCAACTTAATCCTTTACTTGTTCCTTTTATCAGAACTAGATCTTGGATTTGTTTTTCCCCTAATAGTTTCATTATTAATTGTTGGTGTCTATACATTAAGTGTAATTTTATTTAATGAACCATTAACAGTTAGAAATGTTATTGCGATATTACTAATAGGCTTAGGCATTGCGATTATGAAAAATTAACTTGAAGAAGAATAGTTCCATGAACAAAAAAATATTAACATATGAACAGATTTAACAAATTACTTATTCTATCCACACTTGTAATTTTGGCTTGTATTGTTTTTTACTATAATTCAAAAAATATCAACATCCGAGAAGCTTGGGTAGGCTTTTCGCCTAACCTCTATGTAAATCAGAAACTGCATCCTGAGAATTATTCGAATAATTTCATGAAAACACTTATTGTCGATTTATATGATAATAGTCAGGTGATGAAATCCTACTATTATACAAAGAAATATCTCAATATTAATCCTGAGATATTTATCTATATTTTCATGCTTTTTCAAACTTTCTTTTTTGTCTTTTCTTTAGCTTTCCTGATACATACACTATTTGAAGATTGGGTAATAATTCTATTAGGGTGCGTTTCTATATTCCTGTCTATAACTGCAGGGGCGAACCTTTCTCGATACACTTCTGACGAGGGGTTCAATCTATTTCTATCTTTACCATTGTTTTATACATATGCTACGTCTTGTACATTTGTAGCTATAGCTTTCTCTTTACGAGCTAAATATTTCTTGATGTTTATATTTTTGGTGCTTACTCTTTTTTGCCATATGACGATGGGATTAATAGCATGCTTGTTTGTAGGATTTTATTTTACAACACATCCTAAAATAATTATAAGAAAAGATTTCTTGGTGGGATTAACTGTTTTTTTTTTGCTAATAGCATCTCAAATCATACCTTTACTTAAAGGAGGAGATATCTCAGCAGGAGTAATTCCTGTTAATAATTGGATTAAAAGCACACAAATGTTTTGCAGTCACTGGTATCCTTTTATTATGAAGGAATTTACTACAAGGGCTCATTATGAATTTTTTCCTGTAGTTATTACATTAATATTGTTTTTAATTTTATTAAAAGAAGTCGATATTCGATCTGAAAAAACACACAAAATAATTTTTGGAGTTATTGCTTGTGTTGTGTTTTCGATTATAGGGATAATCCTGGTTCAGTTGGAAATCCCATTTTTTATAAAGCTTTCATTACAGCGTTCTTCCGGTTTAATATCCTTTTTCGGTGTATTATTTCTTGTAAATTACCTTGTTAGAAAAATTCAGAATAGAAATTTGTTTGTTGCTACAATTGCGGCTTGCTATATTTCTATAATAATGTGCTTTCGAACTGGAATTGCATTCCTTCCGTTAATAATTTTAATATATGATGATTTAAAGGCTTACAGAATTGGCCCATTTGCTTTTTCAGACAAGAAAAAACGGATTTTATTTATTTGTTATTATCTTTTCCTCATATTACTTTTAAGTATTGTTTTAATAGATACATTCAACTTGTCTATCAAAAAAGAATTATGGACTCCTTTACAGTTCTTTGGAACTTCTGATAGTTTCTTTATAACATGGCGTCTCCCCCTGACTCTTTCTACCTATCTGAATTCATATTTTGCAATATTATTAGCTGTTTTGCTGCTTATTTTTTTTAAATGTTTCAAACAGAACTCAAAGTACTTAAATCCTGTTGTATTGTTTATAGTTAATTCGTTCCTTATTGTTGTGGCTGCTGTAAACTACTATTCGAATAATAGTCTTAAAGATGGGCTATTTCCAGTTCAGAAAGCTTATTATAACGCACAGTTATGGGCAAAGAATAATACAAGCAATGATACTCTTTTTATTCAAGATCCTACTCATCATTATGCCTGGCCGGATTACTCTAATCGCAGTTCTTTTGGGACATTCAGAGATTGGGGATATTGTTGTATAGCTTATGTTGTTGATGCACAACTGTATTATGAGGGGAAAAAAAGGATGAAAGAATTTGGAGTTGATTTAGATACTATTACACAAGATGATATTAAGAATTATGAATCTTTTCCATATGAAGTTAAATTTAGATACCAAATCAAAAAAATATACTACTCAATGTCGCCTGTTAGGTTTTATAATCTATCTAAAAAATATGGAATTGATTATATAATTATTAAAAAAGATGATATCTCGACGAAAAACAATAATAAATTATCAAAGGCCTTTCAAATTGCTTATGAAAATGATTATTACTTAATTTATAAGATCGATAATTATAAATACCATATATTTGAGGAAGCTTCCGAAAAGGCCTATAGAGAACTTCAAAAGGAATTAGCAAGTTTAAAAAACAATTTTAAAAATATTGATAACCTCAATAAACTTGTGACAGCAAATCCTGGTATTATTGATTTACTAACAGTCACCGAGAAGACAAAATTGGTACAATTGACTGAATTTGATAGGAAGAAATCCAATATAGTTATCAATCCAGGTGCTGAGGAAGGAAATGAAAAACCAATAGGCTGGAAGACCAAAAAGCAATTATTGAATGAATCGACTGGTTGGGCTTCGGATGTTGTACACACAGGTATTCGTTCTTTAAAAATCAATAATAACGGAAAAGCAAATACTTACTGGGTTGGTGAAAAAATAAAAATAAACAAACCGGTAAAGTCCTTTAAACTTTCTGCATGGGCATATATAGATGCGAAAAACAAATTTACACCTAAAATAGGTCAGATTTACTTCTTTGTTAATTGCCAGTTGAAAAATACAAATAAGACTATCAATAAGGTTGTAAATTTTGACATAGATAAACGAAATCAATGGCAACACAAAACTATTGATGTAGAGTTTGATAAAGATGTTGAAGAAATTACACCGTATGTTTGTGCTAATTCAAATGTTGGTACAGTCTGGTTTGATGATATTGAAATATTCCCCCTTAAAGAAATATATTCCCTTTTATAGTCTATAGAGCAAAGAATCTGAACAAAATTTCTTGAAAACTGATGTATTTGGTTATAAATTTGTGTTAGTTTTTTGATTTTCTAAGTTCTTTCTTGGTTTTTCATTTATTACAACGCAGATATGTAACTGAGAGGGCAGAGCATATAAAGATGGGATTTATATCTTTGTTTTTATTACAAACTATCAAGTAAGAAAATATTGAGGTAAAAGATGCTTAAAACTTTCCTGAGAAAAATTGAAAAGAAAGAGGCTGTAATAGGAATTTTAGGATTAGGATATGTCGGACTTCCCCTCCTCATAGAGTTTTCTAAAGCCAAATTCAAGGTTATAGGATTCGATATTGATTCTAAAAAGGGGGAAATGCTAAAAAAAGGCAAGAGCTATATAAAGCATATACCGTCAGAAAATATAAAAAAAATGGTCAACTCCGGGGAATTTGAATATTATTCAGAATTTAGTCATGCAGCTAAATGCGATGCTATAATAATTTGCGTGCCAACACCACTTACAAAACAGCGCGAACCTGATATGACTTACATAATAAATTCTGCTGAAGTTCTTGCGCCTTTTGTTCGCAAAAATCAGCTATACTGCCTGGAATCAACTACATATCCTGGGACTACAGACGAAATTTTAAAGCCTATTCTTGAGAAGAACGGGCTCAAAGCTGGGGAAGATTTCTTTTTAGCTTTTTCTCCGGAAAGAGAAGATCCGAATAATAAAGATTATTCAACTTCAACTATACCTAAGGTAGTTGGTGGCTACAATCAAGTATCGCTTGAAGCGGCTCAAGCAATGTATAATACAGTTATCTGCAAAACAGTTCCAGTTTCTTCTACAGCTACTGCTGAAGCTACAAAATTAATGGAAAATATCTTTAGATGTATCAATATTGCAATGGTAAATGAGCTTAAGATTATTTTTGACAAAATGGGGATTGACATTTGGGAAGTTATAAATGCTGCTAAAACCAAACCATTTGGATATATGCCGTTTTATCCTGGCCCAGGGCTGGGTGGGCATTGCATTCCGATTGATCCATTTTATTTGACTTGGAAAGCTAGGGAATTTGATTACCCTACCAAATTTATTGAGTTAGCGGGTGAGATAAACTCAGCCATGCCAAGATATGTCGTGGAAAAAACACTAAATGCACTCAATGACAGGAAAAAAAACTTGAATGGAGCCAATGTTTTGATTGTTGGCTTGGCATATAAAAAAAATGTTGATGACATAAGAGAGAGTCCTTCTTTTAAACTTTGGAAACTGTTGGAAGAAAAAGGGGCTATTGTTAGCTATTATGATCCGTATTGTCCTGAAATTCATGACACAAGACATTATCCTCAATATGCTCACAAAAAATCTATTGCAGATTTACAACAAGTTAAAGACTATGATGCAGTTGTTATTTCAACTGATCATGATTGTGTAGACTATGAGTTTTTGAAAAATAATGCAAGAATTATAATAGATACAAAAAATACAGTAAAACTCGGGGAAAATGTAATTAGAGCATAAATGAGAAAGAGAAGTAATCAAAAGTAGTTTTTAATGCATATTTTAGGAAATTGATTTTGACAAAAAAAGTAGCTATCGTTGGATGTGGTCGTATTTCAAAAAGGCATATTGAAGCAATTTCAGCTAATAAAGGAATAGAAATTGCAATGGTATGCGATATTGATGAAAATAAAGCTCAAACTTTATCTAAGCAGTTATCAGTTCCATACATAATAGATTATAAAAATATAAAAGGTGTTGATATCGCTTCAATCCTAACACCTTCTGGATCGCACCCGGCACATGCGGCAGAGATAGCGGAGTATACTGATATTCCGTGCGTTTTATGTGAAAAACCTCTTTCTCTTACCGTAAGAGAAACATATGAGTTATTTAATAGGATTGATAAGGCAAAAAAAATATTATTGCCAGTTTATCAAAATCGTTATAATCCTTTAGTTGACTTTATAAAGAGACTCGTGGATTCTGACCGTTTGGGGAAAATCTATCAGTTTGTTTGTAATGTTTTTTGGAATCGTAATGATGACTATTTCAAGACAAGTTGGCATGGGACAAGAGAATTTGATGGAGGAGTCTTATATACGCAGGCAAGCCATTATGTAGATATGGTTCACTATTTTTTTGGAGAAGTGGCTGATCATAAAGGCATAGGAGGAAATCTTCGCGAATTAGAAGTCTATGATTCTGTTTCTGCTACAATGAGTTTCAAGAATGGTACTGTGGGAAGTATTAATGCTACTGTAAGTGTTTATAAGCAAAATTATTTGACTGAATTTACCATAATTGCTGAAAAAGGAACTATCCGTCTTGCCGGTACTAACCTTAATACTATAGATTTCTGGGAAGTGGAAGAAATGGACAAGCCGGATATGGATTTTACTGTTGACCATATTTATGGCAAAGGGCATGATACAATGTATAAGTATATTGTAGAGAATAAATTGGAAATGTTTCCATCCAGAGAAGATGTATTATCCGGGATCAGGTTAATGGAAATGTTAAGTTATTAATTTAGAAATTATAATTTCTAACTTGGGTACCGAAATATGTCTAACTATTTCTTACATGAATCAAGTTATGTTGATGAAGGAGCTATTATAGGTAATGGTTCGAAAATATGGCATTTTTCCCATATCATGGGAGATACCAAAATTGGTGAGAAATGTATATTCGGACAAAATGTTAATATTGCTTCCGGAGTAATAATAGGCAATAATGTTAAAGTTCAGAATAATGTTTCGATATACACGGGTACAATTATTGAAGATGATGTGTTTCTCGGACCAAGCTGTGTATTAACTAATGTTACAAATCCACGTTCTCAAATCAATAGGCATTCTTTATATGAAAAAACCATTATCAAACGAGGTGCAACGATAGGGGCAAATGCTACAATTGTATGCGGTATAATTTTGGGGAGATATTGTTTTATAGGAGCAGGAACTGTAGTTATTAAAAATGTGCCTGATTATGCTTTGGTACTTGGCAATCCCGGAAAACAGAAGGGCTGGATGAGTCGTCATGGGCATATATTAGGAAATCCTGATGCGGATGGTATTATGATTTGCCCCGAAAGCAAATTCAAATATAAGGAAATCGAGCCTGGAATACTCCGCTGCTTAGACTTAGATGAGGAAGCTTCCCTTCCGCCTGAGCTAAAAGAAGGCAAAATCTTTTATGATGAATTCAAAAAATAAAAATTAGTTAAGTCTTGGGAGCTTGATTTTCTAATCTTGTTCATAATGAAAAATATTAAAATTATAACAATCGTCGGAGCCAGGCCGCAATTTATCAAAGCCGCCGTAGTTAGCCGCGCCATTATTAGTTTTAATTCTCGCCATCGTTTATCAACTGATAACCAGCAACTAATAACTGAAATCATCATCCATACCGGTCAGCATTATGATCAAAATATGAGTGTTGTGTTCTTTAGAGAAATGCAGATACCTGAACCGGCCTATAATCTTGATATAAATGGGTTAGATCATGGAGCTATGACAGGGCAAATGCTTGAAAAAATAGAACAGGTTTTGTTAAAAGAAAAGCCTGATTTGGTATTAGTTTATGGCGACACAAATTCTACATTAGCAGGAGCTCTTGCTGCAAAAAAACTTCATATAAAAGTTGCGCATGTAGAAGCGGGGCTAAGAAGTTTTAATCTCAATATGCCGGAAGAGATAAATCGTATTCTTGTTGATAGAATTAGCGATATATTATTTTGTCCCACAGAAACCGCTGTTAACAATCTTAAAAAAGAAGGCTATCCCAATATCATAAACCACGAATCACGAACCACCAACCACCAACTTATTGTTAATGTCGGCGATGTGATGTATGATGCTGTCTTATTTTATGAAAAGAATGCTATTCAGTCTGAATTAGAAGTTGATTTAAAGAAAACTCCCTTCATTCTTGTTACACTACACAGAGCTGAAAATACTGATGATTCTAAGCGTCTAAAGAGTATATTTGATGCTTTTATTGAAATCTCGGGAGATATGCCAGTAATTTTGCCGCTCCATCCTCGTACTAGAAAAAAGTTACAATTACTAGAGCATAATTATCTTGACATAATACCTAAAACTTTATGTTTAATACCTCCAGTATCTTATCTTGAAATGATTTGGCTTTTAAAAAATTGTAGACTTATTATGACCGATAGTGGCGGGCTTCAGAAAGAGGCTTTTTTCTTTAAAAAGCCATGTATAACTTTAAGAGAAGAAACCGAATGGATTGAATTAGTAGAAAACAAATATAATTTTATAGCAGGATATGAAAGTTCAGATATTATCTTAAATTATCAAAAAATTAAAAATATTCAGTTTAATTTTTCAAAAAAACCTTATGGCAAAGGTAATGCTGGAGAATTAATAGTAGAGCATATTTATCGTTATTTCGGTCTACTTATTCTATCAAAATATAATAAATAAAAATGTCTAGGCCACACGAACTACGAACTGACATGTACAATCAGAAATTTGACATAACATACGATAAAGCTCCTTTTATAGAATTTTTTAAATCCGACAAAAATGTGATTTGTGCTATTGTATTTGGTTCTGCTATTGATGGAATTGTCAGAGCCGGAAGCGATCTTGATATAGCTGTATTGTTTCATCATCCACCCAAAGGCGAAAAAAAACTTGAATATTATTCAAAAATTTGTGATCTTAACACGGGAATTGAACGAATTGATTTCATTATACTGAATGATGCGAATGAGATTCTTGCATTTGAGGCTCTAAAAGGAGAATATTTTTGTAAGAATGATATAGAAAAAACTGCCAGATTTTTCTCTATCACTTGTAGATTATATGAATCTCAAATAGCAAGTTATGAGAGGCAACTAAAATACAGGAAAGAATATTATGAGATACAACGGAGTCATTCAAAGAAAGCTTGCACTACTTGATGAAGAAATAGGGGAACTTAAAACTCACTTGACTGGTGTAAGTTATGGAGAGTTTGAGTCTAGTTGGGTGCTGCGTTCTATGACTGAAAGGGCATTACAAGTTGCAGTTGAAATTGTTATTGATATTTCGGAAAGAATAATAGCACTTAAAAATTGCGGACCTGTTGAATCTGCGTCAGAGTGTATTAAAAAATTAGTAACTTTAAAAATTCTGAAATCGGAGCAACCGTTTGAAAAAATGGTAAAATTCAGAAATGTTATTGTTCATCAGTATGAGCATATTAATCCTGAAATACTCTTTGATCTAGCCAAAAACCGCCTTGATGACTTTAGAGAGTTTATCACTGCAATAGACAACGCTGAATAATTTTTAGGGAAACTTTTACCATAGGAGGAGATATAACAATAAAAAAAAATTTTAATGGAATGGTATTAATGGTGTCTTTAGCTGTTTTTCTTACAGCTTGTAGCAAACGATCAACTGCGAACCACGAATTACGAACTGCGAACCTAGTTTACAATTGTAATTTTGAACTTGGTGCTACTACTCCAGATGGCTGGCATACATATAATCAGTTCTTGAGCGATATTACTGGTTGGGCAACTGATGAATTTCACTCTGGCAAACATTCTCTTAAAATTGAAAATATTGGAGGTTCTAATGCCTACTGGATAGGGAATCCGATAGTGCTTAACACACCGATACAAGGTTTTTCCGCTAGCGTATGGACAAAAGCAAAAAATGTTAAAGATAGTAAGGGGGATTTTTCTCTAGTCGTAGATTTATATGATAAAAATGGTAATATTGGAAGAAATATCAGTTTAAACCTTCCTAAAGAAAATCATGATTGGCAGCAAACTAGCGGTAAAGCTATATTCCCGGAAAATATCGTTAAAATTATTCCTAGAATATGTTATAATAATAACTTAGGAACTGTTTGGATAGATGATATGAGTATACATCCAGTTAATTTAGAGTTAACTCAAAATGTCCTATTTGACAGCAATAAAAATGGGATTTTGCTGAATAATAGCGATGGAAGTATTATTAAATCAACCTTAAATAACAATGAAGAAAATGTATATAATATCCCCTCTAATCAACCAATAGTAAGTTCTATTCTGGTTCCTATAAATAAATTTAAAGTTTATAAATTATCAGGTAATTTTAAGTCACTTGGTAATTATAAATTATCCTTCGGAGTTATTCCTTATACAAAAGATCAAAAATTTATTAATAATAATCAATCTGTTAATTATGTAAATGGTACAGATACAAAACTCGTTATGCCATGTAACTCTGCAGATACAGTTGTTTATGTATCTGATGGAACGAATTGGACAGAAGGAGAAAATAAGTGTATTGCTTTTAATACTGATCCTACAGGTTCATATAATGATCTGCCCAATATTAGTCTTTCTGAATTAGGTATTAAAAAAATATCCAAGCTGAAAAATTACTGGAGTATTGAATTAATAAAACCAGTTGGTAATAAATATCCAAGAGGAACAAGAATCCGCGAACATCAACTAAAAAGTCGATATATTTACTGCGTAGCCAATGGAATTACAATTCCTTTAGTAAATACTCAGTGTTCAGCTCTTATATGTGCATTGGAGGATGATGTAATGTCAACGCAAATTTTATACCCTAAAACTGAATATGTAAGAATTGTTATAAGAGCGTTTGGTTCAGGTGCTGACAATGAAACAATAAAAGTTAAAAATATAAGTTTCGAAGAAATAGGTTATCATAGTACCCCCTGAATTTTTAAATTTATGTGGAGAAACTTATATTAAAATATACTAATAGTTATCATCTTACTGAAGAGGACAATAAAGTTTTATTCTGACCATACGATGCAAGTAAACAAAATCCTATTATTGTGGAGTTGTGGGACTGATGGTATTGCAGAATTAATCGCCAAGCAATCATATCATATTGTAAGATATTATCTGTTAAAACATAACATAAGATGGAACAATAACTAATCAGTGAACTAGTAGAATGATTCCAAATTAACATAGCAATATTTTAGATTAGGTGTATATTAGCCTTCAAACTAAAATTTGGAGGTGTTATGCCATTTGCAAGCAAGAAGAGCGACTTAAAGTTATCATCAGAAGAATCGGAAAAATTAGTTAGTCGGCACTGAAAAAGTATTTAAGTATTTTGCTATAAAGTAGATATAGTAATAAGAGGTAGTATATTATTGCAAGGTTTTAGTAAAAAAAAGAAAGGAATCTTGCAAATGTTGGCGAAGAAAATAGCTGAATTGAAAAAAGTCAATGTTGATACGACAGTGCAGGAAAAGAATATCAGGTTTCCAACCGATGCAAGATTGTACGACAGATTAAGGGAGCGCCTTGTAAAAGAAGCCAAACGTATGGGGGTAGACTTAAGACAGTCGTACGAGATGGTTGCAAAGAAAGCGTTACACAAGCAAAGTTCGTATGCCAGGGCAAATCAGCCAGAAAGCAAACAAAGAGGCTCAAAATATGCCTCGGAAGGGTAACAAGAGATATCAGAAGAAAAACGAATATGCCAAGTCCGATATTGGAAAAACTTCTGACTCTTTCGGATAAGATTCTTTCACAGGAGAAAAATAGCAAGAACAAAATCTATTCGATACATGAAACAGAAGTTGAGTGCATAAGCAAAGGTAAGCCCCAGAAGAAGTATGAGTTTGGATGCAAGGTAGGATTTGTTACTTCATCAAGCTCTAACTGGATACTTGGAGCAAAAGCCTTCCATGGTAATCCTTATGATGGGCATACCCTTAACGCAAGTATCCAGCAGGCACATAGAATTACAGGGATTGAATGTGAACAAGCAATTTGTGATATGGGTTATCGCAAACATGACTATGAAGGTAAATGTACCGTTCAAATAGTCAACAGGTACCGGAAAAAGATACCAAAAGCAATTAGAAAATTATGGAAAAGACGATCAGTTATCGAACCAGTAATAGGGCATGTTAAAAATGATAACAGAATGAATTGCAACAGGTTAAAAGGAAAACTCGGTGACAAAGTAAATGCAATCTTGTCCGCTTGCGGGTTTAACTTCAGAAAATTACTAAGGGCTAATGCCCGATTTTCTGTTTTTGTCAGAAGAAAAACTCTCTAAAAAACTATCTTTTCTCTTTGAGAAGGATTATATTTTTACAGTAAAATCCTGAAATCAGGGTTTTTCAATGTGGACTAGTTAAAATTAGTAAGGCAAGAAAAGAGAAAAAATCAAGAATCGAACGAGCTAAAATGATCCTCGCTTATAATTCTGGTAAAAACATTTCTGTAATAGCAAGAGAGATGGACACAAACAGAGCAAAAATAGATAGATGTATAAATAAAGCGTTGCGATTTGGGATAGAAATAGCATTAGAAGATTTACCCAGGAAAGGGAAGACACAAAGGATAGATATGAATGCACGGACTTGGTTTTTGTCTCTTGCATGTACAAAGCCAAAAGAATTGGGTTTCGCTTCAGAACATTGGACTACATGTGCGTTAGCTAAATATACAAGAGATAATTGTGAAACTGCTGGATACCCTTGCTTGAAAAAACTTTCCAGGGGAACTGTCTCTAAGATTTTGAATAATAGCAATATTAGACCTCATAAGACATCGTATTATCTTGAAAAAAAAGGATCCTGATTTTGACACAAAAATGGAACAAGTCTTACATGTTTATAAAGAGGTCGAAATATATAAGAAGAGTGACGAAAAAGAATGTATTGCAATTCTATCATATGATGAGAAGCCTGGGATTCAGGCAATTGGTAATGTCTCTCCTGATTTACCTCCTTCTCCTTTTAAATACTCCACATGGGCAAAGGACTATGAATATAAACGATATGGTACTATTTCACTTCTTGCATCCATTGATTTAATGAATGGTAAAATTTACGCTAAGGTTTTTGATAAACACAGGAGCGTGGAATTTATTGATTTTCTCAAAGACCTTAACGAAACGTATGCCAAAGATAGTATTATAAAAATTATTCTAGACAATCATTCGGCGCACATCTCAAAAGAAACAATGAAATATCTTAATTCTGTTCCAAATAGGTTTAAATTTGTTTTTACCCCGGTACATGCGTCCTGGCTGAATATAATTGAGATGTTTTTAGCAAAATGGCAAGGTCGTTCCTGCGTGGAGTAAGAGTAACTTCAAAAAATGAACTTAAAAACAGAATACTAAAATATATCGAAGAGCTCAATCAATCACCGGTTATATTTACATGGAAATGGAAAATGGATGAAATTCAGTTTTAATCATTAATATATTAAATAGGAAACGGTATACTAGATAGATATTTTAAACTAAAAATTAGGTAATGAATAGTCAAATTAATAAAAGACATACAATAGAGAATATTAAGAAATATATCAATAAGTTGTTATACTGGATTGAATTAAATGGGTTTGAAGGATGGGACCCGTATGATATTTGGGATAATGCGTTTGGCTTATGGGCTGTGTCCCAAAAAAATATATTTTCAAAAATAACTGGTCATATTTTGTCTAAATTAAATGATTATTACCCCCTTACTATAAGAAAAATTTTTAATATAAAACCAAAAATTAACGCTAAAGCTATGGGATTATTTGCTTCATCTTTTCTTATGCTTGACAAAATAGGGATAAAAACATACAAGATTAAAGAGGAGAATGTTTATGAATACTGTTTCAATTGGCTTAATCAAAATAGAATTACAAAATTTGGAGGATGCGGATGGGGATATCCATTTGATTGGCAAAGTAGAATTTTAATTCCTCGTAATACCCCAACAGTGGTTAATTCTGCAATTATCGGGAATGCCTATTGGATTAAATATAAACTCTATAATGATCGTAACGCATTGATTCGATGTAAAGAGATTTGCGAATTTATTATCAAAGGGCTTAATCCTAGAATAAAACAAGTAGATAAAGCATTTTGTTTTTCTTATACACCACTTGATAATTTTCAAGTTCATAATGCAAACCTATTTGGAGCGGAATTTTTAATTCGTATAGGGAACGAATGTCATATTAAATCATGGATTGATATAGGACTATCAGCAGCTAATTATTCATTATTAGAAATAAGAGATGACGGTACATTAAATTATTGGTCAAATGAACAATCTAATGGAATAATCACACAAGACACTTATCACAGTGGGTTTGAAATTAGGGCTTTAGATAATATTGCGAATACTCTTAACAATATAGAATACAGGAAAGCCGCAAATAAATATTTTCATACTTGGTTAAAAGATTATTTTTCAGGAGATGGAAAGCCGAATTTTTTACGAGGGGATAATAGTATACTTGAGGTTCATAGCTGTGCAGAGGCAATAATCTGCATTACTCAATTAGCTGAATCTATACAGATGGATGAAAAGGAATTTCTTGCTCATATAATGAAAATAATAGATGTATCTGCAAGATTTTTATGGAAAGACATATCAGATAGTTCAGGATATTTCTGTAGCAGGAACAAAAAAGTGTATTTCTGGGACCAAAAAACAAATATTCCAATGATTAGGTGGGGTATTGCTTGGATGTTTTATGCTTTAGTTAATGCACTATATTTTTTGTGTAAAGATGATATTTAAGGAAGAGATATGAAACAAGTTTTTTATAATTCTAAACAACTAATCGAAGTAAATGAAGCAACTGTACCGAGTATTGGCACCAAAGAAATTTTAATTGCAGTAAAAGCTTCATTGATAAGTACAGGAACAGAAACTGCAGGTTATAATTCAGGAGGATTATATTCAAGAAATATAAATAATTTTTCTTCAGTAAAAAAATTAATAAATATTATAAATAATAATGGAATTGAAAACACTTACAAAAAGTTGATAGTAAAAGGTAGTGAGTTAAGACCTACAGGATATAGTGGCTCAGGTATTGTTGTTAAAATTGGAGAACAAATTAGAAAATATTCTGTTGGTGACAAAGTTGCTTATATTGGAGCTCCCCACGCTGAATATGTTGCTGTCGGAGAAAATTCCATGGCAAGAATCCCAGATGGTGTTAGCTTTTCAGAGGCATCGTTTGGAGCATTGGCTTGTATAGCATTACATGGAATGAGACTTGGAGAACCTACTTTAGGAGAAAAAGCAGTTATTTTAGGGCTCGGATTAGTTGGAATGCTTGTTGCGCAATTTGCTCGCCAATCTGGTTTAGAAGTTGTCTGCTTAGAAACAAATGAATATAGAAGACAATTTGCCTATGAGCTGGGATTTACTACTGTTTTAGATCCATCCTCTGAAGAGAATATAACAAAGACTATCAGTTCTTTTAATGGTGGCTATGGAGCAGATGTTCTGTATTTATGTACAGGGAGTAATAATAGCTATATAACTAATAACGCATTATCTTTTTGTCGTGACAAAGGTCGAGTGATTATGATTGGAGATATGGGATTAAATCTAATGAGAGGACCTCTATTTTCAAAAGAATTAGATTTTAAAATCAGTAGATCATACGGCCCAGGACGCTATGATACACGGTATGAAAATAATGGTATCGATTATCCTATTGGCTACGTGCGTTGGACAGCAAATAGAAATCTAAAATATTTTCTTCAAGCTTTATGTGATAACAAAATCAATGTAAGAAAAATGATTTCGAAGGAGGTAAAACTAGAAAATGCGTCAGAGGCTTATCAACAGTTAAAAAACAATTCAAGCAATCTTTTATCAATAGTATTAACATATCCAGAAAAATCTGCAGAACCTCCTTCTAACAGACAATATGTTTTAAAATGTAATCCTAATAAAATAAAAAAAGATATTTTAAATATAGGAATAATCGGATGTGGTTCTTTCGTTCAGCAAAATCTCTTACCTCATTTCAGTAAGTTAGGAGCAAGAGTGTATGGCGTTGCAAATCAAACATCTAAAGCATATTCATTAATCAAAACGCTCTTTTCTCCTGTGATTTTTACTACTTCTATTGATGAATTAATAGATAATGAGCAAATCGATGGCTTTATTATAGCAACTCCTCACAATTTGCATTTTGAACAAGCATCTAAATTAGTTAAAAAAAACAAGCCAGTTCATGTTGAAAAACCGCTAACATTAACACTTTCAGAAGCCAATATTCTTTCTAAACTTGTCTATGAAAATAATGGCCTGCTTACTATAGGGTTTAATAGAAGATTCGCTCCAACGGTTTTATCATTAAAAAATATTTTGAAAAATTATAATATCCCCAAACATTATTTATACAGAGTTAATGCTCCTCTACTGCCATTTGATCATTGGACAATGGACCCTGAGATAGGAGGGGGGCGATTAATTGGAGAAGGATGTCATTTTATAGATCTTATTTGTTATTTAGCTGGAAGTGAAATTCTGAAAATTTCAGGTGGCTTTCTAGGAAGTGAATCGGAAGGGATCCCGGCAGGGGATAATTTTAGTATTACTTTATGCTTTGCCAATGGCGACTTAGGGACAATAATATATTCTGGTCAAGGGAATTCAGCACTAAGCAAAGAAAGAATTGAGGTATTTTTTGGGGGTAATGTTTTAATTTTAGATGATTTCATCAATCTTAAAGGATATGGAATTAAAACCTATTTCTCTTCCCTAAAAAAAACTGACAAAGGATTTAAAGGCCATTTAAATAATTATTTTGAGGCTATTAGAGGTAAAAGCGATTTAACAACAACTGTTAATGACGGTCTTCGAGTAGCCACAATAATAGATGCTTTTTTAAACAATGACAATCTGAAAATTTAAAAAGTAAGTAATGAAAAAGTTCTTCAACTAATCCTTCATTTCATAAGAGCAATCAACCCAAATCAGATAGATATGCTATGTTGATGGAAATCTTCTGATATGTTAGATGTTATATTAATTAAAGTATTAAACAAGCTTACACCAACATTTATGGATATATTAAATAAGCTCTTAAAAATAATCACTGCTGAAGTACTTTTAAAAGCTATAGTTGCTTTTATAAGTATAGCTATTATCAGGTTCATGCCTATCAAAGAATATGCAGATTATATTTTGGTACTAAGTATTACTGGAATTGTAGTATCGGTTATTGGTTCCTCTATTAATAGAATATATATCGTTTCAGAAACTGATAGAGATACTAGTTCTACGACTTCATTCTTATCATTTCAGGTATTATTAATCTTTATAATTTTTATTGTTCTATATCAAATAAAACTATGTAATCAAAATGTTTGTTATATGTTTTTGATTTATAGTATTACTAGCATACTTTTTATGTTTGTTAGCACTGTGTACCAAAGAGATCTAAAATTTAGATTATATTATCTTTCAAACCTTATAAACACTTTAATAATGATTTGTCTTTTTATAGCTGCTTTGGTATATATGAAATATCAAATAAGCGCTAAGGCGATGATCAACATTCAATCATTATCTTTTTTAATTGTATTTTTGATTTTAGGTTTTAATCTCCTGAAAATTCAAGAATTTTTTTCAATTAGAAATAATGTTTCCTTCTTAAGGAAAATGTTATTATCTGAATATGCTTATGTTTTTTTTTACAGCTCTATAGTTACATTCCTTTTAAATACTGATGTAGTTATGCTTAGATCCTTAGGAAATGATAGAAACTTGGCTGAATTTGGTGCTGGATTCAGATATTATTCTGTATTGACTATAGTTCTAACCTCAGTACATACGCTTTTTTTACCATTGGTTCAGAAAACAAATTCATTTGAAAAAATAATAGATATTGTCAACCAACACCATAAATTAGTTTTATTACTTATTCCTATTATTCTAATCGGTATAGTACTTGCACCTTTTATTTTTCCTATAATTGATGGGGGTAAATATCCTAATTCAGTATATGTTTTTCAGATATTATCAGTTTCTGCTTTAATTTCATTTGCATTTAGTCCACACTCTAATTTTTTGATGAAATATAAAAGATTTAAGTATTTGTTAGCAATAGTATCAATTGGTTTTGTAATCCATATCATTGCTAATTTATTTGTTATTCCAAAGTTTCATGAAATAGGCGCTGCTATTGTTAATACTGCAATTTATGGCTTTGTTAACTACATGTTCTATAGAAAATCTAAAAAACTGATTGCTAATGAAAAAGCTCAATTGGAGTCAGGGGCTGTTAAGTGATTCTTATACGGATTCATGAATAAATAATATATGATATTTTACCCAAACTCATAAAAAAAATAGGACTAAAAATGCGAGAAAATAACTTAGATGTTTGGCAGTGCCCTGTATGCAATGATAAACATTATATTAAAATTGAAAATAGTAGTTCAAGATGTTTCAAAGATATTTTATTAATTAGTTGTAAAAAATGTACAGCGAAATCTGTATTCCCTATGCCTTCTGTGCATGAATTAATTCAATTCAACAAATCTTATTGGGAGTTAGCACAACCACTCAATAAAGAAGTTTTAGAATTAATGTTTGAACAAGCAAAGTCTAGGATTAAATATATAAAGAGATGGGTCCCTAATTTTGAGAATATGAAAATCTTAGACTTCGGATCAGGGCCAGGATATATTTACGACTTGCTCAATTCTTCATGTAACCAAAATAATTATATTGCCGTAGAATCTGATATAGTATTACAAAGTGCTATTTCTAAAAAAGGCGCAATTGTATTTGATAATTTACATGAGGTGCAGGAATGTAATTTTGATATTATTATTCTATCTCATATAGTCGAACACTTTGGTAATCCTAATAATTTTTTATTAGAAATAAAAGAAAAATTAAAAAAGGATGGATTTATTTTTATTGAGATACCCAATCAGGATGATATTTATAAGTTTGATTTAGGTGCTCATCTAGTTGTTTATAATAAAAAGGCAATTGCTCAATTACTTGAGAGGGTAAATTTCAAGATTATTAACCTAACAACAGTGGGCGAAAATATAAACTTTTTAAAACCAAAAAAAATAGAGATAATTATTCGTGGAATAAAATACATTTTAAAAAAAAGCTTTCCTATAATCTTTAAATTAAAATTTCTAAAAACTTTTGATTTAAGTAAAATTCAAATTAAAAATAAAAAGTCTTTAGAAGCAAAGTTCAAATTAAATTATTATACTGATAATGGACGTTGGCTAAGAATACTTGCTCAGAATCATGACTAAACGTTAATAAAAAAAAATAATGGTGAATTAATCAATGAAAATATGTATGGTTTCGACTAGGCATTCTATAGACGATGCGCGAATTGTTCATAAAGAAGCAAAAAGCTTAATTAGAGCAGGACACGAAGTTGTACTACTATTTGCCTGTAATACTGAATATAAGTTTCTTAAATATGACGGTACTGTAATTTTAGATATCAAAGGAGAACAAGGTAAATTGTTTAACGGAATAAAAATGTATGGCATTCCAAAAAGGCAAGGGATATTAGGGAAAATATTTAATTATTTTGAATTAAGTAATTTGGCAATAAAATTGAAAGCTGATGTATATCATGTTCATGAACCAGATTTATCATTAGCTGTTGCAGTTCGAACTAAAAAGCTATCTAAAAAGTTATTCAATAAGAGAGTATTTATTGTTCATGATATGCATGAATTTCCACTTGCAATACCATATGATCATGCATGTAAATATATTAAAGTTATAACATTTTTATTTTATATGATTTATGATTATTTACAGATGAAAAAAGTTGACTATGTTTTTACTGCAAATTCTTTGGTAAAAAATTATAGTATGATGCTTTCATATAAGACTAATGTTGATGTTTTATATAATGTACCAAGTCTTCTAATAGCACCACAACCTCAAATTATGAGTTATTTAAATAATGAAAAAATAACTTTATGTCACGAAGGTTCTTTGACTTTTAATAGAGGGTTAAAGGAAGTGATATCGGTGATAGAAATCTTAAGGGATAAAGTTAAATTAAAAATTATTGGAGATATTTATGGGGCAGAAAAAAAGTGGTTTAATTCAGAAGTTAGCAAAAGAGGATTATCAAATAACATTGAAATTACTGGATGGATAAATTATAGAGATATTGGGAAATCTTTGCATGGTTGTAATGCAGGACTAATACTTTTTAGAGAATGTATGCAAAACCGTTTGTCGGGACCGCCTAATAAATTATTTAACTACATGAATGCTGGATTGCCTGTTGTAAGTGTTGATTTTCCTGAAATGCGTAAAGTTATTACAGAAGAAAAGTGTGGAATATTAATAAAAAATCAAAGTGTCAACGCTATTGTTGAAGCGATTAATCAGCTAATATCAAATCCAGATTCTATTCTTGAAATGGGACGATCTGGACAAAAAGCTATTCGGGAAAAGTATTGTTGGGACAAGATGGAACAATATCTTGTATCGGCATACGAAAAATTGGAACAATTATTATGAAAATAGTTATTGTAGCCGGGACAAGACCTAATTTTATGAAAGTTGCTCCAATTTTTAGAGCAATAGATTCATTTAATAAAAAAGACAGATGTCATGATTCCTCAAGTTCTAAAGCTAAAGAGAAGCTGAAAAAGTTAACTAAAAAAGGAATTGTTCCTATTCTAGTTCATACCGGTCAGCATTATGATCATAACATGTCTCAGACTTTCTTTAATGATCTCGGAATAAGAAGCCCGGATTATAATTTGGAAGTTGGTAGTGGAAGCCATGCGGAACAAACTGCTAAGATTATGGTGGAGTTTGAAAAAGTATGCCTGCAAGTAAAGCCTGATTATGTTTTGGTTGTTGGAGACGTTAATTCGACGATTGCTGCAGGTTTGGTTGCAAAAAAGCTTAATTTAAGACTTATTCATGTTGAAGCAGGTCTACGTTCAGGTGATAAATCAATGCCAGAAGAAATTAATCGTTTGGCGACAGATTCTATAACAGACATTTTTTTTACTACAGAACCAGATGGAACTGCTAATCTTTTAAAAGAAGGGCATTCTAAAGGGCAAATTTTCTTTGTTGGTCATGTAATGATAGATAATTTGTTTTATCAACTTAATAAAGTCCAAAAAGGCTATGTTTCAGAGCATTGTAAGCGCTTGAAAAAGCAACTTCCTGTAAAATATATTTGTATGACATTACATAGACCGTCAAATGTAGATAATAAAGAAATACTAGAAAAAATACTATTAACGGTTAATAATTTATCTAAGGAATATGAACTACCAGTTATATTTTCTTGTCACCCACGAACAAAAAGACAAATTAAATTTTTTAAACTAGATAAATATGTTATAAATGCATCTCTAGAGTCAAATACTTGCAAAATTGTAACTGGAATATATTTGCTAAATCCTCTTTGTTATAATGATTTTTTATACTTGTGGAAAGATTGTTTACTTGTTCTAACTGATAGCGGTGGATTACAGGAAGAAACTACTGCTTTAAAAGTCCCTTGTGTAACATTAAGAGAAAATACCGAACGCCCGATTACTTGCCAAATAGGTAGTAATACACTTATCGGAAATGATCCTGATAAACTAAAATCCGTTATTAAAGAAATCTTGTCTGGAAATGTAAGAAATTCAAGAATTCCTGATTTATGGGATGGAAAGGCAAGCAAAAGAATAATAGATATTCTTATATTTTTATGAATTATGTGCTATATCTATTCCTAATAGCTTTTCCTATTCCTCTAATTATATTAATTTTTAAATATAAAACATATACTTATGTCTTTTCTGCATTTATATCTTTTATTGGAATTTATATGTTTATTATTGTTGGCTCGATAGAAGTTATAAATGATAAGGATTTATTTTCATTTAAATATTACTTCTCATTATTTATTATCTTATTTTTATTTTATATATTTTATATATTTATCTTTTTGTTAGGGAAAAGACTCTATATAAATCTATCTGAAAATATTACTTTGGTAAAAGATAGATTTTCATTAACTTTTATTGTATGTTTGTGGAGCATTAGTATACTAACCTTTATTGTTTATTTTAACAGACATGGGTTGCCTGTAATTTTTGATATTGATATTAAAGATTATGTAGATATTTATGCCTTGCGTGAGGAAAAATGGTCATTTCTTTCAGAAGGTTCCCATTGGTATAAAGCAGGTTTTTTTACAATACCTCAAATAGCAGTTATTTATTCTTATATTTATAAGATAATTAACAAAAAATATAGGTTTTTCTTTTATACAAATTTAATTATTGGAATATTCTTTTTAATATTTTCTGCTACTAAATCTCCTATTGTAGAATTAATTTTTTGTTTATTTATTACTCGTCTATTGTTAAAAGAAATGAGTATAAAATTATTATTTTTCTATTTTGTATTATTTTTAATGGTGATTTTTGCTTTGTTATCATTATATTATTTGGATAAAAGTCCATCAGAAGTCTTTACTTCTCTATTTGATTATCTAGTTATGAGAATATTAGTGGACTATACTATGACTCATGCTTATGTGTTGAACATATTTCCTGATTTGCACGATTATTTTTATGGATTAACTTTCGGCAATCCTGGTAATATTTTTCCATTTACGTCAATCAGCCTGTCTCATTTTATTAATGTATGGGTATACGGCGTAGTTGCAAACTGTTCCGTTCCTAGTTTTTCTGAAGGTTATGCTAACTTTGGATTCTTAGGATTTCTAATCATTTTGTTAATTATGTTTTTTCAAATAATAATATTTCAAATAATTTTTAAATATTTACCGGTTAATGTATTCGTTATTTCTTTATATATATTTTTTTCAGTTAATATGTTAAATTATGCAATTTCAAGTATAGAGAATGTATTCCCTTTAGAACTAATTTTAATATTTTCAATTTTGTTTTTTGTTTATTATATTATACAACAATTTAAAAAGCCTCATTTATTAAAATGATAAGGCAAAATTTGCAATTATTATCAGTTATGTTTTGCTAGGATTATAAAAAAGTTGAACAGACGGAGGTATAGTAATGAAGAAATTAAACGGCTTGATTGAGAATGCAGAAACACAAAATTTCTTAATGTCTATAAACTTATTTTTTTATCATAATGTTTTACATAAAATTTTCTTTATTAATTATTATAAATTACTGTTTGTAATAGTTACTTTTCTTCTCCTTGTAGCAAATATTCGAGGCGATAGTAAATATCAACAGGCTACAGATAAGTCAGCAGTTTCTGAAGATAAACATGTACTAACTAACGATGATAATGATGATAGAATTAGCGAAATATGGCATAATGATATCTCTCCAAGGATAAAATCAATAGATATTACAAGTGCTAACTCTATATATGGTGCACAAGTTGATTTGATGTTTGTTGTCTATGGAGTATATGTTTTAAACAGAGTTAACGAACAGGAAGAGTTAGTTTCTGGAATAAATGCAATTTTAAAAAAGCTTCCATGGATAAAACGCCTTAGAATGGACGCGACTAATCTTGACCCATGGCTGGCAGATCTGAATAAGTCAGGGCCAATGAATCGTCGAGTTTTTCCGACTAAGGATGCCAAAGGAGTTATTTATTATGATAGTTTAAGCACTTTCCAATTTTGTTATTTGTTATCACATTTAGCTAAAACTATTGTTGGTAGCAAACAGCAAAACCAACGATCTTCAAGCGAACAAGAGTTCTTAAAAGAAGTTATACCATTTTTGTGTGATGAAATTGTTATACCTTTGTATACAGATATTGAAGCCATTTGGTATTCTGATTCGGGCGGTAATTGTAAAAATATGAAGGAACTTATTTATAAAAAAATAAATTATAAAAAATATACTAAAATGAAGAAGAAATCGTACTTCAGAGCAATTTCTGATCAAGAACTTTTTATGTTTGGAATAGCATCTGATTTAATATATATTGATAACAAAATGAAAACATTTTCTACAGAGCAAAGGAGCACATTAAATGATGTTATTGCTACATGTTATAAGGTAATGAAGAATCGTCTTTCACAAGAAGGTTTTTTATTTGATATTGGAGTCTGGGATGATCATCCAGATCACGCTTATGCAGGTTATTACGGTCCATCTCCTTTGCCGGCCCCAGACCCAAAGGATCCAGATAAATATAAATTGGAAAATCAAACCGCAGATTCTTCACATTCTCACCGACTATCATGGTGGTTTACTAGTTATCGCGATGCTTATCCGAGCGGATGTGAACAATACACCTATTACACTGATGCTCTTAAACGATTAGCAGCTCATTTTACTAGACGTATATTAACAGACTTTCCGCCTTTAAAAAATCAACGTCCTCGTCTTCAAAACTACACAAACGGCAATAATGGATGGTATTGTCCCCAAAGTATATCTTATCCGCCAAATGAACTTTCATCTACAGCAGAATATGGGTCATGGAATATCCTTGCTTTATATGACGATGATGTTAGAATTTTTAACCGTGCAATGCGCGCATGGATTCAATCCGGTTCTGATCTTATGAGGATGGGTACTGATGATTTAGCAGATAATAATGTGTTCATTGATCCGGCTCAATGTGCTATTGATCCTTTTAATGTGAGCCAAGAAACAACCAATTGCCCAAAAGACGATGATAATAAACTTTCTATTAGTTCAGATGCTGGTAGTTCAAAGCTATTATCTCGTTCTAGCAATCTCTCTGACAAAGGTACCAGATTTGAACTGTACAGCATTTTTTCGGAAAAAATAGGTCTAAATTGATGATAGAAAAATTGCATGTATTTATATCTATTCAACGATAAACGAATTCGAAAATTATTGATAATATTTAATCTCAAAAGAGTTTTGATTATTAGAGTGATTTTAGTTTTCTCTGTTACTTGAAAAATAAATTTTTTGAATCTAGAAACTTTAGTAATCATGACTGAAACTATATTACAGAATAAAAATAGAATAATTATTTTGCTTTTAACTACCGTACATTCTCGTTTTGACACAAGAATTTTTGTCAAGGAAGCACAAACGTTGGCAATGTATTATAAATCTAATCAAGTGATGCTAATGGTTGCTGATGGTATGGGAAGTATAGAAAATCTAAGCGGGTCGGGTACGATTTCCATTTATGACATAGGATTAATAAGCAAAAAGCGATGGAAGCGAATATTATTTAGTCCTATTCGAGTCTTGTTTGCTATTAATAAGATTAAACCAGCTATCGTACATTTTCATGATCCTGAATTAATACTTCTAGGAGTATTTTTAAAAGTAATAGGATATCGTGTAATTTATGATATACACGAAGATGTTCCTGAGGATATTCTTACAAAAAAATGGATACCAGCTTATTTAAGAAAAGTTATAAGTTGGGTTTTAAAGTTAATAGAAGATATTGCTGTACGAAAATTTGATAGTATTATTACAGCAACTCCATATATAAAAAATCGTTTTAAAAGAATAAACAGACATACAGTAAATATTAATAATTATCCAAGAGTAGAAGAATTTGAAAATTCAGTTATTTGGCATAATAAAAAGAACGAAGTTTGTTATGTCGGTTTAATTTCAGAGTTACGTGGTATTAGGGAAGTTGTTAGGGCGATGGAGCTTACTAGAAACGTGAAGTTAAATCTTGCCGGGAAATTTACTGAAAAAGATATTGAGATAGAAGTTAAGTCTTATCATGGATGGAAAAATGTTGATGAACTAGGATTTATAAGTAGAGAGCAGGTTAAAAATATATTTAAAAACTCAATGGCAGGAATAGTAACATTTTTGCCAGCGCCTAATCATGGTGATTCTCAACCAAATAAGATATTTGAATATATGTCTACAGGAATACCTGTTATAGCATCAAATTTTCCTCTTTGGAGGGAAATTGTAGAAGATGCCAATTGCGGTATATGTGTTGATCCTCTTAATCCAAAAGAAATCGCTGATGCTATTACATGGATTGTTAATAATCCAGAACAAGCTGAACAAATGGGGAAGAATGGGAGGAAGGCAATTAAGGGAAAATATAACTGGAAGCTGGAAGAGGAGAAACTTTTAGAAATATATAAAGAATTGCTTCGTTAAAATTAAGTAGGGATTATATGTGTGGAATCAGCGGACTATTTCTAAACAATTCAAGTAATTATGCTAAGAACATTAGGGTATCTTTAGAATTAATAAAACATCGTGGCCCTGATGGAAAAGGTATAATTTGGGGATTAGATAACGATAAAATCTATAAAAATGAGCAATATGACGGTAATTTTAAGTGGGCATTAGGACATGTCAGACTGGCTATTATTGATGTTACCGAATCAGGACACCAGCCTATGTCTGTTGATGAGTCGTATTGGATTTCATATAATGGAGAAGTATATAATTATTTAGAGCTAAAAAAAGAACTTGAAACTTCAGGTTATAGATTCAATACAGCATCAGATACTGAAGTTATAATAATTTCTTATATTCACTGGGGAGAAAAATGTGTAGAACACTTTATTGGGATGTTTGCATTTGTAATTGTTGATTTAAATCTTAATAAAGTATTTTGTTCCAGAGACCGGTTTGGAATAAAACCCCTTTATTTCTGGCAGAGCTCAATAGGGATTTTTATATTTTCAGAACTTAAACAATTAAAGGCTTTTCCTGAATTTTCATATAAAGCAAATAAACAACTCATAACAGATTTCCTTATCGATGGAGTTATAAATCATATTCCGGATCAATGCAGTGTCAAAGATATTATACCTTTAAAACCTGGACATTCGATTTCATGGAATTTATACTCTGTTCCTGAGTTAAGCAAAGTTTATAGTTATTGGAAATTTCCTGAACAAATTCAATCAATATCATTTGATGATGCTATAGATAAAACCAGAGAAATTTTGACTAATGCAGTTAAGCTTAGGCTGAGAGCTGACGTTCCAGTCGGAAGTTGCCTTTCCGGAGGCATAGATTCTTCAAGTATCGTGGGAATAGTAACAAGAGAGCTAAAACAAAAAGATTTTCACACTTTTTCTGCTTGTTTTAATAATTTTAAACATGACGAGCAGTATTACATGAATATAGTTTCTAAATACTGTAACACAATCGAGCATAAAGTATTTCCCACTTGCGACAAATTCATATCTGAATTCAAAGATTTGATATATTACCAAGATGAACCGTTTCCTTCTGCTGGAGTTTATTCACAATGGTGTGTTATGCGAGCTGCAAGAGATAACAAAGTCAAAGTTTTACTTGATGGGCAGGGAGGAGATGAAGTATTTTGTGGTTATATGAAGTATAATTTCTTTTTTCTAATTGATCAATTACACAAGAGGTTATATTTTAATGCATTGAAACATTTTTTATTGATGTTATTACGTGGTGATACTCAAATTCTTAATTTTAAATTAGGCAAACGATATTTACCTGCAAGATTAAGAAATGATAAGAATTCTGTTAAGAATTATTTAACTGAAGAGGGTTCAAGATATAGTAGATATGTCTGGAATGAGAATAATTCAAATATTAAAATATTAAAAGGTTTTCAAAAAAACGATATAAGTTATTGGTCTCTGCCTGTGTTACTACGCTATGAGGATCGTAATAGTATGGCGCATAGCATAGAATCGCGAGTCCCTTTTATCGATCATCGACTGATAGAGTATTGTTTTTCTTTGCCAGATGAATATTTTTTTATTAATGGAAAAAGTAAACGCCTCTTGACGTATGCAATGAGTGATATGTTGCCAAAAGAAATACATCTACGGAGAAATAAATATGGATTTTCTACTCCAATAAATGATTGGATAAAAAATGGGCTTGGTCAGTTTTTATATACAAAAATAACAAGTTCGGAGTTTCTCAAAGAGTTAATAGATATAAAAACAATTAGTTCTATATTTAAACGAGATATGCAATATAACTTCTCATTGTATTCAGAGGAACTATTTCGCATCGGAAGCATAGCAATATGGGCTGATATATTTAAAGTTAATTAACGCTGATTTTTGTTTTTTGAAGTCTTATCAGTATGGACCACAAACAGTATTTTGTTTTTGAATTTTCAAATTTTTATGATAAATCTTGATATAAAAAATAAGGTTATAACATAAGACATGATGTACGATTTCTTATGAGATATTTAGATTATTAAGAGAAAATTATGTTAAAAGTTGCTTTGGTTGGTTGTGGAAGAATTGCGAAAAGGCATTCTGAACTTTTAGGGTATAATCAAATTAAAGGAGCCAAATTAGTTGGTGCTTGTGATGTTATAGAAGACAAAGCAAAGAAAATTGCATCACAATTTGACATACCATATTATACAAATATGGATATTATGATGCAGCGTGAAGACATTGATATTGTTTCTGTCCTAACTGAAAGCGGCAACCATGCTTCAAATGTAATTAACTTGGCAAAATACAAGAAACATTTATTAGTTGAAAAACCAATGGCTCTTACACTTGAAGATGCTGATGCAATGATAGAAGCATGTGATAGGAATAATTGCAAGCTTTTTGTTGTTAAGCAGAATAGATTTAATGTACCAGTGATGAAATTGAGAGAAGCTATAGAGTTAGGGAGATTCGGGAAGAAAGTATTAGGAACAGTGAGAGTCAGATGGTGTAGGGATCAAAATTATTATAATCTTGATAAATGGAGAGGAACATGGGCATTCGATGGAGGAGTGCTTACCAATCAGGCTAGTCACCATATTGATTTATTAGTATGGATGATGGGTGATGTAGATAGCGTATTTGCTTATAGCACTACTGCTCTAGTCAATATAGAGGCAGAAGATACAGCTATTGCTCTGTTAAAATTTAAAAATGGTGCTTTGGGTGTAGTTGAAGCTACAACTGCAGCTAGACCTACCGATCTTGAAGGTTCCATTTCCATACTAGGTGAAAATGGAGCCGTTGAAATAGGTGGATTTGCCGTTAATAAAATGCTTCACTGGAAATTCAAGGATAATCTTCCCGATGATGATGAAGTAATGCAAAAATATTCAGTAAATCCTCTTAATGTTTATGGGTTTGGTCATCAGGCATACTACGAACATGTAGTTAGTAGTATAAAAAATAATTCTCCACATCTTGTAGATGGTTTATCTGGCAGAAAGAGTTTAGAATTGATTAATGGTATGTACGAATCGATTGAAACAGGTGAGGAAATATTTCTCAACTTTAAACCTAAGAAATGTAAATTAGGTATTAAAAGTGAATAAACCAATGAAGATTTAGTAATATAAAAAGTTATGAATTGGGAATAAGTATATTGCTATATACAGTTAAAAGAAAAGGAATTGATTGATGTGGAAGATTAAGGTTTTAATTCAGTTCGTATTAAGTAAATTGCCGATGGGCGAGAGATTCAATTTTCTTTTGCAGAAGTTAAATAAAAGTCACTCTTTAATAAAAATTGAAGAGAGAATTATCGCGCTGATAAAAGATTTTAGTAAAATTAATGAATATATTAAACTACAAGATAAGACGGTAGTAGAAATTGGTACAGGATGGGATGCAATAAATCCTATTCTTCTATATATTTTAGGTGTAAATACCTGTCATACTTATGACCATATCAGACATGTTCGTTTTGATCTTGTTAAAAATGTTATCAAAGGCATACAGAACCAACTTAATAAAATATCAGAAATGACATTTATTCCAATAAACATTTTAAATAAGCGATTTGCTAAAATATATAATATTCATACATTGGATGAATTATTTCGTAATGCAAATATTATTTATCATGCTCCTGGGGATGCTACAAACACTGGTTTACAGAATAACACTATTGATTTGGTTTATAGTCATGCTGTACTTGAGCATGTTCCTGTCGAAGTAATATATTCTTTAACGAATGAATCTAAAAGGATACTTAAAAAAGAAGGTCTTTGTTATCATTTGATTGGATTGCATGATCACTACGCAGGAGTTGATAAGAAAATTTCAAAGGTAAATTTCTTAAAATACCCTGAATGGTTATGGAAATTTTGGGTCTGCAATAAATTTAGTTATCATAATAGAATGCGTGAGAAACAATTCTTGGATATTTTTAAAGAATGTGGTGCAGATATACTTTGGTTAGATAATAAAATAGATTCTCAAGATATTGAGTTATTGAAACACATGCGTATTGACAAATCATTCGATGGTTTATCATTGTATGAGCTTGCAGTTTACCAAAGCAAGGTTATTTTTTCCTTTATAGAAAATTTATAGTCTATGTTTGTATTGTAGCTTTATTTTTCCCATTGGTGCAATTTGAATTTTGCTATCAGGTTAAAAAAGGAAGCTGTGATGGTCCGAAACCAACTTCTAAGCAATAAAAGTAACCAATGAATAAACCGATAGAAAGATTTAGCGGTATAAAAAATGTAATATTTGGGAAAAATGTAAAGGTTGTTCATCCTGTAAATATTTATGAATGTGAAATAGGTGATGATTCATTTATTGGGCCTTTTATAGAAATTCAAAAAAATGTAAAGATTGGCAACTTGTGTAAGATTCAATCTCATTCATTTATATGCGAGCTTGTGACAATTGGAAATAATTGTTTTATAGGACATGGAGTTATGTTTATTAATGATAAGTTTTCTCAAGGCGGACCAGCAAGAGGGGATAAACGTTTATGGAAGTGTACGATAATAGGGGACAATGTTTCAATAGGGTCAAATTCTACCATTCTTCCTGTTTATATTTGTGATAGAGTAGTTATAGGAGCTGGTTCAGTGGTAACAAAAAACATTGAAAGACCCGGAATATATGTGGGTAATCCAGCTAAAAAATTGAGAGATATATTATGATAAAATTTTTGGATATTACTTCACAGTATCAATCAATCAAAAGTGAAATAGATCATGCTATATGGTCAGTAATTGAAGATTCTGCTTTTATCGGTGGAAAGTATGTAAAAATTTTTGAGGATGAGTTTGCTAAATACCAACAAGTTAAATTTTGCGTTGGAGTCGGAAACGGTACTGATGCCTTAGAAATTGCTATAGAGGCTTTAGGCTTACCTAAAGGAAGTGAAATTATAGTTCCTGCTAATAGCTTTATAGCTTCATCAGAAGCCGTTACAAGAGCTGGACATAAGATAATTTTCTGCGATTGTGATAATAATTATACTATATCGGTATCTGATTTGGAATCTAAAATTACAAAAAGAACCAAAGCTGTTATAACAGTTCATTTATATGGTCATTCTTGCGATATGGACAAAATTCAATTCTTAGCAAAGGAACATAATCTAAAAATAATTGAAGATTGCGCTCAAGCGCATGGTGCGGAATACAAAGGCAAGCGAGTTGGAGGAATTGGAGATGTAGGAGCATTCAGTTTTTATCCAGGGAAAAATCTAGGTGCTTATGGTGATGCAGGAGCCATTACTACTAACTGTGAAGCATTGGCAAAAAAAGCAAGGATGATAGCTAATCATGGTAGAATTGAAAAATATAACCATGAATTTGAAGGACGAAATAGCAGGCTTGATGGGCTTCAGGCCGCAATACTTTCAGTTAAATTAAGATATTTAGACAGATGGACTAACACTAGAATAAAACAGGCTAAGTTCTATAATAAAAATTTAAAATCTATTAAAGGCATAGTCTTGCCTAAGTGCGAATATTGGGCAAGGCAGGTTTACCACTTGTATGTAATTAGAGTAAAGAATAGAGACAAGCTACAAAACTATCTTAAAGAAAAGGGAATACAAACAGCTATTCATTATCCAATAGCTTTACCAAAACTTAAGGCATATGATTATTTAAATAAAAATGTGAAGGTTTTTAGAGCCAACGTATTTGATACTGAGGTTTTAAGTCTGCCAATTGGAGAACACCTTATGCTTAAAGATATTGAGCAAGTTGTTTATCATCTAAAAAGTTTTTTGATTGAGCAGCAATATGAATATTTGGCTAGTACAAATTAGTGAACCACTTCCATCAGATAACGGAGTTGAACGATTGTTACGGACTGGAATTATTGCCAACATTCTAAGTGCTAGAAAACATAATCTGACATGGTTTACTTCTACTTTTCACCATGGCTTGAAAAAACATCGTTTTGATAAAGATACAACAATCAAAATCAATGATAATTACAATATAAGACTAATACATGGAATAGGATATAAGCGTCACATCGGAATTAGAAGATTATTGGATCATGTGCTTATAGCAAGGAAGTTTAGGAGAATAATTCTTCTTGAGGGTTTGAAGCCGGACATAATTTTAGCATCAATTCCGACCGTTGAACTAGGTTATGAGTGCGTAAGGTTTGGAAACTTAAATAATATACCAGTCATATTGGATTGCAGGGATTGTTGGCCTGATGTTTTTATTGAATCATTTCATGCATTAATAAAACCGTTAATTAAAATGTTGTTATATCCTTTTTTTACTTTAGCCAAATCAACCTTTTCCGGGGCTACAGCAGTAACGGGGATTACAAATGAGTTTGTTTCTTGGGGATTGGGCTATGCAAATCGTGCTGCGAGGCAATTTGATAAAGAGTTTTATTTAGGATATGTAAAAAAGAGTTTTTCAGATGAAGAGCTTCAAAAAGCAGATAATTTCTGGATTAATAAAGGAATCGAAGGGAATGATTTTTTAATATGTTTTTTTTCATCATTTGGCAAACACATTAATTTAAACTATGTTATAGATACAGCTAAGAAGCTACACAATACAAATATCAAATTTGTATTGTGTGGAACTGGAGACATGTTAAAGCATTATCAGGATAGAGTCTTGGGAATGAGTAATGTTCTTTTGCCAGGTTGGGTCAAATGGCCGCAGATTTATTCGCTTATGCAGAAATCTAAATTAGGTTTAGTCCCGATTCAATCCCGTTTTGATTTTCAGCTAAGTATTCCCAATAAACCGATTGAATATTTATCTGCTGGTCTTCCTATTCTTTCGTCTCTTAAAGGGAAATTAGAAAGCATATTAAAAGAATATAACTGTGGCCTTACTTATACTGAAGGGAACTCAGAAGCTTTATTCGACGCAATAATGCTATTGTATTCTAACAAGAAATTATTAACAAAAATGTCTCAGAATGCAATCGAGTTATTCAATAAATGTTTTGATGCTGAACATGTTTACACAAATTTTGCAGATCATCTCGAGATGATTGTTAATACTGCAAAAAAGGTAAAAAGGATGGGTAATAGAAAGAATGGCCTTTAAACCAGAGTTAGAATGGGCTGGAGAAGAAGTCAGCCAGGAACAAATACAGAGAGTATGTAATCGTTACTATTGGGCAGGAGAATATTGTAAGGGAAAAGATGTTGTAGAGATAGCCTGTGGAACTGGTATAGGATCAGGCTATATAAGCTTTCTTTCGAAAAGTTACATTGCAGGTGATGTTTCTGAAAATGTTTTAAATAAGGCTAGAGAATATTATAAAAACAGAATAGAATTTTTAGTTTTTGATGCACATAGTTTACCTTTTAGCGATAGTTCTAAGGATATTATTATTTTGTTCGAAGCTATTTACTATTTGAAAGATGTAAATCAATTTTTAAGTGAATGTAAAAGGGTTTTACGGAAAGATGGGAAAATGTTAATTGCAACTGCAAATAAGGACCTTTACGATTTTCATCCTAGTAAGTTTGCAGTTAGATATTATGGGGTTTTAGAATTAAAACATCTGTTTGAATCGCATGGATATAAGACTCAATTTTTGGGGGATACTCCATTTAGTAGTGTTTCATTGAAACAAAAACTACTAAGACCGGTGAAAAAAATAGTAGTAAAGCTAAATTTATTACCAAAGTCTAATGCAGGAAAGCGAATTCTGAAAAAAATCGTTTTTGGAAATCTTGTTCAAATGCCTAATGAGATAGATGAAAATACGGCAGAGAAAATTGATCCTATTAATATCCCGAATAATTTAAGAGATACTTTATATAAAGTATTATTTTGTGTGGTTTCTTTGCAATAGAGAATTCTTGCAGCTATCTTTTGCTTGTGTTATTACAATTGCATTAGATTGTGTAGCTATCGTAAAAGTAAAGACGTCTAATCATCTAATGAATTAGGAATGGATATTTGTATATGATTTATAGTTTTGTTAAGAGATTTTTAGATTTGATATTTTCTATTACTGGTTTATTATTTTTTTCGCCGCTATTTATTACTATTTCAATCTTAATCAAATGCGATGGCGGACCAGTATTTTATCGTGGTGAACGTGTTGGGCGCTATGGAAAATTGTTTAGGATATTTAAATTTCGATCGATGATCGTGGATGCAGAGAAAACAGGTATTTCGTCAACAACTGATGAAGATCCGCGTATAACAAAAACAGGATTGTTTCTGAGGAAAACAAAACTTGATGAATTACCACAACTTATTAACGTTTTAAAAGGTGAAATGAGTTTTGTAGGACCGCGCCCTGAGGTAAAAAAATTTACAGACATGTATACAGAAGAAGAGAAGAAACTACTTGATATCAAACCAGGTATAACAGATTGGGCATCTTTATGGAATCCAGATGAAGGTGCTTTATTAGCAGGTAGCTTAGATCCTGACAAAGACTATATGGAAAAAATAAGACCAGAGAAAATAAGATTGCAGTTAAAGTATGCTGCGGAAAAATCTTTAATAACGGACTTAAAAATTATTTTTTTCACATTAAAAACCATAGTTATGAAATAACTGGATAACTACTGAATTATACGGAGAATTTAATGGCTTATTCTGTCAAAACATTGAAACTATTATATCAGATGATGCTTCGCATTCGAATCTGCGAAGAAAGTTTTATAGAACCAATTTTAAACAGGGAAATATTATGCCCTGTACATCTTTATACCGGAGAAGAGGCCGTAGCTGTAGGTGTTTGTGCAAATCTTGAAAAAAAGGACAAAATATTTGGTTCTCATAGGTCTCACGGTCATTATTTGGCGAAAGGAGGAGATTTAAAAGAACTGATAGCAGAAGTTTATTGTAGAGGAAATGGCTGTTCTAGAGGGAGGGGCGGCTCAATGCATGTTATATCACCTGAAACAGGGATGTTAGGATCTGCTCCTATAGTTGGAGGAACAATATCCTTAGCACTTGGAGCTTCATTAGCTTGTTCTATACAAAATGATCAAAGTGTTGCTGTTAGTTTTTTTGGAGATGGTGCTTCCGGAGAAGGTGTTCTATGGGAGTGCGTTAATTTCGCATCACTAAAAAAACTTCCTATAATATTTGTATGTGAGAATAACTTCTATTCAACTCATATGCCAATTGATGAAATTAGAGCGAATAGAAATATTTATGAAGCGGCAAAAGCGTTTGATATTTTTTCTAAGCAAGCTGATGGTAATAATGTATTGGAAGTTTATGATATAACAAAAATGGCTGTAGATATCTGTCGGAGAGGTGAAGGACCGTGTTTTATTGAAGCTAGAACTTATAGAATGAGAGGGCATGTCGGGCCGGATGATAACATTCAGGGTTCTCATACTGATATACGACCTAAAAAAGAAATTGAGATTTGGGCTATGAAAGACCCAATTACTAATTTTGAAGAGTATCTAATTGCTAATTGTATTGTTGATTCTGAAGAGTTAACAGCTGTTAAAGAAAGAGAAAAAGAACTAATTAGTGCACTTCATGTAGAAATAAAATCAACCAATAAACCAGGCGGAAAAGAGGAGCTTTATAAATATGTCTTTAAAGATTAATGAAAGAAAATTGAATTATGGGTTAGCTATTAATGAAGCTCTTTCTCAAATGATGGAATGTGATAAGGGAATTATCTTAATTGGTCAAGGAGTTAAAAGTCCATGGTATGTCGGGCAGACTTGTAAGGATCTAGTAGCCAAATTTGGAGAGGATAGAGTGATAGATACTCCTGTATCAGAAAATGCTATGACTGGAGCCGCAGTAGGTGTAGCACTATCAGGGATGAAAGCCATAGCTGTCCATCCTAGAATAGATTTTTTACTCTATGCTATTGATCCTATTATTAATGAGGCAGCTAATTGGTATTATATGAATGGGGGAAAACTTTCGGTTCCTGTGGTTTTTTGGCCGATTATCAATAGAGGTGGAGAACAGGGAGCTCAGCATTCTCAAGCACTACATGCAATGTTTGCACATATTCCAGGGTTAAAAGTCGTAATGCCTGCTGATGCATATAGCGCTAAAGGATTAATGGTTTCAGCTATTAGGGATCCTAATCCTGTTGTATACATAGATGATCGCTGGCTCTATGGAGAGATAAGTGATGTCCCTGAAGAAATTTACGATGTGCCAATAGGAAAAGCCAGACTTGTAGCTGAAGGAGAGGATATTACTGTTATTGCTGTTTCGTATATGGTAAAGGAGGCAGAATTGGCTCTCTATGAATTAAAAGAATTAGATATCAGAGTCGAATTAATTGATATAAGAACTGTAAAACCTCTTGATGTAGAATCAATAATAAAGTCTGTTTCAAAAACAAAGAAAGCTTTAGTTGTTGATTGTGGATGGAAAAGTTTTGGCATATCATCTGAGATATCAAGTATTATTAATGAGAATTGTTTTGACTTATTAAAACATCCTGTAAGAAGGTTGGCACTGCCAGATTGTCCGGCTCCGGCTAGCAGTGAGCTTGAAAAAGAATACTATATATCAAAAAAAGATATTATAAGAGAAATTAGAAATATATTGAGGTAAGAAATGAAAACAAAAGTCAAGTTTGTAAATCCGGCAAAAGTTTATAAAATGATTAAAGAAGAACTTGACGCTGCATATTTTGATGTTATGAATAAAGGTGCACTGATTGATAGAGAGCATTTGAAAAGTTTTGAAAAAAATCTTACAAAATTTGTAGGGACTAAATATGCGGTAGGGCTTAATAGCGGTTATGATGCACTTCATATTTCATTAAGGGCAGCTGAAATAGGTTACGGAGATGAGGTTATAGTTCCTGCTCACACTTTTGTAGCTTCTTGTTCATCAATCGTAAATGTTGATGCGACTCCAGTATTGGTGGACGTTGGTAAAGATTTTAACATAGATTCGGACAAGATTGAGCCTGCAATTACTCATTGTACAAAAGCAATTATGCCTGTCCATCTAAGCGGATATATGTGTGATATGGATAAAATTATGAAAATAGCTGAAAAGCATAAACTAATAGTTATAGAAGATGCTTGTCAAAGCTTGGGAGCGACATTTAACGGTAAATATGCAGGATCGTTTGGATTAGCCGGATGTTGGAGTTTCTATCCATTTAAAATTCTCGGCGGTTATGGAGATGGCGGTGCTATTACAACAAATAGTGAAGATGTTGCTCTTTTTGCTACGCGCATGAGATATAATGGAGAAGACAGACACACAGGAGAATATCATGGACACGGTTTTACATGCTTGTTGGATAATCTTCAAGCTGCTTTTCTTGACGTTAAACTAAAAAAGCTTCCAGAATGGATCAAGATTCGTCAAGCTCTTGCGGAAAAATATCGTAGAGGATTATCTGATTTATCCGATTTGCTTCTTCCTCATTATAACGATTTGAGACGTATACATGTTTATCAGAATTACACATTACGGTCTAAACAAGGCAATGAATTTTCTGAATATTTAAAAGCGAATGGAATCGAAGTTCTGACCCAATTTCGCAAACCTTATTATAAACATAAAGGACTTAAACTTGAAGATAAAGGTTTTCCTGAGGTAGAAGCTCTAAGTCGTGAAGTTTGTTCATTGCCAATGAACATAGAAATAAGCGAACAGGAATCGGACTATATTATTGCAACTGTTAGAAAATTTTATGGCAAGTAATTTAAAGTAGAGATGTGATATGTCATTATACTTAAGTAAAAGGCATGATTGGGTATTACAGTCAGAAATACGTAACATGTCAATAGAGTGTGATCGAGTTAGAGGAATTAATCTTTCACAGGGAGTGTGTGATACGGAAGTTCCTGCAATTATACGAACCGGTGCTAAGCGTGCAATTGATGATGGAATTAACTGTTATACTCGTTATGATGGGATAGAAGAGCTGAGACAAGCTATAGCTCAAAAACAGAAAAGATATTCAAAAATGGATGTTGATTCTGAAAGCGAAATAGTAGTTAGCGCGGGAGCGACAGGTGCGTTTTATTGTGCATGTTTAGCACTACTAAATCCTAGAGATGAAGTTATACTTTTTGAACCTTATTATGGATATCACATTAGTACACTTGTTGCAGTTGGAGCCGTCCCTAAATATGTCAGGTTGGATATTCCCGGCTGGACATTTACATATGATCAGCTTGAAAAGGTGTATACATCAAAAACCCGAGGAATTATGTTAAACACCCCTGCAAATCCATCGGGGAAAGTTTTTTCTAAAGCAGAATTAACGATGATATCTGACTTTGCAATAAAACATGATCTGTTTGTATTTACTGACGAAATATATGAACATTTCGTATATGATGGTCGGGAACATATCTCACCTGCTACTTTACCTGGTATGAGAGAACGTACAATAACAATTTCCGGTTTTTCCAAGACATATAGCATTACAGGATGGCGTATTGGATATGCAATATGTGATAAGAAATGGGCTCAAACCATTGGTTTTTTTAATGATTTAGTATATGTTTGTGCGCCAGCTCCTCTCCAACTAGGAGTTGCCAAGGGACTATTTTTGCTTGGTTCTGACTTTTATAACCACATCTCGGGAGAATTTTTAACTAAACGTAACTTGATATGTTCTACTCTTGCTAATATTGGATTGACCCCTAATATTCCGCAAGGTGCATATTATATACTTGCAGACATAAGCTGCCTTCCAGGGAAAACTAGCAAAGAGCGTGCAATGTATCTTCTCTATGCTACAGGAGTAGCATCAGTCCCAGGTGAAGCATTTTATCATGACGGCGCAGGTGAAAATCTTGCGCGTTTCTGCTTCGCTAAAGATGATGAGACTATAAAGAAAGCTTGCCACAAATTGAGACAACTTTAACGTTGTTATAGAATAAATGCAAATAAAATAAATTTGTAATCGAATGGTTAATGTAATAACTGTAAATGAAGAACTAGCCTGTGACATTCTTGCTTTCAATGATAGCAAGAAAAATTTGCTTATTTTGAATAGCTTTACAGAGGATAATTGGAAAACCTTTCTAACTTTTATTAGTCGTAATAAGCTATTACCGTTAGTCTATTCAAAGCTCTTGAAATATAAAAATGAATTAACTATTCCCAGGCAGATTATGAATACAATACGAGAAGAGTATCTTAATACTTCTGCCAAGAATTTGACTTTGAGTTACGACATAAAAAACTTCTTTGACATTATGAATATGAATAAAATTGAAATAATGTTATTAAAGGGTTCCTATACAGCTGAGAAATATTACGACAATCCTGCATTACGTCCGATGTGTGATATTGACATGCTTGTGAAAAAAAAAGATTTGAATAAAATTTTAGAATTATTACTTGAGAATGGTTATTTGATAGACAAAGCTGATAATAATGCAGTACAAAAATTTCACATGCCTATCCTAATTACGAAAAGTGGTAATAGTATTGACTTTCATGCTGACATTTACCAGAACCCTTTTTTTACATGGAGGCATCGTATTAATATGGCTAGAATATGGAATATAGCACAAAAAGAGAAACTCTATGGAGTAGAAGTTTTTTGTCTTCCACTAGAATATAATATTGTTTACCTTTGTACTAAAATAATAATGGATAATTTCAGAGGTAACCTGCTTCAGTTATATGATATTGCCTTAATTTTAAGCAAGTCTAAAATAAATTGGAATAAGCTTTATGTGGTAGCAGCAGAATTAGATTCACTCAAAGATGTTTTTTGCATACTTTATTTTGCAAAAAAACTGTATTATACGAATATCCCTGAAAATGTTTTACGACAGTTTAGACCATCTGATTTTAGTGATACTCAGGATAAGTATATTATGAACAATTTATTTTCCTGTGATAACATTAATGGAAAATATCTTGCAGCCCAACTTGCCACGGGGAAAAATATTTTTCGAAAGGTGCATAGTGCTCTAAAAATTCGAAATATTTACTTTTTGAAAGATGAAAACTCTTCAATTTTTAAAAAAACAATTCTTATTTGGCAAAGGTTAGTTTATTTATTTTTCAACTATAAAATAGCAATGAAAGCTTTGTTTATACCGCCGAATACCGATGTATATGATTTCTACAAATGGCTTAGCAATAAATAGAAGAATTGCAAGCATTATTTTTCTTTACGTTAAGAAAGTTGTTGTTTTATTTTTTGAAAGTATTTTCAGGAATATATTCTATCAGAAGCTGGCGTAGTGCTTTTTCATTATTTTCCAAAACAAGTCTTTCTATTAATTTGATATCTAATTCAGGGGATTTAGATGCGATTCTGGATTTTTTCATCACCCAGATTTTATTATAAGAAGTTTTTACAATATTTTCATCTTCTGTTGTCACTTCTTCGTACTCTTTTTCGCCAGGACGCAATCCCATATATTCTATCTTGATATCCTGCTCTGGAACGAGGCCAGAAAGCTCTATAAGCTTGCGAGCCATATCAGCTATTATTACAGGGTTGCCCATTTCTAAAACCATAATTTCTCCCCGTTGTCCAATAGCTCCAGCCTGCAAAACAAGGTCTACTGCTTCAGTTATGGTCATAAAAAATCTTCTAATATTTGGACTGGTTACTGTTACTGGACCTCCATTTTTTATTTGTTCTTTGAACAGAGGAACTACACTTCCACTGCTTCCCAGAACATTCCCAAAACGAACTGCTACAAAAATAGTTTTACTTGATTTTTTATCACAAATTATCTGCTCAGCAATTCGTTTACTAGCTCCCATGATGCTACTGGGGCGAACGGCTTTGTCTGTTGATATCATAATAAACCGTTTTACATTGCACTGTTGCGCTACTTTTGCTAAACGATAGGTACCGATGATATTATTTCTGACGCATTGAGGAATATTTTCTTCCATGAGAGGTACATGCTTATAAGCTGCAGCATGATATAATAAGTCTATTCCTTCAGCAAGCTTTATGGCAGTTTTTATTTCTTCTTCATGACGAATATCGCCTGCAAAAGGAATTATACGAAGAGTAGGATAGGATTTTTTTAATTCATATTCTATTGTGTACAAAGAAAATTCATTTGTTTCAAAAAGAACAATTACAGAGGGTTGATATTGGGCAATCTGCCTGCACAGTTCTGAGCCTATACTACCGCCAGCTCCGGTTATCATAACTTTTTTCCCGGCAATTGAATTTGTGAGTATAGTACGGTCAATTTTTTTTTCTCCCCTGCCTAACAAGTCTTCCAGTTCAACATTTTTTATACAGGAAATTGAAAATCCTCCAGAAATCAAGTCTGCTAATGAAGGAATTGTATGGAATTGACAAGCTACTTTTTGCTGAGAACAACTCTCAACAATAATATTCATTTGCGCTGGTTTATTAAATGGGGGAAGAATTAAAATATAATTGGCATTTCTCTTTTTTATAATATTCCCCACTTTATTTATATCTGCATAATACACTGGTAATCCATGAATATTCATATTGTTTTCAATATAATTATCAGTAATGACACCAACAAAACTTCCTATATTTTTTATTCTGTTACTACGTATGATTAAATCGCAATCATTTAGAGTTCCAATAATGATTATTCTTCTGTTTCTAATTTCAGAATCATAATTGTTTTTATTATAATATCTTTCATGTAAGAGTCGGTTAACATATCGTCCTCCGCTTGTCCACAAGGTCAACAAAACCATTTCCATAAGCAAGATAGACCGCGGAAGTTGAGAGAATAACTCTCTATAAATTAAAAATCCCAAAAATAGAAATAGCGCAACAGTTCCTATTGAAGCGAATAGTATTTTTGGTAAGTCATTAATGCTAAAATAAGCCCAAATACCAGAATGCAGTTTAAAAATAGCGAAGACAAATACACAACAAACACACAATAAAGGTAATGTTTGAAATAATATTTTAAATTGAGAAGGTGGAATAGATGCATCGAATCTAAGAAGAAATGCTAAAATATATGTTACTATACATCCTAATATATGCCAAAGAATAATTAACAACCGTCTTATTAAAAAATATCTTGTGATATACTTCTTGAAATCCGTGAGATTTTTAATTAAAGAATTTAAAAAGGTTTTCCCGAAAAATTTCAAATTAGCCATAAGAATTAAGATGGTATTTAGTTTGTAAAAACATTACGATAATTTACATCATATTCGTATAAAGAAAAGCAGGTATGTTTTTCTTTAAATTCTTTTATAAGTTTGAGAGGAAATCTAACATTCTTTTTTTCAAAGAACAACCTGAAATCTTTATCTGGTTGTTCTACAAGCACAAAAGTCTTAATTTTTTTTGATTCTATAGTATTTAGTGCATGCTCCAAATTTTTAAAGTCTTTATCTGAAATAGATTCAAAAGGAAGATATTCTATTTCTGCGTGGTATGCAATTCTTTTACTATCTTTTGTTTTATCAAAAATCAGAACAGCCTTTTTATCTGACTTTTTTATTATCTGTGCAATTTCTTTTATATAACTTTTATAATCAGGTTGGCTTAGGGCTTTGCCGATGCATGATATTCCAATTATTAAGACTAAAAAGATTTTTGCATGAGTACCGGTAAATGTTGATATTTTCTTTGAAATATATTTTTGCAGAAATTCGGTCAATTTGGGAAAGCCAAGTACTGAAAATATTATAAAAAAAAGAGTAAGGGTATAAAGGTAACGAGCATTATATTTTGTTTCTTGTATGTAGAATGCCACACGAAACAGTAAAGTTATAATAAAGAAGATCAGAAAAAATCTGAATATACTATTTAAAGGAATTTGCTTGTAATTCAGAAGTGCAAACAGAATCAAAACAAAAACAGCTGGAAATGCCGAATCTAAAAAGATAATATTTAAAAAATTAAACATAAATTTAATCTGGAGTAATACTCGATCTGATCATTTGATAAAACGGATTTATATATTTAGTTTGACTTAACGAATAAGACATACATAAATTTAGCGCTGAAAAAATAATTAGAACTGTAAAGAGAGAGTAGCAATAGTATTTAATATTTGCAACAGTTGATAGTTGCCGGTTGGTAGTTGATAGATTTTTAAATTTACTAATAAGATTGATAATAATTTCAACAAAAAACCATATAAGAAAAATCAATATTAATTCTGGTCCTTCATATCTTGTGAATGAAGCTAATGTTGCGGTAAGAGAAAACAGACACCATTTAAATACAGATTTATGATTTATAGCTGCAACAGCGCAAAGCAGAGCAACAGCCACTAAGGGAATATACAAACTATCTCTAAGGCATCTGACGCTTATTCTTACAAGAGATGGATGCACTGCTCCTAAAAATGCCGCAAGCAAAGCTAAATCTGGCTTTTTAAATAATATGTTTACTATGTAGAACATACACAATGGGATCAAGGAACCTAATAGAATGCCAAGAAAGGTTCCTGTAATTTCTGGTTGAATTCCAAATTTGTATCCCAAACACATTAAAAATGGCAATAATGGAGGAATTATATTCGAACCAGCTGTATACATATAATCTACACCATATTTTGCCCAGTTAATAGCCATATTGAAGTATAAATAACAATCTACATCGTATCTATTCATTTCCAGAGCTCTTATAACTCTTAGCATGATTCCTAATAATATAATAAAGATAAGTAATACTGCTTTCTTGCTCGCTATATTTTTTAAGATTTGAATCAATCTCATATTTCTTTAAAAGACTTTTTCAATTTGTTAAAATAAGAGTTGCTTCAATGGTTATAGCCCCATCAGGCGGAGGTGGCAATCTATCGATTGCATCAAGCATTCGCTTTATTGAATTGTCCATTTCTGTAAGATTACTATTTTTTATGATTTGATATCCCATAAGTCTGCCATCTGCTCCTATTTTAAGTCTAACCAATACAGAGGGCAGTTCTCCTGATACTGCAAGTTTTGATGGCTGTTCCCATCTTTCATATAGGTAAGAAGATACTGAATCGTAATAGGTGAGCATTGCAGAACTTGCTTGAGTTGTACCATTTATCCCAAATTTTATACCACTTAGACCTTTTTTGAGATTTGCAGTCAGTGCTGAAGCACTAATTCCTTGGAGCGAATTTACTTCCATAGTTTGCCTTACAGGTTGAAACTCTTTGATTTGAGTTTCTGTAGGCTTTGTGATCTGGGTTATATCAAGAGGCTTCCATGTCTTTTTTGCAGGTACTTTCTGTAACGGTTTAGTTTCTTTGTGTTTTGTGTTTTGTGTTTTGTGTTTCTGTACCTGAGCTTGTTTGGAAGCTGCGGCTGTTATTGCACTCATTTCCTGAAATGCGGCCGAACTGGCTAAGCTTACAGCTATTACTTGAGGTGCAGTATTCCAAAAGAAATTTTGGATTATCCCCGAAATGTAAAGAACAAGAATAAACGCTACATGGATAGCACTTACATATAACATAGTTTTGTAGGATACTATGCTGTCTAGCTCCTGTTCAAATTTAAGCTTCAGATACATGGTACAAAAGTTATAAAAAGACTTATTTTTTATAGAATTGTCAAAAAAAATTATAGAAAAATTCTAGTTTAACATTTAATATAAGATTCAGTTTTTTCAATTTTAATATGATCCTTAAACAGTGAATTTATTTATGAAAATGCTAATTTTTTTGGGCATCTCATTATGTGTATTGTCAATAATATCATGCTGTTGTTTAACTAAAGCAACTAATGGAAAATTTACGCGAAAGGATTCTGGATCAATCTTTACTTCCTCAAAGGGGGGGGTAATAGAAATAACGCTGAGAGGCAACCCTACGACTGGATATACATGGAATATAGTTGAATATGATCCGAAAATACTCAAACTGGAAGGTTCAACTTTTATACGAGATTCAGATTTGATAGGAGCAGGAGGAGTTGAAACTTTTAAATTTTTAATTATAGGAAAAGGTAAAACTGATCTGGTCATTCAGTACAACAGAGTATGGGAAAAAGATGTAAAACCATTAGAGTTGTTTAAGCTATCAATAAGTTCAAATTAATAATAAAGAAAGGTATTATATTAATGAAAAAATTGTGTATGTTTTTCTTTGGTGTTATGTTTAGTTATATTCCGGTTTTATACTGTGCAGAGTCTCCAGCCGGTCAGCAGCAACAGCAGTATCAACAGGGCCAGCCGCAGTATCAACAGGGCCAGCCGCAGTATCAACAGGGCCAGCCGCAGTATCAACAGGGCCAACAGCAGTATCAACAGGGCCAACAGCAGTATCAACAGGGCCAACAGCAGTATCAACAGGGCCAACAGCAGTATCAACAGGGCCAACAGCAGTATCAACAGGGCCAGCCGCAGTATCAACAGGGCCAACAGCAGTATCAACAGGGCCAACAGCAGTATCAACAGGGCCAACAGCAGTATCAACAGGGCCAACAGCAGTATCAACAGGGCCAACAGCCGCAGTATCAGGTTGGTCAGGATGTCCCAAAAGATAAAAAAACTATAGGGCAGTATATCGTAGGGCAAAAATTTTTCATTAATGAAGGGCAAAAATTTTTAAATTTAAGCGGTGCAGATTTAACAATACATCCTGATTATGTACTAAAGCCTGATGATATTGTGGTTATTGATGTTTGGGGGGATTTAGATTTGCATTATTCTTTGAAGATAGATAAAGACGGTTCCATTATCATACCCAATGTGGGGAAAGTTTCTCTTAGAGGTCTTGCATTTGAGCAAGGGAAAAAGAAAATACTTAATAAATTAGCTGATACATATGGGTTTTATATTGATAAAAATGATCCTGGCGCTGGTAAAGCACATCTCGATATAACATTAGGGAAAATTTCTGGAGTAAAAGTCTATCTTACTGGAGAAGTAATTCATCCTGGTGTGGTGATGTTGAATGGTGCTAACTCGTCAGTTATTGCTGCAATAGCTGCTGGTGAAGGAGTCAAGGATACAGGCAGTGTAAGAAACATTCAAATTACTCACACTGACAAGTCTAAATCAATGTTTGATTTATATGAACTTTTATTCAAAGGGAAACTCTTGCCAGAGAACAAATATTTAAATGATGGAGATATTGTATATGTACCTCCAATAAAAGATAAGGCTTATGTTTTAGGAGCTTTAATAAATCCCGGAACTTATGAAATAATGTCCGGGGAGACTGTGAATTCGTTGATAGATACAGCAGGAGGTTTTAGTAATTCTGCTTCAAAAAAAGTTATTATTTTAAATATAGGCGATGATATTTATATCGAAAAGCAGAAAACAGAAAAACAAGAAGATTTTTCAAATGTGGCAAATTATAAAGTTAAGAATAATGACATTATTCTTGCAAAAGAGCAATTAAATCCAAAGCCATATAGCTATATCGAAGTTGTGGGTAAAGGTGTCAGATATAATGGGAGACTTCGTTATGAAAAAGGATTAACGATTAAAGACTGTATTGAGAAATCTGGCGGGTTATACCGAGATGCTTATAAAACACTTATTCTTCAAACTACGAATGAAGATGGAGCCACTGAATTCAAATTGTTAGACCATTTTAATGATAAAAATTATCAGCTCTTACCCGGAGACAAGTTGGTAATTGAGGATTCTGGCACATTTTATAAATCTCGTTTTGCTTTTATATGCGGCTATGTCGAAAATCCTCAGATATTGTACCTGACAGGCAAAGAGAAAATTTCTGACATTCTAGCAATCGGGAAACCAAAAGAAAATGCTGATATTGACAATGGAATCTTCACACATGATGGGAAAACTATATCTATTGCTCTAGAAGAAATTATTAATGATCCAAAATCAGAAAAAAATATTAATGTTACAGGTCAAGATGTATTGTTTTTACCGAGAGCCGAACCTTATATTGAGGTTTCAGGAGCCGTAATATCTCCAGGATTTTATCCCTATTCAAAAGATCGCACTACCTCATATTATATTGACTTAGCCGGAGGATTTACCGACTTCGCGGATAGGTCCAATACTGTAATAAAAACATCGGGGAAAACAATTAAAGCATATTCATGGTGGGGATTTACAGATGAGGTTGTGAAAAGAGGAACAACAATATTCGTTCCAGAGAAGAGAAGAATATAATGGAAAGGATGAATATGAGTGCACCGCAATTTTCAGGTTTACAACAGGAAAGTGGAATTTCACTGTTTCCTATTTTAAAGATATTAATAGACAAGCGTTGGTTTATAGTAATTCTGACTTTTACAGGTTTCTGTTTTGGAATTTTTTTAAGGGTATTATTTTATAACAAAGACTATTGCGCTTCGGCATCTATTCTTTTGCAAAGTTCTCAAAAGGTTACGAACCAGGATTATAGTAAAGTATATTTTGATACTATAGTTCAGAATACCTGCAGTATTATAGTAACTTCCAGCATAACTGTAAAAAATATAATTTTACAGGAATATATGTACGAGAAAAACGGACAAAAAGTAAAGACAAACCTGCTTGAATTTTATAATGAAAAAGATATCAATAAACTAGCAGAATATAGAATATTAAAAAATATAAAGCTGAATTTTGATAAGAAAACGCAGGTACTAACCTTATCATATACTGCGTCAAATCCAGATGTTGCATCCCAAATTGTCAATAATATTATTGAACAGATTAATATTTTTTATAACACGCAAATGACATCTGATTCCACGCGCAACTTAAAATTTGTCAATGAACAGCTTAAAGCAGCCAAAGAAAATCTCGATACTGCCAGATTAAAACTAGCGCTATTTATAAAAAGAAACAAAGAAATTGCATCTTTATCGGACAACAAAGCTGAAACAAATACCTATTCATTAGCCAGATTGGAATTGCAAAAGTTGCAGGAAGACGCAAGAGTTAAAGAGGATCTTTATAATTCTCTGATGAAAAAAAGTCAGGATTTGGGTATTCAATCGGAACAGAACACCCCGTCAGTTATAGTGTTACAACCGGCTTTTCCTCCACAAAAGCCACTTCCAAGGCAAATGCTTAAATATGGAACAGTGGGAGCTTTTCTTATGCTGCTTATAGCAATAGGGACTGTAATTTTAAGAAATCTTTCAGAAATAATGGATGTAAAAGAAAATATAATCAAACTTATTTCTGATGAATTAAGCAGCGATTTTAAAAAACTGAAAAAGGCTCTTATAAAAAGACAAAATGGCATTTGAAAATTCATCCTATTTTTTGACCGAAACGAATCTACAGTAAAAAATTATGAAAAGATTGGATCATATTGGAATTGCAGTCAGATCAATTGAAAAAGCTTTGAAACTTTACTCTGGACTTTTAGGATATCAACCAAAAGGAGAAGAAATGATTGAATCCAGAGGTATAAATGTATGTTTTATTGATATTAATGGTACGAGTATAGAATTACTTCAGCCTATGAGGGAAGATTCAGAAATTTCAAAATATCTTGAAAAGAGAGGAGAAGGACTACATCATCTTGCTTATAGTGTTGATAATGTCCAGGAAATGATTGATAAGGCTAAATTAATGGGGTTTATACCATTAAGTGATATGCCTGTACCTGGCGTGCATAATACTCTTGTAGCATTTATACACCCGAAGTCAGTCAATGGTGTTTTAACAGAATTTGTTCAACATAATTAACTTTGGCAAATTCCCAAAGCTATTAGAAAATCTGCCAAATAGTTAGGAGATTTTAGAAGAATGTCTAATGATAATAACAATACTGTTGGACTTATACTTGATGCGCTCAAGTTTAAGGATCAAAAACTTAATCTTGCCGGTGGCGAAGCGGCCATAGAAAAACAGCATGCTCAGGGCAAACTCATGGCAAGGGAAAGGGTTTTGGCTTTAGTAGATGAAGGTTCTTTTGAAGAAATAGATAAGTTTGTTAAACACAGAGGCACATACTTTGGGTTGGATAAGAAAGAAATCCCTTACGATGCAGTAATTACAGGATTTGGAACTGCTAACGGACAAAAGATTGCTATTTTTTCGCAGGATTTTACTGTGCAGGCAGGGTCTCTCGGTGAAATGCATGCTAAGAAAATTATGAAGCTGCAGGATCTTGCATTGAAATATGGTATTCCTATTATTGGTATTAATGACTCAGGCGGGGCTAGGATACAAGAGGGCATTGATGCTTTGTTCGGGTATGGCGGGATTTTTCTTAGAAATACTCATGCGTCAGGTGTTATTCCACAGATTTCAGTAATTTCGGGACCGTGTGCCGGTGGAGCAGTTTATTCCCCAGCTATTATGGACTTTATAATAATGGTGGATGAAATTTCCCAGATGTTTATAACGGGTCCTGCTGTTGTTAAGGCAGTTACTAATGAAGAGATAGACAAGGACGGGCTTGGCGGCGCAATGATTCATAACAGCATAAGCGGCGTTGCTCATTTTATAGCGAAGAGTGATGAAGATGCTATGAATTTGACAAGAAAGATTCTTTCTTATATTCCATCAAACAATCAGTACAAAGCGGAAGATATTGCATATAATGCTCAACAACAGCTTGATGAAAGAATCTACAGTATAGTTCCTACATATCCGAAGAAGGCGTTCGATGTAAGAAACATTATAACTCTGGTTTTTGATGCAGAAACTTTTCTTGAAGTACAACCATATTTTGCACAGAATATAGTCATAGGTTTTGCTAGAATAGCAGGGAGATCAGTCGGAATAATCGCAAATCAGCCAAATATTTTGGCAGGAGTTCTTGATATTAATGCTTCGGATAAATCAGCAAGGTTTATCAGGTTTTGCGATGCGTTTAATATTCCGATTATTACATTTGTTGATACCCCGGGATTTTTGCCAGGGGTTGATCAGGAGCATGGTGGTGTAATCAGGCATGGAGCCAAGCTGCTTTATGCATACTCCGAAGCATCCGTTCCTATGGTTTCCATTATTCTCAGGAAATCCTATGGCGGTGCTTACATTGCAATGGCTTCACAACATCTAGGTGCTGATTTCGTGTACGCATGGCCAAGCGCTGAAATAGCAGTTATGGGTGCTAATGGTGCCGCGAATATTATCTTTGCAAAGGAAATAACAAATTCTCCTAATCCAGAAGAAACGCGTGCAACAAAAATAGAGGAATACAAGAATAAGTTCAGTAATCCGTATATTGCAGCAGAACGAGGCTATATCGAAGGTGTTATAGACCCAATAGACACAAGAAAAATAATCATCAAAGCTCTCTCTTTAGCTGAAGACAAAGTTGAAATGAGACCTAAGAAAAAACATGGAAATATTCCCCTATGAAAACTTTTAAGGTAAATGTCAATGATAAATCTTATGTTGTGGAGGTAGAAGAGGTAAAGTACGGATATTCCTTTACTGCTGCTGTAAAACCGGCACAGGTTACGGCAAACATTAAAAAAGTCGGAGATTCAAAGAAAAAAGCTGTTGGCGGTTCTTTTATAATAAAAGCCCCACTTCCTGGCCTAATAGTAGAAGTTGCTGTAGAATCAGGAAAGGCTGTAAAACAAGGTGAAAAAGTATTAGTCCTTGAAGCAATGAAAATGGAAAATGCTATTCTTACTCCTGTTAGCGGTATTGTTGATAAAATAAATGTAAGAGCTGGAGATTCTGTTAACAGCAATCAAGAAATGATTGTTATTACCTTTTGAAACTGATTTATAATGCCAAAAAATTTGACAAGGAGTGTTATGGATTGGTATCCGAAAAATGTTTTTGGAGTATCTTCCTGGTATCCTACTTTAGCTGATCGCACTTTTCCGACATCTTTTGTTAAACTAAAAGAATCTGACCTGGATTTGATAGTTAATGAGGTAAAAACAGGAAAAGATGTTGAGGCCATTATTTCAAGGATAAAAAAAGCCCAACATGGTTTTTCCGGCGCGACTTTTATTTCAGCGGATATAGTAGCTCCAACTGATACGTTAAGATTTGTTAATAGAAAAGGCGCTGTTCACTCAGCTAAAAGTGCATGGAATATTCTCCTGGCAAGCGAGAAGGTTAAAAATGCTGCAAAGAACAGGGAGTTTGAGTTTATATGCATAAGGCCTTTCAGAAATCTTACATACCCTAGAGAATTCAGGTTGTTTATATATAATGGCGAATTAAAGTTAATGAGTCAGTACATGTTGGATCGTCCTTATCAACGATTGATACTCAGAAAAGATTTTTGGTGGGCAAAAGCCAAAGAGCTTGTGGAAGAAATTTCCTGGTTATTGCCTGAGAAAACAATAGTGCTTGATATTTATTTCACGTCAGGAGACCAGATTTTACTGATTGATTTTAATAAATGGGGATATCCGACAAAACCACTACTGGCAGGTACATGGGATATTAACTGGGAGAACGAATTCGGAATTAAGCTGCTGCAATAAATAAAACTTAAAGTTTTACGATTCGGAAACAGATGCTTAGAAAGAAATCTACATATGTAATAGTTATTTTAGTTATAGTACTTCTGCTAATTTTTAGACCCTATCGTAGCTTTTGGTACAAAATTTCGGCTGACTTTTTTTATCCATTTTTTTTCTTTTCTGTAGAAGTAAAAGATTCTATAGGGAAAACAGCTTACCTGTCTAAGAGCAAATTAGAATTGGCTTCCCAGCTTTTTAAAATGCAAAAGACAATTACTGAACTTGAAGCAAGATGCAAATACTTACAGAGTTTTAAAGATGAAAATAAGGAACTTAGGCAATTATTAAATATCAAATCAATTCCTGATTTTAAATATATTATTGCAAAAGTCATATATAGGGACCCGGCCCAATGGTATAGTCAATTCACAATAGATAAAGGAGCAGATTCCGGGATAGAAAATGGTTCAATAGTTCTTGGAAGTATAAAAAGCTATGGAGAAATAAGAACTCAATTTGGCGTAATAGGCAGAATTGGAGCAGTATCAAAACATACTGCTGTAGCATACACTATCTTGAGTAATGAATGCCAGCTAAGCATAAAAATACCTTCAAGCGATGCTGCGGGTATATTACATGGAGGAGAAAGATACGGACAAAAAATGTGGGCAAACATTTTTTTACTGCCTAAAGACCTTGAATACAAAGAAAAATCTATCGTAATCACATCGGGCCTTACTCCTCTGGCACCGAAAGGGTTAATCATAGGAAAGCTCATAAATATGAGTAATGAATCTAATGATAATAAATTATTTGCTAAAGCGGAAGTAGAACCGGCTGTTGATTTGGCTAATCTTGACTTTGTTTTAGTTCTTGGAAAAAGCAATGATTAAAGTCGTTTATATCTTTCTCCTCATTTTTATATCAATTTTCACGCAAATACTAATCGGTTCTGCAGGGTTGATTTTACCGATAACAGCTTTGAGCATATTCTATCTGACAGTAATTACCAACTGGCAAACTGGGGTACTGACAGCGTCAATTGCCGGTTCAATAGTCGATATACTTTACGGAAGATCAGTATTTCTTTCTCCAGTGTTATTAGTAATAATAGCATTACTGGCCATACTATGGCTATATAAAGGAGAATTAAAATATTTACCATTTCAAACCATACCGGCAGGATTTATAAGTTTCATATATACTTGTCCTGATTTACTTGTCTATTATCATATATATGAACATGGTATTTATCTCCTTTTGGGAAAACTGTTAATCATATTAATGTCTCTTATTTTGTCTTCATTAGTATTTCCACTATTTATTATATTAATGGACAATATAAATGCTCTTTTGAAGCTGAACCTATACACAAAATCTCAGAAACGGATTTCAAAGGAGTAGCGAATTGGACAATAAATCTTCGCAAAGATATCGCATATTCGTACTTTCGGGAATAATAATGGTTTTCTTTTTTGTCCTAGTAATACGGCTGGGATATGTGCAATTATCAAATAATGAACAGTATAATGAATCTATAGACACACAAAGTGTTAGAATAATAAGGATTCCAGCAATACGCGGGCAAATAAGAAGCGCAGATGGAATAATAATTACTGATAGCATACCATGTTGTAATATAGTTTTTCACCTTGCAGAAATGAGAAAATATGGACAGAGAGAAAAGAATGTGAATTTCATTTATGACCTAGCGCAAGATATTGCCGTATTACTAAATAAAAAGATGGAAATTACCAGAGAGGATATTATTGAGCAAATGACTTTACGCCCGGCTATGCCAATGACAGTATTTTCCAACTTGAACGAAAAAGAACTTGCATTAGCGTCTGAAATTTCTCCTCCCATTCACGGTATGGAAATATCTGTAATTCCAAAAAGATACTATAAAGATGGAGAAGTTGCTTGCCATATAATCGGTTATGTGGGAAAAGACGATCCAGGAGAAGCTCCAGATAAAAATAAATATTCTTATTATATTCCCGATCTAAAAGGAAGGTCAGGATTGGAAAAATTACTTGACACAAAAATTGCCTTTGGAGGAAATGAATATAGTGGTCTTAGAGGAATGGCCGGAAGCAAGTTAGTAAGAGTAAATGTAAAAGGATATGTTCATGATGACATGGGAATGACCGATATGCCTGTAAACGGTAACAATGTAGAACTTACTCTGAATTGGCAGGCTCAGGAAGCAGCAGTAAAAACATTACAGGGGAAAAAAGGTGCTATTGTCGTTCTTGATGCAAATACAGGTGCTGTTATAGCTATGGCATCATCTCCAGTTTTCGATAGCAATATGTTTTCTTCAGGGATTTCCCAAAAGGATTGGAAAAATCTGATAATAAACAATGACAAACCTCTAATCAACAGAGCGCTAATAGGAGAATTCCTGCCTGGTTCAATAGTAAAACCGCTTGTAGCTTTGGCAGCACTCAAAAATGGAATAACCCCGGATTCTACTATTTTTTGTGCCGCCGAAGGAGCAAAAATAGGGAATACGCAAATAAAATGCTGGGCATGGAAATATGGCGGGCATGGTCATGAAACTATGATCAATGCAATGAAAGATTCTTGCAATAGTTATTTCGTAGAAACTGGATTGAAAGTCGGATTTGATCAACTCGTGGATATGTACAAACATGCGGGATTTGGACGTAAAACAGGAATAGAATTTTCGGAAAGAGCAGGAATACTACCTTCAAAGGAATTAAAACGAAAAGTTGACAAAACAACTTGGACAAATTTTGATACCGGACTTATTGCCATTGGGCAGGGAATGATAGCTCTTACTCCAATACAAGCTGCCATATATACAGCTGCTATAGCAAATGGAGGGACTATCTGGAAACCATACTTTGTAAAAGCCGTTTATGATAGCAATAACAAGCTTTTATTTGAGACTCATCCCATACAAGTTGAAGAACTACCAGTTACTGAAGAGGAATTAGCAGTTGTAAGAGAAGGCATGTACGATGCAGTTTACGATCCCAATGGTTGCGTAAAAAGAGCAAAAAATAATGCTATAGAACTTTATGGAAAAACCGGAACTGCAGAGGTAGGTTCGCCTGAGCACAGAACAAAGCATACATGGTTTATAGGATTTGGATATCATAATTCATCAATATATTCAATTGCAATTTTAGTAGACGGAGGAAGGTCTGGAGGTATGACAAATGCTCCTATGGCAAAGACATTTTTTGAAACTTGGCTAGGAGTAGATACTCCGATAATAGAGGAAGTTTCCATTCCGGCTGCTGCGCGAGATGACTAAAAAAAACTAAACAATTGATTTAGTTTCTTGCATTTACGGAAAACAAATATAATATTTATGACATTTCTATCCAATCAATAGGAGGTATTAATAATGACTAAAAGAGATATAGTAGTAAAAATTGCAGAAGAAACAAAGCTTGCGCAAAACGAAGTTGCAAAGGTAGTTCAAAAAACCCTTGACTACATTGCCGAAGAGCTTGCAGAAGGCCGTACTGTAGAATTGAGAAATTTTGGAGTGTTTGAAGTTACAACAAGAAAAGCTCGTAAAGGCAGAAATCCAAATAAGCCTCAGGACGAAGTAATAATACCTGAAAGAACTGTTATTAAGTTCAAAACAGGAAAAGAACTTAAAGAAAAAATTAGAAAAATCGATCCTAAAACTGTTTGCTGAGTATTTACTGTGATTTATTAACACCTCGCTTGGTGAAGGCGGGGTGTTTTATTTTTAAAGATAAAATATAATCGAGTTTTTGTTATGCCATCATATCTGCCTCCGCCCGGTACTTCAGATATTTTCCCGGAAGAAATTCCAAGATGGAACTATGTCCAAACCACGGCTGAAAAAATTTTTTCACTCTACGGCTATGGAGAAATAAGAACACCGATATTTGAGTATAGCGAAGTTTTCAAGAAAAGTATTGGGACAGAAACCGAAATTGTCCAAAAAGAGATGTATTCCTTCGAAGATCGTGGAGGAAGAGAGTTGACATTGCGCCCTGAAGGAACGGCCGGAGTTATGCGTGCGCTGATGAAAACAGAAGCACCAAATGGAGTAGAAACAAGAGTATTCTATTTCGGACCGATGTTTAGAGGAGAAAGACCTGCTGCGGGGAGAAAGCGTCAGTTTCACCAGGTTGGTGCGGAAAATGTTGGTAGAATTTCTCCTGAGCACGATGCTGAATGCATAGCTATGGCTATGCATTATCTTAGCGAACTAAAAATAAGCGACTCGCATCTTCTCATAAATACCAGAGGAACTTTAGAAGATATGAGACCTGCTGAAAAAACGCTGAGAGAATATTTCAACAAACGCATTACCTGCATGTGTAATGACTGTAAAGATAGGTTAAATAAAAACATTTGGAGGATATTAGATTGTAAGGCTGAACAGTGTCAGGATGCGATAAAAAATTCTCCTGATATTAAAAGTTTATTTACTAAAGAAACACAAAATTACTTTGATAAGGTTACATGTACGTTGGAGTCTATGGGAATACCTTTTAAAATAGAGCCAAAACTTGTTCGCGGATTGGATTATTACCAGCATACAGTTTTTGAAGTTACCCATAAAGGGCTTGGAGGTCAAAACTCTATCCTGGGGGGTGGAAGATATGCAATCAGAGTCCCAGGCTCAAATAAGAGCTTGATAGGTGTTGGATTCGCCGCAGGAGTAGAACGCCTTTTAATGGCACAGGATGCTAGTAATGCGGTTTTACCGATTAAAAAACAGGAGTACATATTTCTTGTAAGCATTGGTAATAACGTCAAACTCCAAAACTTGAAATTAGCTGCCGAAATGAGAAAAAAAGGTATTCCTGTACTAATGGAACTCGAAGATAAAAGTATAAAAGCGCAAATGCGTTCCGCGAACCGTCTTTCTGTATCAAAAGTACTAATTTGCGGTGATGATGAATTATCAAGAGGAATTTTTATACTAAAAGATATGAATACCGGAACTCAATCCGAAATCAAAGAAAATGAAATTTTCTCGTATTAGTTGTATTAAGTTGTATTAAAAGGATTATCTCTTATAGAAAATGAAATAGCTAAGTTTTTTAAAGTTGGACTATACTTTTATTTCTTCTGGCTCATTATTTCCTTAAGGATATCCATGTTTCTGATTCGTTTATAGAGTGGTTCGCGCGAACCCTCATAGACCGGCAGAGAGTCTTCAAACGTTTTAGAGCCCTCAACTTTATAAAATATGCCTAGAGGCCATGGAGATTCAGAAAACGCAAGAGATAAGGCTCTTACTTTATTATCTTTTGGATGGGTATCTGAGACAGGTACTGTATTTTCTTTGTACCATTTATGAGTATTAATTTTATTAAATGATACGCAGGCCTGGAAAACATCTACCAAGGCAAAGCCTTTATGCATGATCGCGGCTTTTAACACCTCTTTTGTTTTCTCCTTATCCCCAACGGATACTCTAGCTACAAATGTTGCTCCCATTGTTATGGCTAAAGCAACCGGATTTAATGGAATTGACTTAACACCTTCTGTTTGAATCGGAGTTTTCATCCTAATTTGACTAGTTGGTGATGCCTGCCCCTTGGTAAGCCCATATACCATATTGTTATGAACAATAACTGTTATATCGGGGTTTCTGCGTATTGTATGGATGAAATGATTTCCTCCTTCACCGTACATATCTCCATCACCACTTTGAACAATAAGTTTTATATCAGGATTGGCTGCCTTTATTCCTGTAGCTGCCGGCAGTGTACGACCGTGAAGGCCATTAAAATAGCTTACATCATAATAGTGGGGCGCCTTTGCCGCCTGGCCTATTCCTGAAACAAAACAAATCTTTTCTTTAGGGATATTCAGTTCTGCCATTACATCCAGCATGATATTACGAATACCGAAATTTCCACACCCTGGACACCAGGCAATGTCTGTAACTATATCAAAATATTTCCTATCCATTATAAAACCTCCTTGATTTGAACCTGCGTGGTGGAGGATTCCGCTCCGTCGGAACCGAAAATGAAAGCAGACGCAACAAAGTGCGTCTCCCCCACAAATGACGCATTTTATTTAATATTTTCTTTGATTTTGATGTAAAGCTCATCAGCTGTAAACTGCAGACCGTTATATTTTAGAATTGTATCAGAAATTTTTAGTTCGAATTCATGCTCTATCAGATTCCTAAACTGAGCAGTCTGATTATTTTCAATCATTACTATCTTTTTTGCTTTTTTAAAATAGTTCAAAGCTGTTTGCGCTACCGGATAAACCTGTTTAAAGTGAAGCAGGGCAACCTTTTTCTCAATTTTTCTAACTGCTTCCAGAGCTATAGACAAAACTGATCCCCAACATACAAAAAGAGTCTCATAATCATCACCGCCGTATAAATCGGGAGCAAGTGCAATATCTTGTAGTAACGCAAACTTTCCAAAACGTTTATTTTTCATTTTAGTAACAATTCCATTGATATCTTCTGATATCCTGCCTGATTCATCATGTTCATCGGAGTCAACGCAAATTCTACCTGTGCCAAAACCTGGAACTGATCGTGGAGACAAAACTCCATCTTTAAGATCATATCTTTTATATTCTTCTTTAGCTTCGACAATATGCTTCTGGTGAGGAGGATATATCTTGAACTCTGGAGTATTGTAATACGCGTCTGTAAAATACTGGTCAGTGAGAATAATGACTGGAGACTGATATTTATCCGCAATATCAAAAGCATATCTTGTCAGCTCATATCCCTGTTCAAGATTACCAGGAGTAAAAATTACTCTCCCAAAGACTCCATGTCCTGCGTATAATGCCAGATTGAGGTCACCCTGTTCTGTTCTCGTCGGTAACCCTGTAGCCGGTCCGGGTCTTTGGGCTAAATGAACGACAACAGGAGTCTCTGTCATTCCTGACAAAGATATTCCTTCAGTCATGAGCGCGAATCCTCCACCAGATGTTGATACAATAGCTCTTCCGCCTGCATACCAGCTTCCAATAGCCATATTAATAACGCCTATTTCGTCCTCTACCTGTTCGACTACTACGCCTGCTTTTCTTCCCCAGCCTGCCAACGCTGTAAAGACTCCCGTCCCAGGAGTCATTGGATACGAAAAAACAGCATCACATCCTCCTGCCAAGGCGCCAAGCGCTACCGATTCGGATCCGGATATTAAAATATCATCCTTAACATAGTCATTCTTTTTAATTTCAATCTTCAGTCCTGTTTGATCTGCTATTTTTTTACCTTCTGTATAACCGATTTCAGCAGCCTTTATGTTGTCAGCAATGACTTTTTCATCTTTTGTTTCAAACTGCTTAGCTATATAAGATTTTAATATTTCCAGGTCTGCTCCAGTAAAACCAGTTATTGCACCCGCAACAACCATGCTTGCATAGATTATGTTGCCGATGGATAAGGATATCTCATTGAAGCCAAGATGAAGAATATTCGAACCTTTTACAATTGTTGTGTCTGCTATTACTATAGTATTTTCCAGAAGTTCAGGTTTGTATCTGTTATAAGCCGCAAGATCGAAAGGAATAAATACGTCCGGAGCTCCCCATCGATTGGATATACGGTTCTCTGATACCCTTATAGTTGTAGAATTAGTTCCTCCTCTTACTCTAGACATGTATTCTTTTGTGGCAAAAACATTATAACCTGCCTTTTTCATAACTGAGCTAAGAATAGCTTCAGTAGACTGAACCCCGGCTCCTGCCTCTCCAGCAAGCATTACTGTCAAATCATTAATTGTATTATTCATACTTTCTCCTTCTGTATAAATGATGCGAATTTTTTTGCTTATGCCCGCCAAATTGTTCACGTAACGCCGATAAAATTTGCCCGGTATAGTTTGGATTTTTTTTAGATTGCAAACGGAATAAAAGAGCTTCGTGTATTACTTTTGCGATTATATTCAATTCTCGAGCAGTTTCCAATGTCCATTTCCCTTCCCCAGAGTGTTCCACGACACCCGATACGGATTTCAAATTTTCTCCATGCAGTTCAAACGCCTTTTTCAGCCATCCTATCAAACGTGATTCAATCACACTTCCGTGATTATAAACATCGCACACAGCGGACAGATCAAGTTTATATTTGGATTTTTTTAAAATGGTAAAACCTTCAGCGATTGATTGCATCATTCCGTACTCAATACCGTTATGGACCATTTTTACAAAATGTCCTGCCCCAACTCCATCAAAAAACTCGTATCCATTCGGGAAAGCAAAATCCCGAAATAGCTCTTCAATAGCTTCAAAATTTTTGCGTTTGCCTCCAATCATCAAAGATGCTCCATAGCGTGATCCTTCCGGCCCGCCTGAAACGCCGCAATCAATAAACAAAACCCCATACTTTGCAAGTTTTTTTTCACGCCTGATTGTATCCTTATAGAAGGAATTTCCACCGTCAATTATTATATCCCCCTTACTAAAGTATTTCACAAGCCCTTCATTCCCAAAAAGTATTTTATCAATGGTCTCTCCTGCTGGAAGCATGAGCCAGATAAGTTTCCTGCCGGGGAAATTTCTAGCCAATTCTTCAAGGCTATACGCAGGCACTAACCCTTTTTTTGCTAATTTTGTGATTATATCATGACTCCTGTTGTATCCTCTGACTGTCCAACCCTGCTCTATCATGCGGAGCGCCATATTGCTTCCCATTTTCCCGAGTCCGATAATTGCGATATCTTTTCCCATTTTTTCAGTTGAATGATTCTCTTCGATGCATACTGAAGCCTTCATCATCTCCTCAGTTCCAGGGGAATAATGGGTTAATGGTACGAGATTATCTTTCCAAGTGGAAACTATAGGATCGGTAAATTCCCATTGCGCCATAACTTCGCGTTCAGAAACAAACATGGCTTGATTTCCTGTCAGGCAGTTAAAAATCAGTTCGGCATACTCTTCAACATATTGTACTTTTTCGGCATGCTTGTGCAAAAAGAAATCAAAGGTTCGTTCTTCCAGTTCCTGTTCAAATCCTGCCTTTTTAGTTAAAAAATGAATGCTTATCCTCTCTTCCGGTTCAATACTAAAAACGACCCTGTTTTTGTTTTGTATTCCCGGGGTACAGGCTACGCAAATGCTTGGATGTTTAAAGGTTACTATCACTTCTTTTCTGGCAAAGGGACAACGTTTTCCGGACTCAAAAAATACAGGAACCCCTTTCCATGCTGGCATGATTAATTCTGTCTTCAATTTAAAATAAGTTTCAGTTGTGGAATCTAGAGAGACCTCAGGGACAGATCGGTACCCGTCGTATTGTGCTCTAAACGTTTGCTTGCGAATATCGCTAATATTCCACTTTTTTAAAGATTCAATTGTTTCGGCACGCTCGTTGCGGAAATTGGCAGCAAGTGTTGTCATAGGCGAATTCATAGTAATGGCAGTTAGCATCTGGATAAGGTGATTTTGCCCCACATCCCGGAATGCTCCTATCGCATCATAAAATGCTCCCCGCCCTTCGACCCCATTCACTTCAAGTAATCTGACATCAATACGTTCGATAGAATTATTATTCCACGATTTTTCAAACATATTATTAGAAAAACGAAAGTACATAATTGCCTGAATAATGTTTTTTGCTAAATAATGATCTATGAGATAGAGCTGCTTTTCTTCAAAATATTTGTCCAGCAGTCTAAATAGTTTTTTTGCACTCTGTTTATCTTTCCCAAAAGGTTTTTCAATGAGAAGCCTTGTCCAACCAAGAGTTCCGGAACAGGAAGTGTTGAGGCCGGCATTAAC
>Ga0233425_10000436_pt1 | contig 108967 bp, 99 predicted proteins | sample Watercolumn_Towu_2_FD_181712 | JGI IMG/M metagenome (GOLD analysis project Ga0233425, IMG submission 181712) | Freshwater microbial communities from Lake Towuti, South Sulawesi, Indonesia - Watercolumn_Towuti2014_140_MG | ecosystem: Environmental > Aquatic > Freshwater > Lake | place... | reverse complement strand
CTTCCTGAAAGTGAAATGAAAAAATGCTGGCATGTGCGTTTCGTATCGGTCAAATAAGGCTCAACTCAACATCGCCGAAAATTAAACCGGACAGCAGTGGAATGGCATTTAGATTCAATCCGATGACAGGCTAGAGTTGGTTCTGCGAGCCGGCCTATGACAACAGCGCTTGATCTTGAAGTCAAAGGTAGGCTCGGTGGTGGGCGCGTTGTTCGTGACCGATGCCGACGAGGTCATGCTGACAACCGCCAAAGGTCAGACGGTCCGTACCGGTTGCAAGGACATCCGAATTACCGGCAGAAACACGCAAGGCGTCAAACTCATCAATCTCGACGAGACCGACAAACTTGTGGCAAGAGCTCGCGTGATTTCCGAAAAACAGGAAGAAGAAACTGAAGGTACAGAAGATAAATCCTGACCGAATTACCAGCCGAAGCCAATCAACACCATGAGCGCGCCGGCAGTGAAGATCAATGCGAGCACAAAAGAGAGGAGAATCGCTCGATGCCTTCTCACATTCTGCTGCAGTCGCGCTACGGCAAGGAGAGTAACCTCTCTACATGCGCTAGGAACTCCATCTGCACCCCAAATCAGAAAATGAAGCAACATTGCCAGCAGAAGTAACGTCGCCAAGAGCCAAGGGAAACCCGCCCCGGTCAACTGATCGATTTCTTGCAATATTTGATGTCTTTGCGTCGGAACTCCACTTTGCTTAACCAAGTTTGCACAGGCGACAACAATGGCCAATGTGGCGATAGTGGGACTCAGTGCGGCGGTTACTGCGTGAATTCGCTTTCGAAGAGCGTAATCGAACTCCTGAATCTTTACGTCAATCGAGTCTCTTACGCGGTCAAGATCGTAAGCGGCTTTCCAGTTGGGCACTTTGCTCCCTATCAGGGAGGTTAAGCTGGATAAATACGCGAGAACTCCCTTACCGGAAATGCAATACTGAAGATTCCGGTGCTGCTTATATCTGATCACAAACCGGAATAGCTCGTACGCCGTCTCTTTCAGCCACGTGAACTGGGTATCATTCGCGGGCACACGATACACATCTGTCATCGTGTCGTTTGTTTCGGGGTGGTGCTGGTGGGTATGGGTAACGTCTCGGAGAAAGAAGAACACTTGGCTGGCGAGATCAGATGCGCAATCCAACATCTCGTCTTCACCAGCAAAAGACAGTCGTTCAGTCAGCACCGGTTGGGCAATCGATATACTTACAATCCCACAACGTTCGATTGTGAACTCGCAAGCAAACAGGGCGTTTCTTTGCAAGAAACCGTGGTGATTTTTCATGAAGTCCTGCCACCAAGCGTCAGGATCTCCATAGCTTTGACCTCGCATCTTCTGAATCAATGCGTCTCCACGTTCCGGATCGTTAATTCGTGGCCGGACACTTGCCCACCGAGACTCCTCCGGGCCAACCGTGTAGGAGAAAACGTAGACGAACCCGGCCAAGCAATCCGCTGCATCAACAACGGCTGCAGCCGCATAGCAGAACTTGCTGTGCCGGTTGTACTGAAACCGCAGAAGTGGTTCCGGGATTACTCCATCCTTTAGCACCCGTCTCTGAAAACAGAACGCCGCACGCTTGCGACCCTTTCCAATTGAAGCACCAACTGATTTTGATGGGAAAAGCGTGTGGCCGAACCGGTCGAAGGTTAGATGACCAGCAACCGTCGGAATCCACCCTTTGAACTGAAAAAGGGAATCGGTTTGATATGGATCAGCCATTCCTCAAGAGGTTCGAAAGAGTCGCCAACAACAAACCGGCGAGTCAGAGCTTTCGCCAATGCATCAGCGCTGAAAGCGAGAGCTTCCTCTGTCTGCACCATTTCAATTTGCCATCGGGTTGAACTTCCAGCGCGAATCCTTTGGTCACCAAGTCCGTTCTCACGTCTGTGGGAACAGACACGTCTCCGAGCCAAGTCTTGCCCACACCACCGGAGATTCTTTGGGCTTCTTTGTAGTCCTCAGGATCAGCGTGAAACATCATCCGCAGGGCCATTGCCAAGAAGAACATCCCCAGCCCGCCGAGCACGAAGAACAAACCGAATAGAATCAACTTGTTCATACCATTGCTCCTATATTGTAGTTTGGAAACCTCATTTTGCAACTGCGTGGCGGGACGTACACACACAAACAATATGTCACATCCGCACCTCCTTGAATCTGCATGGGGCGCATCCTGAGCCGGTTCTGACCGTCTGTCAAGAGGTTTGTTGATGATTGTTGGGTGGCCAGAACTGTCAGTGTATCAAGGCATTCCAAATGTCATGATTTTAGTGTCCAAGGACGGCATGAGCATCCGGTTCCACGAGGAAGACGCCCGTGACATGGGCCGTGGCGTGACCGGCGTATATGGGCATCCGCCCCGATAAAGGCGACCCATCATCGGCATTGAGATCGTTGACCCCAACGCCACCCTGTTGGTTGCCGGTGAGCAAGGCATCAGCAAGCGCACCCCGTTCGACGAATACCGGCAACAGTCCCGTGGCGGCAAAGGCATCATCACCATCAAGACCAGCGACAAAGTTGGCAGCGTTGTCGGCGCGCTCAACGTGACCGACGCCGACGAAGTGATGCTGAACGCGTTACAGCGCCATACCGTCCGAACCGCGCGGTGATTTCTGCCATACGTTTCCAGCAGGCCGTGATTAGCGGGCGACTATTTCAAACGGAATGGCGGGCAGGGTTGTGACGGGGATGCGCGGTTGGTTGGACTTGCCCTTGGCGGCTTTCACGTTCAGGTACGCGGAGACAATCAGGTTGCCTCTGACGCCGGGTTTGATCTTGTCGGCTTCGCTCGCCAGCACGATTTCGGAGCCGTCGCGGCCGGAGGAAACGTTCTTGATGCTGATGCCGTCGGGCGGTTCGCTGAGTTCGAGCGAGATGTTGCCGAAGTACGTCGCCAATGGCATTCCGACGTTGACCTTGGCTGTGCCGCCGGCGGGAATTTTGACAGGGGCTATTTCGGCAATCTGGATGGGTCTGCGCGCCGCTAACTTGCCGGCGGAGACGGCGACTTTGAGGTCCTTGGCGGGAACCAAGTGCCGGTAGGCGAACGCTTGCATCATGTCTTCCGCGGGCACCGCGGTGCGGGCGATGATTTTTCCGCCGATGTTGGCCTGTCCTTCAATGGCGATGCTGATCGGTTCTTTGGTGGCCACTCCCGTCGCGGTAAGCGTGACGGGAACGTGATCTTGTCCGGCGGGAATGCGGGCGCCGCTGAGTTTGTAGCCTTCGGGCGCGCCTCGTAACACGAGGGCGATATCGCCGTCGTAGCCGTCTTTGCGGAGCGCATAAACAGTGAACGCGGCACTGGAGCCGCCGCGGACGTTGATGCTGGACGGAGTGACGCGCAACTCGAAGTCGTGTTGCGGCGGGCTGATCCGGAGCCGGTAGGCGTACTCGGAGCCGCCCTTGTGCTGGGTGTCGCCGACGAACACGTAGTAGTCGCCGGCGGCGGGAAGTTTGGCGCGGACGTAGGAGTCGGCGTGGTGAGTGTTGAGGCCGGAGGCTTTGTCTTCGGTGTCGTCGTTGAAGGCGATTTGTTTGCCGGTGGCGTCGGTGATTTTCAGGACGGAGTCAACGGGCGAATCGAGTCGCCGCGCATAGACTTCGGCAACGATCTCCTGGCCGGCGTAACCTTTGATGCGGAAGACGTCCCAGTCGCCGGGCTTGTCAATGCGACCGTTGATCATCATCGGCGGGCCGATGGCTTGGGCGTGGCTCATGTCGTCGTTTGGTTCTTGTTCCGTAGATTGCGGCATTTGATCCACGGAGAACGGGAGGCGATTGGAAATCCAGCCGTCCTTCGCGACATAGACAGGGAAGACGCCGGGTTTGCAGTTTTTGTCTTGGGTGACGGAGTTGACGGGGAGGTTCCAGCCTTTGATTTCAATGGCGGTCTCGGCGCCGGCGCGGCCACCGAGCGGGAAGATGCTGGTGACAAACGGTGTCTCGCTGACGGTGATGCGATAAACGAAATCTTCGCGTCCACGGTAGATCGAGTCCCGGATTTCGAGGACGTACTCGCCGTCTTTTTGGATTTCGTAGTAGAGGACCGGGTCGGGATGGAAACGGAAGTTGTCGTCGTAGGCGAGTTCCTTTCCGCTGGCGTCGCGCAACGTCAGGACGGACTGGAACCAGCCGGGAACGGCGTCGGGAATGTACGGAGTCAACACGCGGGCGCTGGTGGCGAAGACGAGGTGTTGGCCGCGTTTCGCCTTGAAACGGTAGTGGTCAACCTGACCGGGCAGGATCTGGCCGTTGATGACGCAGGGGATGGTGACGGTGGTTTCCTGCGACGGCGCGGCGGCTTCCTGTTCGCCGCGGCGTTGTTTCTTGATGTTGCCACCGTCATTGGTGAACTTGGCGACATTCTTGGAGGTTTCGGGGAGCTGTCCGATGCTGAAGATGCGCGGGTTGGACAACGCGTTGCCGGAGCCGATGCGCAATTCGCGGTCGCCGACTTCGGCGTTCTGCGCGACGGTGACTTGGAGCGTGACGGTCTCGGCGATGGTCGGGTTGGCGTTGCGATTGAAGGAGAGGAGGCGGTTGCGGATTTCAGCGAGTTTCTTGTAGTCCTCGGCGGTCTTGTTTTTCTTCTTCTGGAGTTCCTCGGCTCGTTTGCGGAGACCGTTGGCCTCCTGAAGTGTGAGCGGTTTGAAATTCCCCAGCACGGTCGCTTGCACGCCGCTGCCGGAGATGAAGACGCGGCTGATGTCGCTGAAATATTGGCCGCCGATGGTGACGGTGAAGATCTGGCCGGCTTGGCCGCCGGCGGGGTAGATGTAGCCGATGCGCGGCGGAGCATTCAGGAAGTTGCGCTGGGCCGGCGCCATCGTTGTGAGAGCGAAACCGGCGAGCAGCGCGATGCAACGTTGAGTGTTCATGCTATGATCTCCTTGAGACGACCGCCGGAGGGGCTTTCCTCGCTCTTGGCGGCGACGATGGGACATTCGAAGCCTTGCGGATGCGGCAGCGCGCCGGCGGTGTCAATGCCGAGCAGATCGTACATGCTGCCGATCAGGTCCGTCGGATAAACCGGGCGATCTTTCACTTCCTCGCCTTTGGCGGTGGAGGAACCGACGACTTGGCCGCCCTTGAATCCGCCGCCGGCGACGAGGCACGTGAAGACTTTGCCGTAGTGGCCGCGTCCGCCGTTCCAAGGGGCTTCCCACTGGACCTTCGGCGTGCGTCCAAATTCGCCGCAGCACCAGACGATGGTGTTGTCGAGCAAACCGTAGTCGGCAAGATCGCTGATGAGCGACGCGAGACCTTTGTCGAGTTCGGGAAGTTTGCGGCGCATGGTCTCGAAGATCCCTTTGTGATTGTCCCAACCTTTGTAGTTGATGGTGATGTACGGAACGCCTTGCTCAACGAGACGCCGGGCCATCAGACAGGACTGGCCAAACATGGTGCGGCCATACGCGTCGCGACGGTCGGCTTTCTCGGTCGAGAGATCGAACACTTTGCTGCCTTCGCCAAGGATGAGATCGTAGGCTTCGCCCTCAGTCGCGGCGAGGGCTTTGACCTGCGCGTCGTCGGCCATCGCGTTGCCGAGAGTGTTCAGGCCGTGAAGGAGATCGCGGCGATCGTGCTGGCGTTTGTCGGAGATGCCGGGAGCAACGATGCCTTCGACGGCGAACTTGCCTTGCGATGGATCGCCACCGGTCGCAAAAGGTTTGAAACGCGAGCCGAGGAAACCGGCCTCGGAGAAACGTCCCTGCGGTTCTGTCAACACAATGTACGGCGGGATGAGTCCCTTGTAGCCGGCGTCCTTGCCTTTGTAGAGGTTCACGACCGCGCCGACGCTCGGATAAACAACCTTCTCGCCGGCGGGACGGCCGGTCTGGACCATGTAGGCGGCGGTCTCGTGGCTGCTGTTGCCGTGGGTCATGCTGCGGATGAGCGTGTACTTGTCGGCCTGCTTCGCGAGCATCGGCATCAGTTCGCTGATGCGAATGCCTTTGACGTTGGTCTCGATGGGTTTGTTGAGCGGGCCGGAGTAATCGCTGCCGGCTTCGGGCTTCGGGTCAAAGGTGTCAATGTGCGTCGCGCCACCCCAGAGCCAGATTTGAATGACGGACTTGGCTTTGGCTTTCACGGTGGAGACCGGGGCTGCGTTCAGACCGCGAAGGCCGCTGCCGAGCCAGAGTCCGGCGGCGCCGCCGAGGCCGTAGCGGAGAGCGGTGCGTCGGGAAATGTTGTTGCTGCTGTTCATGGTGTCTCCTTTTCGTGTTTAATGACGATACAAAAACTCGGTGGTGTTGATGAGCGCCCACGCGAGGTCGAGAACGGACTCGCGTCCTTTCGCGCCGCCGGGCTTGGCGTAGCTTCCCACCGTCGCCAACTCCGCTTCCGTCGGATATCGCGACAGGATCGTCAGGTACACCGAGTTCGCGATATCGCGGCTTGTGCCTTTGCCTTGCATGAGTACTTGAAGCTTGGCGCTTCCCTCGATCTTCTTCTGAACGTGGCTGGAGTTCAACATGTGAAGCCGCTGAGCGGCAGTCGGTCGCGTGCTGCGCTCGGACTCAAAGCCTGTGTCGCGCGGCGGTTTGCCGAACAGTTCGAGGAACGAACTGCTGATGCTGCCGTCGGGCAACGCAATGGCGCGCTGGTCCTTCGGGATGAAAGTGAACGGCTCCGGAATCGGGCTGGAGTATTCTTCATTCGAGCCGGTGATCAGGTTAAGCGCGTCAATGAGCACCTCCGCTTCGAGCCGACGGAGCGGATACGACGCGAAGTTGGCGGCGGCAGATGGGTCTTTGCTCTTTGGAATCGAGGAGAGCTGGTAGGTCTGAGAGTTGAGAATCAGGCGGTAAAGATGTTTAAGGTCGTAACGGGAGTTGACCAACTCGCGTTCGAGATAGGCGAGCAGTTCCGGATTGCTCGGCGGATTGTCGGCGCGCATGTCGTCGGGTTCGTGAATGATGCCACGACCAAACAGCCAAGCCCAGACCCGGTTCGCGATGTTGCGGGTGAACCACGGATTCTGCGGCGTGATCAGCCAGTCGGCGAATATAATGCGCGGATCGCGAGTGCCATCGAACGTCACCGTCGCGCCGCCGGGGAACGTCGCCCTTGTAGCGGCGTTGCTGATGGTCGGATTGAAGTAAACGATTTCCTCCTTCCACTCCAACGTGCTCTTGAAGCTGAGCTGCGAGAAAAACGCCGCCATGCCGTCGAGTTGGTCCTTCGGCCACTTGTCGGCGCGCGCGCCCATGAAGGTCAGCGCCACCGTCTGCGCGATGCCTTGCGGGTCGCGGTTCTGCATCGCGCGGTAGAAATTGACAGGCGGCACGCGGAAGTTACTGCCGCCCTCGATGAGCAGCGCGCGGACGAACTGGTCGTAGGGTTTGTTCTCCTTGATGCCGGTGCGAATCCAGTGGTGGTACGCTTGCGCGGCGTTCGGCCAGAGGTTGATCGGGAACTCGGCCTTCACGCGCAACAGATCGCACCACTTCATCGCCCAGTAATCGGCGAACTCGTTGCGCAACATCAACCGCTCGATCAGCGCCTTTCGTTTATCGGTGTCCTTGCTCTCGATAAAATCATGCGCCGCCTGAGCCGTCGGCAAGGTGCCGATCAAGTCGAGATAAACGCGCCGCACAAACACCGCGTCCGAACACGGGTTGGCCGGCGTGATACCGAGCTTTTGCAGACGGTCGAATACCAGCTTGTCGAGTTGCGTCACCGGCGTCGTGGTAGCCGACGATTCAAAGGGCGTCGCCGACGCAAACGTCGCACAAAGGACGAGCGCCATTGTCCAGAAAACGAGTCTCATGTTCATCATTATAGAACACGCTGGAACCAGAAAGGTTACGCTTTTCTTCCTCTCGTATTGAAAGGTCGGGAGGCGGTGCGAACGACCTCCGGAATGCGTTCGATAACTTTGAGACGATCGTCTCAAAGTTATCGAACACGTGTGGCAGTCGTCACGGGAATGTTCCGGCTACGCGGGGAGCCGGCCGGTGTCGCGGATCAGGCGCTCGAAAAGTTCGCTCTTGCCGTAAGTCATACGAGCAGACCAGTTCGTCTCCGCGAACGAGCCGGGGACATTGAACCGCAATGGCCGGGCGAAGACGTCGGTGATCATAAAAATCGCCAGCCAGGAATTCGATTCGAGGACGCGACGGCAAAAGGCTTCGTGCAGTTCCGGCGTGAACTCGCGCGGAATCTTCTCAATGCCCAACCCAGCCCAGCCGACAAACCGCTGGAGTTCGAGCCACGTGACGTAAGCGTTGTGATGGTCCTGTTTCGCGCGAGCGTCATCGTGTGCCTGCCACATTTGTTGCCAACGCGTGACAAGCGGATCGTGATCGTGCGTTGCGGGCGTGACGATGCTGAGGCGGGGGTATTTCGCGCCGTCAACGTAGGTGTAGTCGGGATTGCGTTCCCAGTACGGAACCTTGAAACCGGGGATGCCAAGCTCCAACAAGTTTGGCCGCACGTAATCCGGCACGCAACCGAGATCCTCGGCGACAACCACGGTCTTGCCTGCTGTTTCTTGGATCATCTTCAACAACGACTCGCCTTGTTTGCAATTCGCTTTCTTGTGAGCCGGTGTGTCGTCGTGATGACGGAAGAAACGAGGTCCGCCGGTCTCGTCAGAGTGCGCCGCGTTCTCGCGTGGCAGCCACGGGAACGCGTAGATTCGATAAAACCCGAGGACATGGTCAATGCGGAAGATGTGAAAGATCTCGCTGGTCTGTCGGACGCGTTGTTTCCACCAGGCAAACTTCTGTTTGCGGTGCGCGTCCCAGCGGTAAAGCGGGATGCCCCAATTCTGGCCCCACTTGGCGGTGAATGCGTCGGGCTGGAAATGTTCTTCCGGCGGCGCTCCCCCGCTCCATTTCAAATCGAACAATTCGCGGTTCGCCCAGACATCAGCGCTGGTGCGGCTGACGCCGAACGGAATGTCGCCCATCAATGCGACGCCGCGCGCGTCGGCGTGCCGGCGAACGTCGTGCCATTGTTCATAAGCGACCCACTGGACAAACGCGTAGAACTTACGGTTCTCCTCCAGCTTCTCCAACAATGCCGCCGGCACGGTCGCCGGCGATTGCTGTTCCTTGGGCCACGATTCCCAATCGTCGTTGCCGCCGTTCTCGTCGAGGAGCGCACGGTAGAGCGTGTAGTCGTCGAGCCAGGGATTCGCCTTCAGAAAACTCGCCGGCACCTTGGCGTTCGGAAACACGTCGCGCAGCAGTTGTTGCTTCAGCGCCTTCACCTTCCGGTAATTCACCGGACCTTCCGTCTCCACTCTGCCGGCGACATGCTCATTGAAGGCGATGGTAGTTGGGTCGAGTGCGAGCGAACTGATGGCGTTGTACGGCGAATGGTCGGGGCCGGTCTCGTTGATGGGCAACATCTGGAGAACGCGAAACCCGTGCTGCGCACACCAGTCAATCATCTCCTTGACCGCGACCGTGTCGCCGATGCCGAGGTCGCCCGTACCGCGCAACGCAAACACCGGTACAAGCACGCCCGCGAGCTTGTGGTCAGGACTGAGCTTCAAGGAAGACTCGCAATCTGTTCAAAGTGCGAATCGGCGTGTTCGAGGTCGGCGCCGTGGTGACGGGCACAGGCGGCTACGAGCAAATCCGTCGCGGGAACAGTCACCCCTTTGGCTCTGGCCTGTTGCGCCAGTTCCATGGCGAGTTGCCAAACCTCATCTGTAACCGGTAAATCCGTCAGTGTCGCCTCCATGTCGCGCACCACAGTTTTTTCCTGCTTGCCGCGCGCGCCGTTCCAGAGTTCGAGCCGCACCATGGCACACCACGCGGCATCGCCCGACTCCAACGCGGCGCGCACGCGAGCGACAACCGATGGATCGCCATCCGGTCGAAGGCTGTGAATCCAAGCGGAAGTGTCAACCAACTTCATCTCGGGTCAGTTCGCCTCCCGCAATGCCTTGAGTTCCGCGGGCGTGATGAGCTTTTCGCACGTGCCAAGATGCTTGGTCAACGCCGCCATCCGTTGACGGCGATTATAATCGGCCAACGCCGTCACCACGGCATCGCGTTTCGTCGCCGCGTTAGAGAAGCGCATGGCATCCCGAAGCTCATTTTCGGGAATATCAATTGTCGTCTTCATGCTTCCATCATATCCAATAACGGAATCCCGTCAAGCCACGCTACGCACCCCCAGTCAATCCTCACTTTAACCACCCCGGTTACAACTTCGCGATCTTGACGTCGAGGATGTCCTTGTCCTTCTTGAACTCAGCGAGCATTTCCAGCGTGGGGGCGCTGTCGAGGTTGAGGACGGTGAGCGCCTCGCCGCCGGCTTGTTCGCGTCCCATGGACATGCTGGAGATGTTGATCTTGTGGCGGCCCGTGATGGTGCCGATCCAGCCCACAACGCCGGGACGATCCATGTTGGAAATCACCAGCAACACGCCAGTCGGAACGACTTCGACGGGGCGGTTGTTGATGCGGACGATGCGGGGGCTGTTGCCGTAAAACGTGCCGGCAACGCTCGTGGTGTTGCCGTCGGCTTGGACGCGGACGGTGATGAGTTCAGCGTAGTCAATCAGGTCGGCGCACTTGGTTTCTTCGACTTGGATTCCGAGTTGCTTGGCTTGCGAGGGAGCGTTGACGTAGTTGATGTTGCCGCTCAGGAGCGTTTCGAGGAACGACTTGAGCGCGGCGCGCGTGATGGGACTGGTCTCCATCTCGGCGACTTTGCCGGAAAACTCGACGGTAAACCGCTCGACGCGGCGCGGGCCAAGTTGGGCGAGGAGCCGAGCAAGCGTTTCGCCAAAACTAATGTATGGCTGGAGCGCTGCCAGAACCTTGGCGTCAATCGAAGGCATGTTGACGGCGTTGCGGATGGTGCCGCCGCTGAGCGCCTCGGCAATCTGCTCGGCAATCTCCGTGCCGACTGATTCCTGCGCCTCGTGCGTGGAGGCGCCAAGATGCGGCGTGAGAACGATGTTATCGAGTTCGGCGAGCGGCAAACCGACAGGCGGCTCTTTCTCGTACACGTCGAGCGCTGCCGCGGCGACTTTGCCGGATTTCAACGCTTCGTAGAGGTCGGCTTCATTGATGATGCCGCCGCGGGCGCAGTTGATGAGGCGGACACCTTTCTTCATCTTGGCGATGGTGTCCTTGTTGATCATGCCCTTGGTCTGGTCGGTGGAAGGCACATGAACGGTAATGAAGTCAGCATGTTTGTAAATCTCGTCGAGTTCGACGATCTCGACCTGCAACGCTTTCGCGCGGCTGGGGCTGAGGAACGGATCGTAGGCAAGCACGCGCATACCGAACGCAACGGCGCGCTTGGCGACTTCGCTGCCGATGCGGCCCATGCCGATCACGCCGAGCGTCTTGCCGAACAGCTCGGTGCCCTCAAACAACTTGCGGTCCCATCGGCCGGCCTTCATCGAGGCATGGGCCTGCGGAATCTTGCGCGCCATCGCCATCAACATCGAGAAACTGTGCTCGGCGGTGGAGGTCGTGTTGCCGCCGGGCGTGTTCATCACGATGATGCCGCGCTTGGTGGCGGCATCCACGTCCACGTTGTCCACGCCAACGCCGGCGCGGCCGATGATCTTCAGGCGCTTGGCGGCTTCGAGGACTTTCTGGTTCACCTTGGTCTGGCTGCGCACGACGAGCGCGTCGTACTCGCCAATGATGGCGCAAAGCTCATCTTCCTTGAGGCCAACTTTCTTGTCCACTTGGAAGGACGGGTTGCTCTTGAGCAGTTCCACGCCCTTGTCGGAAATGGGATCAGACACCAATATTTTCATGTGATTGTCTCCTTTGCACTCGCTGGTTGCGTTTCGTGTGGGAGTTTGCGATGTTCGCCGCCATCACACAAGAAAAATCATGACGATCAAACTTTATTCACGCCCTCTTTGCGGCTGGTGCCAGGAGGCGAAAGCCTACCTCAAGCAGCGTGGACTTGCCTATGAAGACGTGGACGTCGGCGCCAATCCCGCCGCCTACGAGGAGATGCAACGCCTTTCCGGCCAGCGTTTTGTTCCCACCATTGTCGTGGACGGACAAGTCCTTGCCGACTTCGACGTGAAGCAACTCGAAGCATTCCTCGACAGATTCAGCCGTCGTTAGGGCTGAAAGCTCCACTTACCGCTCTGGCGGTAGAACTCAATTGGGTTGCGGAAGACAAGTTGCTCGATCTTCTCGCGCGGGTAACCACGACGCTTCAACTCGACAGCCAGCTTCGGGACGCTCAACGGGTCGGACACGCCCCAGTCGGCGCTGGAGTTCACCATCAACCGCTCGACGCCGTATTGCTCGACGATGTTGGCGGCGCGTTCGACGGTCAGCTTGGTGACGGCGTAGATCGTCAACCCACGCCACCATTGTGTGCCGGCGTAGAGCGGCATCGTCTCCTCGGTGTTGTGGTCGAGGAGCGTCTTTGCCGGGTCCATGCCTTCGTCGGCGACGATCTGTAGGGTGCGTTCGGCGCCCAGTGCCTTGTACTGATGGGGAAGATGGATGATGACTGGCAGGTTGTACTTCTTCGTTAGCCGAAGCTGCACGCGGAACGCGCGTTCCTCGGCATCGGTTTGGCGGTCGAGGCCGATTTCGCCGATGCCGACAACGGTCTCGCGCTGGCAGAATTTCTCGACGAGCGGCAACACCTCGGCAGCGAGCGGCTCGTGGTTGGCTTCGCGCGGGTTCAGCGCGATGGTGCAGAAATGTTCGATGCCGAATTGCTTCGCGCGCTGGGTCTCGAAGCCGATGATGTGTTCGAAGTAATCCGCAAACGTCCCGGCGCTGGTCCGCGGCGAGCCGAGCCAGAACGACGGCTCGACGACCACCTCGATTCCGGCCTCCGCCATGCGTTCGTAGTCGTCGGTGACGCGCGTGACCATGTGGGTGTGTGGATCAATCATCCTCATTTGGATACTCCGACTCTGGGACAGAGTTTGTTGATCGGACAGTGTGGGCAATCAGGGTTCTTCGCCGTGCAGATTTGGCGTCCGTGAAACTGGAGGAGATGGCAGAAGGCCACGGCATCTTTGACTGGCACGATGGGCGTGAGGTCGGCTTCGACCTTGTCGGGATTGGAGTTCTTCGTGAGGCCGAGGCGTTGCGAGAGGCGCAGGACGTGCGTGTCCACGCCGATGGCGGATTGGCCAAAGGCGTTGCCGAGAATGATGTTGGCGGTCTTGCGTCCGACGCCGGGTAACGAAAGGAGGTCGTCAAGGTTGTCGGGGACTTTGCCGGCGAATTTCTCGACAAGCATCTTTGCGGCTGCACAGATGGATTTGGTTTTGTTGCGGTAGAAGTTGATGCGGCGGACATCGTTCTCGTCGAGTGTCATCCAATCGGCAGCAGCGCGGTACTTCTTGAAGAGATCCGTGGTGACGGTGTTGACGAGGTCGTCGCGGGCTTGTGCGGCGAGGATGAGGGCGACAAGCAGTTCGAGCGGGCTGAAGAAGTTCAGCGCGAGCCGTGCGTCGGGATACGCCTTGCGTAGCGCCGCGATGATTGTTCGGACGCGCGCCTTGTCTGGTGCCGGCATGTTGGCCACTCCGCTCAAAACTTCGGCATGGCCTGAGCGCCAGTGCCGACGATCTGCTGGAAGCGCGGATTGAACCGCAACGGCGCGAGGCGTGGGTCGGTGCGGGCCTGATCGCGCAACTGCGGCGTGATCTGGATGGCTTTCTCCAGCGCGTCGAGGGCTTCGTTCGGTGCGTTCTGGTTGGCGCGGATGATGGCGATGGCGTAGTGCGCCTGGCTGTCGCGCGGATTGGCGGTGAGGGTGCGCTGGAGCGTGGCGAGGGCTTTGTCCACCTGGCCGACCTGGAGATAGGTTTGGGCGATGACGATCAATTCGTTGCCGTTGAGATCGGGGATCGCCATGGAACTGTCGCAAAGCGCGACGATCCGATCCAGTTGTCCGGCGCGGGCGTAGGCTTGGGCCAGTTGCATGAACAACTGCACGTTGCGCGGGTCGGCGCTTCGAGCGGTTTCAATAGCGACGATGTCCTCGCGGGCTTTCTTGGCGCCTTCGAGTTGGCGTCGGGCTTCCTTGATCTTGGCGTTGAGTGGGTCGAGAGCTTCGAGTGCTTTGAGCGTCTCAATGGCTTTGTCCACTTGGCCGAGTTCCATGTAAAGCTGGGCGCAACGGAAACTCGCCTCGGGGCTTTCCGCGCAGAGCCGCTGGGCCTGTTTGTAAGCGTACTCGGCCTCGCCCACCAGCCGTCGGAATGCATACACGCCGCCGATGGCGGAGCGCAGTTTCGAGAAGGTCTTCTGCGCGTCGGTGTCGCGTTTGAACACGGGCCGGGCCATGAACTCAGCTTCGAGTTTGTCCCAGTAGGCGCGGTCGCGTTTGATGATCATTCCCCAGAGCGCCGGGTTTTCCTGCGGCGACGGCAGCGGTTCCTTGTTGATCTTCATGATGATGCCGGCGGGTTCGAGGTACGGGTACATCCACGGGATGACGTAGCTTTCCTCGACGTAGAAGGAATGCCTGGCTTTGTTCCAGTCGAAAATCCATTTCGTGAGGATGCCGTTGATGTTCATGACGCCGGCGACGCCCTTGACGCTGACGCGTCCGTCCACGACCTCGACTTGTTCTTCGGGCGACGGCGCGCGGGTGCGGAGGCCGTTGACGTATTCCTGGAAGGCGCGCTGGACATCGAGTTCGCTTGGGATCCTGATCGGTTCGCGCGGGTACATCGTCTCGCGGTCGAGTGTGTGCCATGCCCAGCCGAGTTGGCGGTTTTGCCACGCGGGGCGATTGGTCAGGGTTGCGGGATTGTTCCAGTCGGGTCGCGAGTAGTCGTAATGGTCGCGGATGTAACTCATGTAGGTCGAGTCGGCGAGCGCGTTCTGGGTGATGATATAGACGTCGCGTCGGTCGAAGGTCTTGCCACCTTGCGGGTCGAAATGCGAGTCGTTGAAACGGTCTTCCGGTTTGGCGCGGCTCTCGCAGAAGATCATGTAGGTCGGCACGAAACGGCCGGGATCGGTGCCGCCGTAGAGCACGGCGTCGCGATCCATTGGCGGGTAATCGCCGCCGGGATAGAACATCCGATAGCCGAACTGATAACCGAAATCGTGTCCGCGTTGTTCGCAGAGGCTCCAGTTGCGGTAGAACGGGATGAACGGCAGCAACAACAGCAACGCTGCACCCACCCAGATGGTGGGGCGGGGGAGTTGTTTGAAGCGGACCGCCAAGCCGGCCAGCCCGAACGCCAGTCCGTAGCCGAGCATCATCGCGAAGAATCCCTGGGCCGGCGCGAAGAACTTGATGCAGATTTCCTGGTTCTGGCGGTCGAGTTGCGGATTGATGATCATGATCAACCCGATGCTCGCAATCGCGAACGCCGCCCACACGAAAATCAACCACGAACGGGCGCGCGCCCGCAGGTCGCGGAACACCAGCACGGGCAGCCCCAGCGACACCAAACCGAGCAGCAACGTGTTGATGACGTTGCTGATGGTTTTGAAGATCCCCGTGACGCCGCTGGTGTTGTCGAAGATGAACGAGTATTGCTTGACGACCGAGGAGACGAACAGGTTCACCTGAATGTAAAACCCTTCGCTGAGAATGGACTGCGGATGCATCCGCTCGTACTGGCCGCGCGTGATGTGGTGCAGGAACCCTTGCGGCGTGCGCGTGTAGCCCCAGTTCATCGGCGGATTTGTCGCCGACGCAATCGGCATGTACGCGTAAAAGCCGACACTGATCAGGAAAAACAACGTGCACCACAACGCCCGCCACCCATTCACCAGTCCGCGCATCCACGCATACACCAGATACCATCCGCCCAGCGCCGTGAGCAGCACCGCCACCGCTTCCAGCGGCAACGTCCCCACCAGCGGCACCGGCAGGAACTCCTTGAACATCCGCATCCCGGTCCACGCCATCACAAACGCCCACGCCGCCGCCGACAACAAAATCGCCACCACCAGTTCCATCACCACCTTGAACTGGCTGACTCGCGTCAACGCACCCAGCACCACCGTTGCCACCCACCACAACAACGCGATCCTCACAAAATTGCCCAACAACCATTGCACTTTCGGTCCTGTCACACCCATGCTCACCAGCCGCGTGCCGAACTCGCCCCAGTGCGACGCCACCCAGGCCCGAGCTGGCTGCGGCAGCGCCGCGCCCAATTGCAACAGCACTACCACCGTCAGTAACGCGCCTGCCGCTGGAATCCAGTCCCGTTTCAGCGCCGCCATCGCCGCATCGCGAAACGCCGTCGCCTTCTGTACGCCCAGCGCGTCCAGCAACTCCAGCGCAATCGCCCCGACCAGAAACGGCGCCACCATCACGACGATCGTCTGGTGATTGCTGATGCCCAGGCCGTATGCCAGAATCGTCGCGTACAAAAACGCGTGCCGGTGCGGGCGCAGCACCCACACAAAAAACGTGCACGACGTCAGCACGAACATGAACACGTTCAACACCCGCATCTCCGGCACGCACGCCCAGAGCCACACGCCGCGGTTGAACCCAAAGGTCAACGACACCGCCGCGCCGCACGTCAGCGCGATCCAGTGTTTCAAGTTGTCCGGCACCTCGTCGGCCCACTTCAACGATCGCAACAGCACCATGATGCTGCGCGACATCAACAGCGTCAGCACACCGACCACCAACGCGCCCGTCACGACCGACAACAGGCAAATCTGCCACGCCGGGTTGCCGAACGGAATCAGGTGCCGCCAGATCCAACCCATCAACGCCCACAGCGGATATCCCGGCGGATGCGGCACGCCGAGATGATACGCCCCTGTCACCAACTCGCCCGAATCCTGCAACGTCACCTCCGGCGACATGTCGTACAGAAACCGCGCGAAGGCGATCAGGAACGCCACACCCGCCACTGCCCAGTCACGCCACTTGAACAGATGCGGCAACTGCTCCGACGTATCCGGAACACTTGCCGTCTGTTCCGTCGGCGTCGGTTTCTGTTCCGGTGTTGTTCCAGGTGATTCGGGTGCGGGTTGTTTTGCCATATTTTCAAAACCTTAGTGTCGGAAATGACGGATGCCGGTGAACACCATCGCCACGTTGCGTTCGTCGGCAGCCTTGATGACTTCGGCGTCGGCCAGGCTGCCGCCGGGTTGGATGATGGCGGTCGCGCCCGCCTCCATGATCGCGATCGGACCGTCGGGTTTCGGGAAGAAAGCGTCGCTCGCGACGACGCTGCCCTTCAGGGACAGCCCCGCCTCTTTCGCTTTCCAGATGGCGATCTTCGATGAATCCACGCGGGACATTTGACCCGCGCCGACGCCGAGCGTTCGACAAGTTTTCTCGTCGGCGCCCGCGAAGACGATGGCGTTGCTCTTGACGTGCTTGACGACGCGCCAGCCGAAGAGCAGCGCGTGGCGCTCGGCTTGCGTCAGGTCGCGTTTGGTGACGGCTTTCAGGTCCGCTGCCGAGACGAGACGCGTGTCGCGTTCCTGCGCGAGCAAGCCGCCCGTGACGCTTCGGACGGTGTATGGGCATTCCGGCACGCTGGCGTGGCGTTTGAGGAGACGGAGGTTCTTTTTCTTCTGCAAAATCTCCAGCGCCGCCGGCTCGAAGTCGGGCGCGACGATGACTTCACTGAAGATCTCCGCAATCGCGCCGGCGATGGCAGCGTCGAGCGGGCGGTTGACGGCGATGATGCCGCCGAACGGCGCTTGCGTGTCGGTCGCGTAGGCGAGGTCCCACGCCGCCTTCAACGTCGGTGCGCTGCCGACGCCGCACGGGTTGGTGTGCTTGATGATGGCAACGGTCGGGTCCTCAAACTCGGCGACGAGTTCCGCCGCGGCGGTGAGGTCGAGAATATTGTTGTAGGAAAGTTCCTTGCCGTGGAGTTGTGTGAAATGTTTTCCGAACTCGCCGTACAACGCCGCCTTCTGATGCGGGTTCTCGCCGTAACGAAGCTCCTGCGCCTTCTTCACGTTGACCGTGAACGACTCCGGAAACGCCGATGCCGTTTTCCCGTGGCCGCCGAGGAACGCCGCGATGGCGCCGTCGTAACGGCTCGTTGTCGCGAACACCTTCACCGCGAGCTTTGCGCGCGTCTCGAAGGTTGTGTCGCCACCGTTCGCCTTCATCTCGGCGAGCACGGTCGCGTAGTCCGCCGCGTCCACGACGACGGTGACGCTCGCGTGGTTCTTGGCCGCGCTGCGCAACATCGAGGGGCCGCCGATGTCAATGTTCTCGATGGCCTCGTGCAGTTTCACGTCGGGCTTGGCCACGGTCTTCTCGAATGGGTAAAGGTTGACGACGACGAGGTCAATCGGTTTGATGCCGTGCTTGGCGGCGGCGGCCTCGTGGTCGGCGTTGCCGCGGATGTAGAGCAGCCCGCCGTGGACTTTCGGGTGCAGCGTCTTGACCCGTCCGTCCATCATTTCCGGGAAACCGGTGTGTTCGCTGATTTCGACGACGGCGAGGCCCGCCTCTTTGAGGGCGCGGGCGGTGCCGCCGGTAGAGATGATTTCGACGCCGAAACCGGCGAGACCGCGGACAAACTCGACCAGACCCGTCTTGTCCGAAACACTAATCAGAGCGCGTTGGATTTTTGCCATAGTGCGCCGCAGGGTAACGAATCCCCCCGCCGGTGGCAATCACTTTGCGCGATGTCGTAAGTGTCGCGTCCCGTCGGCTCCTTGACCAAAGGCCGAGCCGGCCTGCAACGCACGCAGCACAATCTCCAGCAGCCGTTGACGGCAAGGCGGTCGGGCATCTCGCACAATCGTCCAAGCGCCTGCCTTCGTTGCTGGCTCTCGAATTACTCCGCGCCGCTGAAGCTTGTCCAAGTGCCGGCCCAACGCGCCCGCCGACATCCGAATGGTCCCCGTAATCTCCTCCGCGCGACAAGTGTGTTTGCGAGCCAATTCCCGCAGTATCAACAAACGACGGAGGTGAGTATAGGTCGTGACATGTTTCTCCAAGCCGGCAAACACCGCTTCCCAGCCAGTCTCGGATTGCGGGGCGTCATTCCACACTTGCGCAAGTGTGAAATTACACTTCTTTCCGTCCAGCAGGTCCTTCATCAACGCTTGCAGGTTCCGCAGGAACCGGCTCTCTGTGTCGTTTTCCACAGGCAGCGCATATCGCACGTAGCGACCGCTGGGCATCGCGCGGATCAAATGATGCTCGCGCAGCAACTTGAGATGTTTGGATGCCGCGTGCACCGGCAGTTCGACGGCCTTGGCCAATGCTTGAACGGTACTCCCCGGTTCTTCGTAAACGGCACGCAACAACCGTAGTCGGGAACGGCTGGCAAGCGTACGGCAAGCGGCAACAATGAAGTCCATAGCTGATCTGTGAGACGGAGTATTTCACACTTGCGCAAGTGTGGCAATTCCATTCTTCGACCCCAACCCTCTTAGAGTGTGTTTTGAAAATCCGAGTTGAACAGGCGTCTCGCCTGTTTCGTCATGAAAACGGCAAGCAGAACAGGCGAGACGCCTGTTCAACACTGTCACTCCGCGAATTTCCAAACACGCTCTAAGGGTGCATCTCGGCACTGCCACCATGGTCTTCGTGAGGTGTTGTAGGACCGCCCCTCCGGGCGCGAGCGGCTGGCGTGGTCGAGTGCAATCGCGTACGGAAGGGCGCTCCTACGGTGGCAACGCACGGATCCGCCCGCTTTGAGTTGCGCCCGGCGATGAGGCTGGAATTTTCCGGGCAAACCAGTATCCTAGGCCCAATGAAAACCTTGTTGATTGGCCTGATGGTTCTGGCCGCCGGTCACACGGCGCGGGGCGGCGCGTTGTTGACGGCGCAACGCCTGGATGGCGAGTTCGATGGCTGGAAAACGTTTCATGAGAAGGCCGGGACAAAAACCGACGACGTGTGGCGGTTGCAGCCGAATGGCGTGTTGGTCTGTAAAGGCCAGCCGCGCGGGTATCTCTACACGGAGGCGGCGCACAAGAATTTTACGCTCCGCGTCGAATGGCGCTACCCGGCCGGCACGAAGGCCGGCAAGGGCGGTGTGTTGGTTCGGATGACGGGCGAGCACGCGATCTGGCCGCGCTGCTTCGAGTGCCAGTTGAATCAAGGCGCGGCGGGCGATGTCTGGGCGATCCGCGGCTTCGAAGTCACCGGCCCGGCGGACCTGTTGAAGGTCACGCCGCAAAGCGCGTTCGGCGTGTTGCGACACCTCAAGCGGCTCGCCGACGCCGAGAAGCCCGCCGGCGAGTGGAACGCGCTCGAAGCGGTGGTGGACGGTCCGACGATCACGCAGACGGTCAACGGCAAACTTGTCAACAAAGCCACCGGCTGCGAAATCGTCGCCGGGAAGATTTTGCTGACCGCCGAAGGCACCGAGATTCATTTCCGTAACATTCAATTGATACCCAAATGACCGGACGACGTCTCGCAATGTTGGTGGCCGGGATGTTGTTGTCGTCGGTGAACGGATTGCATGCGCAGGTGTGTCAGGATTTTGTTGTGGACTTGGGGGCGAGCGTCGTGACCAATCCGCCGCAGATCACGTTGAACTGGGCGTTGCGGCTGAGCGGCAACATCACGAATCAAACATTGTACCGGCGCTTGAAAGGCGAGTCGAGTTGGACGTTTACCAACGCGTTGACAACCAATACCACCAGCTTCGTGGACTCCTCAGTCAGCGCGGGCGTCGAGTATGAGTATTGGTTGGCTCGCAAGTTGAACGTGTATGGCGAGAGAGCGAACGGTTATCTCAGCGCGGGGATCAACGTCCCGTTCGTCGAGAACCGCGGCAAACTCATTTTGATCGTGGACGACTCGATGACCAACGCGCTCGCGCCCGAGTTGTCACAGCTCCAGCAGGACCTCATCGGCGACGGCTGGACGGTGCTCCGCCACGATGTGCCGCGGATGTCCGTTGACCCGGCGAACACGAACTCGTCGGTCTGGGTCACGCGCTCCAACGAACTTGCTTACGTGAAGAACCTCATCGTCACCGACTACAACGCCGACTCCAACAACGTGAAAGCTGTTTATCTTCTGGGACGCACGCCGGTGCCGTATTCGGGCAACTTCGCCCCTGATGGTCACGGCGATCATATCGGCGCGTGGGGCGCCAACGGGTTTTATGGCGACATCAACGGAAACTGGACGGACTCCTCGGTCAACAGAACCGGCGGCAGCGACCTCCGCAACTGGAACGTGCCCGGCGACGGCAAGTTCGATCAATCCTACATCCCCAGCGATCTCGAATTGCAAGTCGGTCGCGTGGACATGGCCAACATGACGAAATTCCCCACCGCCGCTGTCACGGAGACGAACCTGTTGCGCCGCTACTTGCGCAAGGCGCACGACTACCGGCACGGCAAAGGCGCCTACGCGGACATTGCGCGACGCGCGATGTTGCGGGATGGGTTCGGGTATTTTGGCGGCGAGCGGTTCGCCGCGAGTGCGTGGGGCGCGATCTACAGCAGCCTCGGACGCACCTCCACCGTCTGGGAGGCGATTGCCAGTGGCACTTGGTTCGTTCAGCCGGAAACCAACAACTACCTGTTCGCCTACGGCAATGGCGGCGGCAGTTGGGAAATCGCCTCTTCGGTCGGCACCTCCACGGATTTCGGCGACAAACCCAGCCGTGCCGTCTTCACCGGGTTGTTTGGCAGTTATTTCGGCGACTGGGACCGCGGCAACGTTCTGCTGCGCGCGCCGCTCGCCGGCAACGCCCGCGGCAATTCTTACGGCCTCACTTGTCTCTGGTCGGGACGTCCGTCCTGGTTCCTGCACCACATGGGCATGGGCGAAACCATCGGCTACGCCGCGCGCCTCTCGCAGAACAACTGGTACGGCGAATACGATGTAGCCGGTTATTCCACGCGCGGCGTGCACGTCGGGCTGATGGGCGACCCGGCGTTGCGGTTTTACGCGTTGCGTCCGCCGCAGAACCTCATGGCGCAAAGCTACAGTGGGACTGTGAGACTGATTTGGAGCGCCATAGGGGGAATCCTGGGTTGTCACGTGTTCCGCGCGGATTCGATGGACGCTCCCTTCGTTCGCCTGACCGTCAATCCCGTGATCGCGGCAAACTACCTTGACACCAATGTCACCGCCGGCGTGACCTACACCTACATGGTCCGCGTCCTGAAACTGGAAACCGTCCCCGGCGGCACCTTCCAAAACCTCGGTCAGGGCGCGTTTGTCACCATCACGGCATCGTCGTCGGCCACCAGCGTCCCGCGCAACCCCACCAACCTCCAAGTCTCGCCGCTGGCATCCAACCAAATCATCCTCAACTGGCAGGACAACTCCACCAACGAAACCGGCTTCCGCATCGAACGCCGCGACGGTCCCGGCGCCAATTTCGTCACCATCGCCACTGTCGGCTCCGGCACAAACACTTTTACCGACACCGGCCCGTTGCCCAACGGCACGATCTATTACTACCGCGTCATCGCCACCGGTTCCGCCGGCGATTCCCCGTCCTCCAATGAAGCCTACGCCGACGGCGACGCCGGGTTCATCGAGTTGCCGACCTCGATCCTGCGCGTGGACAAGTCGGCCAGCAACGCCGTCGTCTTCGTGGATCGTTACGGCGGCAGCAACGGCGCCGTCAGCGTCACCTGTTTCACCACCAACAGTTCCGCCGTCGCCGGCACGCACTACACCGGCCTCTCCAACACCTTTGCTTTTGCCGACGGCGTCGCTTCGCAACAAATCGTCAACATCCCGTTGCTCGACATCGGCCAGCCGCAACTGCCGCGTTCCTTCCGTTTCGTCGCCCGGCCGCCCACCGGCGGCGCAAACCCAAGTTGGGCCACCAACACAGTCGTCCTCATCGAGGATGCCACTGCCACGCTTGCCACCCCGTGGCAAAGCACCATCCTCGGCACGCCGACAGACTATGGGCCCGCCGTTTCCGCCGAGGGTGTCATCGGTTCCAGCATCTACGGCGGCGCCATCTCCACCGGTGACGACCTTCGTTTCATCTATCAGATTCTCACCAACAACGTGGTGCTCACCGCCAAAATCGAAGCGCCGTTGCTCGCGCAGAACGCCGCCCGTTACGGCCTGATGATGCGCACCAACCTTGTGCGCACCGGCCCGATGGTGTTGCTCTGGTTGCCCGGCGACAGCAGCGGCGCCAAGCTCGGCTACCGCTCCGTTGATTCCGGCAGCGTCACCTACCTGCCGAGCGCCAGCAACAGCAACCGAGCGCCGTACTGGCTCCGCCTCGCCCGCATCGGCAACAACTTCATCGGCGAGACCTCCACCAACGGCGTCAACTGGATCACGCTCACCAACATCACACAAAGCACGCCCGTCGCCTGTTACTGGGGACTGTTCCATTACTCCGACCCGAACATCAAAGATTTCCAACTCGCCACCTTCAGCAACCTCTCCATCGTCACCAACGTCGTCCCAACCGCGCCCACCGGCCTCAGCGCCACGCCCGCCGCCACCAACCGTGTCAACCTCGCTTGGAACGACAGCGACAACGAAGACATTTTTTCCATCGAACGACGCCTGCTCGGCGGTTCCTTTGCTTCCATCGGTTCCGTCGCGAGCAACACGATCACGTACACCGATCTCACCGCCGCCGCGGCGACCACCTATGAGTATCGTATTTGCTCCACCAATCATTGGGGCCTCTTCGCCTACTCCCAGATCGTCACCGCCACCACCTACACCGCCTACCAACAATGGTGCGCCGACAACACTTTGCCGCTCGACGGCTCCGGCAACGGCGCACCCACTGCCGACCCCGCCGGCGACGGCATTCCCAACCTCATGAAACATGCGCTCGGTCTCAACGCCTTCACCAATGGCTACCAAGGCCACCTCGTCACCGGCACCACCAACATCAGCAGCCAAACCTACCTCACCTTGACCTACACACGCCCTGAACCCGCTCCGCCCGGACTCACCTACACCGTCGAAGTCGCCAACGATCTCGTTGTTCCCGACTGGAGCAGCGCCGAGACAGTTGAAATCGGCAACACTGTCAACGGCGCGTGGCGCACCGTCATTGTCCGCGACCAGTATCCCGTCGCTGATCGTCCGAAACGTTTCATCCACCTGCGCGTTACACAATAACTCGACAAAACCTCTGCCTTCAGATACAAGGAGAGCCATGAAACGACTTTTCGTTTCCCTGATCGTGGCGACGGTCTGGTTGGCAATGGCCTCTGTTGTCCGCGCGACGGATTCGCCAATGCCGCGGGAATGGACAGTGGACGGCGTCGTCCGCGAGGCGCTCGTGTATGCGCCAGCCAATGCCAGGACAGTTCCTGCGCCGGTCGTCTTCGTGTTCCACGGACACGGCGGCAACATGCACAACACCGTCCGCACCTTCGGTATTCACACGCGCTGGCCCGAAGCCATCGTCGTCTATCCGCAGGGACTCAAGACGCCGGGCCGGCTCACCGATCCCGAAGGCAAGAAACCCGGCTGGCAACACGGCACCGGCGCGCAAGGCGACCGCGACCTGAAATTCTTCGACGCGATGCTGGAGAGCTTGAAAAAAGATTACAAGGTGAACGACAAACGCATTTTCTCCACCGGCCATTCCAACGGCGGCGGCTTCACCTATCTGCTCTGGGCCGCGCGCGGCGACAAGTTCGCCGCGTTCGCCCCGTCCGCTGCCGCGTGCACGTTCACGACGAAACTGAAACCCAAACCCGTCATCCACTTCGCCGGCGAGACCGATCCGCTCGTCAAGTTCGCGTGGCAGAAGAATACGATTGACGCGCTGCTGAAACTGAACCAGTGCGGCGAAGGTCAGCCGTGGGATGGCGTAACACTCTGCACACTCTACCCGTCGAAGATCAGCGCGCCGGTCGTCACCTTCATCCATCCCGGCAACCACAAGTTCCACGAAGACTCGCCTGCCGTGATGGTGAAGTTCTTCAAAGAGCAGACGAAGTGAACTGGTTTGTCCTCCTATTGCTTGCAGCAACCGCGTGCGCCGAGGATTTCAACTCCAACGGCGTGAAAATCCATTACACCGTCGCCGGCAAGGGCGACCCGGTGATCTTGATTCACGGCCTGTTCGGCAGCGCCAAGACAAATTGGGAACTGCCCGGTGTCACAGCGGAACTCGCCAAGCATTACCAAGTCATCGCGCTCGACTGCCGCGGCCACGGACAATCAGACAAACCCGAAGCCGAAGGCGCGTACGGCACCAACATGGTCGAGGACGTCGTCCACCTGATGGATCACCTTCACATCGCGCGGGCGCGCGTCGTTGGTTACTCGATGGGCGGCATGATCACCATGAAACTCGCCGTCACGCATCCCGACCGCGTCGTGTCGGCGGTGCTCGGCGGCATGGGCTGGCACCGGACCGACATGCCGATGAACCGGTTCTGGGAAATCGCCGGCAATCGCGGCAAACGGACTGTTCCCAACGCCTGCATGCATGGATTCCCCGCGTTGGCCCTCACCGAATCGGAAATCAAATCCGTTACGGCGCCGGTCACCGTCATCGTCGGCGACCACGACCCGTGCCGGCGAATCTACGTCGAGCCGTTGGAAAAGGTTCGTCCCGACTGGCCCGTGCACATCATCCCCGATGCCGGCCACCTCACCTGTGTCGCAAAGCCGGAGTTCCGGAAACAAATCGAAACGGCTCTTGGCGCGTCAGCGCCTGTGGGCAGCCCACGCTAGGGCCGGATTCGCTTTGAGCGGCTGTGTCGCTTGCGGTATCTTCGCTCAACTTATGGTTGTGCGTGTTGTCAGTCTTGTCGGAGTGCTCTTGGCGGCATCGTCTGCGTTTGCCGATGAGTACGATACGCTTCGTGTTCGCTGGCAGAACATCCTGACCGGCGGCAGCGCTCTCGACATCACCGACTCCGACATCTCCAACAGCGTCGTCTCGCTGAACTCTTCCGCGCAGACCTATTGGAACAGCCTCAACACCAACGCCGGCCGCACGTATCTTTGGTCCGACATCGCCCGGATGCCGAGCAACTCCGCCGACATCACCTCCTCGTACAACCGGCTCCGCACGATGTCGCTCGCATTCGCCACGCGCGGCGGTTCGCTTCAGAACAACGCCAACCTCCTCGCCGCCACCACCAACGCTCTCGATTGGATGTACGCGAACTTCTACAACCCATCCGTCGTCACCGAGTATTATAACTGGTGGGATTGGGAAATCGGAACACCGCTCGCCCTCAACGACATCACCGCCGCCCTCTACACCAACCTCACGCCGGCGCAGGTCACCAATTACATGAACGCCGTCAACCGATTCACGCCGACGCCGACGCTGACCGCCGCCAATCTCGTTTGGAAATCCATCGTCGTCGCCGTTCGCGGCGTCATCGTCAAGGACAGTGCCAAGATCGCTTCAGCCCGCGACGCGCTCAGTAACGTCTTCCCGTACGTCACCAGCAGCGACGGCTTCTACACTGACGGCTCGTTCATCCAACACACGTTTCATCCGTACGCCGGCGGTTACGGCAGTTCGCTGCTCGGCAGCCTCTTCCCTTTGATGTCGCTTCTGAACGGATCCACCTGGCAGGTCACCGACACCAACCAGCAAAACGCCATCCAATGGATTTACGACTCCTTCGAGCCGCCCATCTACAAAGGTGCGATGATGGACATGCTCAGCGGCCGCGGAATCTCCCGGCAAGGCGCCACCGACCACACCACCGGTGCCGGCATCATCACCGGCATCATCGGCGCCCTTCCGTTTGCACCGGCGGCGGACGCAGCCCGGATCAAAAGCATGGTCAAGTATTGGATCCAGACCGACACCGCGCGCAACTTCGTCCGCTACGCGCCACTCACCACCATTCCGATCGCCAAGGACATCCTTGCCGACACCAACGTCATCTCCCGCGGCGAACTCATCGGCCACTACAACTTCGCCCGCATGGATCGCGTCGTGCATTTGCGGCCCGATTTCGGCATCGGCATCGCCACGCACTCCAGCCGCATCGCCAACTACGAATCCATCAACCAGGAAAACCTCCACGGCTGGCACACCGGTGACGGCATGACTTACCTCTACAACGCCGACCTCGCGCAGTTCAGCAGTAACTTCTGGGCGACCGTCAACCCCTACCGCATCCCCGGCACCACCGTTGACACCATCACGCGCGCCGACAGTTCCTTCCAAAGCTGCCGCAGCAAAACGAACTGGGTCGGCGGCGCCGCGCTCGACCTCTACGGCACGGTCGGCATGCAACTCGTCGCCACCGGTAGCACGCTCGTCGCGAAAAAATCCTGGTTCTGTCTCGACAACAAAATCGTCTGCCTCGGCGCCGACATCACTTGCGGCAGCAATCACGTCGTCGAAACCATCGTCGAAAACCGGCGCCTCAATCGCGCCGGCACCAACACCTTCCTCGTCAACGGCGTTGCGCAATCCACCTCGCTCGTCTGGTCCGCCACGATCACCAACGTCACCACCGCCCACCTCGCCGGCAATGTCACCGGCTCCGACATCGCCTACCATTTCCCGCAGCCTGTCACACTCCGCGCGTTGCGTGAATCACGGACGAACACGTGGATGGATGTCAATCTCCGGAACACCAACACAAATTCGTTGACCAACGCCTTCGTCACGGTTTGGTTCGACCACGGCACAAACCCTGTCGCCGCGACCTACGCCTACGTTCTCCTTCCGAACTTCACCACCAACCAACTCGCCGCCTACGCCGCCGCGCCGGAAGTCGTCATCCTCGAAAACTCCGCGCGCGCCCAAGGCATCACGCAAAGCAACCTCAACCTCACCGCCGTCAACTTCTGGGCCGGCGGCACCAACAGCCTCGGCGGTATCACCGTTGACCGACGCGCCTCCGTCATCTTCCAGCAAGTCGGTTCCAACCTCACCGTCGCCGTCGCCGACCCGACGCAAGCCAACACCAGCAATATCATGGTTGAGATCGATCAGTCTGTCAGCGCCATCCTCACCAACGACGCGGCCATCAGCGTCCTTCAACTCTCGCCGACGCTCCTCTTCCGCGCCAACGTCAGCAACGCCGTCGGACGCAGCCTTCGCGCCATCTTTGCGACCGCAACCGACTCACAACTCGGTGTCTCCGCCTGCGCCGCCAGCAGCGAGCAAACCGGCAACGTTGCCACCAACACGCTCGACAACAACCTCAGCACGCGTTGGTCTGCCAACGGCGACGGCGAATGGATTCGCTACGACCTCGGCGCGACGCAGCGTGTGGACGCCGTGAACATCGCGTTTTATCTCGGTGACCAGCGCATCACGTGGTTTGATCTCCACACGTCACTTGATAATTCCGTCTGGACCACGCATTCAACAAGCAACGCCAGCAGCGGCATCTCGCTCGGCTTTCAGCGATTCAACATCCCCGTGACATGGGCGCGCTACGTCCGCATCGTTGGCCACGGCAACAGCCAGAACACTTGGAACAGCCTCACCGAGGTCCAAGTCCTCGGCTTCTCCAACGCGCCGCCCATCGCCGCCACCGTCACCACCAACACCGACGAAGCTCTCGCCATCACAATCACTCCCATCGCCACCGATCCCGACAACGGCCCGGTCGCGATCACGCTGCAAACCGTCGCCACACCCGCGCACGGTACGGCCACCATCGTCGCTGGCGCGATTCAATACGCGCCAACCACCGGCTACACCGGCCCCGACACCTTCAACTACATCGTCACCGACGGCGGTCTTCCCGGCACCGGCACCGTCAACGTCACGATTCAAAACGTTCGCACTTTCACCGGCTACCAGAACCAGAAGTTCACCCCCGCCCAGCTTGCCGATCCCAACATCAGCGGTGCCTTCGCCACGCCCGCCGGCGATGGGATTGCGAACTTCATGAAGTATGCAATCAACCTCGACCCATTCACACCGAGTCGCCCGCCCGCCGGCTCGGTAAGCAACAACTACCTCAGCCTCACCTACACCAAACGCAAACTCGCCACCGACCTCCGTTACATCGTCGAACTCACCAGCAGCCTCGCTGCCGGCTGGCCTGTGACGAATGTCACGCAAACCATCCTGACTGATGACGGCATCTTCCAAACTATCCGCGCCAGCGATCCCGATCCCATCAACCTCCACACCCAGCGTTTCATCCGTATTCACGTCATCAAACCGTAGTATGAAAACGCTTGCGACATTCGTAGCTTGCCAGAACATCCTTCGCACAAGTAGCATGACCACCATGACCAGACTTGTCATCATCATCGCACTTGTGGCAGGCGTCAGTGCCGCATCATTTGCAGCGGACGGCAAGAAGCAAATCGTGTTCGTCCACGGCAAGGCCAGCCACGGTTACGGTGGGCATTCGTACGGCCCGGCGTTTCGGATGTTGGCGCGGATGCTCAACGAAAACGCGCCAACAGTGCGCGCCGTCGTCATCACCGACGACCAGAACTTGTCGGTGCTGGACAAGGCCGACGCGATCATGCTCGGCAGCGACGGCGGAGGGCTGGTGAAGAAACTCGGTGACCGTCTGGAGCCGTTGATGAAGAAAGGTGTCGGACTCGGTTGCATTCACTACACGGTTGACCCGACCGACCCGAAGGCGATTCAGCGATTGATCGAGTGGATCGGCGGCTCGTATGTGCAGCATTGGTCCGTCAATCCACACTGGGAAGCCGACTTCAAGTCGTTCCCCAATCATCCCGTCGCGCGCGGCCTCAAGCCCTTCAAGATCTCCGACGAATGGTACTACCACATGAAATTCGTCGAGGGAATGAAAGGCGTCACGCCGATCTTGTCTGCCGTGCCACCGGAGAAAACGCGACAAGGCAAGGATGGCCCGCATAGCGGCAACCCGACCGTTCGTTCCCGCACCGGCATGGCGGAGGTGGTCGGCTGGGTCTATGAGCGTCCGAATGGCGGACGCGGGTTCGGTTTCACCGGGATGCACACGCACTGGACTTGGGCGCAGGACAGTTTCCGCAAGACCGTTCTGAATGCGCTCGTTTGGATTGCCGGCGCGGAAGTCCCCACCGGCGGCGTGCCGTCAAAGACGCCGACGCTCGAAGAACTCGAAGCTGACCTCGGCATGCCGCGTCCCGCGAACTTTAACGCCGACGCCATCCGCAAACAGATCGAGCAGATGAACTGATACATCCAGATGTGCATCGTTGACATCTGTATGACTGTACAGTATGTGTGAGTGCAAATGAAACGAACCACGCTTATCTTGGAAGATAGTTGCATGCGCGGTGTCCGCGAGTTGGCGCGGAAAGAGAACCGCCAGCTTTCCCAGGTTGTGAACGAGTTGTTGACGGAAGGGCTGCACCGGCACAAGACCCACCCAAACGCACCGTTCGAGCTTCCCGTGTTCTCCATGGGGCGTCCCCGCGTCAACCTCGGCGACCGCAACGCGCTGGAAGCACTGATGGACTCCTGATGGCGGGCATCGTTGATACGAATATCCTCCTCTACGCCGCCAACCGCGATGCGGCAGAGCATACTGTCGCCCGCGAGTTCCTGTTGCGCGTCGGCACGGGGCCTGACCAGTGGTATTTGACCGAAGGGATTCTGTACGAGTTTCTGCGCGTGGCCACTCATCCAAAAGTGTTCGCGCAACCCCTGACGTGGCAGGAAGCGATCGAGTTCATCCGACGGCTGGTGGACAACCCGCGCTTTCGCGTGCTGGCCGCTGGCGAGCAACACTGGTCGCTGCTCGGCGAGCTTTTGGCGCACCTGACGCATCCCTCGGGCAACCTTTTCTTCGACATCCGCACCGCTGTTCTGATGCGCGAGCATGGCGTTCGGGAAATCTACACTTCCGACGTGGATTTTCTCCAGTTCCCGGGCCTGAAAGCGATCAACCCGATGCAGAACGACGCCCGACGTTAGCGCGGCCTTGCATTCGCCGGGCGTTCGGTTATTCTCGGCGCATGAACAATCCATCTTCTCCCACCATCGGACGCAGGTCATTTCTCGGCACACTCGGCGGCATCGGCGCCGCTTCGCTCCTCGGCGGCGCACTTCCTCGCATCGCCGACGCAGCGCCGCGCAAAGGCCGGCTCCGCCAGGGCGTCTGCCTCGGCGTGTTCGGCGGCTTGAAACTCGATTTCGAGGGCAAGTGCCGCGAGGCCGCCCGGCTCGGTGCGGTCGCCATTGACCTGCAAGACCCCGACAAGTTTCCCATCATGAAGAAATACGGGCTCATCCCGACAGAGGTCCGGGGCGGCAGCGGCATCAAGAAGGGCATCAACGACAAAGCCAACCACGCCGAGATTGACCCGAAGATGCGCGAAGCCATCAACGCCGCCGTCGAGGCGGGCGCGCCCAACGTCATCGTCCTCGCCGGCGACCGTCAGGGTCTCACCGACGAGCAGGGCCTCGACAACTGCGTCCTCTTCCTCAACAACATCAAGAAGCTCGCCGAGGACAAGGGCGTCACGCTCAGCATGGAGTTGCTCAACAGCAAGGTCAACCACCCCGGCTACATGTGCGACAAGACCGCGTGGGGCGTCGAGATGTGCAAGCGCGTGAACTCCCCGCGCGTCAAGCTCCTCTACGACATTTATCACATGCAGATCATGGAGGGTGACGTCATCCGCACCATCCAGCAGAACTTCCAATATATTGACCACTTCCACACCGCCGGCAATCCCGGCCGTCACGAGTTCGACGAGACGCAGGAGCTGAACTACATCGGCATCTGCAAAGCCATCGCCGACCTCGGTTACAAAGGCATCATCTCGCACGAATACTCGCCCACCAAGGGCAAGGACCCGCTCGAAACCCTCGAAAAGATGATGAAGCTCTGCGAGGTCTGATGCCTTCCAAGTCGCGACGCCAATTCATTGCCAGCCTCGGCGCGCTGTCTGCCGCCCCGGCCGTGCTCGCTGCGAAAGCAGCGCCAGCGCTTCCGCAAGGAAGCCGGAACTTGATGGTCGCGGGTCGTTGCCTGAGCAGCGACCGTCTCGCCAACTCCGCGTTACGCGTCCAAGCCCCGTGCATGGCAATGGGCCAAGCCGCCGGTGTGACAGCGATGCTCGCAGCCCGGCAATCCACGACGCCGTCGAAAGTGTCATTGGCGGAGATTCATCGCACGCTGGTCGAACACGGCGCCATCGTGCCTGCGAAATAGTGGAAGGGGGCGTCTCGCCCGTTCATTTCCGGTGGATTACAGGTGCAACGACCGAAATGTCTCTTCCACCGTTTTGCCAAAAGAGTGTAATACCTATTACACGCTTTTGGCAAACGAGAGGCGGCCCAGTCTGCCAAACGCTCGGAATTGCTGGCCGGAAGCTGTGCTGCGGCAACTGTATTTTTCGTCGCCAAGCAGGATTGGCGTGGGTATGCTGGCGAAAATGAAGCAGGTTATTCATTGGTTCGTTGTCGGCATTGTTCTGACGGCAGGTTGCGGAAAATCAAACCCGACTGCGGCGACCGGGCGAAACGCATCCAGCCCTCGAACCGTCGCGGTGGCGAAGGTCGAAACACGACCGATGGAACACGCCATCATCGCGACCGGCACTCTCGTAGCGCAGGAGGAATCCACACTCAGCGCCAAGGTGGCGGGACGTTTGGAGAAGGTCGCGGTGGATGTCGGCAGTGTGGTGCGCCAAGGCGATTTGCTCGCGCAGGTCGAGCCGCGCGACTACGAGTTGCTCGTCCAGCAGGCCAAGGCCGCGCTCGCGCAGGCGCGCACGGCGGTCGGCCTGCCGTTGTTGGGCGACGATGACACCGTCAAACTGGAAGACCTCAGCACCGTCAAACAGGCGAAGGCGGTCCTTGACGAGAGTTTGAAGAACCGCACCCGCATCCAAGATTTGGCCAAGTCCGGTATCGCAGCGCAGTCAGAACTCGACAAGATCGAGGCGTCGTACGCCGTCGCGCTCACCAGCTACCAGACCGCGCGTGAACAAGCGAGCAGTCGCATGGCCGTGCTCACGCAGCGCCGCGCCGAGTACGACATCGCCTGTAAACAACTTGCCGACACTTCCGTGCGCGCGCCGTTTGATGCCGTCGTGCAGAGTCGGTCCGCGAATGTCGGGGAGTACGTCGCCATTGGGACGCACATTGTCAAGCTGGTCAAAACCGATCCACTGCGATTGCGGTTGAGCGTACCCGAGCGCGAGTCAGCGCTCGTGCGCCTCGATCAAGCCGTGCGGCTGTTCATCGAGGGCGACAGCCGCGTCTATAAGGGCCGCATCGCCCGGCTCAGCCCGGCGTTGGACGAGCAGAGCCGAATGTTGCTCGTGGAAGCTGATGTGCCGGCGCAGGGCGTCCTGCGCGGTGGGATGTTTGCGCGCGCCCAGATCATCGTGGACGAACGCGAGTCCGGCCTGAGCATACCGGCGAGCGCGGTCATCACCTTTGCGGGTTTGGAAAAGGTCGTCGCTTATCAGGACGACAAGGCTCTTGAGAAGACCGTCACCACCGGCCGACGCGGCGCGGGTTGGGTCGAGATCGTAAACGGTCTGCGCGTCGGTGAGCTTGTCGTGGTCGAACCGCATGGCCTGCGCACGGGCGACCGACTGGCCATCGCCGGTCCGTAGTATGCAAAAGCTCGCCGAAATCTGCATTCGCCGCCCGGTGTTGGCCTCGATGATCGTGCTGACGCTGGTCGTGATCGGCGTGACGGGCTACTTGCACCTCGACGTGGACCGGTTTCCGTCGGTTGACCTGCCGACCGTGAGCGTCCGCACGCGTTTGCCCGGCGCGTCGCCGGCGGAGATGGAAGCGCAAGTGTCCCAGCCCATCGAGGAAGTCGTCAACACCATTGAGGGAATCAAGGAACTGCGCTCGATCAACAGCCACAGCGCCTCCTACACGCTCATCACCTTCGATCTGCACCGGGACATTGACATCGCCGCGCAGGACGTGCGCGACAAAGTCTCCGTTGTGCTGCGCGATTTGCCGCGCGACATTGATCCGCCGTCCATCGCGAAGGCGGACACCGACCAGATGCCGGTGTTGTCGCTGGCGCTTTCGGCCAACCGCTCGAAACGCGAGCTGACCGAGATTGCCGACAAGATCGTCAAGACCCACCTCGAACGTTCCGCCGGCGTCGGCGAAGTCACGTTGGACGGCGGCCTGTCACGGGCGATCAACGTCTGGGTGGACGCCGACCGTCTCGCGGCGTATCAGATTCCGATCACCGCCGTGCGCGAGGCGCTCGTCCGCCAGAACGCCAACATCCCCGGCGGCAACGTCACCGGTCAGTTGCGCGAGGAAGTGTTGCGCACGATGGGGCGGTTGACCGACCCGAAGGCGTTCAACGAACTGGTCATCGCCAGCCGCAACGGCGCGCCGATCCGTGTGCGCGACATCGGCTGGGCCGAGGACGGCACGCGCGAGCAGCGTTCGATCGCGCGTCTCAACGGCGAGCCGACGGTCGTACTCAGCATCCTCCGCCAGTCCGGCGCGAACACCGTCGCCGTCATTGAAGGCGTCAAGGAACGGCTCCGCGATCTTGTCGAGCGGCTTCCTGCTGACATAAAAATCGAGGTGACGCGCGACCAATCGCGTTACATCTACGAAGCGCTCCACGAAATCAAAGTCCACCTCGTCCTCGGCAGCTTGCTGGCTTGTCTCGTGGTGTTGTTGTTCATGCGCAACTGGCAGGCCACCATCATCGCCGCCGTCGCCATCCCGACTTCCGTCATCGCGTCGTTCGGCGTGATGAAGGCGCTCGGATTCACCCTCAACAGCGTCACGATGCTCGCGCTGGTGTTGATGGTCGGCATTGTGATTGACGACGCGATCGTCGTGCTCGAAAACATCTTCCGGTTCGTCGAGGAGAAGAAGATGAAGCCGTTTGAAGCCGCCCGCGCCGCGACCGCCGAGATCGGGCTGGCGGTGCTGGCGACCACGTTCAGTCTCGTGGTCATCTTCGTGCCCGTATCGTTCATGTCGAGCATCTCAGGGCGCTTCCTCTACCAGTTCGGCATCACCGCGGCGGCGGCGGTGCTGGTGAGCTTGCTGGTGTCGTTCACGCTCACGCCGATGATGAGTGCCCGCCTGTTGCGCGCCAACGGCAAACACACCGGCGGCGCGCAATCACGGCGCGGATTCTACGCCGCGCTCGACAACGCCTACGCGCGCGTGCTCCGCTGGGCCATTGACCGTCGCTGGCTCGTGGCAGGGCTGGCGTTGCTGGTCATCGCGGCGTCGGTCCCGTTGTACCGCGGAGTTCGGCAGGAGTATTTGCCGTCGAACGTGGACGAAGGCGAGTTCGACGTGAACGTGACCGCCCCCGAAGGCACCAGCCTTACGGCGATGAACAACGTCTCGCTGCAAATCGAACGCGAACTGCGCGCGGTGCCCTGCGTGCAACTGGTGCTGGCGGGAGTTGGGCGCGGCGGGCTTGGCATCAACACTGCCGGCTTTTACATCCGGCTCGTGCCGCACGAAGAACGCACGTTCCGCTGGTCGCGGCTGCTACAATGGCCGCCGTGGCGCGCGTTCCAAGGCAACCTCTCCCAGCGCGCCGTCCAGCAGGAAATCCGGCGACGGCTGCGGGCGTTGCCGGATTTGCGCGTGCAAATCCGCAACCCGCAAACCTACGTCGGCGGCGGACCGAACTTCGACGTTGATTTCTCGTTGCTCGGTCCCGACCTCGATGTGCTCTACAGTTACGCCGAGCGGCTGCGCAAGAAAGCGCCCGAACTCGGCTTGCTCGACGCCGACATCACGATCAAGCTCGACAAGCCAGAGTTGCGCGTCCAGATTGACCGCGACCGCGCCGCCAATCTCGGCGTGGACACCGCGGACATTGCGAACGCCTTGCGCTTGATGGTCGGCGGCGACCCGCGCGTGACCCGTTTCCGCGACGAGAGCATGAACGAGGATTACGACGTCGAAATCCGGCTCAAGGAGAGCGACCGCGACAAGCCGGAGATGATCGCGCACCTGTTCGTGCCGCGGCGCGACGGCGGCCTGGCGCGCCTCGACAACCTCGTCAAACTCGTCCAGTCCAAGTCAGCCTCGCGCATTGACCGGCTCGACCGCCAACGGCAAGTCAGCCTGCGCGCCAACGTCGCGCCCGTCTACGCGCAAGCCGACCGCATCGCTGCGTTGCGGGCCGAAGTGGCGCGGATGGGACTGCCGCCCGCGTACTCGACGCGCATCTCCGGCCGCGCGCGGGAACTCGAAACGACCTTCGGCGAATTCCTCTGGGCGTTCGCGTTGTCGGTGATCCTCATGTACATCATCCTCGCGTCGCAATTCGAGAGCCTCGTCCATCCGTTTACGATTCTGCTGTCGCTGCCGTTGTCGGTCCCGTTCGCCTTCATCTCGCTGCTGGCCGCCAACCAGACGATCAACTTGTATTCCGCGCTCGGCCTGCTGGTGTTGTTCGGCGTCGTCAAGAAGAACGCCATCCTCCAGATTGATCACATGAACAAACTTCGCGACGCCGGCGTGGATCGCGCAACGGCGATCCTGCAAGGTAACCGCGAACGCCTGCGCCCGATCCTGATGACGACGCTCACGCTCATTGCTGGCATGTTGCCGTTGGCGCTTGGCACCGGCCCCGGTGCCGAGGAACGCCGCGCCGTCGCCGTGGTGGTGATCGGCGGCCAAGCGTTGTGCCTGTTGTTGACGTTGGTCGTGACCCCGGTAGCCTATTCGCTCCTCGACGACCTGCGCCTTAGGTTCCATCGCGAACAGGCTGTTTGACGCCGATCTTCGGGCAACGGCCGTGAATCTCGCAATGCGCGCAGTCCGGTTTGCGGGCCATACACCGGCGGCGTCCGTGCCAGATGAGCAGGTGCGAAAAATCTATCCACTCCCGCTGCGGCACGATCTTCATCAATGCTTGCTCGATCTTTTCGGGTGTGGTTTGGCGCGTCAGACCCATCCGTCGCGAGAGGCGCATGACGTGCGTGTCCACGACGATCCCCTCGGTCTTGCCGTAGGCGTTGCCGAGGACGCAGTTGGCGGTCTTGCGTCCGACGCCATCGAGCGCGACGAGTTCAGCAAGCGTTTGAGGGACGTGCCCATCGTATTTTTTGACGAGCGAGCGACAGCAACGGCGGATGGAGCGGGCTTTGCTGCGGAAGAAACCGGTTGAGCGGATGTAGGCTTCGAGTTCACCGGGAGGCGCGGCGGCGAAATCGGCGGCGGTGCGGTACTTGGCGAAGAGCGCGGGCGTGACTTGATTGACGCGCACGTCAGTGCACTGGGCACTGAGGATGGTGGCGACGAGAAGTTGGAGCGGATCGCCGTGTTCCAGCGCGCAACGGTAGTCGGGATAAGCGCGTCGCAGGGCGGCGAGAATGAAGCTCACTTTGGACTTGGCAGCGGTCATGGCAACGAGTATAGCACGGGGCACATTGAAGAAGGAGAATTCATCATGGCCCATGTAGTTGCAGAACCTTGTGTTGGTTGCAAGTTTACCGATTGCGTCGAGGTGTGCCCGACAAACTGTTTTTATGAGACAGCGGACCGCGTAGTCATCAATCCCGACGAGTGCATTGATTGCACCTCGTGTGTGCCGGTGTGCCCGGTGGCGGCGATTTTTGCGGAGAGCGATCTGCCCGAGCAGTGGAAGAGCTACATCGAGTCGAATCGCGCCCTGATGTCGGGAGCGACGCAGATCTCGGTGAAGAAGGACGCGCTCGGCAAAGGCTCGCCGAAGTGCCAGCCGAAACAATAGTCCGCGTTCAGCGCGATGGCGCCAGTTGCTGGTAGGTCGGCAGGTAGCGATAATAGACTTCCAGCATCAACGCGCACAGCGCCGTCGAATAGACGGGCGGCAGGTTGAATTCCTTCTCCTTGCTCATCGCAGGCAGCGGCCAGTGGCCGTCATTAGCTTGGCGCTGGATCAACGCGGCGCGGAATTGATCATTCCAATTCTGCCAGTGCGCGCCGCCAGCGTGGAAGAAAGCTTGTGTGAGGTAATACCACTGGCAGATGACCATGCCGAGCGGCGCCTCTGTCTTCTCCCAGTCGAATTGCAACGGTTTGAGTTTTGCCAGCGCCGTTTTCAAACGCGGATCATCGCCGTGGCCGAGAAACATCTGGCTGAGCACGCCAATGGCGGTCGTGCCGGAGGCGCCGCCGGGATGTTCGTACCCGAACGTGTCCTCGTGGTACATCTTCCAGAGAAACCCCGATGCGGCTTCGAGCGCGGACTGCGGGACGTTCACGCCGGCGAGCCGCGCCGCGATCAACGCCTGCACGCACCAGCCGGTGACGGACGTGTCGGCGTCGGTCGAGCCGGCGCTGTAACGCCACCCGCCTGCGTGGAGCGGGTCGGTTTTGGGAACCTGCTGCGACTGCAGCAGCAGAACGACGCGTTGTTCGAGCGGCTCGCGTAACGCCGGCGCCCGTGTCATGCCGTAGCCTTCCGCGAGCGCATAGGTGACGATGGCGTGTTCGTACATGTTGAGGCCGGGATTGAATGTCGCGGTGAGAAACTGGAATGCTCTCGTCAATGTTGTTCCAAACTCCTCTGAGTCCGTCGTCACACCGTGTCCGAGAAACGCCAGCGTCGCCAGCGCCGAGATGCCGAGCCGGTGCGGGCCGTAGCTCCAACCGCCGTCGGGACGTTGCTGTTCCTTGAGCCAGCGCAACGCCGCGACGACAGCGCGCTCGGCCGCCTCTGCGCCCTTGTGTTGGCGGATGGCCTGCGCGCGCATCGGGCCGGTGCGCTGGCCGAAACCGGTGCCGCCGCCACCCGTGCCGGTGCCGGCGCCAAAATGACTGGCTCCATCGCCGCCGAACGGCGCGCTGAGACCGCCGGCCTCGCCTCCGAGCCGGGCGGCGCCGACGAAGTTGTTGCCGACTCGGATGCCGATGACTTCGCCGACGATCTGGTCGGCGCGCTGCCCGTCGAGAGAGAGAACGGTGGCTTTGTAAGACGACGTAGAGTGCGGGATGCCGCTGCCGCCCTTGCCGCCGCGACCACCGCCGTCGTATTCGTAGTCGCGAAGTGGCCGGAACGGATCCACCTCGTTCCGGAGTGGAGATGGAGTGGGAAATTCCTCGAAGATGGCAGCGATGCTGGGAACAGCAACGGCGATCTTGATGGTGGCGAGCAGAAGCAGGATCGCTCCGTGAGCGAGCGCGGCGAACACGACAAAGCGCGCCCAGCCGAACGGTGTCGTCTGGAGCGATGTGTTGTCGTGGCGTTCAAATTGCATCAGTGGGCAACAGTGTACGCGCCTCGCCTCAAACTCGCCAAAATAAAAAAGCCGGTTATACTGGCGTCGCTTTGAAACAACTCGACCTCACATTGCCGACGCCGGAAGAAAACCTCGCCGCTGACGAGGCCCTTCTGGATTTGTGCGAAGCCGGCGGTGAGGACGAAGTGCTGCGTTTCTGGGAATCACCGGAGCCGTTCGTCGTGCTTGGCTACTCCAACAAAACCGGCGCCGAAGTCCATCTCGACGCCGCACAACGGGCGAATGTGCCGATTTTGCGCCGGTGCACCGGTGGTGGTGCGGTCGTGCAAGGCCCCGGCTGCCTGAATTTCACGCTCATCCTACGCATCCCCGAAACCGGCCCGTTGGCATGCGTCACCGAGACCAACCATCACATTCTCCAGCGGCACCACGACGCGTTGTTGCCGGTTTTGGGGGAGGCGCTGGCGGTGCGCGGCATCAGTGATCTCACGCTCGGCAACCTGAAAATCTCCGGCAACGCACAGCGACGGAAGAGGAAACACCTGCTGTTTCACGGCACGTTCCTGCTCGACTTTGACATCGAACTGGTGGAACATCTGTTGCCGATGCCCACACGCGAACCCGATTATCGCCACCGCCGGCCGCATCGTGAGTTCCTCACCAACGCCGCGCCCGTCTGTGCCGCCATCAAAACGGCATTGGCGCGCGCCTGGCAAGTGACGGGACCGCTCGGCGTCGTTCCGTTCGATTCGGTGCGCCATCTCGTCCGCAGCCGCTACGGCGCCGACGAGTGGACCTTCAAATTCTAAACCGCCATGAAAACATTCTTCCTCATTGCACCAGACAACTCGATCCACGAACTGTTGCCTGACAAAGCGCTGCGGATCGGGCGGACCAAACTCAACCAGATATACCTCGACGACGGCGCCGTCTCCCGTCTGCACGCGCAGGTCACGGCAACGCCCGAAGGCGCGATGTTGCGCGACAACGACAGCGCCAACGGCACACTCGTCAACGGCCGCGTCATCCAGGAAGTTCTCCTGCGGCATGGCGACGCCGTTCAAGTCGGCAAGTTCATTCTCTACGCGTTTCTCGGCGAACGCGTCGAGGTGGACACCTTCGTCAAACGGCGCGTCGGCAAGAGCACCAACGACCAGACCATCACCGACTTCAACATCCAGCGCGCGCGTCCCACGGACATTGTTGGAGACCTCGGCACCATCAACCTCATCAACCTGCTTCAATCACTCGTCAGCCAATCCCAGAACGGCTGTCTCGAATTAAACCGCAACGACCAGAACATCGGGCGCATCTTTTTCGCCAACGGACGCATCGCCAACGCCGAGACGTCCGACGGCCAGAAAGGCAAGGAAGCCTTTTACCAACTCGCCATGACCGCTGAGGGCCAGTTCATTTTCCGGGCTGGTATGAATGCGCCGTCAATCGGCATCCTCGAAAACCCGTCCGCCTTGATGCTCGAAGCCTGCCGGCTCATTGACGAGAAACGCAGCGCGCCGCCAACCTCATGACGCCCCGGTCCCTGATCGTTCTCCAACACGCCGCCCCTGAAACGCCCGGCCTCATCGCCGACGCGCTGAACGAATGCAAGCTTCGAACCATCCATTCCTACGACGGCGAGCCGGTGCCGAAGGAACTCGGCGACGCGGCAGGGCTGATTGTCATGGGCGGCCCACAGAGCGTAGATGAACAGGAGAAGTTTCCGTATCTTCTCGACGAACTATGCCTGATCGAGAACGCTCTGCGCACCGGCAAGCCAGTGCTCGGCGTATGTCTCGGTAGTCAGTTGCTCGCCACTGCGCTCGGCGCAAGAGTTCATCCCGGTAAACAAAAAGAAATCGGCTGGCACGAGGTGACATTGGCGCCCGAGGCAAGGCGGGACGTGCTCTTCAATCATCTTCCGCACACATTCACCGCTCTACACTGGCACGGCGACATTTTCGAATTGCCGCGCTCTGCCGTGTCGTTGGCCTCCTCCGCGATGACGCCGCATCAGGCGTTCCGGCACGGGTTTCACGCCTACGGGTTGTTGTTTCACTTGGAGATGATCCGCGAGCAGATAACCGGGATGACCGCCGCGTTCGCTGGCGAACTGAAAACCGCCGTTGTCCCGGCGCGCGTGATTCTGGATGAAGCGGATGCACACCTCAAGCCGCTTCAGGAAATCGGCTTGCAGGTGTTCAAGCGCTGGGCGACGCTGCTTTCCTAGTCGGTACTGCTCGTCCGAGTTTCGCCAGCACCGCCTTCATGTCCTCCCAGACTTCCTTCTTTGCTGGCGGATTGCGCAACAAGTACGCAGGATGAAACGTCGGCATGATCGGAATGTCGCGGTAGGTGTACCAGTTGCCGCGCATCTTTGTGATGCCAATCTGGATGTCCAGCAACGCCCGCAACGCCGTCGCCCCCAACGCCACGATCACCTTCGGCCGAATCAACTCAATCTGCTTCTCAAGATACGGCAGGCAATTCGCCGTCTCGTCCGGCAGCGGCGTCCGATTCTCCGGTGGCCGGCACTTCAGGACGTTCGCGATATAAACCTCCTCCCGCTTCATCCCCATCGCCTCGATGATCTTCGTCAACAACTGTCCTGCGCGCCCGACAAACGGTTCGCCCTGCGCATCCTCGTCCGCCCCCGGTGCCTCGCCGATGAACATCAACTCGGTCTGCGGATTGCCGACGCCGAACACGACGTTGCGTCGCGTCCGCGCCAGTTCGCTGCATTTCTTGCACCGCTTCGTTTCGGCTTCCAACGCTAACCATTCTGGTGTAGCAGCCGACGTCCCGGCGGCGCGGGTTGGGGGAAGCGGGCCGCCGGGGACGGCGGCCACTACAACCGGCTTTCGTCCCAACTCCTCCAGTGTCGCCCGTGAGACTTCGACGTGTGTAACGCCAGAGCGTTTCATTTCCTCCAGCGCCTTGATGGTGTCGTCAACGATTTGATTCAACTCTTGCATAAATTCGCCATATCCTCCGGCACCGGCGCTTCGAAATCCAGCCACGCGCCGGTGCGCGGATGTGTGAAACCAAGTTTGTAGGCGTGCAACAACGGCCGGTCAACGGCAATCTCCACCGCGCGCGCCCGGCCATACACCGTGTCGCCGACGAGCGGATGCCCGATGTGCGCCATGTGAACGCGGATTTGGTGTGTTCGTCCCGTGTGTGGCGTCACCTCCACCAGTGCGAAGTCCGGCATCTGCCTTAGCACCTTGTACTCGCTGAGTGCCGCGCGTCCCCGGCTCACCCGCGCCGACATCTTCTGCCGGTCGTGTTCACTCCGCCCGATATCCGTCTCGATCCGTCCGATCGGTCTGATGAATCTTCCCCAACAAACTGCCCGGTACACCTTCCGCACCTTCCGCGCCTTGAACTGCTCGACCAAACTGCAATGCGCCACGTCGCTCTTCGCCACGACGATGCAGCCGCTCGTCCCCTTGTCGAGCCGGTGAACGATCCCCGGACGCTCGACGCCGCCGATGCCGGAGAGTTGTCCCCGGCAATGATGCAGCAGCGCGTTGACCAGTGTGTGCTCGTAGTTGCCGGCTGCCGGGTGAACGACCATGCCGGCGGCCTTGTTGACGACAATCAGGTCGTCGTCCTCAAATAACACCGCGAGCCGGATTTGTTCCGGCTGCGCCGCCAGCGGCACCGGCGGCGGCACTTCGACACTGACAACGTCGCCCGCGCGGACTTTATAGCTCGCCTTGTTCGGCTGGCCGTTGACGCGGACGTGCTGATCTTCGATCAGTTTCTGAAGAAACGCGCGCGACCGTTCCGGCATCTGCGTTTGCAGGAACCGGTCGAGCCGCTGTCCGCGTTCGTTGTCGCTGACGGTGAACATCCAGCCAACGTTTGCCTCAACATCGCCCGTCGCGCAAGACCGAAGCGCGACCCCAATTACTTGCCCGGCCACGACCACGTTTTCAAGTCATCGCTCCACGCGATGCCGATGCAGCCGTGCGTCAGAAACTTCACCGGCTCCGGCTCGGGGCCGGTGCCGTGGAAGACCATCACGTATTTGCCCATGCCCGGTACATTGCGAAAGTCGGCCACGTACCCGGCCGTTATCCGTCCCTGTGCCCACGGCCAATCTTTCTGGCCGAGCGTGATCAACGGCCCCGCGTCGGTCCACGTCCGCAGGTCAGCGGAGGTTTTCACGCCGATGCCGTTGTGCGGCGAGTGGAACATCACGTAACGACCGTCGCGCACCAGCACGCAGACGTTCTCGCCCGCCTTCGCGCTGCCGGCGTAGGTCCACGTCCGCAGGTCGCGCGACCAACTCATACTGACGCCGTTCTGCTTGTACAAGCACCACCACTTGCCAGCATCGTCCTTGTCGGGCATCAAGTACGCATCAATCATCCGCCCCATCTTCTCGACCGGCACGTCAAGGCCTTTGACCCGGATCAGTTCCGGCTCCGACCAACGTTCGAGGTCGGCGCTGCGCATCAGGAACAACCGCGCCGAGGCGTTGCCGTACAACTCGCCGTTCGGCTGCGGGTAGGTGGACGCGCACAGAATCCAATTGCCGCCGAACCGCACGACGCTGCCGGGGCTGACGAAGTTGAGGCTCAGATCGCTCGGCGTCAACTTGCGCGGCGGCGTCCACGTCCGCAAATCGCGGCTGGTGCTGTGGGCGAGGTGGAGATAGACCGCGTTGGTCTTTCTCTCACCGAGCGTGAAGAACAAGTGGAACGTCCCGTTGTGCCAGAGCAACAACGGGTCCCGATAGCCAACCTTCTCATCGCCCTTGAACAGAATCGGTGATGAGAGCACCGACAAGAGATTTGTCTGCGGCTCGGCTGCGGCGAGGGCGGCCAGCGACGCGAACAGCAGGACGCTGAGGATAAGGGATGCGAGTTTCTTCATGCTCGTGTCCGTTTATGGCGCAGTACGGCCCCGACTTCAAGTTCTGTAGCCGCGGCGCTCCGTCGCCGCGTCTCCTCGCACGCCGACAGAGCGGCGTGACTACAGAATCGCCTTGCCCATTCAGCCTTGAACCACATCGGCAGAATTTATACTCTGACCGCAGGCGGAAACGGTAAAGCAAACTATTACCAATCAGAAAATGAACCTGACTGAAGAACAAATCAAACGAGGATTCTGGTATTATGATCCAAGGAGAGAGTTCCCTCCGGAATGTGTTACGCGTCTCGATGAACACAAAGGTGGAGAAAGACTTAACATCGCCTGCACTCAACTCCCAGTCCATGCGTCTGAACAACGGGCTATTGTTAAGCAGTGGTGCGAGGCACTCCCGAATCTTACCGCAGTGAGATACCTGTGGTTTTCTTCGCGTGTCAGCCAAGAGATGTTTGAGGCGGTTTCTCGCATGTCTGCTCTTGAAGGCCTTTACATCAAGTGGAGTGGGATTAAGACAATGGCGTCTATCACCTCACTTACAAACCTGAAAGCCTTTCATCTCGGCACGTCGGGTTCATTGGAGAACATTGATGCTCTATCGAAGATGAGTGATTTACTCATACTAGAATTGGAGAATCTTAAGAAGATCAGAAAACTGGACCCAATCGCCACACTAACGCAACTTCAAGGCCTTAAAGTCGAAGGAAGTATGGAAACGACACAGGTTGTTGATACACTTGCTCCATTATCACAACTGACGGGGCTACGTTATCTTTTTCTGGCCAATCTCAAGACAAGAGACAAAACTCTCCGACCTTTGACTTCGCTTCGCGCTCTGGAGACTCTGCATACTGCTTGGTGGTATCCAGATGAGGAATTTCGCATGTTGCGCGATGCTCTACCAAACTTGAAGCACGGAAATCCTGTGGAACGGAGATCGGATGGTATTTGAAAGGAAGAATGCCGACCAAGAAGTGCATCCTACGCGGTGCTCGCGCGCATGGCTCCTGATGTTCGTTCACCGTCCCTTCAATTCCCGCAGGATCGAGTCGGTGGCCGTCTGTGCGAGGATTTTGTAGGCGTCGGGTTTCCAGTGGAACTGGTCGCCGCGGGCGAGGTCGAGTTTGTTGACGAGCGGGGAATAGAAATCGTTCACCGGCACGTTCATTTCTTTCATAACGTTTGCGGCCATGCGGTTGTGCTCAATGATGACCGGGTTGATTGCGGGATCGAGTTCGGTCGGTTTGCCTTTGACGGTGACGGGGGTGCTATTGGCCCAGATGATTTTCGCTTTCGGCAGCTTCTGCTTCGCGCTTGTCGCAAACTGCCGATGGACGTATGCTGCGCAGCGTGGATGAATCAAATCAGACGGATGTATGCCCCAGTCAACAGGTGATCGCCGCATGATTTTTGGCGAACACTTCGAGTGGGACGACAAGAAGGCGGCTTCCAACCTCGCCAAGCACGGCGTGTCGTTCGTGGAAGCCGTCGCGGCCTTTGCCGACCCACACCGCATTATTCTCTCCGATATGAGCCATAGCGGCGGCGAACCACGCTGGTATTGCCTCGGACGGGTGGGTGATGCTATTTTAACAGTGTGGTTTGCCCGCCGGCAGAAGCGGGTGCGGATTATCGGCGCCGCGTACTGGCGCAAAAGAAAACGACTGTATGAAACGCAAAATCAATTACGTTGACCTCGACGAACTCAACGGCGAGCCGATCGGCCAGCCCGGTGCGCCGGTGACGTTGGATTTCCTGCCCAGCCCCGAACAAGTGCGCCAAACCTTGCGTACGGTGAAGGTGACCCTGAACCTCGAACCCTCCAGCTTGGAGTACTATCGCCGCCAAGCTCGCCAACGGGGCGAAACCCCCGATCAACTCATGCGGCGCGTCCTTGAAGCTCACGCTCTTGCCGGCGTGTAACTTTCACTGCCTCTTCAATTCACGCAAAATCGAGTCGGTGGCAGCTTGGGCGAGGATTTTGTAGGCGTCGGGTTTCCAGTGGAACTGGTCGCCGCGGGCGAGGTCGAGCTTGTTCACCAGTAGCGAATAGAAATCGTTTACCGGCACGTTCATCTCTTTCATAACGTTTGCGGCCATGCGGTTGTGCTCAACGATGATTGGGTTGATTTCGGGGTCAAGTTCGGTCGGATTGCCTTTGACGGTGACGGGCGTGCTGCTGGCCCAGATGATTTTCGCTTTCGGTAGCTTTTGGGTACCTCCGGTAACTTCATTTTCGATTGCCGCGACTGTAGGCCGCCTCTGCGAGGCGGCGGTCTTGGTAAGGATTTCGCCGACTCGCAGAGTCGGCCTACAACCAATTTCCGGTTCGAGAGAGTTACCGGAGGTGCCCTTCTGTTTGATGACGGCGATGTAGGCTTTGGTGAGCGGCTCGAACGTGCCTTCCTTGATCCGGCCTTTCGGCCAGCCGTGCAGGCCCATGTTGAAATGGACGATGTTGTACGGGCCGTTCTTGTCCAGCACGTCGGCGAGCAGTTTGTTGTAATGCTCCGACTGGCAATACGGGTTCACCCAAGCGTCCACATAGGCTTTGCCGGCGAGCGAGGCGATGACTTCCTTGCGGTAGCCGTTGAGGATGGAATCGCCGATGAGCAACACGCGCGGCAGTTTCGTGTCGGTGATCTTCGCTTTGTCGAGGCCCCAACCTTTGCCGTCGGCGTGGAGGCGTTTGTCGGTTTCCTGTGCGGCGAGCACGGAGCCACAAGCCAGCGCGAGGAGAATGAGGCGAACGAGACTCACTTCTTCATCTTGGCGAAAGTCTCTTTGAGCTGGCGGATGAACTCTTTGAAGAACGGCGTTCCGTAATCATGCCAGGTGCGGCAACTGATCAGGTTGCGGTCGAGCACCCACGGTTGGTTGAGATAAGTCCCGCCGAAACTGGTGATGTCGAGTTCGCACTTGGCGACAGTGGTGGCTTTGCGGCCTTTCAATCCCCCGGCGGCAGCGGCGATCTCGATGCCGTGACAGACAACCGCGACAGGTTTGTTCGCGTCGAAGAAATGCTTTGTGATCCGCATTAGATCTTTGTCGTAGCGGATGTATTCCGGGGCGCGTCCGCCGGACAGGAATAGGCCGGCGTACTCGGCTGGTTTGACATCGCGAAATGCCACGGTAGCTTTGATGTGGTAGGAAGGTTGTTCGCGGGTGATGTCCCACGGGATCGTAGCATCGGGCGGTTTCTCGTGCATCACACCGTGATACTCGCGTGCTTCGGGACCCGCCACGACAATCTCGATGCCTTCTTCCGGTAAACGGAAGTACGGATAGAGAGTGTCCATCATCTCGGTGGCGTCGCCGATGGGCATCAGCACTTTGCATTTCTTGGTTTCGGCAGCAAGGCCGGTCGTCGTCACGGCCAGCAAAACGGCAAGCGATACAGCACAGCGGACAAGGTCATTGGTTTTCATGGTACGTCCTTTCTACCCGATGCCAATGCGGATTTCAAGTTGCTCCTGACGCGGGTCTCGCTTAGATGTGTGTCATGAACCAACTCATTTCCCGACGGGCCATGCTCGCGCACGCCGCGGCTGCCGGGGTTGCCGCCGCCGTGCCGTTCCGCGCCGAATCGTCACCGTCAAAATTGCCATTTCGTTTTTCTCTCAACGCCGCCACGCTCATGGGACACAAGCTGTCGCTGCCGGACTTTGTGGACATTGCCGCCAAGGCCGGTTACGACGGCATCGAGCCGTGGATCCGCGAGATGGACGCGTTCATGAAAGACGGCGGCAACCTCGACGACCTTGCCAAACGCATCCGCGACCGCAACCTGACAGTCGAAAACGTCATGAGTTTCGCCGAGTGGATTGTGGACGATGACGAGCGACGCGCCAAGGCGCTGGAAAACCTGAAACGCGAGATGGACCTTGTCAGGCGGATCGGCGGCAAGCGCATCGCCGCGCCGCCCGCCGGCGCGACCAAGCAAACAGATTTCAATCTTGTGAAAGCCGCCGAACGTTATCGCGCCGTGCTCGAACTCGGCGCGACGATGGGCGTCGTCCCGCAGCTTGAGATTTGGGGCGGCTCGAAGACGCTCAGCCGCCTCAGCGAGGCGGCGTTCGTCGCGACAGAGAGCGGTCATCCGAACGCCTGCCTGTTGCTCGATGTGTATCACCTCTACAAGGGCGGCTCCGGTTTTCACAGCCTCACGCTGCTCAACGGCGTCCGGATGCACGTCTTTCACCTCAACGATTATCCCGCCGATCCGCCGCGCGAGACCATCACCGACGCCGCGCGCGTGTATCCCGGCGACGGCGTCGCGCCGCTCGCCAACATCTTCCGCGACCTCCGCGCCATCGGTTTCCGCGGCGCGCTCTCCGTCGAGCTGTTCAACCGGACCTACTGGCAACAAGACGCGCTCGCCGTCGCCCGCACTGCGCTGGAAAAAACCCGTGCGCTCGTCAAAGCAGGATGAAGCCTCTCATCGGCATCACGCCGTCGGCGGTCCGGATGAGCCAGTCGGGCAAGTATGGCGGATTCTGCGACGTGGTCTATTCGCGCGCGATCGAACAGGCGGGCGGCGTACCGGTGATGCTGCCGCTGACGCGCGACCGCAACACGCTGAACCATTTCCTGTCGTTGTGCGACGGCTTCCTGTTGTCAGGCGGCGGCGACCCGCGCGAGGCGTCTGGCGCATATGGGCGGCGGTTGACGGCGGCGGAACGCAAGACGTTGTTCGCCGTGGACGCGACGCGCGATGAGATGGAGTTGCACCTGGTGCGGGGGATTGTGAAACGCGACATCCCGGTGCTGGGGATTTGCCGGGGGCTTCAGATGATGAACGTGGCGTTGGGCGGCACGTTGTTACCGGATATCCCGAATCACCGGAACGGGATGCACCGCATCAAGTGGTCACAGCCGTTGTTCAAGTGTCGGAGGGTGAACTCGTCGCATCATCAGGCAGTGGGGAAGGTGGCGCCGGTCCTGAAGGTTGTAGCGCATTCCGACGACGGCATCATCGAGGCGGCGGTGTTGCCAGCGGCGAAATTCTGTGTCGGCGTTCAGTTCCATCCGGAGCGGATGGAATCGTTTGACGAGCCGTTCAGGAAGTTGGTGGCTGCGGCACAGGCGCGGGCTGCGACTCGGTAGGTTCTTCCTCCGGTGGAGGCTGCGGGATCACGCGTGGGCGCGATTTGCCGAAATTGACTTGTTCTTCCTGAAGGAACGCTTGGAGCCAGCTTTCATAGAGCGCGCGGCGGTTGCGCATGAGAACTTGCTCGGTGGCTCGATCTCGCTCGGCCTCAAACGCGGCAGGTTCCGGCGGACGGCGTTCGCGCAGGAAAAAGAACTGGCCGCCGGTGGCGGTGGTGATGAATTCGCTGACGGCGCCCGTGGGCATACCGAGGCAGGTTTGCTGGATGCGGGCAGCGGCAGGCGCGGCGAAATCCTGGTCCTCGGCGGTGAACGGGCCGTAGGTGTCGGCTTTCAACTTGAGTTCGACGCACGCGTTGGAGAACGTCTTGCCGGCGGCCAGGAGTGCGTTGAGTTTGGTGAGCGTGTCGCGACCTTGTTGGAGAGTGGCCTCATAGCGGCGCTCGGCCTTGACGCGATCAACGACCTCTTGTTTGACCTCGGCAAAATCGGGGACGCGGCTCGGCTTGCCATCGAGGTATTCGAGAACGTAGCAGCCATCAGGGCATTCGAAGGCGTCGCTGAACGGCGGGTCCGGACGTCGCGCCAGCCAGAATGCTGTCTCGTAAAACGCGCGCCCACTGACGCCGGGCACAACATCGCCTTGTGCGAAGAAGTCGGTCGCTTTGACGACGGCGTTCATGTTGGTGGCGAGCGCGGTGAAGTTGGGGCGCGGCGCGCCGGGTTCGGGAACGAGTTTTATGGCGAGGGTTTGGGCAAGTTCGCCGGCGCGACGTTGGGCTTGGAGCGCGGCGAGCATGTTGCGGATATCGGACTTGACGGTGGCAAGGGCGTTGCTGTTGATGCTGGTGACGAGGTTGGTGACACCGGTGATGATGTTGGTGACGAGGTTGACGACTTCGGGATAGCGCGAGCGGTTCTCGTCGTAGTAGGCATTCACGTTGGATTCGGGAACTGTCAGGTCTTTCTGCAGGTCTTTGATGGCAAAGAAGGCGTAGCGGACTTTGACGAGGGCGGGTTTGCGGAAGGTTTCCGTGTGCGCCTTGTAGTAGCTTTCGGCGTCGGCATCGGAAACGGTGATGGGGGTCTTGTTGTCGTCCGTGGTGAACTGGACGAGGTCAATGGTGTGTTTTTCGTGCGTCGGGCCGTAGTGGAGTTGGACCTGTTGGGGCGTGGCGACGGCGCCGGCCATGACCCAGTCGCGCAACTGGCCGAGGATGAAATCATCCCGCATCAGTTCGAGGAAACGCGCCTCGGAGATACGATGGTTGTTGAGCAGGATCATGAAACGGCGGTAGCGGTCGCCGTCGAACTGGCCGCGTTCGTTATGGAAAACAGGCTGGCTGCGGATCCATTGTTCGAAGATCTCTTCGGGCGCGCGAATGCCGAGCGCCTGGGCCTTGCGCAACTGAAGCAGCCGGCGGACGGCTTCCCGTTTCACTTCGTCCTGCATTTCCGGGGTGGAAGGCAGCGCGCGGCCGGCGCTGATGTAGTATAGATCGCGCACGTCTTGGACGACCGCATCGTACGCGGCGGCGGGAATCGGTTTGCCGCGCAACGTCGGCAGGTCTTCCTCGCGACGGTCGCGGCTGCTGGTCTGTGTGAACAGCATGATAAAGCCGGGAATCAGCAGGATCAGGATCCCGCCGAGAATCCAGCGTGAATGTTTTCGAACTTTTTCTCCGTGAGCAATAAACATAAAGTGCGGCGGAGAATACCTGCGCTCTTCGGTGTCGTCAAATGCCAAAATCACTGCTAGACTCCGGCCAATGAAGATCGTCGCCGACCCCAATATTCCCTGCGTTCGCGAGGCATTCGGCCCGCTGGGCGAGGTCACGCTCGTGACGGGACGCCAGATGAACGCAGCCGTCGTGCGCGACGCCGATGTGTTGCTGGTGCGCTCTGTGACGCCCGTCAATGCCGCGCTGCTCGACGGTTCGCGCGTGCGCTTTGTCGCCACCGCCACCATCGGATTCGATCACGTGGACACGGGATACCTAGCACTGCGAGGTGTCAAATTCGCCACCGCCGCCGGCAGCAACGCCAACTCCGTCGCCGAATACATCGTCGCCGCGATGCTGGAACTGGCACACCGAAAGAACTTCCGGCTCCGCGACAAAACGCTCGGTGTCGTTGGCGTCGGCAACGTCGGCAGCAAAGTCGTTCGCTACGCCGAGGCGATCGGGATGCGCGTCCTGCAAAACGATCCGCCCCGGCAACGCGCGGAGGGCGGCGTATTCGTGTCACTGGAACGCGTCGTGGCGGAGGCTGACATTGTCACGTTCCACGTGCCGCTGACAAAATCGGGTCCGGATGCGACGTTTCATATGCTGGAGCCGCGCAGCGGCATCCTCATCAATTCATCGCGCGGCGCCGTGCTCGATAACAAGGCATTACTCGCGGCAAAACCCGACGCCCTCGTGCTTGATGTTTGGGAAGGTGAACCGAACTTGTTGCCGGGCCTACTGGAAAAGACCGACATCGCGACGCCACACATCGCCGGTTACAGTTTCGACGGCAAGGTGAACGGGACGCGGATGATCTACGAAGCCGCTTGCCAGTGCTCCGGTGTTGTTCCGTCTTGGAAACCCCAGCTTCCACCGGCGCCGGTCCCGCGCATCGAGGCAGATGCGAATGGGATGGATGACGAGGACGCGCTGCGCGGGATCATTCGTCAGGTGTACGACATCACCTCAGACGATGCGGCGTTGCGGGCGAATCCAAAGCAGTTTGACAAGCTGCGGGCGGAGTACCCGGTGCGTCGGGAGTTTTTCAATACGACGTTGGCGTTGCGCAGCGCGGGCGACGAGTTACGGGCGAAGTGCGCGGCGTTGGGGTTCAGGTTGGCTTAACGCCATTGCGTTTCTCGGAGAAGTCCTTGCGGACCTTGGCGTCGCATTCCGGGCAAAGGCCGTGGGTGAAGAGCAGTTCGTTCTTGCGGAAATATTCGATGATGGTTTCCCAGTGCGCGTCGGCGGTCTTCACCCTGCCGCATTGCATGCAGATCGGAAGGAACTCGGCGACGTTGTCGAGGTGCCAGTGGGATTGGTCGAGGTCGTGCATGGCTTTTTCCAGTGCGGCGTGTTCGTCGCGAATCATGGCCTCCGCTGCACGGCGCGCGGCGACCTCACGGCGCAACAGCCGAAATCCGCACAGGAACAGCACCGTGCCGCCAGCGAGAATCGCCGTGACCTCATTGACGGTCCGGAACATCGCCGCCTGTTTGTGCTCGATATGTTGATGGAGGCGACGGTCTTCGTCTTCGCCGAGGGTTTGAAGCAAGAGACGAAGTTGTTCCGCAGTTTCTTTGTTCGAGTTGGTGCGGTTCTGTAATTGGTCGAGCCGTTGGAATAGCAACCGCTCAAGATTCTCCCAGCGCATTTCCCGGCTGACATCCTCGTAAGCCAGTTGCCGCAATGTGCGCGCGTCTTTGCCAAGCGCCAGCACAGCCGAGTCACGATGTTCGCTCTCGACGATGGCGAGGTGGCTTTCAAGCTGTTTGAGTTTCTGGATCGCTTCGTACGCATTTCCTTCCAACTGATCACTCTCGATCCAACGTTGCACGGAGCGTTGCCAGAGCATGATCGCGGTGGCCACCGTTAGCAGACCAATTCCAAAAACCACGAGGGTCTTGACATCTCCAGACTTCGTCATTGAGTTCAAACTAACAGCTTTCACTTTGGTTGACCAGTGTGTTTTCACTGCGACAGCGTGGCGCGTTTGGCACAGTTTGCTGGCGTGAGTGTGACAAGCCACCAGACATGGCACAATGGAGCCTGTTGCAACAACACTCTGTTCTGCAAGCGGTTGTGGCAGATTTGTGCTGGCTGGCATGGGCATAGCTAAACTGGCCAGCGGCAACTTGTGCACAGAGAGGAGCCACTAACATCATGTCAAAAGTTTTAGGTATTGATCTCGGTACGACCAACTCCTGCATGGCGGTGGTCGAAGGCGGCGAGCCAGTCGTCATCGCCAACGCCGAAGGCGGCCGCACCACGCCTTCGGTCGTTGCGTTCACTAAATCCGGCGAGCGCCTCGTCGGCCAAGCCGCCAAACGTCAGGCGGTCGTCAATCCGAAGAACACCGTTTATTCCATCAAGCGGTTCATGGGCCGCAAGTACGAGGAAGTCGAAGTGGAACGCAAACGCGTGCCGTTCGAGGTCGTCCGCGCCGCCAATGGCGACGCCCACGTCCGCGTCCAAGTCGGCGGCGAGACAAAGACGTTCTCCCCGCCCGAAATCTCCGCGATGATCCTCGCGAAGATGAAAGCCGACGCCGAAGCGTACCTCGGCGAGAAGATCACTCAAGCGGTCATCACCGTGCCGGCCTATTTCAACGATGCTCAGCGACAAGCAACCCGGGACGCTGCGAGAATTGCAGGCTTGGAAATTTCTGCTGCTGAGCACGTCCATGTCAAAGGCGTTCGCATAATCAACGAGCCGACAGCAGCGTCGCTCGCATACGGCCTCGATAAGAAGAAGGACGAGCACATTGCGGTGTACGACCTCGGCGGCGGCACGTTCGACATCTCGTTGCTTTCCATCGGCGACGGCGTCTTCGAGGTCGTGTCAACAAACGGCGACACCCACCTCGGCGGCGACGACTTCGACGAAGCCGTGATGAACTGGATCATTGACGATTTCAAGAAGGAGAATGGCATTGACCTGAAGAAACAGGCCGACGCTCTCCAACGCATCAAGGAAGAATCCGAGAAAGCGAAGATCGCGCTCTCCAGCGCGATGGAGTACGAAATCAACCTGCCGTTCGTCACCGCTGACGCGACCGGGCCGAAACACATCGTCAAGAAACTCACGCGCGCCAAGCTCGAACAGCTTTGCGACGTACTGATCGAGCGCAGCATCAAGCCGGTTCAGAACTGTTTGCGCGATGGCAAACTCACGATGGACAAGGTGGACGAACTTGTGCTCGTCGGCGGCATGACCCGGATGCCGAAGGTGATCGAAGTCGCCCGCAAACTCATCGGCAAGGCACCCCACCAAGGCGTCAATCCCGACGAAGTCGTGGCCGTCGGCGCGGCGATTCAAGGCGGCGTCCTCACCGGCCAAGTCAAACAGGACATCGTGTTGCTCGACGTGACGCCGCTCACGCTCGGCGTCGAAACGCTGGGCGGCGTTCGCACGCCGTTGATCGCGCGCAACACCACGATCCCGACGCGGAAGAGCGAAATCTTTTCCACTGCTGCTGACAGCCAGACCAGCGTCGAGATTCACGTGTTGCAGGGCGAACGTGAGATGGCGCGCGACTGCAAGTCGCTTGGACGCTTTCATCTCACCGAGATTCCACCGGCGCCGCGCGGGATGCCGCAGATTGAAGTCACCTTCGATATCGACCCGAACGGAATCGTAAATGTCAGCGCCAAGGACCTCGGCACCGGCAAGTCGCAGAAAATCACGATCACGGCCTCCAGCGGCCTGTCGAAAGAGGAAGTCCAGAAGATGCAGCAGGACGCCGAGGCGCACGCCGAAGAAGACAAGAAGGCGCGCGAGAAGATCGAAGTCCGGAACCGTTGCGACTCGCTGGTCTATAACACCGGGAAGCAGATCAAGGATTTGAAGGACACGCTCAACGACGAACAAAAGAAGAAGCTCGAAGAAGCCATCGCGACCGTGCGCGAGGCGCTCAAGAGCGACGACTTCGATGCGATGAAGAGCGCCGAAGAAAAACTGACGCAGGCGTGGCACGGCGTGTCGTCGGAGATTTACGCGAAGGTCCGCGAGAAGACCGAAGCCGCCAAGGCCGAGCCGAAAGCCGAAGAACCGGCCGCCGCGGAAGAACCGAAGAAGGACGGCAAAGTTGTGGACGCCGATTTCGAGGTCGTTGACGACAACGACAAGAAGGCATAACCAGAAAACCAAAACCAAAAAGGAGCAGAGAGAAGCATGAACATAAAACCGTTGGCCGATCGGGTGATCGTACAGCCGATCGAAGCTGAAGAAGTGAAGAAGGGCGGGATCATCATTCCCGACACCGCGAAGGAAAAACCCCAGGAGGGTAAAGTGATCGCCGTCGGCGCCGGCAAGCGCGATGACAGCGGCAAGCTGATCCCGATGGATGTCAAGAAGGGCGACCGCGTGCTCTACGGAAAATACAGCGGCACGGAAATCAAGGTCGAAGGCAAAGAGTACATGATCATGCGCGAGGACGACATCCTCGGCATCATCGAATAACGAATACAAAGGAGTTGAACTACCATGGCAGCGAAACAACTTGTCTTTAATGAAGATGCCCGCAAAGCATTGTTGCGCGGCGTCGAACAACTCAGCCGTGCCGTCAAGGCCACGCTCGGCCCGAAAGGCCGCAACGTCGTCCTCGACAAGAAATACGGCTCCCCCACGATCACCAAGGACGGCGTCACCGTCGCCAAGGAGATCGAGTTGAAGGATCCGTGGGAGAACATGGGCGCGCAGTTGATCCGCGAAGTCGCCAGCAAGACCAGCGACGTCGCCGGCGACGGCACCACCACCGCGACCGTTCTCGCGGAAGCCATCTACAAAGAAGGCTTGCGCAACGTGACCGCGGGCGCGAACCCGATGGCGTTGCAACGCGGCATCAACAAAGCCGTCGAAGCCGCCGTCGAGCAGCTCGTGAAGATCAGCAAGAAAGTCAAAGACCGCAGCGAGATCATGCAAGTCGCGACCATCTCCGCCAACGGCGACAAGACCATCGGCAGCATCATCGCCGACGCGATGGACAAAGTCGGCAAAGACGGCACGATTACCGTCGAGGAAGCAAAGTCCATCGAGACAACGCTGGAAGTCGTCGAAGGCATGCAGTTCGACAAGGGCTATCTCAGCCCCTACTTCGTGACCAACGCCGAGACGATGGAAGCGAACCTCGAAGACTGCTACATCCTCATTCACGAAAAGAAGATCAGCAGCCTCAAGGACATGCTCCCGTTGCTGGAGAAGGTTGCCAAGGTTGGCAAGCCCCTGCTCATCATCGCCGAGGAAGTCGAAGGCGAAGCGCTCGCGACCCTCGTCGTGAACAAACTGCGCGGCACCATCCAAGTCTGCGCCGTCAAGGCCCCCGGCTTCGGCGACCGCCGCAAAGCCATGTGCGAAGACATCGCGATTCTCACCGGCGGCAAGTTCCTCAGTGAAGACCTCGGCATCAAGCTCGAGAACGTCCAGATTGACGACCTCGGCAAGGCCAAGAAGATCGTCATTGACAAGGAAAACACCACCATCGTCGAAGGCACCGGCAAGCAAGCCGACGTCCAGGGCCGGATCAATCAGATCCGCAAGGGCATCGAAGAGACCACCAGCGATTACGACCGCGAGAAACTCCAGGAGCGTCTCGCCAAGCTCGCCGGTGGCGTCGCGGTTGTCCGCGTTGGCGCGGCCACCGAGACCGAGATGAAGGAGAAGAAGGCGCGCGTCGAGGACGCGTTGCACGCGACCCGCGCGGCAGTCGAGGAAGGCATTGTCCCCGGCGGCGGCGTGGCGTTGATCCGCTGCATCCCGGTCTTGGCGGAAGCCAAGCTCAAGGGCGACGAAGCCATCGGTGGCGAGATTGTTAAACGCGCTCTCGAAGAGCCGCTCCGCATGCTCGCGGCCAACGCCGGCGAGGAAGGCTCGCTCGTGGTCAAGGAAGTCGCCGCCCGCAAGGGTTGGGAAGGCTTCGATTGCGAGAAGATGGAGTACACGGACATGGGCAAGGCCGGCATCATTGATCCGACCAAGGTCGCCCGCTCCGCGCTCCAGAACGCTTCCAGCATCGCCGGTCTGTTGTTGACGACCGAGTGCTGCGTCACGGAAGTGCCCGAGAAGGAAAAACCGGCCCCAGCCGGCCCTCCGGGCGGCGGCATGGATTACTAAGCCGCATTGACTGAAACTGAGTGGGGGCGGACCACTGACCGGTCCGCCCCCACTTTCACGCTTGCGTTTCGAGAAGAATCATGGACAATCGCGCCTCGCTCAGGATGAACAGCAAATATCTCACTGCCGCCCAGCAACAAGTTCCCAACCCGGAACTTCTCATCAACCTCGTCTCCCGGCGCGTCCGCCAACTCGCCCAAGGGCATCGCCCATTGACGCTCACCGATCCGCGCATGGATTTCGCCGACATCGCCTTGAAGGAAATCAGCGAAGGCAAGTTCAGTTACGAGGTTGAGCAGCCCAAGACCGACGACCAGTCGGAAGCCAAGCTCTAATTCGGTCGCAGATAGATCGTCCAGCCGGACGGATCGCGTCCCTGCAACACGAACCCCGGCAGGTACCGCATCGTTTCCTCGTGGGTCTGTGTTTCCGTGGGCGACCATAAACTCCCGAATAACACCGCCTTCATGTTCAGCGGCACGTTTGCGCGGAACTGTTGTTCCCCCACCGGATATCCGCCGTACTTCCGGTCAATCACGCCCCACGACAGATGATACACCTTGTGCTCGACCATCAAGTGCGCCAGCGGATTGTTCGGAAAATAGATCAACCCCGGATTCTGCCGTAGCGTCTGGCAGGCAGCCTCCTGCTGGTTCAACCGGAACACCCGTGTGAGTTGGTACAGGTTCTGCAGCCGTTCCGGCACGCCTCCCAACAACCCGATCACCAACACCGCCAGCACCGCCTTCACCGTCTGTGACATTCCTTTCTCCTCCACCTCCTCCGCCATCTCGACCAGCAAGAGCAGCGCACCGATCAACCAGAAGTACGCCGACAAATTAAACGCATTCATATCGCCGCCCACCTTCACCCGATTCAAAATCGCAGTCGGCGCGTTCAACGCGCCAACAATGGCAAACACTAACCACCGCCCCATGCGTCGCCCCGTGCCGGCGCACACCAACAATCCCACCGCGATGATTCCCAGTGGAAACAACGATTCCGTCACCAACTCCTGCGACGCCTGCTGCAACCACTCCAATTTCCCGCCTTGCCACGGATGACGACTTGGCACCTGCGCCATGTTGAAGAGCATCGCCGACGGCCCAAACGACAACAGGAACACCAACGACAACACCAGCCCCACGCCGCCGAGCACCAGCAAATACCGTTTCAACGACGCCACGCCGAACAACCACCACACACACACTGCCAACGCCACCGGCAACAACACCATCGTCTGCTTCGACCACACACTCAGCACCGCCGCGACCGCCGACACCGACAACAGCGTCCACTCATCGTCGCGTCGCCGCAGATAAATCGCCGCGCACGCCAGCCCGCCCAGCCCCAACGCCGGCGCGTCCGCGTGAATGCAGAACGCGCCGTACCTCAGCGAATACGAACGCATCGCCAGAAACCCGAAGCACAATAGCGCTGCCCACCCCAGCACTCCCTTGCCCCCACGCATCGCCAACCAAAGCACTGGCCCAAAAAACAGCACCACGCTCACCGCGCTCGCGATCACCAGCGCCGTGCTCGGCGACCCCGCCAACGCCGCCGGCAAATACACCAGCGCCGTCACCGGCCCATAAATCGTATTCAACACCGGCCCGACGCCGTCGGGATAATAGAGCCGGTAGCCGTTCGCCAATGCGAATGTCGGTGCCAGCCGAGCCGCGTTCCAGCCGAAGAACGGCGCCTGCAACACGCTGCTGCTCATCATTCCCAGCAACGCGATAAACCCAACTGCCAACGGCGCCGCCACCATGCGATCCAGCAGCGGCCAGTCCTTCTTCCATTTCAGGAACCAGACACCGAGCGCCGCCGCGCCCACGAACAGCACGCTCAAGGTCAGGTTGTAGCCAATCGGTTGCATGGCCGTGAATCTAGCTTGTATGATTTGCAAAGTCGCGCGAATAATACGTCGACATGCCGCCGACCATTCAGAACCACAAAGCCCGCCGCGATTATTTCATCGGCGAAACGCTCGAAGCCGGCATCGAGCTGAAAGGCACCGAGGTCAAGAGCCTCCGCGCCGCGCGCGCCTCCATTGACGACGCCTTCTGCAAGATCGAGCGCGCCGAGTGTTGGCTCTACAACGCCCACATCGCCGCCTACGAACAGGGCAACCGCTGGAACGTTGACCCGCTTCGCCCGCGCCGGCTGCTCCTCCACAAAAAAGAAATTGACCACCTCGCCGGCAAACTTCAGGTCAAAGGCGCCGCACTGCTGCCGCTGCGAATCTATTTCACGAAGAGCTACGCCAAGGTGCTGCTCGGCCTCGGCAAAGGCAAGAGCCAGTACGACAAACGCGAAGCGCTCAAGCGCAAGGAATCCGACCGCGAAACCCGTCGCGCCCTCGCCGACGCCCGCCGCGCCAAGACCTGACTTTGAAAAGGGCAACTCCGATAACTCTCCAAAACCGGGGATTTGTTGTAGGCCGACTCTGCGAGTCGGCGAAATCCTCAACAAAACCGCCGCTTCGCAGAAGCGGCCTACAACCTCGGCAATCGGAAATGGAGTTACCTCTGTTGTGCGCAGGTCTCCAGACCGCGCACATAACTTGACCGAAGGTCTCCCTCGTTTCTTCACCACATCACAGGCGTGATTGGAACCGCACAGTCCTCCCCTGTCTCGTACCAGCGAGCCGAAGACCAACGCCAGTGTGATGGGGACAATACCAGTCCTTTCCTCCGAGGATTGTCGTGCAGATAGTCCCTCTTCTGATTGTGGAACTTCTCCGACTCAATGAATTCGGGATGCCGGGTCGGTTGCCAAAAGCGGTGTTCACGATCATCACCTGCCGCTGCTGCCAGCGCGGCGCTAAAGCATGACGGCATTGTCTCGTGACAAAGGCGGGCCAGTTGCCGCCCGGTAAACTTCCGAAAATCTGTGAGTGTCTGTTGAAGACGAGAGGAGTCCCATTCGCGGTCAAACACGACCAGGTGAAGGTGTGTCGGCATGATGACAAACGAATCAACACCGAGTTGTTTGTGCTGATGGCAGAAGGTCAGACTCTCTGTGATGACCTGACAAGGCCGTTGACTGACAAACACTGGCAGCCAATCCACTACGCTGAATGTGCAGTAGTAGAGCGTCGCGTCCGCATGAATTCGGTAGCGTTCCACAATGCGCAGGATAGGAAGCAGGAGACCTTCGGTCAAGCCACGGCGCGGTCAGAGACCTGCGCCGAACAATCCGACTCCGCGACGGAAGATGTTCCGGTTTTGTTCCGGCGGAAACTATTTCTGCCGGAGCGCGTAGAGCCAACCGTTGAACAGCGAAAAGAAAAGCGCGCCGTCCGCCGCCACAACCGACGAGTAACCGGGCGATCCCAAACGCACGGCCCTCAACACCTTCAACTCCCGTCCAACGGCGAGAATCCAAAGGTGCTTCGTGGTCGGCAGATAAATCTTGTCGTCGGCCACCAACGTCGAGGCCCAGACAATTTCGCCGGTTTCGTGGACCCAGTGAACGTTGCCGGTGTCAGCGTCGAGACAATGAATCCTCCCGGCAACGTCAGCGACGTAGAGCAGACCGTCAGCAACAGAAGCGGTCGAGAGGGTGCGGTCGAGACCTTGGTGGCTCCATATCTTCTTGCCAGTGGCGGCGTCGAGACACCAGAGCGCGCCGCGACCGCGACCGTGTTCGGGGTCGCGTCCGATGGGGACGTAGATGCGGTCGTTGTGGAAGACGGGACAGGAGAGGATTTCGCTGGTGCCGACGTAGCTGCTCTCGTTGTTCTTGTTGAGCGATTTCTTGAGGCGTTTGTCGCCGAGCGAATACATTGCCGCCCAGTTCAGGTTGCTGACCGTTCCTTTGTACTCGGCCGGGACACAGTCAAAACGCCAAACCGTTTTCAGCGTGGCGGCATCGAAGGCGTAGCAGAAGCCGTCGCCGCCGCCGTAGAAGACAAGTTTGCGTCCGCGCACCGCGCCGAGCGACGGCATCGCCCATTGGCCGTGCATGATGTTCGGCCCGATCTGGCGCGCGTCATCGGTGGCGACGATGCGGCCGGTGCGTTTGTCGAGCGCGATGAGGTTCGGCGCGTTGGGCGCAGGCGTCGGGCGGTCGTCATAGTGGGCGATTTGCGCGTCGCGGTCGGTGCCGTTGGAGGTGACGACATAAACCAAATCGCCCTCGACCACCGGCGAGCCGTTGCAGGCGTCGGCGGGGCGGATGCCGTACCCCCACAGGTCGAACGTCCAGATACGTTTGCCGGTGTGAGCGTCGAGGCAGAGCACTTCGCAGCGGTGGTTGACGAAATAGGCGCGGTCGCCCTCCACGACGGCGGTGGAAACGATGCCGAGGTTGCGCGTAATCCGGCTCAACATGAATCTCCAGCCCTGTTGTATCTCGGCGGGAAAATCCCGGTATGGCTCTTCGTATCGCCAGAGCGTTTTGCCGGTGCGCGCGTCGAGACAGGTGAATGTCCCTTTACTTTTCTCGCCGCCGCCAACAAACACCTTGCCCGCCACGACGGTGGGCGACGGGTACATGACCATGTTGATCTTCAAGCCCCACGCGAGGTTGCTGGCCGTGGCGGCGATGATCCGTCCATTGCCATTGTCTTTTTCGCCGAACGAGAACGTCGCCGGCAGGTTCCGTTCATCGGAAACCATGTTCTTGGAGCGCGATCCGCAAAACTCCGGCGAGTCGCCTGCCATCACATTCACAGCCAGAAGAAGAAGAAGTCGTTTCACAAGCGTCATCTATATTCAACCGGTGAGCTTGCACAAGGGAGAATTGATGGTTATTGCTGTGGCTAATGATGAAGATGCTTCTGTTGCTGGTTGCTTGTGCCTCCGTCCACGCCATGGACGGCAAGGTCTTCTGCGGCTACCAAGGCTGGTTCAACGCCGAAGGCGACGGCGCGGAGCGCGGCTGGTGGCACTGGACGAAAGGCAAGGGCGTCCCAACTGCCGCCAACATCAAGGTGGACCTCTGGCCCGACGTGTCCGAACTTGGCCCCAACGAACGTTTCGCCACCGGGTTCCGGTTCCCCGATGGACGCGTCGCGGAACTGTTCAGCTCATTCAAACGCGAGACGGTGCTGCGACACTTCCGTTGGATGCGCGAGTACGGTATTGACGGCGCGTTCGTCCAGCGATTCGCCGTCGGGCTTCACGACCCGCGCGTCCGCCGACATACGGACACAGTGTTGGCGCATTGCCGCGAAGGCGCAAAGCAATATCAACGCGACTACGTCGTGATGTACGATCTTAGCGGCCTGCGCGCGGACCGTGTCAACACAGTGCTCGATGACTGGCGGCAGCTCACCGTCACCAACGACACCGCCTACCTTCGTCACCGGGGCAAACCGCTCGTCGTTGTCTGGGGCGTCGGCTTCAACGATGGCCGCGCCTACACGCTCGCCGAGTGTCGCCGACTCGTGGAGGCGTTCAAACGTAACGGCTGTTCCGTCATGCTCGGCGTGCCGACCTACTGGCGTGAATTGAAACACGACGCCGTCAACGATCCCTCGCTCCACGACATCATCCGTCTCGCCGACATCGTCAGCCCGTGGACCGTCGGACGCTTCGACGATGTCCGACATCACGCCAAACACATTCTGCCAGCCGACATCGCGTGGTGCCGCCAGAACAAGCTCGACTATCTCCCGGTAGTGTTCCCCGGTTTCAGTTGGCACAACATGAAGGGTGATCCGCTCGACCAGATCCCGCGCCGGCGCGGCGCGTTCCTCTGGTCGCAGTTCGCCGCTGTCAAGCGCGCCGGATTGAGCGTGGCGTATGTGGCGATGTTTGACGAGGTGGACGAAGGCACCGCCATCTTCAAGTGCGAGCCGAACCCGCCTGCCGGGTTCGTCGGACTCGAAGGATTGCCGAGCGACTACTATCTTCGCCTGACCGGCCACGGCGGCAAACTGCTCCGCGGCGAGGTACCCGTCACCGGCTTGACAAACGCGCCGCCGCTGCTACGCTGACAACGCAATGAACCAAAACCTCAACCTGCTCGGTCTGCTGGTTCTGCTGCTTAGGCGGCGGACGGTGGGTTAATCCGCCGCAGGCGGGTTAAGGTCTGCTTCAGAAAATCAACCCACTCCGACGCGAACGTCGGGGTGGGTTTTTGCTTTGCCCATCTCGACGGTTGCGTTAGAAAGGAAACAACATGAGCGAACAAGTTTACATCTTCGACACGACGTTGCGCGACGGCGAGCAATGCCCCGGCGCTTCGATGAACACCCGCGAGAAACTCGAAGTCGCCCGCCAGCTTGCACGCCTCAAGGTGGACATCATCGAGGCCGGCTTCCCCATCGCCAGCGACGGCGATTTCGAGGCCGTCAAGGCTATCGCAACGGAAATCCAAGGCCCGTGCATCGCGGCCTTGGCGCGAACACACGAGAAAGACATCGTGCGGGCTGGCGAAGCGATTCAGCCGGCGGCAAAACGACGGATCCACACCTTCAGTTCCGGCAGCGACATTCATTTGGAGACGATGCTCAAGATCTCGCGCGAGGAAAATATCAAACGCTCCGTCGCGGCGGTGAAACTCGCCCGGCAGTTCACCGACAACGTCGAATATTCAGCCCAGGACACGACACGCGCGGACCGCGATTACCTCGTCGAACTCTACACCGCCTGCGCCGAGGCCGGCGCGACAACGTTGAACATCCCCGACACGGTCGGCTACGCGATTCCCCACGAATACGGGGCGTTGATTGCGTTCCTCATCGAGCGGATCAAAGTGCCCGGCTTGATCTTCTCCGTCCATTGCCACAACGACCTTGGCTTGGCCGCGGCCAACTCGCTCGCCGCCGTCAAGGCCGGCGCGCGCCAGATCGAGTGCGCCATCAATGGCCTCGGCGAACGCGCCGGCAACACCTCGCTCGAAGAAGTCGTGATGGCGATCAAGATGCGGCCCGAAGTCTTCGGCGGTGTGACGACCGGCGTTGATACGCGCCAGATTTTTCCGGCGAGCCGGCTCGTCTCGCACCTCACCGGCATGGTCGTGCAACGCAACAAAGCCATTGTCGGCGAGAATGCGTTCGCCCACGAATCCGGCATCCATCAGCACGGCATGATTGCGAACCGTTGCAACTACGAGATCATGAGCGCCGAGGACGTGGGGCGCTCCAGCGAACTCACGTGGGGCAAACACATGGGATCGCACGCCGTCAGGAAGAAACTCGTCGAGATGGGTTACGCGCTCAACGACAGCGAGATCAAATCCATCACCGAAAGCATCAAGGCGCTCGCCGACAAGAAGAAATCCGTCTATGACGACGATGTCCGGGCGCTTGTCGAGGGACAGTTCATCGAAGTCCCGCAAGTCTGGAAGCTCGACTACCTCAGCGTCATGACCGGCGGCATCCCGACCGCCAGCGTCCGTCTTCATCACGCCGGCAAGAAAGAGCCGGTGGCCGATGCCGGCACCGGCGACGGCCCGATTGACGCCACGCTCAAGACCGTTGACCGCATCACCGGCGTCAAAGGCAGCTTGATAGATTTCAACGTCGCCAGCGTCACCCGGGGCGAAGACGCCATTGGCGAAGTCAGTGTCCGCGTCCAGTTTGGCGAGCGCATTGTCACCGGCAAAGGCAGCAGCACTGACATCATCGAAGCCAGCGCGCTGGCGTATTTGAACGCGTTGAACCGCCACCTCGACGAACAACGGCGAAGGACAGAAGCAGAGAAACCGACGTTGTAATCAAAACACACGCAGACATCGTGTTGCCGTGTGCGGTTGAGAGTTTTATGTCGTTGTCGGTGGCGGATCAACTGGGGTTGATGGAACGTCTTCGGGAGATGACGCAGGCGCAGATTGGGATGCTGGTGTGGCGTCGGGTTGACTGGGCGAGGATGCGGGTTCGGGTTTTGCCTCGGTGGATGGTTTGTTTTCGAGCGCCCAGAGGCGGCCATCGGCAAACTCGACGACGCTGCCTTCCATGATCAGCCAGTGGAGGTCGGCCATGAACCGGTCCTGGTCGGCAATCTGGAGGTTGTCCGCCAATTGCTTGCGGACACTGTCGGGATGGGCGCGAAGGAAGGTGATGATTTTCTGAATCTGATCGCTGAGGCCGTCGAGGCTTTCGACGCGTTTCGGTTTGATGTGGCTGACGTAGGTCACTCCTTTGCGATGCTTGAAGAAGTGGAAGCCTTCGGGGCGGAGCTTATCGCTGAGTATCTGGGCGGTCTTGAGTGGGAATCGCCATTCGCTGACGAAGGCGATGCGTAACGCTTCGCTCAGGGCAGCCCACGTTTGCCGGCGGCTGGCGGCACCGCTGATCTGAAGCTCGGGCGCGCTGGTGACGAGGGCGTCGAGGTGCGCGTCGGTGAGGTGTTTCTCCACTTCGTCGCGTGAGGCAAGCGGCTTTGGCTCGGCGCAGAGGAGACAGTGGTGCTCGGTGACGAAGCTCTTGGATTCGACCCACGCTTTGACGGCGGCTTCGTCTTTGACGGCTTGGATGCGGGAGCGGAATTCGTCGAACGACATGTGCCGGAGACGGCGTTGGTGGAAGCGGACGATGGTTGCGTGGTAGTCGTGGTAGTTGGACGGGCCGAAGGTTTCGCCGGTGATGCCGCAGCGGTTGACGGAGGTGAAACTGCCTTTCGGCGGGTCGCACGGTTTTTTTTCGGTGCGGCAGAGTTTGTCGGCGTACCGGCGGAAAACGTGGCGAAGCGCTTCGTCGCGGTTCGTGAAGACGGTCTCATCGGCGAGGGCGAGGAACAACGGCGCGCGCGCGCCATCGGCGCCGGGCTTGAGGGCGATCTTGAGGAGGTGGCGTTCGGGTTTGTTGAGGATGAGCTTGGCGACGTCGAAAAGCGAGTAGGCGCGGGGCGAATGTTTCATCGTCTCGATCATCGCGGCGAGTCCTTTTTCTTCAGGCAGGAAACTGATCTCGACGTTGGCCGGCGGAGGCGGTCTGCGCTCGATGGGCGGAGACGGTCGGCGTTCCATTGGGCGCGGTCCTTCACGGCGGGGTGGGCGGTCGCGACGCGGTGGTCCGCCTTCGCGCCGGGGCGGACGGTCTCCCTGTGGTCGCGGGGGCCGGTCACCGCGCGGACGCGGGGGGCGGCGGTCGTCGCGGTCGCGGCGTGGCCGGTCGGCGTCCTCGCCGGCGTGGTTTTCGTAGGATTTGGGTGCGGACTTGAGCCATTCGGGAACGATGTTGAGTTCGTCCAGCGGCAAAAGCGGATTGTCGGAATTCGGGGTCGTCATAGCTGTAAAACAGGCTCCAAAGTGATGCGTTGACGGGAAAAGGTCAAGACAGTAAAGTGTGACAATTCTGCTGCTGGGGGTGTAGCTCATTTGGTAGAGCGCCTCGTTCGCAACGAGGAGGTAAGGGGTTCGAGTCCCCTCACCTCCACCAGCCTTCGCTCGGAGCGCCAGCGCAGAGCGAAGGCTGCCCGCCATAGCGTTCGCGCGAAGGTGGGCTGTACCGCGCTTCCCTCTTCGAGCTACGGCTGGCACGCTCCGCCTTCGCTCGGAAGCTTCGGTAGGACGCGCAGCGTATTGCAATCAGCGGCAAATCCACTACACTTTCGCCACATGCAACCGGTCGTCCCCAACCGTGCGGCTCTGAGCGGCGAGGAACTTCAACGTTACTCGCGGCATGTGATGTTGTCGGAGGTCGGTCGCGAGGGTCAGGAGCGGTTGAAGGCGGCGAAGGTGTTGCTGGTGGGCGCGGGCGGACTGGGATCGCCGCTGGCGATCTATCTGGCGGCGGCGGGCGTCGGCACGATCGGGATGGTGGATTTCGATGTGGTGGACGCGAGCAATTTGCAGCGGCAGGTTCTTCATTTCACGAGCGACATCGGCAGACCGAAGTTGCAGAGCGCGAGAGAGAAATTGACGGCGTTGAATCCGAATCTGGCGTTTGTGGCGCACGAGACACGGCTCGCGGCGTCGAATGCGCTGGAGGTCCTGCGCGGCTACGACGTGGTGGCGGACGGGACGGACAATTTTCCGACGCGCTATCTGGTGAATGATGCCTGCGTGCTGTCGAGGAAGCCAAACGTGTACGGTTCGATTTACCGGTTTGAAGGAATGGCAAGCGTGTTCGCGCCGCATCTCGGCGGGCCGTGTTACCGGTGCTGGTATCCGGAGCCGCCGCCGGCGGGCGCGGCGCCGAGTTGCGCGGAAGCGGGCGTGATCGGCGTGCTGCCCGGCATCATCGGCAACATCCAGGCGACGGAAGTGATCAAGCTCATTCTGGGGGTGGGCGAACCGCTGCTGGGCCGGCTGCTGCGGTTTAATGCGCTGGCGATGAGTTTCCGGGAGCACCGGATTCCGCGCGATCCCAATTGTCCGCTCTGCGGACCGAACCCGACCATCACGGAACTGAAAGAGATTCCCGCGATTTGTTCTCCCGACGACATCAGCGTCGAGCAATTAAAGGCGATGCGGGAACGGAAGGACGATTTCGTTCTCGTGGACGTGCGCGACCCGGACGAGTTTGCCGTGAATGAGATTGCGGGCAGCGTGAAACTGCCGTTGCCGCAGTTGCCGCCGCGGTTCGGCGAACTGCCGAAGGACAAGTTGATCGTGCTGCACTGCAAGTTGGGCGGGCGCAGTATGAGGGCATTGAACTTCCTGCGCGGGCAGGGGTACACGCGCCTGAAAAGCCTGGCCGGCGGCATCGTGGCGTGGGAACAACGTTGCCGCGATTGACGGCGTCGGGTATAAACAGCGCATGGCAATTCATCCGACAGCAATTGTGAGTCCGCGGGCAGAGCTTGATTCGACCGTGGATGTGGGACCGTACGCGATCATCGAGGAGAACGTGCGCATCGGCGCGGGCACGCGCGTGATGGCGCACGCGTTCCTCACCGGCTACACGGAGATCGGGCGCGACAACCAGATCCACCCGGGCGCCGTGATCGGCCACGAGCCGCAAGACCTGAAGTTCAAGCCGGCCACGCGCAGTTACCTGCGGATTGGCGACCGCAACATCTTTCGCGAGTATTGCACGGTACACCGCGCGACGGACCCGGAGAGTGCGACGGTGATCGGCAACGATTGTTTCCTGATGGGGATGGCGCACGTGGGGCACAATTGCGTGATCGGCAATCAGGTGATCATCTGCAATGGGGCGCTGGTGGCCGGCTACGCGCACGTGGGCGACCGGGCATTCTTGTCGGGCTGCGTGTTGATTCACCAGTTTACGCACGTCGGACGACTGGCGATGTTTTCGGGGGGCGCGAAGGTCTCGATGGATGTCCCGCCGTTCACTTTGGCGGCGGAACGCAACGAGGTGCACGCACTGAACATGGTCGGCTTGAAACGCGCCTGCCTCAGCACGGCGGCTGTTGCGGAATTGAAGAAGCTTTTCAAGCTTTTCTACCACTCTGGCCTGAATGGAACACAGGCGCTGGCCGAGGCTTCGCGAGAGGGGATGTTTGCGACAGCGGAAGCGAAGGAATTTACGGAATTCGTGCGGCGCTCGCCGAACGGGATTTGTCCGGGGCCGTCGCGGGCGTCTCATTGAGAGGGCGCTGTTCGCGTTCCCCGCGTTCCTTGATCTTGGAGATGGCTTCAACGGCATTGTCGCGGACAAGGCTGTTGTCGTCATTGAGTGCGCGGGCGAGCGTCTGCTGCGCAACGGAATCGCCGATTTGCCCCAAGGCCCAGACGACGGCAGCACGGACGCGGGCCTCCTTTTCGCGGTCGCGTTTGCGCGAGTCGGCAGCAGAGGAGCCGTCATTAATGACGAGTCCCTCCTGGCCTCTTGTTATCGCCAGCGTGTCGTAATAGGGTTTCACGACGCCCTCCAGTGGCGGCACGGCTCTGCGGTCTTCGATTCGTCCCAAGGCATAGGCGGCGGTGGCTTGGAGACCGAGGTCGTCGGATTTCAGGCCGTGCTGAATCACCAAGTCAAGCGCCTCACTAGCGCGAAGCTGACTCAAAGCGGTGATGTAAACCCCTTTTTGTTCGGCAACGGTCAGCATGAACTTGTTCGTAGAGGCTTTGGTTGAGTCACTGAAAAAAGGGTCTTTGCCAGCACCGGGAAGTTCCGAGCCGGACAACAACTTGATCAAATCGGGCACGGCGGCACGATCGCCGATCCGTCCGAGGGCCTCGGCGGCGGCGCTGCGGACGAAGCTGTTGGGATCGTGGAGGAGGGGACGCAATTTGGGTGCGACGGACTTGTCGCGCGTCAGGCCGAAGGCGCGTACAGCCGCGGCGCGAACGTGAGGATCGGGGTCATCAATCTTCTGCGCCAACGTTGCCGCGCCGGTCCGCTGGCCGATTTTCTGGTAAGCCTCAATGGCAGCCAGTCGCACGGTGACTTCCGGGTCGTTGATGGCTTCGTTGACCGCGGCGAGTTGGTTGCTGCTGCCAATGGCGCCGAAGATTTGCATGATGCGTTCGCGGACTTCGGCGTTGGAATTGGTGCAGTGCCCCATCAACTGGGGCAGGGCGGTAGTACAACGGCCCACGGAGATGGCTCGGGCAGCATGAAGACGGGAGTTATGATCATCGGAGATCAGCGCCTCAATCAGGGCATTGACCGTGGTGGGAGTGTTGACGAAGGTCAGCGCGTCAGTTGAGCGGTCGCGCACGAGAGCGAAGTCATCCGAACGAACGATACCGATAACGGCCTCGACAAGTTTTGTGTGGGTAAGGGCGGAATTACCACGGCGCCCAAGCGATGCAACTGCGGCTGCACGCACATGCCAATCCGGGTCCTTGAGCGCATCCTCCAACGCCTTGATGATATCCGGGTGGGGATGTCCAGAGAGACTGTGTGCGGCTGAGGTGCGCACCACGGCACTCGGGTCTTGGAGGCGTTTGAGCAACGCCTTACCGATGGCATCACCGGGCCGTTCGGCGATCGCCTTGATGGCTTCCAAGCGCACCAGTTCATTCTCGTCGTCCATCGCACTGATGAAAACAGGTGCGATATCCTTGCCGCCGACGCGTCCGAGTGTGGCAATGGCCAAGCGGCGGACTTCGGGGCGTTGGTCCTTGATGGCCGCCAAGTCTTGGGGCACAACACTGAGATGGCTCGCGCGGGTAATCGCCCCGGAGGCCGCCACCCGCACCGATTCAACATCATCCTGCAAGATCGTCCACAACGCCTTGACGCCATCTGCTTCGCCCAATTCACCGAGCAACAGAATCACCAGAAGGCGGACCTCGCGGCGCGGATCCTTGAGCAGTTGCGCCAGCACCTCCGTGGGGCGCGATGCGTTTTGGAGTTTGCCTTGGATTTCCTTGACGGCTTCGGGCGGGTACAGATCGCTGAAATTGCAGCGGTGGTAAGCCAGCGCCAAACGGTTGTTCGCCGGAGACGCTTCCTGCGCGCTGTCTGCGCGGGACACAAACAGCGCGCATCCGACGAGAAGAGCCACTGCGCATCGGGTCTGTTTGGCTGATGGTGGGGGACGGTTCATTGCGGGTAGCCTGGACCGCGTTTGATACGCCCGATGCCCTTGGAGACAGCACGGGTAAATACTGGCAACGCCTGATCGAGAAATTCACGTGGCAACGCCGTACTGGCAATCACCGTGGGGCCATCGGCTTGGATCTGCACCCTCTCCAGCGATTTCAACCCCGCCGTGGAAGCGCGAAAACCGCCGCCTCGCAACCGGCCCAACCCCAGCCCCATCATTCGCATGTCCGAGAGCATCTGCGCCAGTTCGCGCGCCTTCTGCGGATCGTAACTCAGAGCAACCAGTTCAAAGCGGAAGGCTTCCAGCGACACCTTTCCCTTGATCAGGACGACAGCGATGTAGGGACGGAACTCCTCGGTAAACAGCTTGCCCGGATCCGGCAATACCATGATGAAGTTGACCGGGTCGTGCAGATAATTCTGGACCACTGGAACCTGGCCGGCAAACCCCGCTTCAAACAGTTCCCGCTGGCGTTTCTCAACTTCCTTGTTGGCGAGGATCAAGATGTCGCGTCCCAACAAGGACAAACCAAGTTGTCCCATGTTGAAGAACTGGTCGTTGAGTTGGCCGCGCCAGAATCCGTCGGTGCTGAACCGTGGCAGGTAGGCGGGGTTGAGGTTGCCGAAGACGTGGATGGCCACGTCGCGCAGTTCGCCTTCGGAACGGTAGGTGACGAGCATCATCGCGACGTCGCCATGGGACAGGGTCTGATCGGGGCCGACGGCATGGCTGAGAGCTTCCTTGATCTGGTCTAGGAGCGGCGGATTGTCGCCGAAGGCCATTTGGAGGAATGCGGCAGAGAACTCCTTGCGGGCAGGCGTTCGGATGAGCATTTCCTCGTTGCGGGCGGCTTCTTGGACAACGTTGCGGACCTGATTGGTTTCCTGGGCGACGCGGCGGTAGCGCTGGGTGACGTTGAGCGCGAGGCCACCGCCAGCAATCAACAGAATAACCAGCAACGTCCACACCCATGTGTTGGTGCGGCTGCTTTTTCGTCCAACGGACTTTTTGCTGCGCGCCGGCATAACAACTCCTTCTTTACTGCACGCTCACGCTTTGTCCGCCCGCGCCAAACTTGATCGGCTCGTCAATGCCGAGCAGTTCCCAGCCCGTGTCAAATCCAATTTTGTCTGCCACTTGGCGTGCTTTGCGAAATACTACGAAGCTGTCATCGCGTACCAGAAATGCAACATAGCGTTTCTTCATGTCCAACTGGCTCAGGATATATGCAAATTTGCTGTTGGGACGATCCAGATCGTCCACAGTCTCCCCCGGCGCGTCGCTTCGGGGTTCCAACGCCACGATGGCCGTCAACAAGTAGCTGGGGTTGACCTTGTAATATTGGTTGGTCACCTGACGGCCTTGGATCGCCTTGAGAAAACCAGTCAGGTCGCCGCCTCTGACGCCGGGAGTGATCGAACTGAGCAACTCGGCCACTTGATCGTCCAGTCCTGCCTTGTCAACATAGAACAACTCGTTGTTGCGGCACTCGAACCAAGCGACCTGTTTATCGGTGGAGATGGATCGCGGGGTCGGGCGAAAGACGGGGATCTTCACTGCTTCCTGCACCGTAATCAACATGGCGAAAAACATGGCAGCGGTGGTGATGGTGACAATGTCGCAAAACGACACGATCAACATTTCCGGCTCGCCTTTTTTGATGCGCTTGGCCATGTGATCTCAATCCTCCTTGATGGCGAGCGCCTTGCGGGCTTCGTCCCAGTTGACTTCGAAGTCGCCATCCACGGCATCGTAGCCGACATCAATTGGACGTTTGCCGATGAGACCGCGAACAGTCCGATACAAACGAATCGCCTTGGGCCGCGCCATCACGACAATGTACTCCTCGTCGCGGTTGGCCTGCACCTTGTCGAGAGCCTTCTCAACGGGATTGTTGGGCCGTTGCAGGTCGTCCCAAGTCACTTTGATGCCGCCGGGATAAATCCCGACATAATCCGGGTTGCAATCAAGGTAAGTAGGGGTTTTGAGCGCTTCCGTGTTGCCCTTGCCCGACCAGAGATTCAACGAAATGATCCGTTTGGCTTTCGGGTTCAGCGCGATGCGCATGACGATAACCACCAGGATCAGCGAGATCAGTTTCAACACGATCGCCATGATCGAGAGGAACGGCTCGACGTTGATGTCTATCTTCTCGTAAGGTTTGCGTTTGGCCATGCGACTGCCTCACTATACCACAGTTTACTCTTCCACGCGCGATTCTTGGAAGACCACCTTGCGGGGGCGCGACAACTGCTTGAGCAGTTCGTCGCTTGCCGAGAGGTGCGTCCGTAGGTTTGCCAGCGTCTGGCGGAACTCGTCGGAACTGCCGACCTGTCGCAGCGTGGTTTCCACTGATTGCGTGGTGCGCAGCACCTTGTCAATTTCGGTTCCAATTCTCTGGATGGATTCGAGCTGCTCGTTGAGCGACTCGACGGAAGCCTGAATCCGCTCGCTGTAACGCGCGGAAGCAGAGTCCATCGTGCTGACGGCCTGTTTGAACGAGTCGCCCAATTGCGCGGCCAGTTTGTTGAAGTCGGCCACCATTTTTTCCCAGCGGGCGATTTCCTTCTTGTCGAGGTCGTTGATCGCATCGAGATATTTCTCGTGGGCCTCGGCAAATTGTTCGGATTGCTCTTTGCCTGCCGTGGTGATCTGCTCGGTCAGTTCCTCGAAACGATCGGTCGTCTTCTGTTCGGTCTTCGCTTGGAGTTCCAGATAACGTTCCTGCGCCTTGCGGAATTCTTCGGGCATCTGCGTGGCCAGCCGTTTCATTTCGTCAATGATGCCGTCCATGCGATCGCTTTGGCGGCTTTCCATCTCCGTCAATGCCTGTCCCATCCGCTGTGATTGCTCGCCGAGTTGCTGGGCTAGGCGCTGTGTGCCGGAACTGAAGGAATTTGCCACGCCTTCCAGTTTGCCGCCCAACTGCGAACCGAGTTCGCCGACGCGCCGCTCGTAGTTTTGCGCAAACTCGTCGTACTTCTGGTTGATGAGATCGCCGGCCTTGCTGATGGCCCGCAAGAACACTTCCTCGTAGCGGTCCGGATTCGGCAAGCGTCGGAAACCTGCGTCAATGGCCTGTGCCAATTCCTCGATCGGAAACTTCTGTTGCATTTGCGCGCCTTCCATTCCCGAACGGACGGCAGCGGCGATGTCTTCAGCCAGCTTGCGTTCCTCTTTCTCGCCGGACGGCATCCGGGAGATCATGCGTCCTTGGACATACTCTTCGATTTCGCTAAGGACTTCTTCCTCATTGCGTTCTGCCATCAAGCTCGGGAAGGCTGCCAAACCGGCGGTAACAAGGCCCAGCAGTGTGCAATAGAACGCCACCGCGAGACCTTCGGTAATCTTACCGACTTGCTCCTTGATCTGCTCGGGCGTGACGTTGGAGCCGCTCAAGAATGCCGCGAAACCGGAAATACCGGCAGCCACGCCGAACACTGTGCCGACGAATCCCAAGAGGGGCATCGCCCAAATAAAGAGACGATTGCGACGATACGAGGAATCGGAAGCCATCGCATCCAAGTCAGCCTGTTCCCGCGCGAACTGTGCTGTTCGCTCGAAGTCGGTTGTATTGATCCACATTCCCAACACGCGACACACACGCGTCAGTCCCAAACTTTCTGTAAGGTCCGGTCGGCTCTTGATCCGCTCATAGACCTCAATGCACTGTTCTTTGTTGAGGAAATCCAAGCTCTCAGGAATGGTGTCTTCGTCCAGCATCCCACGCTCGCGCTTGTTCCGCATCACCTTCAATATGACCGTTGCCGCGGAGAAAGCCCACACCAAGGTGGTCAATCCTTGGAAGATGAGACGTTCGACCAAGTATCCTTTTACGATCTTCCCACCCGGTCCGCGTTCCGCTCCAAGGAACAGGTCGCGTATAAAATTATGGTCTGTAATCGGCGTGAAAAATAACAACAAGAAAAAGACAACAGTAAACCCTGTTCCGATTAGGGTCATTATCATCACGGGTGTCTCTGTGTGTGGACGCTCGTGGGTAGGGAACTCAACTTGCTGAATAGCCATAACTTTTCTTGCTCCTCATTGGTGTGGTCGCTCGATGCAGGTCAACTTCTTAATACTCTCTCTTCTGTTGGGCGCATAATAGTTATCTCCACAGCGGCGGTCAACTATGTTTTTGTCATTGACTGCCCGGATCGCGGAAGTTTGCCCACCTGTTCCATCCAGAACCGTCCCAACACCTCCCGCGCCTCCGCCGCCTGCGCTTCCGTCAACCGTACCCGTCGTGCCCCCGCATGGCCGGCTACCGCCAACGATTGCAGGATCCGGCAGATTCCGCTCACCTCGTGCCACCGCGGCGCCCAACCCGCTCCCGCCAATAGTTGCAACTCAAACCAGACCAACAACATCGCACCCGCATCCTTCTCCACGTCTTCCAATGCCTGATCCAGCAAGTCGAAGAGCCGTGGATGCGCATCCTCGACCTCCATTGCCAAGTCCACCAACTCGCAGACATATGATGCCGCCGTCAGGCGATCCACCGACTCCCGCAGCGACGCGTGCGGTTCCTCCAGAAAACAGTCGTGCAACAAATGCAAATCGCTCCGTCGCGACCGCAAGAACAACAATTCATCCCGGTAGAACAAATCCAGTTTCCCCCGCATGGGGCTTTTGGGACGCCGCGCTCCTTTCGCGAGCGTCTTCAGTTTTCCGAACTCCCGTGTGAACCATGTCACCAGCAGACTCGACTCCGTCACCGGCTGTGTCCGCAACACAATCCCCTCGGCGCGCTCAATGTCCATTGCCTGTCTCGCCGGTCGGCGGCCACGGCGGCACCACGCTGCCACCGGAAATCACCATCTTCATCCCGTCGCCCACACTCATTTCGAGCGCGATGACTTTCTCTTGCGGCGCCATGATCAGGAATCCGCTGGTCGGATTCGGTGTTGTCGGCACAAACACATTTATCACTTGCTCTTTTGTCTTTGCCTGCGCTTCGCCGCCGGTCTCGCTCGTCACAAAACCGATCGAATACATTCCCGCTTTCGGAAACTCCACCAGCACTACCCGTTGAAACATCGTCTTGCGCCCCGACAACAACGTGTGGCTGATCTCCTTCATGAACCCGTACGTGCGGTTCAACACCGGCACCCGTGCAATCAACTCCTCGCTCAAACTCACCATCCGTTTCCCGATCACCAGGCGCGTCACCCATCCAATCAGTGTCGTCAACACCAGGAACAACACAAACGCCGCCACCCGGTACACCGGCGTCAGCATCTTGTCCTGCAACACCGGCGGCAACATGAAATCCGTCACCCAATTGAACAGCCCGATCAGAATCAACACCGATGCCGCCGCCGGCACCACCACCAGCAGTCCCGCAAAAAACGAGCGCCGCATTCTTGTCATCAACTCTTTCATGGAAACATCATCCTAACCGGCGGCACACGGCGACACCAATACTTTTTCTCCGCGACAACAACGTCTTGAGCAATCGCTGTTGCGCCGCGCGCATTCGGCGGCGTTTGGCCGGCGTCACGTCGTCGTGGCTGTGAAGGTGGAGAATGCCGTGAACGATGTACAACGCCAGTTCGCGCGATGCAGTGTTCCGGTATTGTTCCGCAACGTCAAACGCCCGCTCGACGTTGACGATGACTTCCAGTTCGCCGCCGCCATAGTCGAAGGAGAGAACGTCGGTCGGCGCATCAGTGTGGTGAAAGTCGCGATTCAACTTCCGTATGCCGGCGTCGTCCATGAGGACAAGGCTGAGATTACACTTTGATTGCGCGCGGTGGGGGCGACCCGCCGGGTCGCCCGCGGGTTTCGGGCGAGCCGGCGGCTCGTCCCTGCCAACGGCCACCAAATCGAGGGCGCGCTGCGCCAATTTCTTCAGTCGCGCAGTGGCGACCTTGTGCAACCGCTGCTGGTTGCGGATGGCGACGGGCATCAGGAGTTCGGTTTGTCGCCGTTGGCGGTTTGTCGCCGGCGCTCGCGTTCGTCCTTGAACTGTGTGTAGGCAGCGACGATCTTTTGCACGAGTTCATGGCGGACAACGTCCCGGCCATCGAAGTAACTGAAGGCCAGACCGGGGATGTTCCGGAGCACGTCCTGAATCTCGATGAGGCCGGAGACTTTGTGGTTGGGCAGGTCCACTTGCGTGATGTCGCCGGTGACGACGACTTTGGAGTCGAACCCCATTCGCGTCAGGAACATCATCATTTGTTCGCTGGTGGTGTTCTGGGCTTCGTCGAGGATGACGAACGCGTTGTTCAGCGTCCGCCCGCGCATGTATGCCAGCGGGGCGATCTCGATGACGCCGCGCTCCATGTTGCGCTGGATTTCGTCGGGGTCCATCATGTCGTAGAGCGCATCGAGCAACGGGCGCAAGTACGGCGAAACTTTTTCTTCGAGCGAGCCGGGCAAAAAACCAAGCGTCTCTCCTGCTTCGACGGCAGGCCGGCAGAGGATGATGCGGCCGACGCGTTCGCGGCGCAGCGAGTTGACGGCCATCGCCATTGCGAGGTAGGTCTTGCCCGTGCCGGCGGGGCCGATGCCGACGACAATGTCGTTCTTGCGGATCGCCTCGACGTAACGTTTCTGTCCCGGCGTTCGCGGCGCGACGGCGCGGCGGCGGCTGGAGACTTCGATGCGTTCCTCGCTGAGTTCGGGCAGGGGCGGCGGTTCGTTGCGGGTGACGGCGTTGACGGCCTGCGTGAATTCCTGCCGGCGAATCGTGGCGCCGCGTGTGACGGCCCGTTGCAGTTCGCTGAACAGTTCCTTGGCTTTGGCGACGTTGGCCGGGTCGCCTTCAAGGCTGATCCAGTCTTCGCGCGCGGCGACGCGAAGACTCAGCAAGTCTTCGAGGAGCCGGAGATTTTTCGGTTCGTTGGCGTAGAGCGCCTGCGCGAGGCGGGCGTTGTCGAAATGCAATGTCTCGTTGGCCATGGCCTGGCTCAGTCCTGCGGAATCTTCAGGACTTGGCCCGGATAGATCTTGTTGGGAGTTTTGATTTTTTCTTTGTTGGCTTGATAGATGCGCGGCCATTTGAATGGGTTGCCGTACACGCGCCCCGCGATCCGCCACAGGGAATCGCCTTTCTTGACGGTGTAGCTCGTTGGTTTTGCCGGTTTGACCGGCGCGGCTTCCGTCTTGGCCGGCGGCGTCTCAATGATGACGGGTGGCGCCACGGGTGGTGGCGGCGGCGCGGCGACGACGACTGGCTGCGCCGGCGCGGCCGGTTCCGGTGTGATCTTCGTTTCGGTGGGCGGCGTCTCAGGCGCCGGGCCGCCGCTGAGGTAGCCGCGGTTGCCCCATTGGCCGCGATCCACCCAGTAGTGTTGGCGCCAGTGCGGATAGCGTTGTTTGACGAAGTCGGCCCAGTCGGCTTCCAGTTCCGGCTGCTGGACGACATCAAGACCCTGCAGGAGCGCGCCCTTTGGCGGCGGCACGTTGACGGGTTCGAGTTTCTTCGGTTCTGTGGCGCACCCCGCCGCCAATAACACGGCAGCGGCACACCCCCACAGCGGAATTCGATACTGGCTCTTCATAAGCGATACATCCTCCTTGCTTGGCCAGCCGTATAAACCACTGCAACCCCGCCGTCAACCCGGAAATCGCGGAACTTTCGAGACAGTCTCGTCTTGAATATGGCAACGCACAGAGCGTACAAGAGATTGGTGCCGACATGATCGCCACACGAATAAAGTCCGCCATCCACTTGCTTGGCCAATGAACCTCCTCGCCCGCATCAGTCCCGGTGTGTTGCTCTTCATCGCAACTGCTTTCGCTGGCGCGCCGTATTTCGCCATCAAGGTCGTGGACGACCAGACCGGGCGCGGCGTCCCGCTCGTCGAACTGAAGACCATCAATCACCTCCTCTTCATCACCGACAGCAACGGCCTCATCGCCTTCGATGAACCGGGCTTGATGAACCGGGAAGTGTTCTTCTATATCCGCAGCCACGGCTACGAATTTCCGAAAGACGGTTTCGGCTACACCGGAAGGCGGCTCCAAGTCAAACCCGGCGGCAACGCCGAGATCAAAATCAAACGCCTCAACATCGCCGAGCGCCTCTACCGCATCACCGGGGGCGGCATTTATCGTGACACCGTTCTGCTTGGCCAGAAGCCGCCGCTGCGCGAGCCGTTGCTGAACGCGCAAGTGTTCGGACAAGATTCCGTGCAGGCTGTGCCCTATCGCGGCAAGCTCTACTGGTTCTGGGGCGACACCAACCGCCCCCAATATCCGCTCGGCAATTTCCAAACCACCGGCGCCACCTCCGAACTGCCGGCGCATCCGGAACACAGCATCGAACTGACATACCTCACGAAACCGATGGTGCCGTTGAAAGAACTGGGACCGGTCTGGATTGACGGCGTGTTGACAGTGCCGGACGAAACCGGCCGGGAACGGCTCGTCGCACACTACTCGCGGATGAAAGACCTCGGCACAATGCTCGAACATGGCCTAGTAATCTTCAACGATGAGACCCAACAGTTCGACCGGCTGACTCAGTTCGACCTGAAGCTCAAACGTCGCAACCCGCTCGGCAACGCGATTCGCGTCAAGGACCACTTCTATTTCTGCGCGCCGTACGCCTTGGTGCGCGTGAAAGCCACGCTCGCCGACTTGAAGAACCAAACCAGCTACGAAGAACTTCCCACGCCAGCGTCGCCGAAGGACGTTGATACCAGGAAGCCGATCAAACTCCATAACGGTTCGATCAACTGGAACGCTTACCGGAAGAAATGGATTCTCATCGCTGTTGAGCAAGGTGGCAAGTCGTCGTTCCTCGGCGAACTCTGGTATTCCGAATCCGACAACGTCACCGGCCCGTGGCGTTGGGCCAAGAAGATTCTCACGCACGACCGCTACACGTTCTACAACCCGCTGCATCACGCCTTCTTCGACCAAGATGGCGGCCGCGTCATCTACTTCGAGGGCACTTACGCCGAGACATTCTCCGGCAACCCGGTCGCGACGCCGCGCTACGACTACAACCAGATCATGTATCGTCTCGACCTCGCCGACCCGCGCCTGCGTTTGCCGCAGCCTTGACGTTGCTACGCTCACTCACTACACTTCGCGCCACTATGAAACATCTTATTCTTTTCGCCGTCATCGCTTTGTCCGCCGCAACCGCTTTCTGCGCCAAGCCAGTCGTGGTCTGCTGGTCGGAGGGCACCGTGAAACCGGAAGTGTTCCCCAACGACATCAACGGCGCTGTCGCCGACGGCCTCGCCTGCCTGAAAAGCTGGGAAGTGGTGAAGGCGGGCATCAACGACCCGGAGCAAGGTTTGCCCGACGCGCTTTTGAACCGGTGCGACGTGCTCGTCTGGTGGGGCCACAAGAAACACAAAGACGTGAAGGATGAACTCGTGGACAAGATCGTCAAGCGGGTCAAGGAAGGCAAGATGGGGTTCATCGCTTTGCACTCCGCCCACTTCGCCAAGCCGAACATCGCGTTGATGAGCCTGTTGCCGGTGAAACAGGAATTGCTCGACAAAGTCCGCCCGCTAGGTCGCGTCGGCGCATGGGGCAACTACAAAGGCGATTCGGTGACGCTCGCCATCACCGTGAAAGATCCGTCGCACCCGATTGCGAAAGGCATCAAGGATTTCACCATCGTCCACGAAGAACGCTACAGCGATCCGTACGCCGTGCCGACGCCGCAGTCGGTCATCTTCGAAGGCGACGCGAAACTCAAGGATGGCAGCGTTGACCACTCGCAAGTCGGACTCTGCTGGCAAATCGGCGCGGGCCGCGTCTTCTATTTGCAGGCGGGCCACGAATCCACGCCGGTCTATTGCGACGAGAACATCCGCAAGATCATCGCCAACGCCGTGCTCTGGGCCGCGCCGAAGAAGTAGGTAGATGTAGGCCGCGTGCCCCCACGCGGCGACCTTCCCAACGCCGCGTGGGGGCACGCGGCCTACAACACCGTCGGGGTTATGGTGGCAGTGCGTGGATGCGTTGGCGGCATGTTTGCCTTTGCGAAGGTTGTGCTGGTTTGGTGTGCTGGTTTTGTCTTGACCGGCGGTGGGAATCATTATACAGGCGCACTTGGATAGGAACAAACAACGGGAGGAACCATGCAGATGAAATCATTCATTGCTGTGCTCACTCTGGGTGCCGTTAGTCTTGCGTTGACCAGCGCCAGCTTTGCCGCCGAGAAGAAGGGAAAAGGGAAGAAAGCGGCCACGACATCGTTCACGGGAGTCGTTGAAGCCTGTGACAACGGGAGCATCAAGATCAGAGGCCTGACCGAAAGCAAGATGTTCGTCGTCAACGACAACACGATGGTTACCACTACGGACAAGAAGGAAACCACCATTGGCGGCGTGAAGTGCGGCACCACTGTGACGGTGTTCTTCTTCGTAGGAGCGCGCGGTAGATCGATTGCCAAGACGATTGCGCTAGCCCCGGTGGCCAATCCAACGAGTATGGCCAGTGGTCAGCAAGCTCAGGGGACAATAAACTTACCGTGTAGGTATGTTCATACCACGTGGAAGGTGGATGGTTACAGTGGGGCAAAATACGATGAGAGAACGCGCAAGCAGCTACAGCAGGTCGAAGTTACATTTTCGCGGCTTGGGAATGGCCCCACACCGAACAAGATCAAGATGCTCGTGCACTCCAAGAGTGGCTCAGACAAATCCAAAGACGAGGTCGCTACGATGCCCTACAAAGACAAAGAGGAGCTTATAGAAGCTTTGAGAAGTATAGCGCAGCGACGTATTTCACACAGGATGAAACCAGCCGACAAAGAGGAGACCATATTCAAATCGGGTGATGTGAAGCTACGACTGCTTTACACAAAGAGCGATAAACAAATTCTTCCAGAATTATTCCTCGGAGGCCGTTGCATCGTTCTCCACAGTGATACTGACATAGCGGCTGTTGTGCGCGAGATTGGAGCTTTTTAACTGATACATCCATGAAAAACTTGCCGCTTTTCTTCCTGTTGCTTGTTGCCACCGCCGTCTCCGCCCTCGACCTCACCACAACCGACGGACATACCTACCGCAACGTGAACATCACGCGCGTTGAAAGCGACGGCATCGCCATCACTCACAGTGGCGGCGCAGCTAAAATCCCGTTTGCGCTGCTGCCAGACGACTTGCGCCGACAATACGCACCCGTCCGGAAACCAACCACGCCACCTACTACATCACCGAAACCTGTCCAAAAGGACTCGGTGGAAATTCTCTCCATCTCGCCCGCATCACCTGCCATCCTCAAGGTCGGGGACAAGTTGAAGGTCGTTATCCGCTATCGGGTAACATCTACAGATACAGCTCGAGTTTATGTCACTCCTTATAGCAAAGGCAAACCCACACCAAACACGATTCGCATAGTTTTTGCGGTGCGTCGGGGCAGCGATCGTGAGTCGGTTTGTAGGCCCTCCTGCACGGAAACCGGAGTTGCAGACGAGATTCGGGTCGAAATAGTAGATGTAGAAACACGAAAGATTTTAGCAAGAGTCTCGCAGCCGTTCCAAGTTGAATGGCGTGGCGGAGATGCACGGCGTGCTGGATTGGCTCTCAACACGCCTGACCAATCTGTCTTGCGCAGCCAGTTGTCGAACAAGCCAATTCTCCGGATTGAAACCGGGATGCATACGGCGCCGATTACCAGTATTGCAACTGATGCAGAAAATCGTTTTCTTGTTACTGGATCACACGACGGAACGCTAAGGGTTTGGCTGCTGGCTACCGGTGAGCTTCTTCAGGTGTTGCGCCCCCCTTATGCTCCGAATTTCGAAAGTCAAATCCGTAGTTGTGCTGTGTCGCCCAATGGTAATAAGATCGCCTGCGGCGGACAGCGAGGCGGAGGCAGCGACTACGGCAAGGGCGATTTCAGAATCCACATTTTTGACCGGTTAAGCGGTCAAATGGTGTCTGTAATCAGAGGATTGACCGGTGCGACCCATCAGATGACATTCTCCAAGGACGGTCGCTACCTAGCAGCGGAAACTACAGACGCTCTTAAAGTGTTTCGCGCGGCCCGCTACAAAGAGTTGGCGTCTGTTAGCCAAATTTTGTCTGGCCACAAAACGGTTGATTTCGCCCCGGATGGAAGGCTTCTAACCAGTGGGGGAGACGAATTTCTTTGTTTGTACGACCAAAACTACAAGCTGATCGCGCGGAAGCGGGCACCGGGTGGCCTGCACCCTGTGAGCGCCGTGTTCTCGCCCGACGGCACAAAGATCGCCGTTGGTTTTCGCGACTCCAAGAAAGTGAACGTCCTCAAGGCGCTCGATCTTGCGCTTCTCTACGAAACGGACACGGCCGGTGCAGTCAATAGCTCTTTTAATAACATTCTCTTCTCGGTCGATGGCAAGCGGTTGATAGCCACTGGCCCGTGCAAAGGAGAAGACAAAGAGGAAGTGAAAGCGATTCCTGTCCGCATCTGGGACGAGCAAGGCCGCGGCAAATACCGTGAAATCCAGCTTCGTCCCAAAGGAATCACACGAGTCCTGCCGTTGAAGAATGGCGAACTGGCGTTCAGCGCTCGCAAGCCAGCATGGGGTGTGTACGATGCGGCTGGCGAGCGAAAGGTTTTTGTTACCTCACTGGGGGGCTTGGGCAAGCCGGGCGACGTTAAGTTGCTCGTGTCGCAGAACGGAGCCGGCATTAGTGTCGTGCATCCTAAAGCAGATGATGAACCAAGTTTTCAGTTTTCGGTCTTGGACCGGCAGTTTGGAGAAGAAAGTAGTGGCATGCTGGAACCAAGAACCAGTGCACCGACATTGGGTATCACCGATTGGAAACGCGGCACTCCTGTGGTGCTGAATGGCAAAGAACTACAATTCATGGGTACTGAGTTTAAAAATCATCTGGCGATTTCACCGGATACAAAGCTCCTGCTGGTAGCCAATCAACTGGGTGTGTGCGTGTTTGGACGATTGGGGAGGACCAAGTGGGAACTCCCATTACCAAATGCTGCGCGAGCAGTAAACATTGCCGGCAATGGGCAGGTGGCAATTGTTGCCTTAGGGGATAGAACGATCCGTTGGTATCGAATGAGTGATGGACAAGAGTTGTTAGCACTATACACGCAAGCCAGTCAGGGACGTTGGGTGCTATGGACGCCATCCGGTTACTACGACTGCTCGGTCGGTGCGGAAGACTTGATTGGCTGGCACATCAACAACGGCGAGGACGCTGCGGCAGACTTCTATCCAGTCTCCCGGTTTCGGAAGACATTCTATCGGCCAGATGTGGTGGGGAAGATTCTCGATACACGCAACGAAACCGAGGCAGTGCGGTTGGCTGATGCAGAAGCGAACCGCCAGAGGACCGAGTCCGTCGCTATCGAAAACATTCTTCCGCCGACGATAAAAATCCTCTCGCCGGAAAATGGCGAGACGGTGACAAGCGAAGAGATCGAAGTGCGCTACTCCACACATACACCCACAAACGCGCCGGTGACGGCAGTGCGGCTGTTGGTGGACGGACGTCCGTTGGAAGGCACGCGTGGAATTACAGTGGAAGCCGTGGCGCCAAAACGATCATTGAAGGCGCGCCTGCCGGGCCGGGATTGCGAAGTAGCGTTGGTCGCGGAGAACCGTCACGGAGTGAGCGAGCCGAGCCGGGTGCGGTTGAAATGGGGTGGGAAGCCCGCAGAAGAGTTTGTCATCAAACCGAAGTTGTACGCACTGGTGGTCGGCGTGAGCAAGTACGCCGATGCGAACATCCAGTTGAAGTATGCGGCCAAGGACGCGCGAGATTTTGCGGCGGCGCTGGAGCGGTTGAAGGGTGGGTTGTATCGCGACGTGGTGGTGAGACCGTTGACCGATGAGAAAGCGGTGAAAGACGAAGTGTTGGATGGTCTGGACTGGGTGCGGAAGGAAACGACGCAACATGATGTAGCCATGGTGTTCCTCTCCGGTCACGGCGTCAACGACGCTGACGGTAGCTACTACTACCTGCCCGCAAATGTGAACGTAGAAAAGTTGATGCAGACCGGGGTGGAGTTCACGGCCATTAGAAGAACCGTAATGAGTATTGTCGGCAAGGCGTTGTTCTTCGTGGACACCTGTCATGCCGGTAACGTGATGGGTGGTCGCCGCGGGCTGAATGACATCACGGGGATAATCAACGAACTGACGAGCGCGGAAAATGGCGCGGTTGTGTTCGCGTCGAGCACAGGGCGTCAGTATTCGCTGGAGAACGACGATTGGCAGAACGGCGCGTTCACGAAGGCGTTGGTCGAAGGGTTAGCCGGTAAAGCTGACTACGGCGGCAAAGGCCGGATCACGATCAACATGCTCGACCTCTGGTTGAGCGAACGCGTCAAGGAATTGACCGGCGGCAAACAGACACCGACGACCACCAAGCCGCAAACGATTCCGGACTTCCCTGTGGCCATGCCGGTGCGGTAGGGACGAGACGCCGTCTCGTCCGCGTGGTGTAGCCACGCCGCTCCGCCGGCGTGCCGGGAAACGCGGCGACAGAGCGCCGCGGCTACAACCGGAAAAACATCTGGGCAACACGCACTCAGACTTTGTTGCGGAAGTACTCGATGGTGCGACGCAAACCGTCTTCGAGGCGGACTTTGGGTTGCCAGTGGAGAAGTTTCTTTGCCAGTGTGATGTCGGGCCGGCGTTGTTTTGGGTCGTCCACGGGCAACGGTTTGCGGATGATCCGGGATTTGCTTCCAACAATCTTGCGGACCAACTCGGCGAATTCGAGGATGGTGAACTCCGTCGGGTTGCCGATGTTGACCGGCTCGTGGCGCTTCGATTGCGAGAGCCGCCAGATGCCGTCTATCTCGTCGCTGACGTAACAGAAACTTCTCGTTTGCCTGCCATCGCCAAAGACGGTCATCGGTTTGCCTTTGAGCGCTTGGCCGATGAAGGCGGGGACGACGCGTCCGTCGCGCAGGCGCATCCGCGGGCCGTAGGTGTTGAAGATGCGGACGATCCGGGTGTCAACGCCGTGGTAGCGGTAATAGGCCATCGTCATCGCCTCGGCGAAACGCTTGGCTTCGTCATAGACGCCGCGCGGTCCGATGGGGTTGACGTTGCCCCAGTAGGTTTCCTTCTGCGGATGTTCGAGCGGGTCGCCGTAGCATTCGCTCGTGGAGGCCAAGAGGAACCGGGCACCTTTGTCCTTGGCGAGGCCGAGGCAGTTGAGTGTGCCGAGCGAGCCGACTTTCAATGTCTGGATTGGCAGTTCGAGATAATCAATCGGACTGGCCGGCGAGGCGAAATGAAAGACGTAGTCCACACGGCCGGGCAGGTAGATGTATTGGGTGACGTTGTGTTTGATGAAGGTGAAGCGCGGCTCGCCAGCGAGATGGGCGATGTTGTCGGTCGAGCCGGTGAGCAGGTTGTCGAGGGCGATGACGCGGTGGCCTTCGGCGAGCAGCCGGTCGCAGAGGTGTGAGCCGAGGAAACCGGCACCGCCGGTGACGATGGAGACAGGTGTGGTTTTGGTGGACATAAAGGTCAATGGGCGCCAAGGCCGCCGATGACGACGGGAATGGTGCGGGCGAGGATTTTGAGGTCAAGCCAGAACGACCAGGTGTCAATGTATTCGAGGTCGAGTTTCATCCACTGGTCGAAGCCGACCTGATTGCGTCCGCTGATCTGCCAGAGGCACGTGAGACCCGGCTTGACGGAGAGGCGGCGGCGGTGGGCGAAGTTCTGGAACTGGTCCACTTCGTAGTACGGAAGCGGGCGAGGCCCGACGAGGCTCATGTCGCCTTTGAGGACGTTCCAGAGCTGGGGCAGTTCGTCAATGCTGGTCTTGCGCAGGAAACGGCCGATGGGGGTGATGCGGGGGTCTTTCTTGATCTTGAAGACGGGGCCGGTCATTTCGTTGAAGGTTTCGAGTTCGACGCGGAGCATTTCGGCGTTGTCCATCATGGTGCGGAACTTGTGCATGTTGAATTGTCGGCCGTGCAGGCCACTACGTTTCTGGTGGAACAACACCGGCCCAGGCGAGGTAAGTCGGATGCCGATGGCGGTTGGCAACATCACCAGTGGACCGAGCACGAGCAGGCCGATGCCAGAGCCGGCGATGTCGAGGAATCGCTTGGCGATGAGTTGCCAGGAGATGGCCGGCGTGGTGCGGAACATGAGGACGGGTTTGCCATGGAAGTCGGCGATGGAGGCGCGGGCAATCGAAGTGCGGACGAAATCGGCGACGAGCCAGGCCTCGACGCCCTCAGTTTCGCAGGCGAGCACGGCGCGCTCGACGTCGTCGAAGTAGGTGCGAGCGACGTTGAAGACGACACAACCGATGGATTTCTCGTGGAGAACCTGAGAAAGGTCGGCGAGCGGATGGATGGCGGGGTCGAGTTTGCCGGCGACGAACAAATCCCATTCGGGATGATCGGCGAGGAGTTTTTCGAATTCGGCGTTGCGGTCGGTTGAGCCGACAAGGAGGACGGCGCGGCCGGGGGTGGCATGGCGGTGTTTGGCGTAGTAGAGGCGGAACAACTCGTCCTTGAGCACAAGGGCAGCGACGCTGAAGGCAGCAAACAACAAGATGACGCCGCGGGCCAGTGCCGTCATGCTGAGGAAATACATGGCGGCGATGGCGATCAACGCACATAGCGCGCCGCTCTTGCAGAGGATCCAAAGCGTCTCCCGCCGCAAGATCCGGTACGAGCGGGTGTAGTAGCCGTTGATGTCGAGCAGGAACGGGTAGGATGGCAGGATGATCAGGAAGAGCCATTTGTAGTCGCTGAACGGGGCGATGGCGGTAAACACGGAGGGTAGCAAGATCGCCAACTGTTCGCGCAGCGAGTGGGCCGCCCAATACACCGCCGCGATGACCAGCGCATCGCTGAGCTGGTTGAACTGAATGTGGAGTTCTCTATGGGTGTAGGCCATGGGATGTCACGTGATGCCGCGAAGCCGCCGCCATTCTCTCCAGAACAGCGGCACAATCGCGATGTCGTCCACCAAGTAACGCCGCCACATCCGTCCCGGTTCCTGAAGCAGGCGGTAAAGCCACTCCAGCCCGGCCTTCTGCATCCAGCGCGGCGCCCGTTTGACCAGCCCGGCGGCAACATCGAAGGAGCCGCCGACGCCCATCATGAACGGCACGCCGAGTTGTTCCTTCCATTTGCCAAGGAAGAGCTCCTTTTTTGGTGAGCTGATCGCAACGAACAAGATGTCCGCTCGCGAGTTGCGGATCTGTTCTGCGACTGACGGCTCTTCAGCCGGCGTCCAGTAGCCGTCGCGCCACCCGGCGACCTGCAATTGCGGATGATCGGTCTGAAGGACCTGCACGAGGCGGGAGACGATCTCCTCGCGCGCGCCGAGGAAGAACGGGCGATAGCCTTTCTGCGCGCTCAACTCGATCAAGGCGTTCATCAGGTCGGTACCGTTGACGCGCTCCTTGAGTGGCCGGCCGAGCCAGCGGGACATCCAGACGACGGGCTGGCCGTCCACGTTGATGAGGTCGCAGGCACGGATGATCTCGCGCAGGCCGGGGTCGCGGCTGGCTTTGACGATCTTGTCCACGTTGACGACGACATGCTGGTGGACGCGGCCGCTGCGGATGAACTCTTCAATGCGCTGGAGTGACTCGGCGACCGAGAGGTTGTCAATCGGGACGCCGAGAATTTCGATCCGTTCGGTCATGGTGCTTACTCGTGGGGCTGCGGACGCAACACGGGTTGGAGTTGCTCGACAAATCCGCCCAGCAGCCGCATCGCGTCGGCTTGCGCCTGCTCCTGCGCCGCCGCCGTCTGTTCGGGGCGCAGGGGAGTGGCAATCAAAAGGTATGCCCAGCGATGGTTGCGGTTGTGCAGGACGCGGTCTTTGGTCGTCCAGAGAATGCGCTGCCAGTGGTATGGAGTGACGCGGTGCTTGCCGATAAACCAATAAATGAAGATGGCACGTGCCGGGACGTTTGGAGCGGCCATTGTCACGGCGTGCACGGCATTCATCCGCATGACTTTCAATTCACCGTTTTCCAGGGCAGGAGAACGAATTGTCTCCACCTGTTCCCACTGGATGTTCCAGCCTTGGCCGGGCAAGCAGAGTTCGGGACGGTGAATGCTGGTCACATCGCGCCCCGCCAGAATCACCGAACAAGTGATTTCGCCGCCCTCGGCGCGCCTGTAGCGGCGGCGAATCCCGGCTGTGTCCGGCGGCAGAACCCGTATTTCAGCCTCGCTCAAGCCATCAATCGAGCCACCCACCCAGTTGCCGACCTTGTCAGGCAGTTCGAGTTGGCCGTTGACCAGGTGAATGTCCGGTTCGGAGACTTTTGTCACATCCGATGTCAAGGCGGTCAGCACGATTGTCACACCTAAGATCGCCACGATCCACGCGAGTTGTTTCACGCTGAGCACCTGCGATGGCGTTTGCGCAGGAGTGGGATTGGCGGATGGGGAAGGGTTCACGGGTTCCTTCACAGGGAAGCTTTCTGCGGTTCCACTGGCCGGGTACAATGCGTCCAGAAACGTCTGTATGGGAGATCCAATAGCCAGCCGGTAAACACCATCAGCGACAACGCCACACCAAAAACGATGTAGCCCGCCACCGTGTCGTGCAGATCCATTGCCAGTTTCTGTCCGTAGATTTGGGCAATCAGCGCCACGAGGATCACCCGAGCCATGTTCCCCAGTACCGCCAGCGGAACTGCCGAGAGAAACAGCAGCCAGCGTTTCCATTGTTCGTGTTGCGTGACGTAGGCGTAGGCCGCCGTCACTGTCGTCAAGGCCATCAATGACTGGATACCGCTGCAAGGTTTGTCCACGTTGAACTGGAACATGTTGGAGTAGATACCGGTGCCCACCCGTTGCGTGGCGATACCCAGCGCGTTGAGTGCCGCCGTCGAACAGATTGCCATCAGGTGTTGCAAGGGCACCGCGACCCGTTCCTCCAGAAAGTTCAGCGGAATCATCAGAAACAAGAACACAATAGGGAAAAACGCCAGCTTCGCCACAGCTCGCCCCCCGACGGCCAGCACCAGGCCATACAACAACATCACAAACGAAATCACAATAACCCGCTCTTGGCCCCCTTTGATCCCCATATAGTAAATGGCCATCGCCAACGCGACGATGCCAACGCCGCCGTTGTGCGGCAGCACGCTGGCCCGTAACAACTCGTCGCGTTTCCACCATAGCAGGCCCGCCGCGATCAGTGGAATCAGCGGTCCATGCGAGTAATGCGACGTGAGCCGCCAATGCGCCGTCAGCCAAATGTACGGCGTGTTCCGGTCCGGATTGACGATCTGCACGAAATACGCATAATAGACTGCCGACACGGCTAGTGCCAACAACAACACCCCCGTCCGGTTCGCGGCAAACCACCGCTGCCAGTCATGTTTTCTCTCCATCGTGCGATTACTCATTGCGCCGCCAGTCTAGTAGGTGGTCATCCCGAAGTCAATCGGCGCACCTCAAATACCACAAATCGCTCTGTCCGGAACAACAACCGAAACTCCCGCAGTCCCTCCGGCCATTCCGCCATCCGCCGCGCCACACACTCCGCCGGCAACACGCCAAGCTTGTCGGCCTTGTACCGCCACGTGTCCGGGCCTGTCACCAGACAACCAAGATCGCACACGAAATACTCCGCTCCGTACTTCCGCGCAAACGCGGCCAGTTCCGCCTCCCTCCCGTACAACGCCGCCAAAAACTCCCGATACCGTTCCCGGATCTGACGGTTCTCGAACTTCGAGTGCAACACCGTCGGCCGCCCCGTGTACGCCCACCAGACTGGCGACTCCGACACGCCCGACAACACCACCGCATTCGTCGCTGTGTTCTCGCGCAGCCACGCCACGAGCGGCCGATACACCTCTGGCCTGACCGGCGCGCGATCCAACGGCTGCCAATCCAACATCGCCAACTGCCACGCTGCTGCTGCGCCCGCTGCCAGTTTCCATCCCCACCGTTGTGTTGCCACGCCCGCCGCCAGCACAGCCACCGCCGGCGCGAGGAACGTAAAGTATCGCACCACCATCCACGCCAACGGCGCCAACAACAACGCAAACACCACAAACACCAGTTTCCACACTTCCTTTCGTCCGCCCATCCATATCGCCGCCACCGCCAGCGGCCCGCACCACGACAAGTACCGCCAGAAATCCGACAATGCCGCCGTGTTGAACGCGCCTTCCCACAAACACCGCGCCTCCCAAGGCAACAACGACGGCTCTGTCGGTTTTACGCCGAGAAACCGGAGCTTGTAGAAAAACATCTGATACACGTGTGCGTACTCGCCGTACGACTTCTGCAGCAACGCGCCCACCGCCAACAACACCGCCAACCAACATGTGAATACCAACGTCGCCCGCTTCCGCCCGCCGTTGATCCAGACTGCCAGCGTCAACGCCAGCAGCGCGCACATCGTTGGCGACAGATAAAACTGTTTCGCCCGCAACACCGGCACCAAGATCGAGCCAGCCAGCAACACCAACACAAACCAAGGTCGTCGCGGTGTCTCTCCTCGTCCGAGATAAACCAGCACGATCGCGCCGACGCCGACGGCCAACACAAACTGCGTCAAGTGCCAACTCGCCAGCGCCGCCAGCCAGAGCAGCCCCGCGCCCACCTGCCACCCATTTCCCCCGCACCACCAATTACACACTGTTCTGTAACAATTGTTACAAAAATTCGTGTAATTCGACGAACGGGCATTGGCTGAGGTTTGCAGCATCCGCACCGTCGCCCACAACGCCAGCACGATCAGCGGCAGCGCAAAATCTTCCCGGAGAAAAAGGTTCTTCACCGTCCGTCCATAACTCGGGTACAGCGTCGCGTAGAACACCGCCGCCATCAGCCCGGCGAAATCACTCCGCCACAGCGCCCGCGCCAGCAGGAACAAACCGAACAAAGTCAGGCTGCCCATGACGCAATCAAACCAGACCACCCAGACATGGAACGGCATCGCCGGTTTCAGCCAGCGGTACAGGACACCGGCGGGCACTTCCATCGCGACGGTGAACTCAGCCCAGTCGTTGATCTCGTCGGGATGCTGAACGCTGCGGTCGCGCGCGAGCCGTCCCCAGTCACTGACCGGGTGCTCGGCGAAGAATTTGGCGAAACCATACTGGAAGGCGAACTCGCTCCAGAACTGTCCAACATCGTCGCGCGCATTCCACGTTGGATGGGCGAAGATCTTGCCGGCCTTCAGTGCGACATGAAAGACGCACAACAGGCAGACCACGGCGAGACAGGATGCAAATCGCCAACGCGGATTCATCGTGCCGGCATCTTACCGCAAGACACTGCTCCCGCAAAGCGAACACTCCACCTCTCCAAATGTCGCAGCGCGCCGTTCTGTTACTTGTCACTCAACGCTGCGACGCCGGGGAGTTCTCTACCTTCGAGGAATTCGAGGCTGGCCCCGCCGCCGGTGCTGACGAAACTGACTTTGTCGGCAAGCTTGGCTTTCTTGACGGCCTTGGCGCTGTCGCCGCCGCCGATGATGGTGGTGGCGCCGTTCTTCGCAGTCGCGTCGGCCACGGCCTGCGCGACCTCAAAGGTGCCCTTGGCAAAATCGGGAATCTCGAACACGCCCATCGGGCCGTTCCAAACAACCGTCTTCGCGGTGGCGACGATCTTCTTGTATTCCTCAATGGTCTTCGGGCCGATGTCCACGCCTTCCCAGCCATCGGTGATGTTGGGATCTGCGGTGATTTGCGTCGGGGCGCCGGCTTCGAACTTGGTGGTTTCGAGTTGGTCGGTCGGGAGGAAGAACTTCTTGCCTTTGGCTTTTTCGAGGAGCGACTGGGCGAGGGCGATCTTGTCGTTTTCACAAAGCGACTTGCCGACGTTGTAGCCTTGGGCTTTGCGGAAGGTGTAAGCCATCGCGCCGCCGATGAGAATGACGTCGGCGATCTTCAGGAGGTTCTCGATGACGTTGATCTTGTCGGAGACTTTGGCGCCGCCGAGGATGCAGACGAACGGACGAGCCGGATTGGCGAGGGCGAGGCCGAGGTATTTCAGTTCTTTTTCCATCAGGAAACCAGCGGCGCACGGGCCGCCGCGTTTCTTGATGATCTGCGCGACGCCCTCGGTCGAGGCGTGGGCGCGGTGAGCGGTGCCAAACGCATCGTTGATATAGACGTCGGCATTCTTGGCGAGCTTCTCGCAAAACGCCGGGACATTCTTCTCTTCCTCGGCGTAGAAACGCAGGTTCTCGAGCAACAGGATGTCGCCATCCTTGAGCACGGCGACGGCGGCGTCAACCTTCTCGCCGATACAGTCGTCCACGAAGGCGACGGGCTTGTTGATCATCTTGCTGAGGGAGTCGGCGCAAAGTTTGAGGCTCTGTTTCGGGTCGCGTTTACCTTTCGGGCGACCGAGGTGCGAGCAGAGGATGATCTTGGCGCCGGCTTTGACGAGGTAGTCAACGCTGGGCAGTGTGGCCTTGATGCGTTTCTCGTCGGTGATGGCGCCGGTCGTCTCGTCGAGCGGGACGTTGTAGTCCACGCGCATGAGAACGCGTTTGCCGTTGAGGTTCTTCAAGTCGGTGATGGATAACTTTGCCATGATGAAATCTCCTAATTTCAGCCCGCGCCGAATGCGAATCGAAACGTTCTTGTCAGGCGGTCGCGGGAGCGAGGTCCACGTTGACGCGGCGGCCGTCCTTGTCGAAACGGACTTTACCGTCACTGAGCGCGAACAACGACCAATCGCGGCCGGTGCCGACGTTCTGGCCGGCGACCCAGCGGGCGCCGCGTTGGCGGATGATGATGCTGCCGGCGGAGACGAACTCGCCGCCAAACGCTTTTACGCCGAGGCGTTTGCTGACGCTGTCACGACCGTTGCGTGAACTGCCTTGTCCTTTTTTATGTGCCATGGTGGGTGCTCCTTCTTACGGTGCTACGTTACGACAATGTCTTTGATTTTCAAAATGGTGTGGTGGGGGCGGATGCCGCGTTTGCGGTGGTAGCCCTCGCGCCGTCGGAACTTGAAGGCGATGACCTTTTTGCCGACCTTGTCGGCCTCGATGACCTCGGCGGTGACGCGTGCGCCGGCGACGGTCGGTTTGCCGACGGTCACCTTGTCGCCGTCGGCGACGAGCAACACGTCGTCAAGGCTGATTTCCTTGCCGTTCTCGCCGTCGAGCAACTCGACTTCGATTTTGTCGCCGGGCTGGACCCGGTATTGTTTGGCGCCTGTTCTGATGACTGCGTACATAAAATATCCTTCGTGTTTTTCCCGTAAGGGGGCGCAAAACTAGCCCAAGACCCCCCAGCCGTCAACGACGATTTTTCTGTGACACGATCCGAACACCACGATCCGAACACCACGATCCGAACACCTCGCGCCACGAAAAAGAATGCAATGAAACGCGTTGACACGGGTGGGCGTGGGAGCGTATGTTCGGCGCGCACGAAAAAAACTGCGGAGACCAAGACAATGGCTGACCCCAACACCACACCGGATGCGGAATCCAAAAAGGACACCGTTCGCATCAATTTGCCGCCCAGCATGACGCCCCCCAGCGCCAAGCCCAAGACGGAAGAGCAAGCCAAGCACGATACATCGGCAATGGCTATCGATGATCAGGCAAAACGTGCTACTGCTCCAGTGGGCGTCGATCAGACAAAGAAAGAAACCGCCATGATGGGCATGCCGAGCGAGGCAAAGAAAGAAACTTCACGCGTGGCGGTGCCCACAGCGAAGACGGCAATGTCCGATATGCCGCGTCCAACAGTGCGATTGCGACGGGAACCGATCCCCGCCACACCGGCCACCGCAGCGGCGACGACGACGGCAGCTCGCGCACAGGTACCCGAGATGCCGCGTCCGACGGTGAAGCTGAAAGTCGAAGAGGCCTTGCCGGCCGAAACTCCCGCACCGACACCGTCGGCGGCCCCCGTTCCGGCCCCTGTGGTCATGGAGGCACGCTCCAGTTGGGTGGACATCGTGTTGTCGCTGTTTGCAACGGCATCGTCAGTTGCCGTGCTCGTGTACCTGGTGCTCGCGATCAAGTAGCAGGACAAACACTATTCTGTCAAACAGAGGTGATTCATGGCTAGTGCAAATGTTGTCACTTTATCCGGTGCGAACTTCGATGTGGAAGTTGCCAAGTCGCCGGTGCCGGTGTTGGTGGATTTCTGGGCCGAGTGGTGCGGGCCGTGCAAGATGATTGCGCCCGTGCTCGATCAGCTCGCCGACGAGAAGGTCGGCAAGCTCAAGATCGCCAAACTCAACGTGGATGACAGCCCCGACATTGCCACGAAGTTCGGCATCCGCGCCATCCCGACGTTGCTGGTGTTCCAAGGCGGCATGGTCAAGGAACAGATGGTCGGCATGCTCGGCAAGAAAGACATCGAGAAGAAACTCGCCGCCTACCTCGGCTGACGAGTTAGCTCAACGCCTTTTGCTGCGCGCGGAACAATTCCGCGGTCCCTTTCTCCGCCAGCTTCAACAGCCGCGACAGATCGTCCGCCGTAAACGGCGCCTGCTCGCCCGTGCCCTGCACCTCGACAAACTCGCCGCGGTCGGTCATCACCACGTTCATGTCCACCACCGCCGCCACGTCCTCGATGTAACACAGGTCGAGCAACGCTTCGCCCCCAGCGATTCCGACGCTGACCGCTGCGACCGCCGCCGTCAACGGCGATTCCACCAGAATTCCATCGGCCTGTAATCTTTGTAACGCCAGCGCCAAGGCCACGTAGGCACCGGTGACCGCCGCGGTGCGCGTGCCGCCGTCGGCCTGCAACACATCGCAATCCACCCAGACCGTGCGCGCGCCGAGTTTTTTCAAGTCCGTCACCGCGCGCAACGAGCGGCCAATGAGCCGCTGGATTTCCTGGGTGCGTCCTTCGGGATAGCCACGCGTGACCTCGCGTTGTTTGCGCGGCGAGGAAGCATACGGCAACATCGAGTACTCCGCCGTGACCCAGCCTCCGGTTTTTTTCTGTTCGCGCATCCAACGCGGCACGCCTTCCTCGACGGACGCGGCGCAAAGCACGCGCGTGGCGCCCATTTCGATCAGGGCCGAGCCGGCCGGCGCGCTGACGTAGCGGGGATGGATCGTGACGGGACGGATCTGGTTGGGACGACGGCCATCGGTTCGTTTCATGCCGCCCACAATGAGCGCGCAACGCAGTCGAGGCAAGCGATTTTTCCAATTGACCCACCTTCGGTTGAGGCCGAAGTTCCCTCGGTTCAAGAAGGAGAAGAACGCATAAAAACGGAAAAACAAACCGTCAAGAAACCCGAATACCGCAACTTCCACGAGGCCGACGAAATCCGTGATTTCTCCAAGGGCCGGCTGGAGTTGCTCAACATCGGCCACGGCGCCATTGGCCGTGCGACGCTTCAACCGGGCTGGCGTTGGTCGAAATCGGTGAAGCCGATCGCGAAGACCGAAAGCTGCGAGGCGCCGCATTTCCAGTATCAGGTGTCGGGCACGCTCCGCATTCGCATGGACGACGGCACGGAGTTCGACTGTCACGCCGGGGACATCGCGTTGTTGCCGCCGGGACATGATGCGTGGGTGGTCGGCAAGAAGCCTGTCGTGGTCGTGGACTTCCACGGAATGACCCACTACGCCGAGCGCAAGTAGCTCTTCGCTGCGGGGAGAAATTACGGTACACTGCCGGCCATGCAAACCAATCTCTTGTGTGTGCTGGCCGGTATTGTCAGTGGCGCGGTGGCGGCGTTGTGCGGAGTCGGCGGCGGGATCATCCTCGTGCCGGCGCTTGTGATGCTGTTCGACATGCCGCAGAAGAACGCCGTGGCCACGTCGCTGGCGGCGATCATTCTGACTTCGGTGGCGGCCTCGATTCGAAACACCGGCAATCAACTCGTGAACTGGAAGATCGCCGTGCCGGTGGCGCTGGCCGCGTCGGTGGTGGCGTGGTTTGCCGCTGACTGGCTCCGACAACTGTCGAACGTGGTGCTGACGCGCATCTTTGCCGTCATCATGATCACCGTCGGCGCTCGCATGCTCTGGACGGCGCGATAGTCAGCGAAACGTCACGCTCTGAAAGCCGGCGGTCTGAAGGAACGTGCGGAGCGCGGTCTCGGCGTTCTGCTGGGCGTTGCTGAGGACGCCGGATTGCGTGGCGGCGAGTTGGACGGATTCGAGCGCGGCTTGGCGGGCTTGTTGTTCGAGCGCGGGATTGTTCGGCACCCATGGCGTCCACCATGTTTTTGAGCGCTGATAGACCTTCGTCTGCTTGTCGTCAATATAGACGTCCAGAATCTTCGGCGCCGGCAGGCGGAGCACGATCTGGTTGTCGGGGCCAAGCCCCACGTCGCGTAGCGTGAGCGCGCTCAAGTCCACGCCGGCCTTGACGTGGGCGAGCACGACCATCATCACGCTCTCGGAGCCGAACGGCACTTTTTCTTCTTCGAGGCCGATGACTTTCTGGAGCGTGTACTTGACGGTGGCGAGTTCTTGGAGCGCCTGGATTTGCTGGAGCACGGCGGGGGCGTCCACGGTGCGTGTGATCCGTTGCGAGCCGGGCCAGAAGTAACGTTGATACACAACGATGGTGGCGAGCGCGGCGATCACGGCAAAGAGAACGAGGTTGCGAAGCTTCTTGAACATGGCGGCCTCCTTACCAGTCGCGTCGGTGGAACGTGACGAATCTGCCGTCGCCCATCTCGGGCCGGTACGGATGACGGCTTTTAATGAGGACAAAATACTGATGGCCGGCCAAAAATGCCAACGTGCCAGCAAAGGTGTCACCGGGCACGGTGTAGGAAAACAACTCGCGTTCCAGTACGCCATGCGGCGGCAAACGGATGAGCGCCGTCTGGGTGCCGTTGGTGGACGGGAGGTAGTAATCGCGGTCGTGATCCGTCAACACAAACCAGTCGCGCTGCAAGAGCACTTCGAATGGATTCGGGTTCTCCAGACGGGCGGCGAGAATGACGACGTAGTTGGTGTGGACGCGCCCGACGGTGGTGGAGGTCAGTTGAAGCACGTAGTTGGTGCCGGTGAAGGTGTGGACGCGGTACGGTCGTGAGAACGTGTGCGCTTCCTTGGTGCGCAGCCAAGCCAGTGCCCCAAGCAGTGCGGCGATCACCAGCAACACAATGAGAAGCAACCGTTTCACAACCATCGCACCAGCAGGTTCAATACCGCAATCGCCGCCACGCCGGCCGCACAGGCACCCAACACGACGGCCTTGCCGTGTTGGAGCAATTCACCGAGCACCGCATGCGCCGCGAGAAAAACAAAACCGCCGCCCGCATGGGCAAGGACGGCGGCGATCCACCACTCGTTGACGTGGCGCAGTCCCCACAGGCCGAGCGCGGCGCCGATGATCGTGGTGGATTCCACCGCGGCGACCCACGCCAGCACGCGCGCGCCGCGAAACCCGGCCCCGACCAGCAATGCGCCCAACGCCAGTCCTTCAGGCACCTTGTGCGTGCAAACGGCCAACAAGACTGACAAATCCATCTGCCCGTGCGCCTCATGCCCGGCGGCCACCGCCACGCCGTCCATGGTGCTGTGCACGGCCAGCGCGACAACCAATGCGCCGGCGATTTCGCCAAAATGCTGCGTGGTCGTCTTGTCGAAATGACTTGCTGCGCACGCGGGGCAGACGTGGAATACATACCGGCTCAACAGCCCGAACACCGCATAACCGGAAGTGACTGCCACGGCCAGTTCCCACCAATGCATCGCCTCGAAACTCTCCGGCAGAATCGAAAACAACGTCACGCCCAACAATGTCCCTGCCGCCAAGCTGATCAGCGCGCAGAGCCGTTGGTGCGACACGGAGGCGCGCGCGCTCACCACACCACCGGCCAGCGCCAGCACAAATGCCAGCGTGGCACGCGCGAAAATAGCAGGGATCGAATCCATGGGCGGCACCTTTATTTCTTCTCGGATTTCTCTTCCTGTTTCTCTTCCTTCTTCTTGCCCGTCGGCGCTTCGGTCATCTGTTTGTCGGCCCAGCGGGCGCGATCGGCGTAGAGAATCTGTTCACCCGCCGGCGGGAACAGCGTCACGGTCTTGAGCGGGAAATTCTGCGGCACCCGTCCGCTGATGACGGCAAACCACGCCTTGTACTCGCCCTTGGTCAGGTCGGTCTGGAGACGCTGGTCGAGCAAACGCGGCGTCAACAGGATGAACGACACGCCCTTGGGCGCGACATGGTCGTGGATGGTCGCCAAGTGGTCGGCAGTCGTCGGCAGCCAGACCGTGCGGAGGTTGCCGACCCACGCCATCGTCCACGGCAAATCGCTGGCGCCGACTTCCTCTTTGCCGAACCAGGTGGATGCCAGCCATGTGTAGAACGAGCAATACGGCGGATACGGATACGGCCCGCGACGGGGTGGCGCCAGCGAGTACAACAGCGGCGCCGCGTTCAGCAGCCCGAACGCCGCAATCACGCCCCAGCGCAGCAACCGGGCAGGAAACGAAATCCGGTCCAGCAACAAAAAGAAAAACGCCGTGCCAAAGACCGCGACCAACGGCAGGAACAACACCAGCAGATTGCCACCCTGAATAAACCGGCGCGGCCCTTCGCCGCCCTCGGTCGGCAACACCAGACAGGACAAACCAATCACCGCGCAACCGAGACCGCCCCAGACCATCCGTCGCAGGCGCATCGCCGGCGCGCGGCGGAATCCGTACAGCAGTCCGACCAGGAAAAAGAAGACAAGGAAATCCGAGCCGATCTGTTTCAGCCCCTCAGTCAGGTAGGAGCGCGACTGGTTCAGCAGGCGCGTGCCCATCGGCGAAATCTCGAACGCGTGGTCGAAGTTGGGCCGGTACATCGAGGGCGCGATGCCACTGGCGAAATCGCAGTAGGCGATCCCGAAGGGCGAGCCGCACACCAACGTGTTGCGGACCAGCCACGGTGTGATGATCGCCACATAGACCAGCACATACAGCAGCACCCCTCCCACCACGCCGCGTCCCCGGCAGACAAACGCCGCATAGACCACCACCGGCACAAACAGAAACGCCATCGTGTATCGTGTCAGGAAACACAGCCCCATCAACACCGCGCTCGCCAGCACCAGCAGCCAGCCGGGCCACGAGCTACGGGGCGCTTCCTCCGGTATCTCCGGGTGCCAGCGTTCGTCGGCCAGCCACAGGCAGTACAGCGCGCTGAGGAACAACAGCATCAGGAAATTCGTCGGCAGCCCGGAGATGCTGAAAAACCAGAGCGTGTCGGAGAACAACAACAACAACGCCGCCGTGACCGCCACGCGCCGGTCAAAGAGCCGGCGCGCCCAGCGATACACCAGCAACACCGCCGCCAGCATGCAGAGCTGGTTGAACGGAAGAATGATCCAGCGCTCCGGCTTGAACATCATGTCGGTGATCTTGTACTCGAACGCCGACACGGGCATCACACGGAAGATCGCCGCCAACACCAACGGATACAACGGCGGGTTGTAGAGGTCGGGATGATGCATCAGGCGCGGCTGATGATCGCGCGCGTGCGTCTCCAACTGCCAGAGGCTCAACGGACGAATCACGTAGGTGGTGAAGCCCTGGCCGCGCGCGATGTTGCGCGCCAACTGCGCCATGTCCATCGCCTCGCCGCGCTCCAGGCCGCGGAACTGGTCGGCGGTGTACAGCAGGCTCAGCGCCACCGCCAGCAACACCGCCGCGCCCCACAAGATCACCCACCGGCCAGCGCCAAGATCCAGCGCCCAGACGGCCCGCTGGACCTTCAAATCCTCCGATTCGCCCACCGGCACAAAACCAGTTGTCTCTTTTTCGCTCATAAATCTTCCAATCCGTAGCGCTTCAATTTCCGGTGCAACGTCCGACGGCTCATGCCGATCTTCTCCGCAGCCTTCGTCCGGTTGCCTTTCAATTCCTTCAACGCCTGCACGATCAATTCCTTCTCCGCCTCCCCAACGGTCATGCCGGCGCGCACCACCGCGATCTTCGTCAGGTCCGCCCCGCCGCGGACTGCCGCCGGCACGTCGCGCATCGTCAGTTTCTCGCTGCGCGCGAGCACAACCATCTGCTCGATGGCGTTGCGCAACTCGCGGACGTTGCCCGGCCAGTCGTACGCCAGCAGCACGTTCATCGCGTCGGGCGTCAACTCGGTGACGTTCTTGCCGTTTTCCTCGCTGCACGCGCACAGGAACGCCGACACCAACAGCGGAATATCATCGCGCCGCTCGCGCAACGGCGGCAGCGCAATCGTCACGACGCTGAGCCGGTAAAACAAATCGTCGCGGAACTTCCCATCGGCAACCTGTTTTCTCAAGTCCTTGTTCGTCGCCGCAATGAGGCGCACATCCACCTCGATGGTCTTCTGGCCGCCGACCCGCTCGAACGCGCGTTCTTCAAGCACGCGGAGCAATTTCACCTGCATTTGCGGTTCCAGTTCGCCGATTTCATCGAGGAACAGCGTCCCGCCGTCCGCCAACTCGAACCGTCCGATGCGCCGCTCGACGGCGCCGGTGAACGCGCCTTTCTCATGGCCGAACAGCTCGCTCTCCAACAGCGCGCTCGGCAACGCCGCGGCGTGGACGGCGATGAACGGCGCTTTCTTGCGGGGCGAAAGATTGTGGATGGCGTGCGCGACGAGTTCCTTGCCGGTGCCGGTCTCGCCGGTGATGAGCGCGGTGGCGCGGGTCGGGGCGACCTGCTGGACGATGTCGAAAATTTGCTGCATCGCCGGTGACTTGCCGATGATGTGTTCCATGCCGAACTTGTGGTCGAGTTGTTCGCGGAGGCTGACGTTCTCGACTTCGATCTGGCGGGTGTTGAGCGCGCGCTGGATGACCAGTTCGAGTTCGTCGAGGTTGATGTTCGGCTTCGTGAGGTAATGATACGCGCCCGCCTGCATCGCCTCGACGGCGCTCTCGATGGAACCGTAGGCCGTCATCACGATGCAGACCGGTGGTTTCTGCAACGCCAGCGCCCGCTTCAACAGCGCCATGCCGTCGAGGCCGGGCATCTTGAGATCGGTGATCAACACGTCGGCGTGTTGCGCCTCCAGCAGTTGGAGCGCCTTCTGTCCGTCCTCGGCGACGAGCACCTCGTAGCGGTCCTGCAAGGCGCGTTCGAGGCCCTCGCGAGTGCCGCGTTCGTCGTCGGCCACCAGCACGATTGGTTTGTTCATTTGTTTTTCTCTTGGAGCAACCGGGTTCTCTTTTCGTAAATCGGCAGCTTGATGCGGAACGTGGTGCCCCGGCCGACATTGCTTTCGACCTCGATGGCGCCGCCGTGTTCGCGCACGATTCGTTGGACAATCATCAGGCCCAAACCGCTGCCTTCTTTTTTTGTCGTGTAGTATGGCTCGAAAATCCGTCCGATCTGCTCCGGCGCAATGCCGTGGCCGGTGTCAATGAAGGAAATGACGACGTGCGTGTCGGTCGCCTCAGTGCGGATGCGGAGGATGCCGCCGTGACGCATCGCTTGGAGGGCGTTCTTGACGACGTTGAAGAACGCCTGCTTGAGTTGGGCGCGGTCCACGAGCGTCTTCGGCAGGTCGTCGGCGAGTTCCTGCTCGACGAGGATGTCGCGGTTGGCCAGTTCGCGTTCCAGCAACGTGAGCGTTTCACCAACGACCTCGTTGACGGATGCGCGCTGGAGGTCGGGTTTGGTCGGGCGGACGGCGCGCAGGAACTGGTTGATGATCCTGTCGAGCCGGCTGACTTCCTCGCGGGCCACGCGGATGTCGTCGCGCAACCGTTTGGCCTTCGCGGCCGGCAGGTTCTTCAGTTCGCGTTCCATCAACTGAAGATGGATGTTGAGCGAGTTCAACGGATTGCCAATCTCGTGCGCGACCCCGGCGGCGAGCAGCGTGAGCGCGGAGAATTTTTCCGATTCGATGGCCGTGGCGGTGTGACGTCGCGCTTCGGTCACGTCGCGCAGGATGACGGCGAGGCCGGTGACGAGATTGTGTTCTTCGTCGAGGAGAGGGACGAAGTAGAAGCTGAGGAATCGTTGGCGCGGGTAGAAGACTTCGAGTTCGTGGGCGAGGACCTTGCTCCACTCCTCCTTGTCGGCTGACCAGATTTTTTGCCAGTCGAGGTCGCGCAGGTAACGGGAGAGCGGCTCGCCCTCGGCGCCGTCGGCGGGGATGCCGAGCAGGTCACAGGCGGCGGCGTTGACGTAGCGGATCCGTCCATCAGCGTCGGCGACGATGATGCCTTCCTGGATGGTGTTGAAGAGTGTTTCGAGGAAACCTTTTTCGCGGGAGAGCTTGAGCACAACGCTCTGGAGGCTTTCCGGGTCAATCCGATCAAGCCGCCCGATCAGCTTGTCGAGGAAGGTGGCCTTCATCGGCTCAGAACCAACCCTTGCGCTTCAAGAACCAGTACAGCACGCCCGTGGTGACGGCGGTCAGGCCGAAGACCCACGCGTAGGCCAGTTCGGGAGGACTCATGTCACGCGGGAAATGACCGAAGTTCATCCCGTAAAAGCTCGTGATCAGGAAAATCGGCATGGCCAGCGTGGCCATGACGGTGAGGACTTTGATGACTTTGTTGACTTCAGTTTGCTGGAGGTTGAGGTGGACTTGGAGGACGCCGGTCAACGAGTCGCGGTATGTCTCGATGGCATCGCTGATTCGCATCAGGTGGTCATACAGGTCGCGGTAGTAGGGCACCAAGTGCGCCCGCACAAGGCTGAATTCGCCGCGCGCGAACCGGGCGATGACCTCGCGTTGGGGCGCGATGATCTGGCGGAGTTTCTGGACCTCGTTCTTGACCCTGAGCACGCCACCGAGAATGTGTTTTGATTTTGCCGACAACACCCGCTGCTCCAGTTCCTCGATCTCGGCGGACAACTCCTCCATCACGGGCCGGTAGTTCTCGATAAGCAGGTCGAGGATCGTGTGCACGAGCCGGTCCGGCGCGCGGGCCACGGCCAGCGAGTTTTTCTGAACGCGATCAATCGCCGCCGTGATGCTGCGCAACGGATCGTTGTGATAGGTGACAACGAAATCCTTGCCCATGAAAATGTTCAGCTCGGTCGTGCGAAACTCCTCGCTGCCGCGCGTGAAATCCACCGCGTGGATCACCATGAACAGGCAGTTCTCGTACTCGTCCACTTTCGGGCGGTCGCTGGGCTGGATGCAATCCTCGATGGCCAGCGGATGGAAATTGCAGACGCCCTCCAGGATCGGGCGCGCTTCCACGTCGGAGGTGTTCTCCATGTCAATCCAGACGTGCAGCCCCTTGTCGAACATGACCAGCTTCAGGCTGTCAACATCGAGGTCCTGTCCGACCAACTTGCCGTTATTGAAGACGAATGATCGAATCATATGATTGTGTAAGTTCGTCACGCCGGCGCGTTTTCAGCTTTGACAACGCGCGCGGCTGTGTGCCACGATGACGCGGCCTTGAAACGTTTGCAAGGCAAAACTGACAAGGAGACAATTCAACATGGACCTCGACGCCGTCTATAAAAACCTGACCATCGCCAACAACACCAAGCTCGCCCTCGTCGTCTTCGATGGCGTCGGCGACATCGCCACCGCATCCACCAACTTCCAGACGCCGCTCGAAGCCGCCAAGACGCCGAATCTCGACAAGCTCGCCAAACGTTCCGCGATGGGCCGGATGATCCCTGTCGCGCACGCCATCACCCCCGGCAGCGGCCCCGGCCACCTCAGCCTGTTCGGCTACGACCCGCTCGAAATCGAAGTCGGCCGCGGCGTCATCGAGGCGCTCGGCGTCGGCATTGACCTCAAGGCCGGCGACGTCGCCGCCCGCGCCAACTTCTGCTCACTCGACGCGGCGGGCATCGTCACTGACCGGCGCGCGGGCCGGATTGACACTTCTGTTTGCGAGGCGCAGTGCGCCATCCTCGCCAAGGCGATCAAGAAGATCGGCGACGTCGAAGTCATCATCAAAGCAGGTAAAGGCCACCGGTTCGTGGTCGTCTTCCGGGGCAAAGGACTCGAAGGCCCGTTGACCAACACCGACCCCGGCCGCGAAGGTCTGCCGATTGCCGTCGCGAAAGGCCCGGCGAAGACGGCCAAAGTCGTCGCTGAGTTCCAGAAGCTCGCGTTGCCGCTATTGAAGAACTGCAAACCGGCCAACGGGTTTCTACTGCGCGGCATCGCCCACCAGCCGAAGATCGAGACCTTCGAGGAACGTTACGGCTTGAAGGCCGCCTGCATCGCGATCTACCCGATGTACAAAGGTCTCGCCCAACTTGTCGGCATGACCAAGATCGAAGGCGCCCACTCGCTCGTCGAGGAATGCCAGATGGCCGTCGAGGCGCTCAAGACGTTCGACTTCGTCTTCGTCCACATCAAACCGACCGACGCCGCCGGCGAGGACGGCAACTTTGCGGCGAAAGTGAAAGCCATCGAGGAAGGCGATGCCGCGCTCGGCGCGCTCATTGCGGCGAAACCCGACGTGCTGGTTGTCACTGCCGACCACTCGACGCCGGTGCCGGTGAAAGGGCACAGTTGGCATCCGCAACCGGTGATGATCACCGGCGAGATCGCCGGTTGGGACGGCATGGAGCGGTTCACGGAGCGCGCCGCCAATCACGGTTCGCTAGGCGTGTTCGAGGCGAAATATTTGATCCGCCACATGCAAGCCAACGCGAAGCGACTCGACAAGTTCGGCGCGTAACGTCAGCTTCTCAGCTTCGCGGCGATCAGCGGGACGAGGTCGGCAATCTTGACGCGGTCCTGTTTCATCGTGTCGCGGTCGCGGAGTGTGACGGTGTCGAGCAACTCAGGGCCTTTTTCGCCGAGGGTGTCGAAATCAATCGTCACGCACCACGGGGTGCCTTGTTCGTCCTGGTAGCGGTAGCGTTTGCCGATGTTGCCGCGGTCGTCCCATTCGGTGGTGACGTGCGGCTGCAACATCTCGAAGACTTGCCGGGCTTTCTCGACGAGCGGCGGTTTATTGCGCAACAGCGGGAAGACCGCCACTTTCACGGGCGCGATGCGCGGGGCGAACTTCATGACGATGCGAGTATCGCCGGGGGCGACTTCTTCCTCGGCGTAGGCGGCGCAAATGAGGGCAAGGCAGATGCGGTCCACGCCGGCACTCGGTTCAACGACGTGAGGAATATATCGCTCCTTGGTTTCGTCGTCGAAGTATTCCATGCTCTTGCCGGAGAACTTCTGGTGTTGGCTGAGATCGAAGTCGCCGCGGGCAGCGATGCCTTCGAGTTCTTGCACGCCAAACGGGAAGGCGAACATGACGTCCACGCAGGCGCTGGCGTAGTGAGCGAGTTCGTCCTTCCGGTATTCGTAGATGCTGAGTTTGTCTTTTGGCAGGCCGATGGTCTCGTACCATTTCAGGCGATCTTCGACCCAGCGACGGTGCCACTCGGCGTCGGCGCCGGGCTTGACGAAGAACTCCAGTTCCATCTGTTCGAACTCGCGGCTGCGAAAGGTGAAGTTGCGCGGGTTGATCTCGTTGCGAAACGCTTTCCCGATTTGTGCGATGCCAAACGGGATCTTCTGGCGGCTGACGCTCAGGACATTCTGGAACTGGGCGAAGATGACCTGGGCGGTTTCGGGACGGAGATAGACTTTGTTGTCGTCGTCCTTGATCGGGCCGGCGTGCGACTCGAACATGAGATTGAACTGGCGGGCTTCCGTGTACTCGTGCGGGCCGCCTTCGGGGCACTTGGTTTCGGGCAACTGGTCGGCGCGCCAGCGGCCTTTGCATTTCTTGCAGTCCACCATCGGATCGCTGAAACTGCTGACGTGGCCGCTGGCTTCCCAGACCCGCGGATGAGTGATGATGGTGCCGTCAATGCCGACGACATCGGTGCGGCGGCGGACAGTGTCGTTCCACCAGGCGTCGCGGACGTTGCGTTTGAGTTCGGCGCCGGCAGGGCCGTAGTCCCAAAAGCCGTTGATGCCGCCGTAAATCTCGGAGGATTGGAAGATGAAGCCGCGTCGTTTGCAGAGCGCGACGATCTTGTCCATGAACGGGGTTTCTTTTTTCTCGGCCATAGTGGGGCGGACTATGGCGAAACGGCTGCGAAAGTCAAGGCAGCGCATCCTGCGGTGGTTGCAAAAGGCTGCGCGACACGGTATAAAGCCCGTAGCCATGACTGAACATCTTTTCTCCAGCCTGCGGATGCGTCTGGCCGCCGTGGTGTTGGTGGCGCTCTTGCCGGTGCTGGTGTTGACGGTCTATACGGGCCGGCGGCAGTACCAGTTGGATGGCGAAGCAGCGGAAGATTACGCGACGCAGCTTGCGCGGCAGGTCAGTTCCCAGCAACGGGAGTTGCTGGAACGAACGCAACAGTTGTTGCTGGCCATGACCAAATCGCCCTCGGTGCGCACCCTCGATGCAGAACGATGCCGCGCCTTTGTGGGTGAGGAACAACGGTTGCGGACATCCTACGTGAACCTCGGTGTGGCGGACGCCCAAGGCCACGTGATTGCCAGTGCGGTGACCGGGTTGGTTTCTGTCGCTCGTGAACCATGGTTTCAGCGCGCATTGCAGACGCAGACTTTCACAGTCCTCGCCTACGCGGTGGACGCGCAGACGAAGGCGGCGACGCTGACGGCGGCGTATCCATTTGTGGACAGCAAGAAAACGGTGGGCGCGGTGGTGTTTGCCGCGCTGGATCTGCAATGGGTGGCGCGGCAGGCCGCGATGATGGAGTTGCCGGAACGAGCGAACGTCATGGTGCTGGATCGCAACGGCCGGGCGCTCTATGCGTCGGATGCGGAAGGAACGCGGGAGGAGGAGACGTTGCGGCGCGCGGTGGCCGACCGACTGGTTCCCGGCGCGGCGCGCAGCGCGACGCGATTGTACGGCATTGCGCCGTTGTTGACGGGACAGAAACGGCCGTCGGCATATGTAACGGTGTCGGTCCCGCTGGCGTCGGCGTTGGCGCGGGCACGCCAGAATATGGTTCACGATGTCGTGTTGTGGCTGGCCACGGTGTTGTTGATGTTGCTGGCGCTGGAGATGGCCGGACGCAGGTTTTTCCTGCGCCCGATCCAACTGGTGATCGCGGCCACCAAACGCCTGGCCCGCGGCGACCTCGGCACGCGCGTCGGCTCCACCGGCGGCGGCAGCGAGTTGGAACAACTGGGCCGTTCCTTCGACGAGATGGCCGAGGCGCTGGCCCGGCAGTCAACCCAACTGGAGCAATCCGAGGAACGATTCCGGCAACTCGTCGAGACCTCGCCGTTGGGAATGCACTTCTGGCGGCTCCAACCCGATGGTCGCCTGGTGTTCACCGGCGCCAACCAAGCCGCCGACGAGATGCTCGGCGTCGAACACACGCCGTTGATCGGCAAGCCGATCCTCGAAGCCTTCCCGTGGCTGGCCGGCACCGAAGTGGCCAACCGCTATCGCGAAGTCTGCGTGCTCGGCGTGCCGTGGCACACCGAGGAAATCCGCTACATGGACGACCAAGTGGTGGGCGTCTATGAAGTCTTTGCCTTCCGCACCGTGCCGGGCTGCATGGCGGCGATGTTCTCCGACGTCACCGAACGACGCAAAGCGATCGAATCGCTCCGGGAGAGCGAACAACGGTTCCGCCAGATCTTCGAGAATTCCCCCGACGCCATCTTCGTGGAAAGCCACGACGGCATCGTTCTCGACGTCAACCCCGCCGCCTGTCGTCTGCATGGTTTGATACGCGAGAAACTCGTCGGACGACACGTCACCGATCTGGTGCCGGCCGAACAACGAGATCAAGTGGCGCGCGATTTCTCCAAAGTCGTCAGCGGCGAATGGATCCATTTCGAGGGCCAGAGCTACACCGCCTTCGACCGCGTCATTCCCATCGAGATCAACGCCGCCCGCATCCGCTATGCCGGCAAACCCGCCCTGCTGCTTCACGTCCGCGACGTCAGCACCCGTAAACGCGCCGAGATTTCACTGCTCGAAAGCGAGACCCGATTCCGCTACCTCTCCGAGGCCGCCTTCGAGGCCATCGTCCTCACCGATGATGGAAACATCCTCGACGCCAACAGCCGGCTGGTCGAGATGCTCGGCTACCCGCTCACCGAACTGATCGGCAAACCGCTCACCGATCTCGTTGCTCCCGACTCGCTCGACGTCGTGCTCTCTTACAAACGTTCCGGTTCCACCAAACCCATCGAGTTTCTGGCCCGCCGCAAAAACGGCACGACCGTCCCCGTTCAGACCCGCGCACGCATCGTCCCCTACAAGGGCCATCGCGTCCGCGTCACCACCATGCGCGACATGACCGAGGAGAGACGCGCCCAGGAAACCATGCAGCGGCTCGCCACCGCCATCGAACAGACCGTCGAGGCCATCCTCATCACCGACCCGCAAGGTAAAATCCTCTACGTCAACCGTTCCTTCGAGGCCATCACCGGCTACACGGTCGCCGAAGCCATCGGCCAGAACCCGCGCATCCTCAAAAGCGGCAAACACGATGAATCATTCTACCGCGAGCTTTGGGAGACCATCAGCCGCGGCGAAGTCTGGCGCGGTTTTTTCTTCAACCGCAAAAAGGACGGCACCGTCTATCAGGAAGAAGCCACTATCAGCCCGATCAAGGACGACCAGGGCCACATCACCAGCTACGTCGCCGTCAAACACGACGTCACCCGCGAAGTCGCCTTGGAACTCCAACTCCTCCAGTCACAAAAAATGGAGGCCATCGGACGCCTGGCCGGCGGTGTTGCCCATGACTTCAACAACCGACTCACCGCCATCACCGGCTACGGCGAACTCAGCCTCCGCCGCGTCGCGGAAGGCGACCCGTTGCGCCGGAACATCGAGGAAATCCTCAAGGCCGCCGACCGCGCCGGCACGCTCACTCGGCAGTTGCTCGCCTTCAGTCGCCGGCAAGTCCTCGAAACCAAGCTCTTCGACGTCAACGACCTGGTCACCAACATTCACGACATGCTCCACCGGCTGATCGGCGAAGACGTCGAACTGGTCATCCGCCTTGAACCCACTCCGCTCTGGCCCGTCCGAGCCGATGCCGGCCAGATCGAACAAGTCCTCATGAACCTCGTCGTCAACGCCCGTGATGCCATGCCATTGGGCGGCAAACTCACCATCACCACAGTCAACCTTACC